>Ga0190275_10000912_pt1 | contig 23236 bp, 23 predicted proteins | sample Popmic550T_FD_133745 | JGI IMG/M metagenome (GOLD analysis project Ga0190275, IMG submission 133745) | Populus adjacent soil microbial communities from riparian zone of Yellowstone River, Montana, USA - 550 T | ecosystem: Environmental > Terrestrial > Soil > Riparian zone > Trees stand | place...
GGATCGGCTCTAGCAGCTTGGTGTACGTGGCCGGGTTGCTGCGCCTGGATCCGCGGATCGCGGTCTGGTCGATCGACACCACGCCGTCCCGGCCCGCCACCGAGCCGTCGATCAGCGAGCTCTTGCCGGACCCCGCCACCCCGGTGACCACGACCAGCACGCCGAGCGGGATGTCCACGTCGACGTCCTGGAGGTTGTGGGTGTCCGCGCCGCGTACCTCCAGCGAGTCCGTCGAGGCCCGCACCGTCTCCTTGAGCGCCGCGCGGTCGCCCAGATGACGGCCGGTCACGGTGTCGCTGGCCCGCAGCTCCTCGACCGTGCCCTCGAACACCACCTCGCCACCGGCGCTGCCCGCGCCGGGGCCGAGGTCGACCACGTGGTCGGCGTTCTCGATCGCCTCCGGCTTGTGCTCCACCACCAGCACCGTGTTGCCCTTGTCGCGCAACCGCAGCAGCAGCTGGTTCATCCGCTCGATGTCGTGCGGGTGGAGGCCGATCGTGGGCTCGTCGAAGACGTAGGTCACGTCGGTCAGCGAGGAGCCGAGCTGGCGGATCATCTTGGTGCGCAGGGCCTCGCCGCCCGAGAGCGTGCCCGACGGGCGATCGAGGCTGAGGTAGCCCAGGCCGATCTCGACGAACGAGTCGAGCGTGTGTTGCAGCACCGCGATCAGCGGCGCCACGGACTTGTCCTTGACGCCGCCGAGCCACTCGGCCAGATCGGTGATCTGCATCGCGCAGGCGTCGGCGATGTTGATCCCCTTGATCTTGGACGAGCGCGCCTCCTCGGCCAGGCGGGTGCCATCGCAGTCGGGGCACGTGGTGAACACCACCGCCTGCTCCACGAAGCGGCGGATGTGCGGCTGCAGCGAGTCGATGTCCTTGGACAGGAACGACTTCTCGATCTGCGGTATCAGGCCGGCGTACGTCAGGTTGATGCCGTCGACCTTGATCTTGGTCGGCTCCCGGTAGAGGAGGTCGTTGACCTCCTTCTTGTTGAACTTCTTGATCGGCTTGTCCGGGTCGAAGTACCCGCAGCCCCTGTAGATGCGGCCGTACCAGCCATCCATGCTGTAGCCGGGGATCGTGATCGCGCCCTCGTTGAGCGACTTGCCCTCGTCGTACAGCGCGGACAGGTCGAAGTCGCTGACCGAGCCCCGGCCCTCGCAGCGTGGGCACATCCCCCCGAGGCGGTTGAAGCTCGCCGCCTTGGTGATCGTCTTGTTGCCGCGCTCGACCGTGATGCCGCCGCTGGCCTTGACCGAGGGCACGTTGAACGAGTACGCGCTCGGCGAGCCGATGTGCGGCGTGCCCAGCCGGCTGTAGAGGATGCGCAACATCGCGGTGGCGTCGGTGGCCGTGCCCACGGTGGACCGGCTGTCGCCGCCCATGCGCTCCTGGTCCACGATGATCGCGGTGGTCAGCCCTTCGAGGACGTCGACCTCCGGCCGCGCCATCGTGGGCATGAAGCCCTGCACGAAGCTGCTGTAGGTCTCGTTGATCAGCCGCTGCGACTCGGCGGCGATCGTGCTGAACACCAGCGAGCTCTTGCCCGAGCCGGAGACGCCCGTGAACGCCGTCATCCGGCGCTTCGGGATCTCGACGCTGACGTCCTTGAGGTTGTTCACGCGCGCGCCCTGCACGCGGATGAGGTCGTGGCTGTCGGCGGGGCTGGTCACTTCAGGATCGTGCCACGTCGAACCGTGGATCCGCCCGCCGCCCAGAAGAATGAGCGGCAGGCGTCCCCACAGTGCTTATGCCTGAAGCAGGCAACGGTTGGCTGTCCGGCGGGCCCGGGACGCAAACGTTCCGTTTCGCTGCCGGCCCGCCCGTCAGCGCGTCTTGCGCTGGGCGGCGGGAACCTCCTCGCGGGCCACCTGCTTGCTCATCACGGTGATCTGTCCGGCCAGGAACTTGGCCATCCGCTCCTCGTCGCGCCTGATGTCGCGCGCCAGCTTCGCGGTCTCCTTGTCGCCGACGGCCTCGGCGAACGTCTCGATGGCCGTGTAGTTGGCGATCTCCTCGTGCTCCTCGGAGTACTCGGTCTTCGCGTTCTTGAGCTGCTTCTCGGCGGGGCTCAGTCCGCGCGCGGCGTGCATCGGACCCTGGGCCAGGGCGGCGGCCTTCTTGGTCGCGGTCTGCGCGGCCTGCGCGACCTCGAGCACCGCCTCGGGCAGCGGACCGGCGTCGGCCTTGCCACCGAGCTTCTTGATCCGCCGGTCCAGTTGGCGCGCGTGCGCCTTGGTCTCCTTGAGGTGGTCCTTCAGCCGCTTCTTGTAGGTGTCGCGGAGGGCCATCGTGATGTGCGCCTCCAGGGCCGTCTCCAGCTCCTTCTCCTTGCCGTAGGCCTCGTTGAGGTACTGGATCAGCTTCGCGTCTCGTATCTCTGTTTCGCTCATAGGCCGCACCCAATACCCGTGCCTGGCATCCGTAACCAGCCTGGGCCTGCGACCATCTCCGCGGTGACCGATCTCGGGGAGATCAACTTCTCGCCGGGCGGAGAAGAGTGGATCGAGTACGGCCCGCCGGCCGACCGGCGGCGGCTGGGCTTCCACGACTACGCCGGCATCTACGCGGTGCCCGGCCTGTACGAGCGGGTGTTCTACGACACGCTGGGCATGCGGTCCACCACCGAGGTCGTGCGCCTGTACGCCGAGGCCCTGGAGGAGCTGGGCCTGGACCCCGCCGCGCAGCGGGTGGTGGACTTCGGCGCCGGCAACGGGCTGGGCGGAGAGGCGCTGCGGGAGGCCGGCGTGGGTGCCCTGATGGGCGTCGACCTGGAGCCCATGGCGCGGACCGCCGCGGAGCGCGACCGCCCCGGCGTGTACGACGACTACCTGGTGGGGGACGTCGGGCTGTGGTCCGAAGACGAGCTGGAGCGCCTGAGCGCGTTCCGGCCCGACGCATTGGTGGCGCTGTCGGCGGTGGGTCTGGGCCACGTGCCCAGGGAGACCCTGCAGCGGGCGCTCGACCCGCTGGGGCCGGGCGGCATCTACGCCTTCGCGGTGGCGCCCCCGCTACTGCCCGAGAGCACCGATGCCGCGGGGCAGGCGTCGGGCTACCCCGCCTTCCTGGAGGCGCTGGTCGACCGGACCGACCTGCTGTGCCGCGAGGAGTACGTCCACCGGCGGCGCGCCGACGGCTCGGACGACCTGGGCATCGCGTTCGTCGGCCGGATGCGCTGAGCCGGGTCAGTCGAGCGGCTTGCGCTCCAGGCGGTGCACCGCCGGGCCCTGCAGGACCTCGCCGTCGGTGGCGAAGCGCGAGCCGTGGCATGGACAGTCCCAGCTGCGCTCGGCCGAGTTCCAGTTGACCTGGCAGCCCATGTGGGTGCAGCGGGTGGACACGGCAATCAGCTGCCCGTCGTCGTCGCGGTAGCCGGCCACCTTCTGGCCCTGGTGCTGGACGATGTCGCCCTCGCCCGGCGCCAGGTCGGCGATCGCCCGCCCACCCCGGTTGACCAGCCGGTCGCGGACCATGTGGTAGCCGGTCTCGGCGTTCTCCTTGATGCCCTTCGGGACGGACGCGCGCAGGTTCAGCCGGCTCGGGTCGAACAGCGGCGCCCAGTCGTGCTCTCGCCCGGCGCACGCCTCGGCCAGGATCAGGGCCGCGGCGGTGCCGCCGGTGATGCCCCACTTGGCGAAGCCGGTGGCCATCAGCACATGGGGGTCGAAGGGCGTGACCTGGCCGATCAGCGGCAGCTGGTCGATGCTTTCGTTGTCCTGTGAGGACCAGTGGTACTCCACCGACTCCACGCCCCAGTGCTCGTCGGCGAACCGCCTGAGGGCCTCGTAGCGCGGGCGGCTGTCGCCCCCCGTGCCGGTCTTGTGGCCCTGGCCGCCCACCAGCAGCAGCTCCTCGCCGTCGACGGGGACGGAGCGGATCGAGCGCGTGGGCGAAGAGGCGCTGAGGAACATGCCCTGTGGCGGCTGGTCGCGAACCCGGCAGAGCATGGCGTAGGAGCGCTGCGCGTGGACCCGCGCGAACGCCAGCGAGCGGTCCAGGAACGGGTAGTGCGTGGCCACCACCACGTGGCCGGCGCGGACCATGCCGCCCGGGAGCCGGACCAGGCACGGGTTCCCGGAATCCACCTGCCCCGCGCGGGAGCGCTCGAACGCCCTGCCCCCGGCGGCCACGAACTGCTCGACCAGGGCGCCCATGTACTTGCGCGCGTGGAACTCGGCCTGGTCGTCGAACCGGACCCCGGCCGCGACCGGGTAGGGCAGCGGCACCTCGCGGTCCAGCGCCGCGGGCAGCCCGGCCTGGGCCGCCGCCTCGGCCTCGGACTCCACGTCGCTCGTGGACTCGCCCTCCGGCACGTACGCCCACGAGGGCCGGCGCCTGAAGTCGCAGTCGATGCCGTGCTCCTCGACCCGGCGCGCGATCCACTCCAGGGCGGCCTGGTTGGCCTGCCCGTAGGTGCGCGCCGTCTCCTCGCCGTACGTCGAGCGCAGCGACGAGTACTTGAGCCCGTGCTGGGACGAGACCTTTGCGGTGGTGTGGCCGGACACGCCCGTGCCCAGGCGGGAGGCCTCGACCAGCACCGTGTCCATGCCGGCCTCCTGCAGCAGCAGGGCCGTGGTGATGCCCACCAGCCCGCCTCCCAGGACCGCCACGTCGGCCTCGACATCGCCCTCGAGGCGGTCGAAGCGGGGCATGGCATCGTCCGGATGCAGCCAGACCGAGTCCGTCCGTTGCAGGGTCTGGCTCATACGCGCTTCCTTTTCGTCGTGCGGGGGTCCTCGCCAACCGGCCGGCCCTCGCGCTCGGCCTGCAGGAGCGCGAGCTCCTCCAGGCGGGCCAGGGACTCGGCGTTGCGGGCGAGCGTGAACAGGTGGGTGGCGGGGTTCAGGCTCAGCCATGCGAAGGCCCCGTCCGGGTTCTCCGAGAACCGCACCAGCGTGCCGCCGGCCGCGGGCCGCGGGTGCATCTCCAGGGTGACGAAGGCGGTTCCGGCCGGGCGCCCTTTGACCCGCAGGCGGAACCGGCGGGGGCGCTCGGCCTCCATGACCTCGGAATGGTCGTCGAGCGTCAGCGGGCCGATGGCGATCCGGTGGTGGAACCTGGACCCCACGGCGGGCCAGTCGGCGTCGACGTCGCGGATGAACTTGGAACCCACGACCCAGTAGCCGTACCCGCCGGGGTCGGCCAGGGCGTCCCAGACGGCCTCGGGGGCCACGGGCATGAATCGCTCGTTCGTGGCCATCAGCGGCGCCTACCCCGTGAAGGCCGCGCCAAACCGGCCCTGCGCGCCAGCCCCAGCAGGCTCGGCCGGCCCCGGGCGGCTCTCCCGCGCAACCGCGGCTCGGCCAGCGGCCGCCAGAGATTTCCCGGCCGCGAGGCCGGCCGCCCGGTGGAGTCGAACCTGGTGATGCGGACCATGATCGCCTCGTATACGGGCCGCGCCAGCTGGAAGGCCAGTGTCTGGGCCCGCGTCGCGCCGCCCACCGTGATCTCGCGCCGGGGCCGGCGCAGGACGCGCTCGATCTCGTCCACCACCTCCTCGACGCGATACGACAGCGGCGGCAGCCGCAGCTCCTCCCCTGTCGCGCTGGTGCTCTCCTCCCACAGCGAGGTGCTGATGTGGCCGGGCTTGACGTACGTCAGGTCCACCCCGGCCCCGGATCGCTCCAGCTCCAGGGCCAGCGAGTTGGCGAACCCCCGTAGGGCGTGCTTGGCCGCCACGTACGGAACCATGTCGGGAACGGGCACCTGTGCCGTGACCGAGCCGACGATGACCACCGCGCCGCGGCTGCGGCGCAGCTCGGGCAGCAGGCTGCGGACGGTGTTCACGGTGCCGGTGAACGTCACGTCGACCGTGCGGTCGAAGTCGGCGCGGCCCATCTGCTCGAAGGGGCCCCAGGCCAGGGCGGCGGCCGCGGCCACCACCGTGTCCACCCCGCCCATCCACTCGACCGCGTCGGCCAGCGCGGCGTCCAGCCCGGGGCCGTCGCTGGTGTCCGCCGGGCACACCAGCGCGCGGGCGCCGCGGGCCTCCGCGTCGGCGGCCACCCGGGCCAGGGACTCGGTGGAGCGCGCGACGAGTACGAGTTGGTTACCCGGCCTCGCCAGGCGCAGGGACGTGGCCAGGCCGATTCCCGCCCCGGCTCCCGTGATCACCGCCCGCACGTCAGGGAAGCCTCCGGGCGGCCGCGGCCAGCGGGCCCGAGGACCGGCCCAGCGCCCGGAGGGCGCTGCGCGAGGCCCGGCGCACGCGACTGCCCTCGGCCAGGGCGGCCGCCGCGGCGTTGGCCCCGGCGCCGCCGTGCACGCCCCCGCCGGGGTGCGCCGACGCCGACGCGAGGTAGAGGCCGGCGACGGGTGTCTCGGGGCCGGCCACGCCCGGGGTGGGGCGGAAGACGAGCTGCTGATGGACCTGGGCGGTACCCGAGTTCAGCGCCCCGTTGACCAAGTTGGCGTTGGCCGCCTGGAGGTCCGCCGGGGACTGGAGGTGGCGGTCGACGATCGACTCGCGGAAGCCCGGAGCCAGGCGCTCGACCTCCTCCTCCATCCGGTCGGCGAAGCGCTCGGCCTCGGACCGGGTCCAGCTTCCGGTCAGCCCGTCAGGGCCCGCGTCGCCGCGCACCGCCTGCGGCACATGGGTGTAGGCCCAGGCCGCCTCCGCGCCGTCCGGGGCCCGCGTGGGGTCGAAGCTCGCGTACTGGCCCAGGACCAGGAACGGCCGGCCGGGAATGAGCCCGGCCTCGAGCTCTCCCGCCTGCGCGCCGAGGCTGTCGACGCCCTCGGTCACGTGCACCGTGCCCGCCCGCCGGGTCAGCTCGTCGCCCCACGGGACGGGCCCCGAGAGAGCCCAGTTGAGCTTGAACGTGCCGTTGTCCCACTGGAAGCGGTCCATGTCGGACAGCAGGCCTGATGGAAGCTCGCCGGCCTCCACGAGCTCCCCGTACAGCGCCGGGGCGCTGGTGTCGGCCAGCACGTGCTGCGCCTCGATCTCCGTGCCGTCGGCCAGGCGCACGCCGACCGCCCGGCCCGCGCGCACCAGTACCCGTTCGACCCTGCTGGACGTGCGCACCGCGCCGCCGTGGTGCTCCAGCCGCCGCAGCAGCGCTCCGCTGAGCGCCGACGCCCCGCCCTCGGCGACGGGCCACCCCAGCTCCTGGCCTATGGAGCACAGCAGCCACCCGTACAGGCCGCCGGCCGCGGAGTCGGGGCTCAGGTCCGCGTGCAGGGCGTTGCCCGCCAGCAGCCGCGCGCCGCCGTGGCCCTGGAAGGTCTCGGCGCCCAGGCGCCGGGTCGAGAGCAGGCCCATGCGGGCGAAGCGGGCGACCTCGCTCGGCGTGCCCAGCTTCCCGAGCATGCGCGCGGCCGCGCGCACGGGCGGGAACGGGGTGAACAGGGCCTCGGTCAGGTCGGAGCCCACCCGTTCCCACAGCGCGTACAGGCGGCGCCAGGCGTCGCCGTCGCCCGGGGCGAAGGAGTCCAGGGACGCGGCCGTCTCGTCCAGGTCCGTCGAGATGGCCGCCGTGCGACCGTCCTCACCCGGGTGGGCCACCACCACGCCGGCGCGGCGCCAACTCAATCCGAACCGGTCCAGCTCCAGCCGCGCCATGACCGGCGAGGCGATCGCCAGCGGGTAGAAGGCGCTGAACAGGTCGTGCGTATAGCCGGGGGCGGTGACCTGGCCGCTGCGCACCGCCCCACCCGCGACCGGCTGCTCCTCGCACACCAGCACGTCCCAGCCGGCCTCCGCCAGCATGTTCGCGGCCACCAGCCCGTTGGGGCCGCTTCCGATCACGAGGGCATCGAGCACTGGGGCCCCCCACTGCCCGGAACCAGGGTGTCCAACCGCCGCATGGGGTTTCGCCTCGCGCTGGATTAGGACCGGCCCGTTCGGGCAGCGGATAGGCGTGCCCGTCCTACCCCCGCCCCGCGGCCCCCTGACGGAGGCCCTGTTCGCCACACTGGCCGCCCGCCCGCCCGGCGACGCCACATGGCCGGCGCCGGCCGGCGGCGACCCCGTGGCCGACGAAGACCTCCAGCTGGCCCTGTACGCGTGCTACGAGCTGCACTACCGCGGCTTCGACGGCGTGGCCGGCGAGTGGGAGTGGGACCCCGGGGTCCTGACGCTGCGGGCGCGCCTGGAGCGGGCGTTCGAGGAAGCGCTTCGCGAGGCGGCCGGCCCCGTGTCGGCGGACGTGTCCCCGGAGTCCGCCGACGTGGCACTGCGCGCCATCGCCGACGCCGACGACGGCCCGTCGCTGAGCCTCTACATCGCGCGGGACGGCACGCGCGACCAGTTGCTGGAGCTCCTCGTGCACCGGTCGGCCTACCAGCTCAAGGAGGCCGACCCGCACACCTGGGCGCTGCCGCGGCTGACCGGCGAGCCCAAGGCAGCCATGGTCGAGATCCAGGCCGACGAGTACGGCGGCGGGCGGCCCGAGCGCATCCACGCGGACATGTTCGCGCGGGCGATGGAGGGGGTGGGTCTGGACGGCGCCTACGGCGCCTACCTGCACCAGATCCCGGCGGTCATGCTGGCTACGGTCAACCTGATGTCGTTCCTGGGCCTGCACCGGCGCCTGCGCGGCGCGCTGGCCGGACACCTGGCGCTGTTCGAGATGTCGTCCGCGGTGCCCAGCAAGCGCTATGCCGACGCAATGCGCCGCCTGGGCTGGGCCCACGCCACCGGGTTCTACGACGAGCACGTGGAGGCCGACTCGGTGCACGAGAACATCGCCGCCGTGCACCTGGCCGGGGGCCTGATCCGCCAGGACCCGCGCATGGGCCGGGACGTGCTTTTCGGCGCCCAGGCGCTGGCCGCGCTGGACCGGCGCTGGGCCGACCACGTGTTCGCGCGCTGGGAGGCCGGCCTCAGCTCCCTGCTGGAGCCGCTGGCCGATCCGGTGTCGGCCTGATCAACCGCGCTGCTCGCGCCCGCTGGGCGCCGTGAAGCCGACCAGCTTGTGGCTGCCGTCACAGAACGGGCGGATGCGCGACTTGCCGCACCGGCACAGCGCCACGACCTCGCGGCCGGGCTCGATGGCGCGGCCGTCCTGGTCCTCGATGACGTAATCGCCGCGGACGAGCAGGGGCCCGTCGCGGTATGGCGTGATGGTCACGGTCATGGGCGGTGTCCTACCACTTCGGCCCGCGCTCGCCCAGCGCGACCTTGGCGGTATGCACCCGGTCCCGGGCGGCCCGCTCGGCCACCGGGTCCTCGCGCCGCTTGGCCCAGCCGACGGCGGAGCGCGCCGACATGAGCTCGCGCACCAGCTCGCGCCGGCGGTCCTCGGGCAGGCAGGGGTCGGTGGCCCGCCAGCGGCGGCCCTCGATGATCACGTACCGCTCGTCGGGCGTCTTCTCCGGCACACCGGGGGTACGGTTGGGCGCGTGTCCCGGCCCACCGGCCCGACGATCGAGCGGACCATCACCGACCTGCTGGAGCGCCGCGACCGCGGCAAGACGATCTGTCCCTCCGACGGCGCCCGCGCCCTGGCCGGCGACGCCGACTTCCGCCCTCTGATGGAGCCCGTGCGCGCCCGGGCGCGGGAGATGGTGGAGCGCGGCGACCTCGAGATCACCCAGGGAGGCCGGGTGGTGGACCCGGAGACCGCGCGGGGAGCGATCCGGCTGCGGCTGCCGGAGCGCTAGCGCTCAGGCCAGCCCGGCCACCACGCTGGCCACTCCCGCCGTCAGTGCCAGGGCCAGCCCCACCGTGCGGAACGTCGTGGCGTCCAGGCGCTCGAACACGGCGCGGCCCAGCGGACGGCCCACCATCACGGCGGCCAGCAGCCCCGTCAACTCGGCGGGCCCCACGTCCCCGAGGCCCAGCTGCCCGCCCGCGACCAGCGCCGCGAGCACCAGCGGCGTGTACAGCAGGAACGTGGCCGACAGGGTGTCCCGCAGCTCGTGCTGGTCAGCCCCGGCGCGCAGCAGATACATGAGCATTGGCGGCCCGTTGATGCCCACGGTGGTAGCCAGCGTGCCGGCCACCACGCCCACGGGTGCCACGGGCCAGCGCCGCGGCGGCCCCTCTGCCGCGGGCCTGCCGCGCAGCTCGAGGCTCGCCGCCGCGACCACGGCCACGCCCACGGCCACCTGGAGGACCGGCTTCTCCACCGCCCGCAGGATCAGGATGCCGGCCGCCAGCCCGGGGATGCCCCATGCCGCCAGCGGGATCGCGTCGCCCCAGCGGATGTCCACGTCCCGGCGCTCGGTCAGCAGCACGAGCGCGCTCAGCAGGGTGGCCAGGAGCACGAGGATCGTGAGCGCATCCCCCGGCCCGAGCACCGCGAACATCACGGGCGCGGTGACCAGGGCAAAGCCGAACCCCGTTGCGGACTGCAGCACCGCTCCGACCAGGACGGCCAGGCTCACGAGGGCCACGCTCATGCCACTAGCCTGACCCACCGTGACCCGGCGGCGCGTCGTGGCCGACGCTCAGTAGGCCAGGATCTCGACCCGGTTGCCCCACGGGTCGTCGGTGTAGAAGCGGCGCCGGTCACCGAGGCGATCGTCCCAGCGCACCTCCGAGCCCGACTCCACCAGCCGGCCCGCGATGGCGTCCAGCTGCCCCGGGTCGACCCGCAGCGCCGGGTGGGCGCGGGTGGCGGCGGCGAAGTCCTCGTACTCCAGGACGTGCAGCTGGCCGTCGCCGAGCGCGAACCATGCGCCCGCCCGCTCGATGCCCTCGGGCTTGGGGATCTCGGGCAACCCGATCACCTGGCCGTAGAAGCGGCGCGCGTCGCCCGCCCCGCCCTCGGGCGCCGCCACCAGCACGTGGTCCAGCCCCGCGGCCGCGCCCTCGACGGCGCGGGTGAACACGATCCGGTCGTGGCCCGGACCGGCGTAGTCGGCCACCCTCTCGGCCGCCATGCCGAGCGCGGTGTGAAAGCCGATCGACATCTCGTTGGTCGGGGTGGTGATGGCCTTGAGCGATGTGGCGCCGCGCTCGCGCGCCAGCGCCTCGAACTCCTGCCACAGCCGCGTGGCCAAACCCTGGCGGCGCTGCTCGCCCCGCACGCCGACGAGGTGCACGTAGCCCACGGTGCCCGCCACGAAGCCGAACAGGTAGCCCACCAGCTGGCCGTCGTCGTGCAGCGCCACCGACGTGTCGGCGAACTCGTGCACCAGCACGGGATGGTGGGCCGGCCGCAGATCGCGCGCACCCCAGAACTCCTCGTGCTCCTCGAGGATCGTGGCGTAGTCGGCGGGCGTGGGCCGGCCGACGTTCACTTGGGCTTGCGCTCTTCGGGCACCACGCTGCCGGCGTCGCTGGCGATGGCCGCCGGCGGCCACGGGCCCATCCAGTTGTCGCGCGCGCCGTCCACCGTGATCACCGAGCCGGAGGTGAAGTCGCCCGCGGGCGAGGCCAGATAGGCCACCAGCCACGCCAGCTCCTCGGGCTCGCCCATCCGCTGCTGCGGGACGCTGGCGGCCACGCCGTCCACGATCTGCTTCGGGTACTTGGTCAGCAGCGTGTCGGTGGCGAACTGGCCCGCGGCCAGCGCGTTGAGCTTGATGCCGAAGCGCGCCCACTCCACGGACAGCGTGCGCATCATGTTCTCGACCGCCGCGCGGGCGGCGCCGGAGTGCGCCATGCCCGGCATGCCGTTGTGGGGCGACAGGGTCACCGACAGCACCTTGCCGCCCTCCGCCGGGATCATGGCCTTGGTGGCCACCGCGTGGGTCATCAGCCAGGTGCCCTCCACGTTCAGGCGCATGACGGTGCGAAAGCCCTTGAGGTTGATGTCCTCGGCCGGGGTCAGGTACTGCCCGCCCGCGTTGTTCACCAGCAGGTCGATCTTGCCGTGGCGTTCCAGCACCCCGTCCACCAGCCCGGCCACCTGGTCCTCCTCGCGGATGTCGCATTGGACGGCGTTGAAGCGCTCCCCCGCCAGCTCCGCCGTCTCGGTCAGCGGCTCCTCGCGGCGCCCGCAACCCACGACCGTCATGCCCAGCCGCGTCAGCTCCAGCGCGGTCTCGCGGCCCAGGCCCGAGCCGGCGCCGCTGATGATCCCGACCTGGCCGTCCAGCAGGCCGTCGCGGAAGATCCTCGAACCGCCCGTCACTTCCCCTTCCAGTTCGGCTCGCGCTTCTCCATGAACGCGGTCACGCCCTCCACCACGTCCTCGGTCGAGAGCGCCATCGAGAGGTTGCCGCGCAGGTAGTCGAGCGCGTCCATGAACGCCATGTCCTGCTGGCGGAACATCGCGTCCTTGCCCATGCGCATCAGCAGCGGGGACTTGGCGGCCAGCTTGGCGGCCCAGTCGTCCACCGCGGCGTCCAGCTCGGCCGCGGGCACCACCTTGTTCACGATCCCGATCCGCTCCGCCTCCGCCGCCGTGATCCGCTCGCCCAGCAGCAGCAGCTCGGTGGTCTTCTTGCGCGGCACGTTGCGGTAGATCAGCGCCATGATCATGAACGGGAACACGCCCACGTTGATCTCGGGCGTGCCGAACCCGGCGTCCTCGGAGGCCACGATCAGGTCGCAGGCCAGCGCCAGTCCCAGCGCGCCGGCCAGCACGTGACCGTTCGCCTTGCAGATGGTGGGCTTGCCCAGCTCGCCGATGAGCTGGAACAGCGCCGGGAAGCGCTCGGTGCCGAGGTGCTTGTGGATCAGCGGCACGTCGGCCGCGAAACCGTCCAGGTTGCCGCCGGCCGAGAACACCTTCTCGTGCGAGCTGGTCAGCACCACCGCGCGCACGCCCTCGTCGTCGCGGGCCAGCTCGAACGCCTCGATCAGCCCGTCGAGGGTCTCGTTGCCAAGCGCGTTGCGGGTGTCGGGATCGTCGAGCGTGATGGTGGCCACAGCGTCCGCGACCTCGTAGAGCACCTTCGCGTCCTCAGCCATCCGTGCCGTCCCCCCTCACCTCTCCGATCACCGCGAGGATCGTCCCCGCGTCCACCTGGTCGCCCTCGGCCACGCGCAGCTCCTCCAGCGGCCCGGCCACCGGCGCGACGATCTCGTGCTCCATCTTCATCGCCTCGATGACCAGCAGCGGCTGGCCCTTCTCCACCTCGTCGCCCGCGGCGGCCAGCACCTTCCACACCGAGCCGGGCATGGGCGAGGCCAGCGATCCCGCGGCCGCCGCATCCTCGATCTGCGGATGGCGCGGCTGCTCGACCAGCGACAGCTGGCCCGCGTCGCAGTTCACGTGCACGGCGCCGCCGGGCTCGGCGTGCACGCCGAAGCGGCGCCGGTGGCCGCCGGCCTCCAGGTCGACATGGTCGGGCGCGGCGTCGTGCAGCACCGCGCCGCCGATCTCGTCGCCGTCCACCCGGAGCGTGACCAGGCGGTTGACCCGGTCGAAGGCGTACGCCACGACCACCTCGCGGTCGCCGTCGGCGAACGTGACCTCGTGCGGCGCGGCGGGCACGTTGCGCCAGCCGCTGGGCGCGGACGCCAGCACCGTGGCCTCCTCGCGGCGCGCGGCCTGCAGCGCCAGCGCGGCGGCGGCCACCGCCAGCCGCTGCTCGTGGTCGTCCAGCGGCGAAGCCGCCAGGGCGGCCGGGTCATGGCGATCCAGGAACGACGTGTCCGCCTTGCCCTCGGCGAACTCCTCGTGGCGCAGCACGCCGACCAGGAAGTCGCGGTTGGTGGTGGTGCCGTGCAGCTCGGACCGGGCAAGGGCGTCGGCCAGCAGGCGCACGGCGTCGGCGCGGGTGGGGCCGTGGGCCACGACCTTGGCCACCATCGGGTCGTAGAAGGGGCTGATCTCGGCGCCGTCCTCCACGCCGGTGTCCACCCGCACGCCCTCGGGGACCCGGAAGCGGCTGAGCGTGCCCGTGACCGGCAGGAAGTCGTGGGCCGCGTCCTCGGCGTACAGCCGCGCCTCGACGGCGTGGCCGCGGAGCTCCGGCCGGATGGCCTCGGCGGGCAACGGCCGGCCCTCGGCCACCGCGATCTGCAGCTCCACCAGGTCCAGGCCCGTGACCAGCTCGGTGACCGGATGCTCCACCTGCAGCCGGGTGTTCACCTCCAGGAAGAAGAACTCGCCTTCCTCGGTGAGCAGGAACTCCACCGTGCCCGCGCCCACGTAGCCCAGCGTCTGGCCCGCGGCCACCGCGGCCTCGCTCATCTTCGTGCGCAGCGCCTCGTCCACCGCGGGCGAGGGGGATTCCTCGATGACCTTCTGGTGGCGGCGCTGTACCGAGCAGTCGCGCTCGCCCAGCGCGGCCACCGCGCCCTCCATGTCGCCCATGATCTGGATCTCCACGTGCCGCGAGCGCGGCGCGAAGCGCTCCAGGAACACGGTGTCGTCGCCGAACGCGCCGGCGGCCTCGCGGCGAGCGCCCTCGACGCCGCCCTGCAGCTCGCCCGCGGACTCGACCAGGCGCATGCCCTTGCCGCCGCCGCCCGCCGAGGCCTTGACCAGCAGCGGGTAGCCGATGTCGTCGGCGATCGCGGCCAGCGCGTCGCCCTCCTCGCCCTCGAGCCGGCGCCCCGGCAGCACCGGCACGCCGGCGCTCTCCATCCGGTCGCGCGCCTCGGTCTTCGAGCCCATGGCCTCGATGGCCTCGGGGGCGGGGCCGATCCAGGTCAGGCCCGCGTCGGAGACCGAGCGGGCGAAGGCCGCGTTCTCGGCCAGGAAGCCGTAGCCCGGGTGCAAGGCGTCGGCGCCCGCGTCCAGCGCGGCCTGCACGACCGCGTCGCCACGCAGGTAGGAGTCGGCCGGGGCCGGTCCGCCGATGGCCACCGCGCGGTCGGCCTCGCGCACGAACAGCGCCTCGGCGTCGGCCTCGGAGTACACGGCCACCGTGCCGATGCCCAGCCGCCGGCAGGTGCGGAAGATGCGGCGGGCGATCTCGCCCCGGTTTGCGACCAAGACCCTCTGCACGGCTACATCCGGAAGACGCCGAAGCCCTCGGCGCCCTTGACCTCTTGGTTGTGCACCGCGCTCAGCGCCATGCCCAGCACGGTGCGCGTGTCGCGCGGGTCGATGATGCCGTCGTCGTAGCCGCGCGAGCTGTTGGCCAGCGCCGTCTGCTCGGACTCGATCTGGGCCTCCACCATCTCGCGCATGGCCTTGTCGGCGTCCTCGTCGTACTCCACGCCCTTGCCCTCGGCGGAGGCGCGAGCCACGATCGACAGCACGCCGGCCAGCTGCTGCGGGCCCATCACCGCGGACTGGGCCGAGGGCCAGGAGAACAGGAAGCGCGGGTCGTAGGCGCGGCCCGACATGCCGTAGTTGCCCGCGCCGTAGGAGGCGGCCATGATCACGCCCAGGTGCGGGACCTTGGAGTTCGATACCGCGTTGATCATCTGCGCGCCGTGCTTGATGATCCCGCCCTGCTCGTAGTCCTTGCCCACCATGTAGCCGGTGGTGTTGTGCATGAACACCAGCGGCACGTCCTTCTGGTTGGCCAGCTGGATGAACTGCGACGCCTTCTGCGCCTCGGCGCTGAACAGCACGCCCTGGACGTTGGCGATGATGCCGACGGGGTAGCCGTGGATCGACGCCCAGCCGGTGGTCAACGACGGCCCGTACAGCGCCTTGAACTCGTCGTAGCGCGAGCCGTCGACCACGCGGGCGATGACCTCGCGTGGGTCGAACGGGGCCTTCAGGTCGGGCGGCACGATGCCCAGCAGGTCGTCGGGGTCGTGCACCGGCGGGTCGGGCGCCTCGGTGGGCCCGTAGCCGTGCTTGCGCCAGTTCAGGCGCCGCACCACCTCACGGCCCAGGCGCAGCGCGTCGTACTCGTCGTTGGCCAGGTACTCGGCCAGGCCGCTCACGCGCGCGTGCATGTCGGCGCCGCCCAGCTCCTCGTCCTCGGACACCTCGCCGGTGGCCATCTTCACCAGCGGCGGGCCGCCCAGGAAGACCTTGGCCCGCTCACGGACGAAGATGTTGTAGTCCGACATGCCGGGCAGGTAGGCCCCGCCGGCGGTGGAGTTGCCGAACACCAGCGCCAGCGAGGGGATGCCCAGCGACGACAGCCGGGTGATGTTGCGGAACGTCTCGCCGCCGGGGATGAAGCCCTCGGCCTGCGTGCGCAGGTCCGCGCCGCCGGACTCGACCAGCTGCACCATCGGCATCCGGTTGACCTCCGCCACCTCCATCATCCGCAGCGCCTTGCGCCAGGTGTGGGGGTTGGAGGTGCCGCCCTTGACCGTGGGGTCGGCGCCGCCGATCACGCACTCCACGCCCTCGACCGGGCCGATGCCGGCCACCATCGACCCGCCCACCTTGTAGTCGGTGCCGTAGGCCACGAACGGCTGCAGCTCAAGGAACGGCGCGTCGCGGTCCAGCAGCAGCTCGATCCGCTCGCGGATGCCCAGCTTGCCGCGATCCTTGTGGCGCTGCACGTAGCGCTCGCCCCCGCCCGCCAGCACGTCGCGGAGCACCTCGTCCAGCTCGGCCAGCTTGGCCTCCATCGACTGGCGTGCCTCCTGAGCCGCGGGTCCGCGCGGGTCGTGCTTCGAGGTCAGGACGGGCACGGTGCGACAGTATGCCGGGAACGACTGGCTGACCGGCCAGTGCCCGACATCGGAGGAGCGCTTTGAGCCTGGACCACCCCGCGATCATCACCTGTTCCATCTCCGGCGCCCTCGCCAACCGCGAGCAGTGCCCGGCGATCCCCTACACGCCCGAGGAGTACGCCTCCGAGGCCCGGCGGATCGTGGACGAGGGCGGCGTGCACATCCACATCCACGCGCGCAAGCCCGACGGCACCCCGTCCTACGAGATCGAGGACTTCCGGAACATCAAGGACGCGATCGTGGCCGAGGTTGGCGACGCGGCCATCATCAACTTCTCCACCGGCACCGTGGGCGTCTCGGTCGAGAAGCGGGTCGCCTACCTGCGCGAGGTCCGGCCCGAGGTGGCGGCGCTGAACATGGGCTCGATGAACTACGCCAAGTACTCGAAGTCGCGCAAGGACTTCGTGTTCAAGACGGTGTTCGAGAACAGCTTCGACGAGATCATCGAGCTGCTGGGCGCCATGAACGAGCTGGGCATCCGGCCCGAGCACGAGTGCTTCGACGTGGGCCACGTGGGCTCGCTGGCGCCGCTGGTGGACATGGGCGTGCTGCACGAGCCGCTGCACGTGGACCTGGTCATGGGCGTGACCGGCGGCGTCCCGGCCACCGCGCGCAACCTGGCGATGATGGCCGACAACGTGCCCGAAGGCGCCCACTGGGGCGTGATCGGCATCTCGCGCGTGCAGTGGATGCTCGTGGCGGCGGCGCTGACGCTCGGCGGCTCGATCCGCGTGGGCCTGGAGGACAACCTGTACCTGCCCAACGGCACCATGGCCACGTCCAACGGCGAGCTGATCGCCAAGGCGCGGCAGCTCACCGAGGACATCGGCCGGCGGCCGGCGACGGTCGAGGAGGCGCGCTCGATGCTGGGGCTGCCCGCCCCCGCGGTCGCCGCCGCCTAGGAGGCGCCGGCGAGCACCGGCGACCAGAGCGCGACGCGGCCGCCGCCGCCGCGCTTGGCCTCGTACATGGCCGCGTCGGCGCGCTCGATCAGGGTACCCGCGCCCGGGCGCGGTCCGGTGACCAGCGTTACGCCGATGCTCATGGTGACGCGGCGCGCGACCTCGTCGTCCATCTTTGCGAGCGCCTCGCCTGCCGCCTCGAGTAGATCATGGCTGACCAGCACGGCCTCCTCGCCCGTGACCCGCCGCAGCAGCACGCCGAACTCGTCGCCGCCCAGCCGGCCGGCCACGTCGCCGCTGCGCAGGCGGCGCAGCAGGGCCAGCGAGACCGTCTTGATGACCTCGTCACCCACGCCGTGCCCGGACAGGTCGTTGACCTGCTTGAAGTTGTCCAGGTCGATCAGCAGCACCGCGCCCTGGACCTGGCGAAGCCGGCCCCCGGCCAGCTCGCCGTTGAGCTCATCCATGAAGCGACGGCGGTTGAACAGCCAGCTCAGCGGGTCGTGGTCGGCCATGTGCTGCATCTGCTGCTCGGCCCGCTTGCGCGTGTCGATGTCCATGATCTGCGAGAGCCGGAACAGCGGCTCGCCGTCCTCGCCGTCCAGCAGGGAGGACGTCAGGTGCACCCAGCGCACGTCGCCGCCGGGCCGCACGATTCGCAGCTCCGATCGCACCACCATGTCGTCTCCGGTGACCAGCCCGGCCATCTCCGAGCGCACGCGGTCCATGTCGTCGTCGTGCGCGAAGTCCAGGATGCCGCTCATGCCCATCAGGTCCTCGATCCGGACGCCCAGGATCCGCGCCAGCTCCTGGTTGGCCTCCACGATCTGCCCGGAGTGCTCCTCGGTCAGGGCCACCACGGCCATGCCCGTCGCCGAATCCTCGAACGCCACGCGGAAGCGCGCCTCGGCCTGGCGCCGGGCCTCCTCCAGCTCGACCCGCTCGGTCACGTCCGTGGCCGACATGTAGAGCAGGCCCTCCTCGGCGTCCAGGGTGTTGTTCACGGTCACGTGGCGGACGTCGCCGTCGCCGGTCAGGAAGCGCACCGTGTGTGACACCTGGCCGCTGCTCTCGGAGGCCAGGATCTCGGCCAGGTGGCGTTCGGCGATGTGGAGGTCGTCGGGGTGCACGACGTCGGCCAGCCCGAGGCTCATGAGCTCGTCGAGCGGGCGTCCCAGCACCTCCGTCCAGCGCCGGTTCATGCGGCGGGGGCGCCCGTCAAGGGTGAAGATGCCCAGCATCTGGCTGGACAGCTCGAAGTAGCGGTCGCTCTCAGCGGCCGAACGGCGGGCCCGCGTGGCCATGGAGCCGCACAGCGCGCCCACCCCGACGAAGACGACGGCGCGGGTGAGGTAGCCCAGCGCCGGCAGCTGGTTGTCCTCGAACCGGTACCCGATGACGAAAACCAGCCAGCCCGCCGCCCCGGCCAGCACTCCGGCACGGAAGCCGCGCTCCGTGGCCAGCAGGCAGATGGGGATCAGGTACAGGAAGGTCAGGCCGTCGCCCGGCGTGCCGAACGCAAGCCGGATCGCGAACACGACGGGGAACAGGACCACGGCCAGCGCTGTGACCTTCGTCCGCCGTTCCAGCGTGCGCAGGGGATCCCATCCGGACATGTCCCCTTCTCCATCGGGCGATCGCCCGGCCCACTTGAGCCGTAGGGTGAGCGCATGCGCGCCCATCGAGTCCACGTCAGCCACGATTTCGCCAAGCCGCCGGAGCGGGTGTTCGCCTACATGTGCGAGCACGAGAACCTGGGGCCGTTGTTCAACGCCGAAATCACCCGCGTCTGCGACGGCGACACCGACCGCAACGGCGTGAACTCGGTGCGCAAGCTGAAGGTGGGGCCGCTGCCGCCGTTCGAGGAGACCGTGCACGAGTACGTGCCGGGCGAGCGGATCGTGTACCGGATCACCAAGGGCGGCCCGCTGAAGGACCACGTGGGCGTGCTGGAGTTCAGCCCCACGCCCAGCGGCGGGACGCACCTCGAGTACAACATCCGGATCGCGTCGGCCATCCCGGGCCTGGCCCCCATCGTGGCGTCGGGGCTGACCCGGGACATCAGCAAGAACCTGCCGCTGGTGGACGAGCGGGCCTAGGCCCGCACGCGCGCGGGCCGCGTAGGCGCGGCACCGCCTGGCAGCTCTGACCGGCCACTAGATTCGAGCGGTGCACAGGCTGGCCGACTGGTTGCTGCTGGGGGCGGTCACGCTGGCCCTCGGTGCCGGCCTGGGCGCCGCCGGCCTGCCCTCCTCGTACCTGTTCGGCGCGCTGCTGGCCGGTCTGCTGGCGGCGCTGCGGTTCCCGGGCCGCCTGGAGGTGCCCGACCGGGTGTTCGTGGCGGCGCAGGCGGTCACCGGGGTCACGCTCGGCGCCTACCTGGAGCCCGACTCGCTGGAGGCCGTGGCCGGCTCCTGGCTGCCGGTGCTGCTGGTCAGCGCCGGGACCCTGGCGCTGAGCGTGGCCGCCGGGAAGCTGCTGGCGCGCACCACCGACTGCGACGAGACCACCGCGTCGCTGGGGCTGGTGGCGGGCGGCGCCACGGGCATCGTGGCCATGGCCGACGAGCTGGGCGGCGACGGCCGGCTGGTGGCCTTCATGCAGTACGCGCGTGTCCTGATCGTGGTGCTGATCACCCCGCTGGTGGCGGCCGTGGCCTTCCCCGGCCACTCCAGCGCGACCGCCGCCGCGACGGAGACGCCGCTGCTGGGCGAGCCCTCGTGGTGGGCGATCACCGCAGCGGTGGCGGTGGCCGGCGCCGCGGCCGGTGCCCTGGTGCGCCTGCCCAACCCGTGGATCCTGGGCCCGCTGCTGGTGTCGGGCGCGGCCACGCTGGTCGCCCCTTCGGGCACGTTCGAGGTGCCCGAGCTGCTGCGCGAGGCGGCCTTCATCGGCATCGGCGCCCAGGTGGGCCTGCGCTTCACCCCCGACACGCTGCGCGAGGTCGGCCGCCTGCTCGGCCCGGTGCTGGTGAGCATCGCGGGGCTGATCGCCGGCTGCTTCGGCCTGGCCGTACTGCTGCACCTGACCGCCGACGTGTCGCTGGCCGACGCCTACCTGGCCACCACCCCGGGCGGGTTCTATGCCGTGGCCGCGATCGCCTTCGGCGCCAACGGGGACACCACCTTCATCGTCGCCGTGCAGGGCCTGCGGGTGCTGGTCATGGTACTGCTGGCGCCGGCGGTGGTGCGCCGGCTCAATCGCCGCGCCTGATTCCCGGCACGTCGGCGTTGGCGGGATTAGCATCGGCAGATGGCGTCCCCGCCGCTGCACTACGCGGCCTTCACCGACACACCGACGGGGGGCAATCCGGCCGGCGTGGTGCTGGACGCCGCGGACATGAGCGACGCCGAGATGCTGGCGCTGGCCGCCCGGCTGGCGTACTCGGAGTCGGCCTTCCTGTGGCCCCGGGAAGAGGAGGGCCACTACGACGTGCGGTACTTCAGCCCCGAGGCCGAGGTGCCCTTCTGCGGTCACGCGACCATCGCCTCCGGCGTGGCCCTGGCCGAGCACCAGGGCGCCGGCGGCCGGCTGGTGCTGCACACCGCCAGCGGGCTCGTTCCCGTGGACACCTCCACGGACGAGCAGGGCCACACGATGGCCACGCTGACCAGCGTGGCGCCGTACGTGGAGTCGCCGGACCCCGCGCTGGTGACCGGCACGCTGGAGACGCTGGGCTGGGACCCCGCGGGGCTGGACCCGCTGCTGGCACCGCGGGTGGGGTTCGCGGGCGCGCGGCACCTGATCCTGCCCTGCCGCAGCCGCGACCGGCTGGCCGACGTGGAGTACGACTTCGAGGCGCTCAAGGCGCTGATGCTGGCCCACGACCTGACGACCGTGGACCTGGTGTGGCGCGAGGACGCGACCACGTTCCACGCGCGCAACCTGTTCCCCGTCGGCGGGGTGGTCGAGGACCCGGCCACCGGCGCCGCGGCCGCCGCCTTCGGCGCCTACCTGCGGACCCTCGGCGCGATCCGCCCGCCGGTGGAACTGACGATCTTCCAGGGCCACGACATGGGCCGGCCCAGCACGCTCACCGTGCACGTGGACGAGGCCGAACGCCCCGAGCTGCGGGTCAGCGGCACCGCGGTGGCCATGGAGGACGCGGTGTGAGGTCCCTGGACTTCAGCCGCTGAGCGCCTGGCGTACGAACGGCTCCAGCACCCGGCCGGCGCCTGCGGCGGTCCGGTCGGGTGGCCCCGAGGGCGAGGCGGCGTAGCTCACGCCCAGGCGCACGGCCACGTCGGCCAGCTGGCGCGCGTCGCGCTCGCGCACCTCCGGCCAGCGCTCCATCAGCACCCCGGTCAGGCGCTCGGTGGCGTGCACGAACAGCGGCTCGCCCTGCACGGTCAGCAGCGGCAGCAGTTCCTCGGCGCCCACGCCGGAGGTGACGGCGCGCAGGAACGGGTTGTCGGCCGCTGCGCGGAGGAACACGGTCAGCGCCGCGGTCAGCGCGGTGCCCGGGTCGTCGCTGTTGGCGTGCACCGCCTGCTCCACCTCGCCCAGGAAGCGGTCGGCCTCGCGCAGCACGAAGGCCTGGGCGAACTCCTCCCGGCTACCGAACTCCTTGTAGAGCGTCTGGCGGCTGACGCCCGCGGCCCGAGCCACCTCGGCCATCGATACCTGGCCCCACTCGCGCTCGGAGATGAGCTCGCGCATGGCGTCCAGCAGCGTGTCGCGCAACAGCTGCCGGGCGGCGGTTGGGTAGGCGACCGCCATCAGGGCGCCTTCTCGAAGTCGACCTTGTCGCGCACGCCGCAGTCGGGGCAGGCCCAGTCGTCCGGGACCTCGCTCCACGACGTGCCCGCCGGGAACCCCTCGCGCGGGTCGCCCACCTCCTCGTCGAAGGCGTACTCGCACTCGGGGCACACGTAGACGGTCATGCGGCCACCCCGAACTTGCGCATCACCTTCTCCCGCCGCGCCGGCAGGATGTTGGCGCGCGTGACGTCGCCCTCGTAGTGCTCGAGCACGCGGTGGTCCATGACCCGTCGCCACACCGGCGGGAACAGGGCGATCAGGATCATCGTCCCGTAGCCCGAGGGCAGCTCGGGCGCCTCGTCGAAGTGGCGCAGCGCCTGAAACCGGCGCAGCGGGTGCGCGTGGTGGTCCGAGTGGCGCTGCAGGTGGTAGAGCAGCACGTTGGAGGACACGTTGTCGCTGTTCCAGCTGTGCTCGGGCTGGGTGCGCTCGTAGCGGCCGTCGTCGCGCTTCTGGCGCAGCAGGCCGTAGTGCTCGAGGTAGTTCACGACCTCAAGCAGCGAGAACCCGTACACGGCCTGGAAGATCAGCCACGGCAGGACCACCCAGCCGAACACCGCGGTCAGCCCGCCGAGGAGCACGGCGGTCATGACCCAGGCGTTCAGGATGTCGTTCCGCAGCGTGAACGGGCTGCCGCCCGAGCGGCCCAGGCGCTCTGACTCCAGGTGCCAGGCCGAGGTCAGGCTGCCCCACACGGTGCGCGGCAGGAAGCGCCAGAAGCTCTCACCGAGGCGTGAGCTGGCCGGGTCCTCGGGCGTGGCCACGCGCACGTGGTGGCCGCGGTTGTGCTCGATGAAGAAGTGCCCGTAGCCGGTCTGGGCCAGCGCGACCTTGGACAGCCACTTCTCCATGGCCGGCCGCTTGTGGCCCAGCTCGTGTGCGGTGTTGATGCCGATGCCGCCCACCAGGCCCACGGTCAGGGCCAGGCCCAGGCTCTCGACGAAGCTCAGGTTGCCGTACGCCCAGAACCAGCACGCCCCGATCAGGGAGGCGAACTGCAGCGGGATGTACGCGTACGTGCAGAAGCGGTAGTAGCGGTCCCCCTCCAGGCGCTTGAGCACGCTGTCGGGCGGGTTGGCGGAGTCCTTGCCGATCGCCGTGTCCAGCGCGGGCATGATCACGTACAGGAACACC
>Ga0190275_10000913_pt1 | contig 23218 bp, 21 predicted proteins | sample Popmic550T_FD_133745 | JGI IMG/M metagenome (GOLD analysis project Ga0190275, IMG submission 133745) | Populus adjacent soil microbial communities from riparian zone of Yellowstone River, Montana, USA - 550 T | ecosystem: Environmental > Terrestrial > Soil > Riparian zone > Trees stand | place...
ATCTCGATGTCTTCGTCGAGCTCCTCGGCCGCCTCCTCGGCGAGCCCGACCGTGGAGCCGTAGGCCAGAATCGTCATCTCCCCGCCCTCGCGCACGACCAGCGCCTGGCCGATCGGCACGACGTGCTCGCCCTCGGGCACCTCGCCGCGCGCGCGACGGTACAGGTGCTTGTGCTCCAAGAACATGACCGGGTTCGGATCCCGGATCGCGCTCACCAGCAGACCCTTCGCGTCCGCCGCCGTCGCTGGAGCGACGACCTTCAGCCCCGGAGCCTGCAGGAACCATGCCTCCGGGTTTTGCGAGTGGAACGGCCCGCCGGAGAAGCCGCCGCCGGAGGGCAGCCGCACGACCATCGGCACGGCGACGCCTTGCCGGTAATGGAGCTTTGCGGCCACGTTCACGAGCTGGTCGAACCCGCATGCGATGAAGTCCGCGAACTGCATCTCGCACACGGGTCGCATGCCTTCCGCAGCGGCGCCAACAGCGGCGCCGATGATCAGGTTCTCCGCCAGCGGCATGTCGAGCACGCGCTCCGAGCCGAACTCCTCGTGAAACCCGGCGGTGACCTTGAACGCGCCCCCGAACACCCCGATGTCCTCGCCCAGGCAAAACACCGAGTCGTCCCGGCGCATCTCCTCACGGAGGCCGTCGGAGATCGCTTCGAGATAGGTCATCTCGCTCATGACACTCATGACGCCTGCCACCGGCTCCATGGGGCCTGGCCGTCGCCGAGTGGCTCGAACCGGTCGGCGAACACACCGTCGAGGGCGCTGGCCGGATCCGGCATCGGCGACTCGAGCGCCACTCGGGCAGCCGCGGCGACCTCGGCGTGAACCTCCTCCCGCAGAGCCTCGATCTCCTCGGCGCCGACCTCCTCCTCCGCCACGAGCCATGCGGCGTAGGTGTCGATGGGGTCCCGGCGCTTCCATTCCTCGAACAGCTCGGGTGGGACGTAGGACATGTCGTCGTGCGCGCCGTGACCGTGCATCCGCATGGTGTGGCACTCGATCAACGTGGGGCCGTCACCGGCTCGGGCGCGATCGACCGCCAAGCGAGTCACCTCGAAGACGGCCTCGACGTCGTTGCCCTCCACCCACACGCCCGGGAAGCCGTAGCCGTCGGCGCGCTGCACGGGGTCGACGGCGTACTCCAGCCGGTTCGGAGTCGAGTACGCGAACTGGTTGTTCTCGAGCATGAACACGACTGGGAGCCGGTGGATGCCGGCGAAGTTCATCGCCTCGTGCCACTGCCCGTTCGCGGTCGAGCCTTCGCCGAAGTAGGTCAGGGCAACCCGCGGCTCGGCGCGCATCTTGAACGCGAGCGCGATTCCGGTCGCGACCTGCGCCATGTCGGGCAGCATCGACACCATGCCCACGCACCCGAGCCTCCGGTCGCCGAAGTGCATGTTGCCGTCGCGGCCGCCGGTGACGCCGCCGGACCGGGCCATGAAGTTGGCCAGATAGCGGTCCGGCGTGACCCCGCGGATGAAGTGGGCGGCGAGGTCCCGGTGCAGGATGCACATCCGGTCCCGCGGCCCGAGCACGTACGCCGAGCCGGTCGAGATCGCCTCCTGGCCGCGCCCGTCGTAGAAGGAGCCCGGCACCTTGCCCTGCCTGTAAAGGGTCAGTGCGCGCTCCTCGGCGGAGCGCATCAACATCATGTAGCGGAGGAGCCTGACACGGTCGTCCCGCGTGAGGTGCTCGCTCCGGATTCGTGGCGCGGTGTCGTGCGCCTGAAGCTCGCGTGTTGCCAACGCGTCCGCCTCCTGTTCGCGGCCCGGCGGGATCTCCACCGCGCCAACCCCGGCGCCCGCGGGATCTCCACCGGCGCCCTTACGGACCTCGCCTGAGAGTCATTCTCCTACCTGGCTTATGAGCCTCCCTCTACCATCGTCTGAACTGGTTGTTCCCCGCCGGCCGGCGGATTACTCGCCTACCGGGGCGTGTGCTTGCGCCTGGACGCCGGGCGTTGACTGGTGCCGTTCCCCGGCCCAGTCACCCACCTGCGGATACACCTGCTCGCAGAACAGCTCGACCAGCCGGGGATCGAACTGGGTGCCGGAGCATCGCTGAAGCTCGCTCAGTGCCTGCGAGGAGTCGAGATTGCGCCGGTAGGGCTTGCTCGACACCATCGCGTCGAACGCGTCGCAGACCGCGATGATGCGCGCCCCGATCGGGATCTCGTCACCGCGGAGCCGATCCGGATAGCCGTCACCGTCCCAGCGCTCGTGGCTGGCACGTACCAGCCGTGCGACCGGCACCATGGCGGGCGCGGCGGCCAGGATGCGCTCACCGATCAGGGTGTGCTTGCGGATCAGCTCGCGCTCCACCGCCGTCAGGGCGGCGCGCTTGTGCAGCACGCGTTCGGGGATCGCGATCTTGCCCACGTCATGCAGCTCGGCGGCCCGCGCCACGACGTCCAGCTCCTCGCCCTCCATCCCCGCGTGCCGCGCGAGCAGCACGGCGAGGCTCGCGACGCTGCGCAGGTGCTCGTTCAGGTCCGGTTCCCGCTCACGCAGGATCCGCAGCAGCACGTTGCGAGTCTGGCGCTCGGCCGAGTGGGAGCGAAGCCGCTTCTGCCCGTACATGCGGCGGTCCGCGAGCAGCAGCGCGGTCGAGGCGTCGTCGGCCTCCTCGGGGAGCAACACGGAGCCGTTCGAGCTGGAGATCGAGAACGCCCTGCCGGCGTCCGACAGGGCCGCCGAACCGACTGCCACGACGCTGTCCCCACTCCCGCCGTCGAGCGGCGCAAGCACGCAGAACTCGTCACCACCGAGACGATAGGCGGAGCCACTCGGCTGGACCGCGGCGGCCAGGTTCTCTCCCAGCCGGCTCAGCAGAGCATCCCCGGCGGGATGCCCGAAGCTGTCGTTGTACGCCTTGAACCCATCGAGGTCGAACAGCGCAAACGCGTGCGGGCGACCGCCCTCGATCGTCTCCTCGAGGTCGAGCATCATGCGCCGCCGGTTCCCCAGCCCGGTGACGGGATCCGACCGCGACTCTCGTCTGCTGACGGCCATCAGCGTGAGGTGGTCGGAGAACAGGAGCGCCATCCGCACGATCACCAGGCCGAGCGTCGCGGTCGCGAAGCCGGCGGCAAACCGGTTCACCGGCGCGAACTGGCTGTAGACCTGGAGTCCCACTGCCACCACCGCGAAGAAGGAGGGAATCGCGAGCAGCCGCCGGCCCTCGAGCCGGAGTGCACGGGATCGGGTGGGCGGGATCCAGGCGGCGAGCGCCAGGAGCAGAGCCGACAACAGCCACAGGGAGTCGACGGGCGAGTGCTCGAGTGCGCCGCCGGTCGCATCGCGATACAGGTAGATCCCGTTCGCAATCGCATTCACGGACAGTCCGAGCGCGATCAGGACGAAGCCGCGGCCCGGGCGCCAGCCGGTGAGCGCGACCGCCCCCATCACGAAGCCGACCAGGAGCATGTCGCCGAGCGGGTACGCGACATTGGCTGCCACTGCCTCGACGTTGCCCTCCGTGGCGCGCTCGATCGCGCGGTACAGGATCGCGGCCCCCACCGCGGCGATCGCCAGCGCGCCGATCGCGCCGTCGAGCCACAGGCTCGCGTGGAAGCGGGGCACGCGCGCGCGCACGAGCAACGCGATCCCCGCGTACACGGCGGGGAACAGCATCAGCCGGGCGGCGTCCGCCAGCGACGGGTACGCGATCTCTTCCTTTTGGGACAGGTGGAAGGCCCAGTAGGCGTCGCCGACGGTCCAGGCCGCGATGCCCGTCCCGATCAGGATCCACGCCGCGCGCTCCCCGCGAGCGCCGAAGCCGCGCGCAAAGCACATCAGGGCGCAGGCCGCCAGCACGAGCGTGTAGAGCCAGTCGTCGACGAACGTGTGCGACAGAGCGCCGCCCGCCCCGAACACCGTGTGCGCCACGTGGACAAGCAGCGCTGCAAGCGCCGTGAATAGCAGCAGGCGTACGGCCCGCGGCATAGGGCTGTTCAAACCGGCAAACATCGATTCCTGAGGCTCGGCAGATATCGACGCGGCGGCGAGCCGTCTTGAAGGAATCTCGCGCGGCTAGGCGGAAAACCGGGTCACGAAGAGGAAGCCGCAGACGCCACGAAGCGCGACGCACCGATCTCGCAGAAGAACCGGCGGCAGAAGATCTCGACCAATCGCGGGTCGAACTGGGTCCCGGCGCAGTGGCGCAACTCGGCGAGCGCCGCATCCGAATCCTTGGAGGTGCGCCAGGGCCGGTCCTCGACCATTGCCTCGTAGGCGTCGCAGATCGCAATGATCCGCGCCCCGAGCGGTATCTCCTCGCCGGAGAGCCCATCCGGGTAGCCACCGCCATCCCAGCGCTCGTGGCTGGAGCGAACCAGCTTTGCGACCGGGACGAGGGCCGGCGCGGACGCCAGTATCCGCTCCCCGATCAGCGTGTGGGTCCGGATCACTTCCCATTCACGGTCGTTGAGCGGCCCCGGCTTTTTGATGATCTGGTCCGGAACGGCCGTCTTGCCGACGTCGTGCAGCCGAGCGGCCCGGGCGACGACATCCATCTCCTCGGCGCCGAGGTCGAGGCAGCGACCGAGCCCCACCGCCAGGAGCGCCACGCCCTCGAGGTGCGTTTCGAGCTCGGGTTCGCTCTCGTGCAGCGTCCGCATCAGGACCTCCATCGTCTGGCGCTCGGCAGAGCGCGGGCGGGTCCCCTTCTCGCCGTACATCCGGCGGTCTGCAAGCCGCAGCGCATCTGCCGCGGTGCCGGCATCCTGAGGAAGCAGCACGACGCCCCGCGAGCTGCCGATCGAGAACGCCCCTCCGTCTTCCCGGAGGGCGAGCGTTGCGGCTTCGGCAATCGCCTCGGGTGACGCTCGGTCGAGACCCGCGAGCACGCAGAACTCGTCTCCGCCGAGCCGATAGGCGGCACCGTGAGGCTCAATCGATGCCGACAGCTTCTGACCCAGACGGGAGAGCAGCACGTCGCCGGCGATGTGCCCGAAGCTGTCGTTGTAGGTCTTGAACCCGTCCAGGTCGAAGATCGCGACCAGCTGCCGCTGCCCGCGCTCAGCCCCCTCGGTGACCCGTTCCAGGTCGCGCAGCAGCCGTCGTCGGTTCCCGAGCCCGGTGAGCGGATCCGTGAGCGCCTCCGACTGAGAATGGCGAAGCAGGATCACGTTCTCCTCGAACGCCAGGACCATCCGGATGACGACCATCACGAGCGATGCTCCCGAGAGCCAGATCGCGAGGTCCGAGACCCGCTCGAAGTGGTCGTAGACCTGCACCGCCAGACCGCCGAGCGCGAACAGCGCCGGGAGTACGAGCATGCGCCGTGTGGCCGAGGATGCCGACCGGGCTCGCCCGCCCAGCGTCCACCCGGCCGCCGCGATCGCCAGTGCCCCGACGAGCCAAAGGGTGTCGGGCCACGAGCCCGCCGTGTAGCCGATCGTCGCCTCCTGCTGAAGGTAGACGCCATCGGCGACCGCCACCACGGCCAAGCCGCCAGCGAGCAGAGCCCAGCTCCGGTCGGGGCGCCATCCGCTCAGGGCGACGGCCGCAACCACGAACGCCGCGAGCAGGAGGTCACCGAGCGGGTAGGCGAGGTTGACGGCGACGGTCGCCGCGTTCCCGTCGGTGCTGCCCTGGAAGGCCGGATACAGGAACGCGGCCCCGATCGCCGCGACCGCGAGCGCACCGATCAGCCCATCGAGCCAGACGCTCTTCTCGAACCGGTTGAGACGCACGTGCGTGAGCATCGCGAGGCCGGCGTAGAACGCGGGATACCCGCTGAGGTAGAAGAGGTCGGCAAGCGACGGGTATGGGACCTCGTCGAGCTTTGCGAGCTTGAAGTTCCAGTAGACGTCGCCGATCGCCCACAGCCAGGCGCCGACGGCGATCATCAGCCAGGCTGCCCGATCGCCGCGCACGAGGATGCCCCTGAGCAGACACGCGAGCGCGCCGGCCACGATCACACCGTCGTAGAGCCACTCGTTGAAGATGTCGTTCAGGCCGGGCTTGCCTACGCCCAAGACCGTGAACGAGCCGTGGGCAACGGTGGCCACTGCGGCGCCACACAACAGGATCCGAACCGCTGTGGTCATGCGGGGTGTGGCAGTGGGCTGAGCGCTGGGCATGCGAGAACCGTTCCGCTCGAGGCGGCACGGTCTCTATCGACCATCGCCCAGCGCCGCTGTAGTGACGCGACGCCGGTCCCCGGACCGTGAGCGCCTTTACAAAGCGAGCGCCAGCGGCTGCTGGAGCAGGTCGCGCACGCGCCCGAGGAACTGCGCACCGTCCGCGCCGTACACGATGCGGTGGTCGCAGGCGAGCGTCACTCCCATCATGTCGCGCACCGCGACGCGGCGCGTGTCGCGGTCGACGACCGCCTTCGGCTCCAGCGCCCCGACGGCCAGGATCGCGGCCTGCGGCGGGTTGATCACGGCCGAGAAGTTCGAGATCCCGAACATGCCGAGGTTGGAGACCGTGAACGTGCCGCCCGACAGCTCCGGGGGCGTGATCTTCCCCTCACGGACCTTCGCCGCCAGCTCCCGCGAGCGAGCCGCGATCTCGCCCAGCGACTTCATGTCGGCGTCGAAGATCGTGGGGACGACCAGCGCGTCCTGGGCCGCCACCGCGACCCCGACGTTGACGCGCGAGTACAGCTCGATATGCCCATCGCGATAGGCCCCGTTGGCGCGTGGGAAGTCGCGCAGGGCGCGCGCGCATGCCTTCACGACCATGTCGTTGAAGGTGGGGGCAGCCTGCCCTTCAGCGGCGATCTCCTTCAGACGGGCACGCAGCTTTACGGCCTCAGTCATGTCGATCTCCATCGATAGGTAGAAGTGCGGGATCGTCGCCTTGGACTCAGCCATGCGGCGCGCGATCGTGGACTGGATGCGCGTCAGCTCGAGCACCTGCACCTCGCCTTTTGCTGTCTCGGGAGCCGGTGCGCGCTCCCCGCGAGGAGCCTCCGCGGCAGGCGCCGCAGCGGGTGCCGCCTGCGTCGACCCGGCTGCCGCTTCCACATCGGCCTTCACGATCCGGCCTCCGGGACCGGATCCCTGAACATGGTCGAGCTGCACGTTCAGCTCTCGGGCCATGCGGCGGGCAACGGGCGACGCCTTCACGCGCCCGTCCCCATCGGCCGACGGTGACGGCCGCACGCGCTCCTGCGTCGCGGCTGGGGCCGGAGCCGGCTCCGGCTGCTTCTCTTCCTCCTGCTTTGGCTGCTCCCTCTTCGGCGCGCCGTTCGAGCTCGCCTCGCCGGGCTCACCGATCCGTGCGATCGGCTCACCGATCGGAAGCGTGGACCCTTCCTCCGCGAGGATCTCCAGCAGGACCCCCTCATCGGTGGCCTCGTAGGTCATGTTCGCCTTGTCGGTCTCGATCTCGACCAGCTCGTCACCGCGCTTCACCTCGTCACCAACGGACTTCATCCAGCGCAGCACGGTCCCCTCTTCCATCGAGTCGGAGAGGCGGGGCATGGTTACGTCGACGGCCATGTGATGCCTCAGACGTCCCGGATCGTCGCCAGGACCGCTTTCATGACGTGCTCCTCGTGGGGCATCGCTGCCTGCTCGAGCGCCTTGGAATAAGGCATCGGCACGTCCGCGCCGGTCACGCGCTGGATCGGCGAGTCGAGGTAGTCGAAGGCCTGCTCCTGCACCAGCGCCGCGAGGTTGGCGCCCACGCCACCGTGCGGCCATCCTTCCTCGACCACCACGCAACGGTTCGTCTTGCGAACGGAGTCGATGATCGAGTCGAGATCCAGCGGCCGAAGCGTGCGCGGGTCGATCACCTCCGCGTCGATCTCGTGCTGCGAGGCGAGCGTCTCGGCGGCGCGCTGCGCGGTGACCGCCATGCGGGAGATGCCGACGATCGTCACGTCCGTGCCCTCGCGGCGGATCGCCGCCTCGCCGAAGCGCATCGGGCCCCCGTTGTCGGGCACCTCGCCGCGCATGCCGTAGAGACTCTCGTGCTCGATGAAGATCACAGGGTTGTCGTCCCGTATCGCGGCCTTCAGGAGACCCTTCGCGTCCGCGGGAGTGGACGGTACGGCAACGAGCAGACCGGGGACGTGCAGGAACATCGCCTCCATCGTGTGGGAGTGCGTGGGCCCGAGCTGGTGGCCCCCGCCCTGCGGAAAGCGCACGGTGAGCGGCACACGCGCCTGGCCGCCGAACATGTAGTGGATGTGCGCGGCCGAGTTGATGATCTGATCCATCGCCAGCAGCGCGAAGTTGACGGTCATGATCTCGACGATCGGGCGCAGCCCGGCCATCGCTGCGCCGACCCCCATTCCGACGATCGTGTTCTCCGAGATCGGCGTGTCACGCACGCGCTTCTCCCCGAACTCGTCGAGCATTCCCTCGCTGACCTTGAAGGCGCCCTGGAAGACGCCCACGTCCTCGCCCATCAGGAACACCGACTCGTCCTCCCGCATCTCCTCCCGCATGGCCGCGTTCAGCGCCTCGCGGTAGCGCATCACGGTCATCAGTCGGCATCCTTCTGGGCCGTATCCGCCGGGCTTTCCTCGTCCTCCTGAGCGCGCCTGCGTCTTTGCACGTCGCCGGCGCCCGCGTACGCGGCGCCCGCCTCGGCCAGCTCGTGCGCGACGCCGTGCTTGCCGATCTCGGGCTCGTCCTCCCCACGGTGCACCTCGGGCGTGCGCTCGTCCACGGAGTACCAGCCCTGGACCTGCTTGCCGAGCACGTACACGTCGTCGTACAGCGATTCGAGCGCGGGCTCGGGGCTGGCGTCGGCAAACTCGACCGCCCGGTCGACGATCTCGACCGCGCTGCGGTCGCGCTCCTGGAACTCCTCCTCGGTCAGGATTCGCGCTTCCTGGAGCAGCTTCACGTACGCGAGGATCGGATCGCGCTCCCGCCACTGCGCCACCTCCTCCTTCGTGCGATACACCTCCGGGTCGGCGGCCGAGTGGCCGCGGAAGCGGTAGGTGAGCGCCTCGACCAGGGTGGGCCGGCGATCCTCGCGCGCCATGCGCGCGTGCTCCGCGACCACGTCACGGACCGCGAGTACGTCCATGCCGTCGACGCGCTCGCCCGGCACACCGAGGCACGACGCTTTCTGCGAGAGGTCGGTGACCGCCGAGTGCCGATGGATCGCGGTGCCCATCCCGTACTGGTTGTTGACGACCACGAACACGATCGGGAGCTTCCACAGCGCCGCGATGTTCATCGTCTCGCCGAACGTGCCCTGGTTCGAGGCGCCGTCGCCGAACATGCACACGGTGATGGAGTCCTCGCCCTTGTAGTCGGAAGCGAGCGCAACACCGGCCGCCAGCGGCAGGTTGCCCCCCACGATCCCGTAGCCGCCCAGGAAGCGGCGCTCGGGGTCGAACAGGTGCATCGAACCGCCGCGCCCGCGGGAGGTGCCGCCCTCGCGGCCGAACAGCTCGGCCATCACGACGTTCGGGTCCGTCCCGCGAGCAAGCACCTGGCCGTGCTCGCGGTAGGTCGACAGCAGATAGTCCTGGTCGCGCATCGCGGCGACACAGCCGACGATCGTGGCCTCCTCTCCGATCGCCAGATGCATGAAGCCCCCGATCTTGGCCTTCATGTACATCTCCTGCGCCCGCTCCTCGAAGTGACGGATCAGCAGCATCTTGTCGAGCAGCTCGAGCGCCGTCTTCTTGTCGGGGAGCTTGCGCTGCGGCTGCGCGCCGTCAGCCGGCTGTCCCGACCGGCGGCCTTTCTGCTGGGCTGTGCGCTGAGTCGCCATCTCTTGCGCGGGTGCCCCGGTCACATTAGCGGCAAACCGGAGCGGCCCTACGTGGCCGCCGCGGCGGCCTCCTGCAGTCTGTCATCACCCCAATAGGCCTCATCACCCACCACAACCGTCGGGACGCCGAAGACTCCACGCGCCGCGGCTTCATCCGTCGCAGTGCGCAATGCGTCTTTCACGGATTGCATCTCGACCGCCTTCACGAGCGCGTTCGGGTGCAGCTCGCACGCCGCGGCGGCGATCAGCACGTTGTCGGGGTCGGTCAGGTCCTTCCCACCGGCGAACGCCTGCCGGAAGGCCGCCTGGGCGAACGACACCGCTTTGCCGATCTGCGTTGCGAACGTCGCGGCCCGCATCGCGAACAGCGTGTTGCCGGGCCACGGGTCAGGCCACTTCACCGGGGCTAGCCCGTACTCGACCGCGCGCCGCTCCACCTCCCGCATGCCGGCCTCGCGCTCGGGCCCGTTTGCCCAGGAGTCACGGCCGTTCATCCGGAACAGCCCACCGAGCAAGATCGGGCACCAGGCCGGCGGCTCGTCGAAGACGGCGTGGATCCGCTCCGCCGCCAGGTACGAATACGGAGAGCCGAGGTCGTAATAGAAGATTGCCCGGCCCTTCGCAAGCGAAGGGCCGGGGTCTTCTGAGGGTTCCGTCATACGTGAATAGCCCAGCCCGCGGTCGCGCGGGCGCCCTCCATGACCGCCTCGGAGAAGGTCGGGTGTGGGTGGATCGTGCGCGCGACCTCCTCGAAGCCGCCCTCCAGCTCCCTGGCCACAACCAGCTCCGCGATCATCTCGGTGGCCCGCGCGCCCACGATATGCGCACCGATCAGCTCCCCGTAGCGGGCGTCGCCGACGATCTTCACCATTCCCTTGCGATCGCCGTACACGGTGGCGGCCCCGACACCCCCCATCGGGAACTTCCCCACGACGACGTCCGCTCCGCGCTCGCGCGCCTCCGCCTCGGTGAGCCCGAAGCTGGCCACCTGCGGCATGCAGAACGTGGCGCCGGGGATCACGTCGTAGTCGATCGGGTGCGTCTGCCGGCCCGCCGCGTCCTCGGCCGCGATCACGGCCTCTTCGGATGCCTTGTGCGCAAGTGCCGGTCCATGCACCAGGTCACCGATCGCCCACACGCCGTCGGCCGAGGTCCGCATGCGCGCGTCGATCTCGATCATGCCGCGGTCCGCCGTCTTCACACCGGCGCTGTCGAGGCCCAGCCCCTCCACGTCGGGCGCCCGGCCCGCGGCGATGCACAGGTAGTCGAAGCTCTGCGCCCCGTCGCCCCAGTCGAGCTCGACCGACTTGGCCGACACCTTCACGTTCTCCACCCGCGCGCCGGTCACGACCTTCACGTTCTGCTTCTTGAGCTCGGAGGCGACGACCTTCGCGATTTCGGCGTCCTCGAGCGGCAGGATCTGGTCCAGCATCTCGATCAGGACCACTTCGGTCCCGAAGCGGCCGAAAGCGGAAGCGACCTCGGCGCCCGACGCTCCCGCGCCGATCACCGCGAGCCGCGACGGCTGCTCGTTCAGCGTCCACATCCCCTCCGTGTCCAGTACCCGGCCCTCGAAGCTCGTTCCCGGGACGGGCAGCGACACCGAGCCGGTTGCGAGCACGACCTTGTCCGCCTCGAGATCGTTTCCGTCCACCGCGACGCGACCCTTCCCGGCCAGCGAGGCCGTCCCTTGGATCACGTCGATCTTGTTCTTCTTCATCAGCCCGGCGACGCCGCCGTTGAGCGTCTTCACGACCCTGTCCCGGTGCGCCGCTGCGCCCTTGATGTCGAACTCGAGTCCCTTCGCCGAGATCCCGAACTCGGCGCCGTCGCGTGCCTCGCCGAGGACGTCCGCCGCGCGCAGCATCGCCTTCGCCGGGATGCACGCCACGTTCCCGCACCGGCCGCCGAGCACAGGCATGCGTTCGACGACCGCGGTCTTCAGACCCACCTGTGCGGCCCGGATCGCAGCCACGTACCCGCCCGGGCCGGACCCGATCACCACCATCTCGTACCTGTCGGCCATCGCGGGCAGCTTAACCAGCGGTCGCGGCCGGCGGCCGCATCCTTACGCCGGTGGGCGGTGGTCCGGCATCTGAATGCGCGCCATCGCCTTCACCAGGAACCAGAACATCGTGCCCGCGGCGCCGATCACAGTCAGCGCGAGCAGCGCGCCGAGCAGGCTCTCCGCCTTCATCAGCAGGAGGGACCAGATCACGATCGCGAGCGCGAGCAGAGTCTGGAAGCCGAGCACCGCCCAGTAGCGCGAAAGCCACATGCCGGCCGCCATTGCACCCATCAGCACCGCGTAGACGATCGTGCCCGACCCGCGGGCGTTGCTTCCCTGCACCTCGACGCCGGCGGCGAACAGCACGATGGTGGACACCGACATCCCGGTCGCGATCACGGCGCCCACCGTGACCGCACGCGGCCGCTCACCCCGTTCGAGCGGCTCCAGGCGCTCACGCGCGAGGTCGTCCTTGGACGGTCGGGGCTCCCGCGGCACCGGCGCGGGCGCGGGGCTCGGCGGCTGCCGGGTCCGCCGCTTGCGCTCGCGCTTGGCCCGTTCCCGCCCCGCCACTCCTAGTTGCTCCCTCGCGCGCCGGCGTGGAGGGCCGCGTCGATCCCCTGCCGCAGGGCACGTGCCGCGGCGCCTGGATCGCCGGCGTCGCGGATCGCCCGCACCACGACCACGCGCTCGGCGCCGGCGCGGACGACCTCACCCACGTTGCCGGAGTCGATGCCTCCGATGGCGAAGTAAGGCACGGACGCCTGCTCGGTGGCATACCGAACGAGATCGAGGCCGACCGGCTCGTAGTCCGGCTTCGTGGGCGTCGCGTACACCGGGCCCACGCAGAAGTAGTCGACTCCGGAGGCCGCGTCAACCTGGTCGGCCGAGTGCGTGGAGAGCCCGATCAGCGCGTCCTCGCCGACCATGCGCCGCACCTCGGCCGGAGGTGCGTCGCCCTGCCCCACGTGCACGCCGTCGGCGGCGCACGCCATTGCGACCTCGGGCCGGTCGTTCACGATGAACAGCGCGTCATAGGCATCGCACAGGCGCCTGAAGACGCGGCCGGCGCGCACGATGTCCCCGTCATCCGCGTGCTTCTCACGCAGCTGCACCACGTCGACGCCGGCCTGCAACGCGGGGCGCAGCAGCTCCTCGGGGTCGCGCCCCCCCGGACGCGCCTCGCACACGAGGTACAGCTGGGCGCGACGCAGCCATTCCCGGCGCCGGTCCGCAATGGTGTCGCTGTCGGCGATCAAGGCCACAACGATACGGTCTAGTGGCCCACTAGCCGTACTCCGGAAGCCCGATCTCGGGCGTCGAAGCCTTCGCATGCAGGCGGTGGGGGATGCGCCCGGCCTCGAATGCCAGGCGGCCCGATTCGACCGCGCCCCGCATCGCGCGCGCCATCTTGACCGGATCCTTCGCGCGGGCGATCGCGCTCGCCATCAGCACGCCGTCGCAGCCGAGCTCCATCGCGATCGCAGCGTCGGACGCGGTGCCGACGCCGGCGTCGCAGATCACCGGCACGTTGGCCTGCTCGGCGATGATCGCCATGTTGTACGGGTTCCGGATGCCCATGCCGCTGCCGATCGGCGCGCCCAGCGGCATCACCGCCGCGCAGCCGACCTCCTCCAGGCGCCGAGCCAGGATCGGGTCGTCGTTGGTGTACGGCAGGACCACGAAGCCGTCTTCGACGAGCGTCTCCGCAGCGTCGAGCAGCTCCACCGCGTCCGGGAACAGCGTCCGGTCGTCACCGATCACCTCCAGCTTCACCCAGTCGGTGCCGAACGCCTCCCGCGCCATCCGCGCGGTCAGCACGGCATCGTGGGCCGTGAAGCACCCAGCCGTGTTCGGCAACAGGAAGGAGCCGGTGCGCTCCAGCATCTCGACCAGCGACCCGGGTGTGGCCACGTCGACGCGTCGCAGAGCGACCGTGACGATCTCGGCGCCGGCCGCGGCGATCGCGCGTTCGGCGATCTCGAGACTGCGAAAGCCACCGGTGCCGACGATCAGGCGCGAGCGCCAGCTGCGGCCGGCGATCTCGAAGGACGAATGACCGGCAGCCTCCACCTCATCCCCCCTGGATCGCGCCGAGCACCTCGACCCGCTGTCCCTCTGACAGCTCGACGCCGTCCCACTGGCTGTGCGGCACCACCTGCGCCTCGACGGCCACGGCCACGCCGCGAGCGTCCGCGCCGCCGGCGCCCAGCTCGCGGACCAGCTCGGCCACCGTCAGCCGGGCGCGCACCTCACGGTCAGAGCCGTTGACGGTGATCTTCAGTGCGTCACCTCCGCGGCGTGATCCGCGAAGCGCCCGGGTGAGAAGGGAGCGAACTCCGGGGGTGGCTCGTCTCCGGCGAGGAGCGCGGCCACTGCCTCCCCGGTGATCGGGGCGAGCAGGATCCCGTTGCGCCAGTGACCGGTGGCCCATACGAGCCCGCCCACCGCGCTCTCGCCCACGATCGGCCCGTTGTCGGGGGCAGCGGGGCGCAGGCCCGCCCGCGCCTCGGCGAGCTCCAGTTCGGAGATTCCGGGCAGTGCTTCGTAGCCCCGCCGCAGGAGCTCGAGCACGCCGCCGGCCGTGACCGACACGTCGAAGCCCTGCTCCTCGACGGTCGCGCCGACCACCAGCCTGCCGTCCGCGCGCGGCACCGCGTAGACCGCGGGAGTGCGGATCACGCGCGCGGCCGGCAGCGGCGCTCCGGCGCGGGCGCGCAATCGCACGATCTGTCCCTTCACCGGTCGCACCGGCACCCGCGCGGCCGGCGGCACGTCGAGGCGCCCCGACTCCGCCCCCGCGGCGAGCACCACGGCACTTGCAGGAAGGCGATCGCCATCCTCGAGCAGCACCGCCTCGACGCCCTCCGGCCCGGTCTCCAACCCGAGCACCCGGACCCCGCGGCGCAGCTCTCCGCCGGCAGCGGTGAATGCGGACGCAAGCGCGGCGATCAGGGCGCGGGGTGCCACCTGATGGTCGGCGGGAGCGAGGATGCCGCCGGCCACCCGCGGGGCCAGGCCCGGCTCCAGGCGCCGGCACGCGCTCCCGGCGAGCCACTCGGCGTCGAGCCCCAGCTCGCGCTGGAGGCTGTGCATCCGATGCAGTAGCTCGGCGTCGTCGCGGTCGACCGCGACGGTCAGCGTGCCCGTCGCGCGATAGCCGATCACGGCGCCGGATGCTGCCTCGAGCTCCCGGGCGAACGAGGGCCAGGCACGCGCGCCGGCGAGGTTCAGCTCGACGTGCTCACGCTCTCCGAAGTCCGCCTCGGTGACCGGCGCCAGCATGCCCGCCGCCACGCCGGTCGCGCCGGCCCCGGGCTCGGATGCCTCCAGCACCACAACGCGCAGGCCTCGCCGGGCCGCGCTCCAGGCAGCCGCGAGGCCGACGGCGCCCGCTCCGACGACAACCGCGTCAGCGGTCGCCGCACCTGTGTGTCCTGTCTCGACGGTCATCTCTCCCTGCGCCGGCATTACCCGGATCAGGTTCCACGGTCGGCGGCACACCAGCCGCCCTCTCAGCCCCGAACGGGCTCCCGTCCAATAAATATTAGAGGTCGCCGTCAGGCGGACTCAGGTGCAGGCGGCGGCGCAGCCGCTCGATGTACTAGTAGCCGCCAGGCTCAGCCCAGCAGCGCTTCGAGCAGCGCCTTCTGCGCGTGCAACCGGTTCTCGGCCTGGTCCCAGACGGCAGACCGCTCGCCGTACAGCAGCTCGGCAGTGATCTCCTCGCCGGGATGGGCGGGCAGGCAGTGCATCACGATCGCATCGTCACGGGCGCGTGCCAGGAGGCCGGCGTCGAGCCGGTAGGGCTCCAGCAACTCGCGCCGGGGCCTGGAGTCGGACTCGTCCCCCATGCTCACCCACACGTCGGTGTACAGGGCATGCGCCCCCGCAGCCGCCGCGGCCGGGTCCTCCACGACGCGCGCCAGGTCGCCGGCCTCCGCAACGATGGCGGCGTCCGGGCGCAGCTCGGCCGGCGTGGCCGCGACGACCTCGACGCCGGCCCGCGCCCCCAGCAGCATCAGGGAGTGGCACACGTTGTTCCCGTCGCCCACATAGGCGACCCGCAGCCCCTCCGTGCGACCGAAGCGCTCGCGCAGCGTGAGCAGGTCGGCCAGTGCCTGGCAGGGATGGTGGAGCGGCGTGAGGGCGTTCACCACCGGCACCGAGGCGTGCTCGGCCAGCTCCTCCAGCAACGCGTGCTCACCGACCCGGCACGCGATCGCATCGATGTACCGCGACAGGACCAGGGCGGTGTCCTTCACGGACTCGCCCCGGGCAAGTTGAAGCTCCTCGCTACGGAGGAGCAACACGTTCCCGCCGAGCTGGGAGATGCCGACCTGGAACGAGACTCGGGTGCGCGTGGAAGGCTTCTCGAAGAGCAGCGCGATGCTCCGGTCACGAAGCGGCCGGGGGCCGGCCGGGCCGGCACTCTTCAGCTCGACGGCGCGCTCGATGAGCGTTCCGAGATCCGCACGCGTAAGCTCGGTGCCGTCGATGAAGTGGCGCGGATCGCTCACGGTGGGATTCTAGGTGGACAGTTCGGCGGCGCCGGACCGGCAAGCCGAGCGCAGTGAGGTGGCGAGCCTTCGCCGGCTCAGATCGCTCGTGCCGGACCGGCGGGAACCGGTCCGCACGCCAGGGGCGTTGCGCGTGCTGTCGTGGAACGTGTTCCACGGCCGCGACTTCCCGCCCGATCCCTCGCTGCGCAGGCTGCGCTCGGTGCTCTTTCGCACGACGGCGCACAACAACACGCACGTGCAGGTAAACCGGCCGCTGTATGACGAGTTCGCAGGCGTGCTGTGCTCCGCCGACTGGGACGTCTGCCTGCTCCAGGAGTGCCCGCCCCGGTGGGCCGACCGGCTCTCGGAGCAGTGCCAGGCGGCGACCTACGGAGCGCTCACCTCACGAAACTCTCTCGCTGCCCTGCGAAACGTGATCGCGGAGCGCAACCCCGACCTGATGGGCTCATGGGAGGGCGGCTCGAACCTCACGCTCGTGCGACCGCCGTGGCAGATCGTCGAGGGAGTGTCGGTGCTGCTGAACCCGTTGCGGGAGCGACGCCTGCGGGAGCGGCGCCGGCTCGCCCTGACGCGACTGGTCGACCGCAGCCTCGAGGTGTGCGTCGGGAACCTGCACCTGAGCGCGAACGTCCCCCGCCAGGCTGCCCGGGAGGCGCGCCGCGCCGCCGAGACCGCGCTCGACTGGGCCCGCGGCGCGCCGGTTCTGCTCGGCGGCGACTTCAATGTGCGACCGGGCTCCACCAAGGTGTTCGAGGACCTGTGTGACGGCGCCTCGCTGTGCGGGGCGACGAGCTCGGATGGGATCGACCACATCCTCACGCGCGGTCTCGAGACCGTGGACCCGCCCACGCTGTGGTCGTCGCAGCGGCGGGAGCTGGACGTGCTTACGGGCCTCGAGCACCGGCGGCTGCGGCTGTCCGACCATGCACCGGTCGAGGCACACTTCCTCGTGCGATAAGTTCCTGCCCTCGATGGCGCGAACCAGCCCCTCAGCACGCGGCGGCGCAAGAGCCAGCGGAGCCGCCCGTGCACGACGCGCGGCGGGCGCGACCGAGGCGCGTGCAGACAGCGGCGCGGGAAAGGTGGCCGCCGCGCGTGACCGGATCGTGCGCAGCGTGCTGGCGCCGCTGAACGCGGTGCTGCTCACCCGCAGGCACATCGAGGAGGTCCTGGACGACGCGGTCAGCCGCGGGCGCATGACCCGCTCGGACGCGCAGGAGATGGCCCAGAGCCTGCTCTCGCGAAGCGCCCGTGCGACGGACGACTTCCTGTCGGACGTCGAGCGCATGCTGGGCAGAGGCGGGGCCGACCTCGAGGCCGCACCGGTGAGCGAGCGTGGGCTGCCGATCGCCGGCTATGACGATCTGTCCGCCCCGCAGGTGCAGGACCGTCTCGACGGCCTCCACCCCGCCGAGCTGCGCCGCCTGCGCGACTACGAGCAGCGCCATGCGAATCGGAAAACGGTCCTCGACCGCATCGATCGCAAGCTTCGGTAGTTACACCTCGGCGCTCATCACCCCGAAGTCGAGCCTCTCACCGGTCACGTCGGCGAGCAGCTCGTCGGCGTCCATGCGCTGGCCCTCCCGCCACAGCGTGCGCAGCAGGTCACCGGCCTCGCGCGACAGGAACCAGTCGTGCCCGAAGCGCTCGACGAGCACACCCCGCAGGTGCGTCTCGAACGCCCACGCGCGCAGATAGTTCGCGGCGTAGTACCCGCCGTCCACATCGGCCAGGTACGTGGCGGCGGGCCAGTCGACGCCCACCGCGTCGCCCAGCAGCCGTGAGTAGAGCGCCGGCATCGCGTCCAGCGGCCGCTCGCCGCCGTGCAGCTCGAGCTCGTAGGAGAGCTTTGCGGCGTAGCGGCGCAGGAAGACGAACTTGCTGGCCCGGGTGAAGCCGCTGTAGGCGGCCAGCCGCTCCGGGTCATCGGCACCCAGCACGGCGCGCAGCCACGCCGGATCCTCCGTCAGGTGCTCGAAGAGGAACGCAAAGCCCTCCGTGACCGAGTTGTCGCCGAGGTTCCGGAACTCGAAGGGCAGCGATGCGTCGACGTTCGCATAGTGCTCGGTGTGCCCCGCCTCGTGGAACAGCGCCGCGTAGTCGTCGCGGCCGCCGTGACGTGCGATCACGAGGTAGACCTCGGCCGGCACCGACACCGGTGCGCAGAAGGCGCGCGGGCTCTTGCGCGGCCGCGCCTCGATGTCGAGGCGCACGTTGGACTGGGCGTGCAGGTCGATCCCCAGTCCTCCGAGCGTCTGCTCGAGGGCCGCGACGATCCGCTCCGCGGGGAACAGGTCGTCGAACCCCGGCGCCCGGAAGAAGTGCGGCAGGTCGGATCGGCGCAGCTCGTCGAAACCGGCGCCGACCTGTGCGCGGATGTGAGGCTCGACGGCCTGCCGGTACCGCCCCGCGGTGTCGCCCAGGAAGCCGGACGTCTGCTGTTCCAGCGCGCCCAGGTCGATCTGCTTCAGCTCCTGGTACATCCCGCGATAGCTCGGCCAGCCCAGCTCTCGCGCCAGCGCGTGAGCGCGCTCGAGCGTCTGGCGATGCAGCGGGTTCAGCTCTCGCTCGAGCACGTCCAGCCGCGCGTGCTCGATCTCCGCGCGCCGCCCGGCATCGGGCTCGTTGGCCTGGGCCACCGCGCTCTGCCGGTACGGAAGGCGCTCGCCCGCGACCTCGATCTCGAGCGCCGCCTCGCGCTCCGCGAGAGCCGTCTCCTGCTCCTTGGTCTGGTTACCGAGCAGCCCGCCCACGGCGAGCTCGAGCAGATAGCGCGCCCGGCGGGCCCGATCCCCGGGCGCCGCCGCGGCAAGGCGCTCCCGCAACTCGTCGACCACCGCCCGACCGAACAGCCCGGCGTGGCGCTCGTATATCGGCTCGATCTCGAACTCGGGCTTGTGACCCGCGAAATGCAGGTAGTACTCGCGATCCATGGAGCCCACGAACTGCTCCGCCTGCTCCGCGTAGGTGTCGAGGTCCAGGGCCAACGGCATGCCAGGATACGGGGCATGTCGAGCGCGGCGGGCGGCGGGACCGTACCCAGCACCACCACCCCGCGGGCGGAGCGGCCACGGCGCGGCGACCTGGTCGAGCTGCGGATCGAGGGTGTCGCGCACGGCGGCGCCGGGGTCGGCCGTCTGGAGCGGTATGTGGTGTTCGTGGACGGCGCATTCCCCGGCGAGCTGGTGCGAGCCGAGACGCTGCGCTCCAAGCGCGACTACGCGAACGCGCGGGTGGCCGAGGTGCTCGAGCCGAGCCCCGACCGGGTGCCGCAGCGCTGCGACCACGACGACCAGCCGTGCCCGGGGTCCCTATGGCAGCCGCTGCGCTACGAGCGCCAGCTCGAGCTGAAGCACGGGCTCGTCGACGATGCCATGCGCCGGATCGGGAGCCTGGACCAGTTCGAGCTCGAGCCGATCGTCCCGACCGCAGACCCCTGGCGCTACCGGAACAAGATGGAGTACTCGTTCGGGACCTCCGAGGATGGCACGCTCGCGCTTGGGTTCCACCGCCGCGGACGCTGGGACGTGGTCGACGACGCGCGCGACTGCATGCTCGCGTCCGAGCGCAGCAACGCCGTCCGGAACCTGGTCCGCGACTGGTGTACGCAGCGCGGCCTGGACGCGATGGACCGCCGCACCCGGGAGGGGCTCCTGCGAAACCTGATCGTGCGCGAGGGCCGGCGGACCGGAGAGCTTCAGGTCCGCCTCGTCACGGCAGAGGGGCAGTTCGAGCACGAGGACCTTTGTGCCGCCGTCCGCGCCGCCCATCCGGGCGCCGACGTGCTGTGGACCCGCACGGACAGGCTTGCCGAGGTGACGCAGGGCGGCGACACGGAGGTATTGGCAGGCTCGGCGGTGCTGCACGAGGAGCTCTGCGACCTGCGCTTCCGGATCTCGCCCGAGGCGTTCTTCCAGACCAACACCGAGACCGCCGAGCTGCTGTACGGCCTGGCACGCGATTACGCGCAGCTTTCTGGCAGCGAGCGCGTGCACGACCTCTTCTGCGGGATCGGGACGCTCAGCCTGGCGCTTGCCCTGCGCGCCGGCGAGGTGTGGGGCCTGGACGTCGTGCACGAGGCGATCGCCGACGCGATCGAGAACGCGCGCCTGAACGAGATCGAGAACGTCCACTTCTTCGCTGGTGACGTGCGCGACGCGCTGAGACCGCTGGCCGAGCGCGCGCCGCGCCCCGACGTGGCGGTCGTCGACCCACCCCGTGCCGGGCTGTCCCAGAAGGTCGTGCGCCGGCTGCTCAAGACGAACCCGAGCCGGATCGTGTACGTCTCGTGCAACCCGACCACGCTGGCGCCGAACGCGCGCCAGATGGTGGATGCGGGCTACCGGCTCGTCAAGGTCCGGCCGGTCGACATGTTCCCGCACACGCCCCACATCGAATGTGTGGCGCTGCTCGAGCGCGAGCGGGGCGCGGATGGCTGACCGCCCCCGCGGCCTGGGGATCGCGGCCGGCCTCGACGAGGACATCACGCGCGAGCTGGCGCGACGCTGCGAGTCGCTCGGGTACGCATCGCTGTGGTCCAACGACCATCCGATGGGAAGCGGCCTCGAGACCGTGGCGGTGTTCGCGGACGCGGCGCCGTCGCTCGAAGTGGGCGTGGCCGTGATGGCGCTCGACCGCCACGAGCCCGCCGGTACCGCCGCGCACATGCAGAGGCTGGGCATCCCGCACGAGCGGCTGTGGCTCGGCATCGGCGCCGGCTTCACGAAACGGCCGCTGACCGTCGTACGCGAGGGCCTCGAGGCGATGCGCGCCGCGCTGCCCGAGGGGACCCGCCTGGTGGTGGCGGCGATGGGGCCGAAGATGTGCGCGCTCGCGGGCGCGGGGGCGGACGGCGTGTTCCTGAACTGGATGACGCCGGCGAAGGCGGCCTGGGCGCGCGAGCGCGTGCATGAGGGCGCGCGCGAGGCGGGCCGTGACGCTCCTCCGCCGGTCTTCGGCTACGTGCGCGTCGCCGTGGGGGCCGACGCCGAGCAGCGGCTCCTGAAGGAGGAGTCCTTCTACCGCGGTCTGCACCAGGGATACATCCGCCACTTCGAGGCGCTCGACGCATCCCCCGGCTCGGTCGGGATCGCCGCCCGCGAGCCGGGCGAGGTCGGTCCCGGCCTGGCGGAGTACGAGACCGCCATCGACCACATCGTCGTGCGGGCGCTCGCGCATGCGGACGCGGAGTCGCTGGGCGCAGTAGCCGAGGCTGCGGCGCCCTCGCCCTAGACGGGTATCGGAGACTCGTATCCGCGGCGGCGGGCAGAACTGAGTTCACACACCGATGAGCGCTTGGACGCCGCCGTCGGCGCTCACCGGTCGCGGACACCAACGCCCGCGAACAACCGGACGACTCAGAACAAGGAGGTTCCCATGGCGCGTGCCATGTACGGCCGCGCAGCGCTTGTGCTCACGGCCGCGGTCCTGATGGCCGGCACGATCTCGTCAGCGAATGCCGACCCTGCAATCGACACAACGGTCCCGGCGCCCGCGATCACGATCACGGACGTGAGCGTGCTCGGCCCCAGTACGGTGCGCGTCACGACGAACGTCGACACCCGCAACCTCGACAGCACCCTCTTCCTGCGCTACGGCGATGGTTCGGTGCTCAGCCAGCGGACTCCGGAGATCCAGATCAACAGCGGGCTGAAGCCGAACGAGGTGATCGTGGACCTGCTCGATCTGAAACCCGGTAGCAGCTACAACCTCGAAGCGGTGCTCGGCACCCCGGCCGGGAGCGTGACCAGCACCAGTGTGCCGTTCGCCTTGCCGGCGGCCGTGTTCGTGAACCCGGCGACCGGCGCTGTTGCAGCATCCGGCGCAAAGAAGACGCGCTGCACGATCGTCGGGACCGCGAAGCGCGACCGGCTGGTCGGCACGCGCAAGCGTGACGTGATCTGCGGTTTGGGCGGAAACGACCGCATCCTCGGCCGGGGTGGAAACGATCTGATCCTGGCCGGCGCGGGGAGTGACAACGCGTCCGGAGGCAACGGCCGCGATCGCGTCTACGGCAACAGCGGCCGCGACCGGCTGTACGGCAACAAGGGTCGTGACCGCCTGTACGGAGGCTCCGGCAACGACCGGATGAACACTGCTTCGAACCGCCGGCGCGGTGACTACGTCAGCGGTGGCCCGGGCCGTGACTGGGCCAAGGTCAACCGCGGCGACCGCGTGAAGTCCGTGGAACGGCGCAGCCGCTAGGACGATCTGGAACGCCGGCCGCTTCGGCGGCCGGCGTCCGGCTACACGTCCTCGGGCTCCTCCGCCACGGCGACCTGCTCGGCCGCGCAGACGGCGCACAGGAACGAGTCGTTTGCTCCGTCGAGTGCCGCCTTGATCTCGTCCGCCGTGAGACGTGCACCGCAGGACTCGCAGTGCTCCTTCAGCTCCTCGACGCCGACGTTCTCTTCGAGGTCCATCGCGCGCTCAGTGTAGCCCCGGCTACGATCGATCGTCATGAGGCCGGGTGCCGAGGCTCGCGCGACCGTGGCGGACGGCCTGCGCTGGCAGGCCGGCTGGTGCGGGCGCCTCGGCTCACGGCTCTACCGCGACCTGCTGGAGCACGCCGCCGAGGACACCGAACGCGGTGGGCCGGTATGGCTGGTGCTCGATGCCGCCGGGGCCCCGGCGCGGGCACAGGCGTTGATGCGCGGGGAGCCGGCCCTGCAGCTGATGGGTGCGCTGCATCGGATCGTGCTCGAGGGTCGCGCGCCCGAGCTGGCGCGCTTCTACCCCTCGACCGGTGGGACGCCAGAGGCACCCGCCGCGCCACGGGCTCTGATCGACACGGTCGAGCAGCATCAGGATGTGCTGGCAGAACTCATGCAGAGGCCGATCCAGACGAACGAGGTGGGCCGCTCCGCCGCCCTCCTGGTGGGCTTCCTGACCGTCGCCCGCGAGACGGGTCTCCCCCTGCGCGTGCTCGAGATCGGGGCCAGCGCGGGCCTCAACCTGCGCTGGGACCGTTACCGCTACACCGGGCCC
>Ga0190275_10000914_pt1 | contig 23213 bp, 13 predicted proteins | sample Popmic550T_FD_133745 | JGI IMG/M metagenome (GOLD analysis project Ga0190275, IMG submission 133745) | Populus adjacent soil microbial communities from riparian zone of Yellowstone River, Montana, USA - 550 T | ecosystem: Environmental > Terrestrial > Soil > Riparian zone > Trees stand | place...
CGGCGGTGGCGCGGGGATACCTGGGCCGCCCCGCGCTCACGGCCGAGCGCTTCGTCCCCGACCCGTTCGCGGGGCTCCCCGGCGCGCGCATGTACCGCACGGGCGACGCGGTGCGCCGCACCGCCGGGGGCACGCTGCACTTCATCGGGCGCGCCGACCGGCAGGTGAAGGTGCGCGGCTTCCGCGTGGAGATCGGCGAGGTGGAGGCGGTGCTCGCGTCGCACCCGGCGGTGCGCCAGTCCGCCGTGGTCGCGCACGGCAGCGGCGGCGCGCGGCGGCTGGCGGCGTACGCCTCCCTCCGCGACGCGTCGGCCGGCGGGACGGGCGGCGCGCGGGTGGACGCGGCGGCGCTGGCGGAGTGGATGCGCGCGCGGGTCCCCGACTACGAGGTGCCGTCCACCTTCACGGTGATGGACGCGCTCCCGCTGGGCGCCACCCACAAGGTGGACCGCGCCGCCCTCCCCGCACCCGCGGTCGAATCCCCCACGTCCGACGTCGAGCCGCGGACGCCGGAAGAGGCCGCCGTGGCGCGGATCTGGGCCGAGGTGCTGGGGGTGGATCGCGTCGGGCCCGACGACGAGTTCTTCGCGCTGGGCGGGCATTCCCTGGCCGCCGCCCAGGTGGCGGCGCGCGTGCGTCACGAGCTCGGCGCGTCGCTCGCCGCGGCGGACGTGTTCGCGCACCCCACCGTCGCCGGCCAGGCGCGGCAGCTCGCCGCGTCCGCATCCGCCCCGTCGGCGGCGATCCCCCGGGCGCCGCGCGGGGGCGACCTGCCGCTGTCGCCGGGGCAGGAGGCGGTGTGGTTCTTCGAGCGGCTGCGGCCGGGGATGGGCTCGTACACCTTCCGCGCGAGCATCCGCATCGACGGCGGGGTGGACGCGGAGGTGATGGCGCGGACGCTCACCGAGATCGTGCGCCGCCACGAGATCTACCGCACCACCTTCCACGAGGTGGACGGCGCGCCGGTGCAGCGCATCCATCCCCCATCCCCCGTCGCCCTGCCCCGGGTGGACCTCGCGGGGACGCCGGCGGACGAGGTGGATGCGCGCGTGGCCGAGACCTTCGCCGCGCCCTTCGACCTGGCGAACGGGCCCACGGTGCGCTGGGCGCTGTTCCGGCTCTCGGACGCCGAGCACATCCTGACCGTGCACGAGCACCACCTGGTGCACGACGGCTGGTCGTTCGCGCTCTTCCTGCGCGAGCTCACCGCGCTCTATGCCGCCTTCGCCGAGGGCCGTCCGTCGCCGCTGGCCGAGCCGGCGCTGCAGTGGGCCGACTTCGCGGTGTGGCAGCGCGAGTGGCTGCGGGGCGACGAGGCGCGCGGGCAGATCGAGTGGTGGCGGCGCACGCTGGAGGGCGTTCCCCCGTCGCTGGAGCTGCCGGCGGACCGGCCTCGGCCCGAGCAGATGAGCTTCCGCGGCGGGGCGCACCGCGTCCGCCTGCCGCGCGAGCTGTACGCGGCGGCCGAGGCGTTCGGCCGGGCGCGCGGGGTCACGCCGTTCATGACGCTGTTCGCCGCATTCCAGGCGCTGCTGCACCGCTACACCGGCGAGACGGACTTCTGCGTGGGGAGCGCCGTGGCCGCCCGCCACGCGCCCGAGACGCGCGACATGGTGGGGATGGTGGTGAACACCATCCCCCTCCGCGCCGACCTGTCGGGCGACCCCGGCTTCGGCGAGGTGCTGAGGCGCGTGCACGGCCACGTGGTGCAGGCGTACGCCCGCGAGGCGGTGCCCTTCGCCGAGATCGTGGCCGCCGCGGCGCCGGACCGCTCGGCCGGGCACCTGCCGCTCTACCAGGCGGTTTTCTCGTTCCACCACGCGCCCTACCCCGAGCTGGCGCTCCCCGGCGCCACGCTGCGGGTGGAGGAGGGGCTGGAGAGCGGCTGGGCCAAGCTGGACCTGAACGTGATCGTGATCCCGCGGGCACAGCAGGGCGCGGGCGACGAGGTGGTGATGATCTGGGAGTTCGCCGAAGACCTCTTCGACGCCGCCACCATCCGCCGCATGATCGGCCACTGGCAGGCGCTGCTGGCCGGCGCGCTCGCCGACCCCGACCTCCCCGTCTCGCGCCTTCCCATCACCCCCGCGGACGAGGGGCGCCGGCTGCGCCTCCTCGCCGGCGCGCCGACGCCGTATCCCCGCGACGCCACCGTCCACGAGCTCTTCGTGCGCCAGGCGCGCCGCACGCCCGGCGCGGTGGCCGTTCAGGACGACGGCGGGACGATGACCTACGCCGAGCTCGACGCCGCCTCGGCGCGGCTGGCGCGGCGGCTGCGGACGCTGGGCGCGGGCGCCGAGTCGCGCGTGGCCGTGGCGGTGGAGCGCTCCGCGGCGATGGTGACGGCGTTCCTGGCCGCCCTCCGCGCCGGCGCGGCGTACGTGCCGCTCGACCCGTCGCACCCGGCGGAACGACTGGAATACGTGCTGGAGCAGTCCGGCGCGTCGGTGCTGGTGGTGCGCGACGCGGTGCCGCCGTCGCTGGCGGGGTGGGCGGGCGCGGTGGCGCGGGTGGACGATTCAACGTCGTCGGTTGATGACGATGCGGGCGCGTTCGCATCCCCCGTGGCGATGGCGGAATCGCTCGCCTGCGTCCTCTACACCTCCGGCTCCACGGGCCGGCCGAAGGGGGTGGCGATCGTGCACCACGGCATCGTGCGCGTGGTGAAGGACGCCGACTACCTGCAGCTCGGCCCGGCGGACGTGGTGGCGCAGGTCACCACGCCGTCGTTCGACGTGTCGCTCTGGGAGATCTGGGGCGCGCTGCTGAACGGCGCGCGGCTGGTGGTGATCGGCCGCGAGGAGATCCTGTCGCCCGCCACCTTCGTCGGGCGGCTGCGGGGGGATGGGGTGACGGCGCTCTTCCTGACGCCCACCGGCTTGCGGCAGGTGGTGGCGGAGATCCCCGACGCCTTCGCGGGGGTGAAGACGCTGCTGCTGGGCGGCGAGGCGCTGGAAGGCCCCGTGCTGCGCCGCGTGCTGGAGGCCGGACCGCCGGGGCGGATGCTGAACGCCTACGGGCCCACCGAGAGCACCACCTACGCCTCGTGGCACCCGGTGGAGGCCGTGGCCGCCGGCGCGCTGACGGTGCCGATCGGCCGGCCGGTGTCGAACACCACGCTCTGGGTGCTCGACGCCGCGCTGCGGCCGGCGCCGCTGGGCGTGCCCGGCGAGCTGTACATCGGCGGCGACGGGGTGGCGCGCGGCTACCTGGGCCGCCCCGCGCTCACCGCCGAGCGCTTCGTCCCCGATCCCTACTCCGGCCACCCCGGCGCGCGGATGTACCGCACCGGCGACCGGGCGCGGTGGCGGGCGAACGGCGAGTTGGAGTATCTCGGCCGGCTGGACCAGCAGGTGAAGGTGCGCGGCTTCCGCGTGGAGCCGGGGGAGATCGAGGCCGTGCTGCGCGCCCACCCCGCCGTGCGCGACGCCGCCGTGGTGCCCCGCGACGACGGCGGCGAGCGCTGGCTGGCCGCCTACGTGTCCACCGTGGACGGTCCGGCACCCGCGCACGGCGCGGCTGGCCCCCTCCCCCGGCCCCTCCCCGCGCTCCGCGGGGGAAGGGGGAACGGCGATGCCGCGGCGGGCGCGGAGGTGTCGAGGGTGGACGTCGCGCGCGGGGATTCGTCGGTCGCCGGCGCGTCGGCGGGAGATGGAGCGGCGTCCGAGGGCGCGGGCGGCGGCGGGGAGACGGTGGACGCGGCGGCGCTGCGGGCCTGGTGCGCGGAGCGGCTGCCGGCGTGGATGGTCCCCGGCGCGTTCACGGTGCTGGACGCGCTGCCGCAGACGCCGAGCGGCAAGCTGGACCGCCGCGCGCTCCCCGACCCCGGCGGCCCCGCGCCCGCCGCCGGCTGGGAGGCGCCCGCCACGCCCACCGAGCGCGAGGTCGCCGCCATCTGGAGCGAGGTGCTGGGGGTGGAGCGCGTGGGCGCCACCGACGACCTGTTCGACCTGGGCGGCCACTCGCTGAAGGCCACGCGCATCCTCACCCGCATCGGCGCGCGGCTGGGGGTGCAGCTCCCGGTGGGCGTGATCTTCGAGCACCCCACCGTGCGCGGCCTGGCCACGCTGGTGGACGCGCGGCTCGCCGCCGCGCTCGCGGGCGACCCCGACGAGGCGCTCCTGACCTGGCTCGAGACGCTGACCGACGAGGAGGCCGAGCGCCTGCTGGACGACGCCGCGCGCGCGTAGCCGCCGTCGCAGGGTCGGACGGCGCGGCGGCGGCTTCAGCGCGGGCAGGCGAGGAGCGGCGGAAACGGAGAGCGTTCGGAGCCGCGGCCTCATCCCTGCGGCGAAGGCTCGCGAGCGACCCGCGGAGCGGATGGTGGAGCGCGGACCGCCCGGCGCGCCGGCGACGGATGTTCCCCCCGGGACCTAGTGCGAAAGGACTCCATTCGTTAGCATGGATTCCGTGCGGTGGCGCTTGGGGTGCGGTGCGGCGTCCGGACCGGCGACGGGCGGGAGGGGCGATTGTCCACGCCGTCACGGTGGATGTGCGCTCCGTATCAGATAGGCGCAATCGGGCGGGGGTGATTCAAAACGGGCGGATTGGGTGTTAGATTGCCCGCTCCGCGCCCGGACGCGTGAGGGATGCGCGCCCGGAGGGCCGGGACTGCGGAGGGCGGCGGTTTGCCCGGAGCAGGCCCGGCGCGGTTGGCAACGGCGGTATCGTTGCCTACCGCGCGCGCAGCCCGGCCCCCGCGCAGCGGGGGACACGCCCAGACCCGTCGTTGCCCAGGGCCCCGTTCGCTTGAGCCAGCCGCCGCAACCGCCGCCACCCAACCCGCCGCTGCGCGAGGCACTGGTCGAGCTGCGCCCGTTCCTCGTGATCTGGGTGGGGCAGCTGGTGTCGGGGCTGGGCTCGGGGCTCACGTCGTTCGCCGTGACGGTGGCCGTGTACCAGCGCACGCAGTCGCCCGAGCAGCTGGCGCTGCTGATGCTCGCCTGGCTCCTGCCCTCGCTGCTGCTGGCGCCGGTCGCGGGCACGCTGGTGGACCGCTGGGACCGCCGCCGCGTGCTGATCGCCTCCGACACCGGCCAGGCGCTGCTCACGCTGGCCATGGCCGCGCTGGTGCTGAACGGGCACTTCGAGGTGTGGTACCTGTTCGTCATCTCGGTGGCGGCGTCGCTGATCTCGGCGTTCCAGGAGCCGGCCTTCTCCGCGTCGATCTCGGCGCTGGTGCCGCGGCGGCACTACGCGCGGGCCGTGAGCCTGATGCAGCTGCTGATGCCGGCGAGCATGATCGTGGCACCGCTGCTGGGGGGCGCGCTGCTGGCCACGCTGGGGCTGGGCGGGATCATGATGGTGGACGCGGTGACCTACCTGGCCGCCATCGCCGGGCTGCTGCTGGTGCCGATCCCCCCGCCCACGCCCGTGCCGGTGGAGGCCGCCGGGGCGGACGATGGGCCGCGCTGGCTGGCGCCGCTGCGGCGCTTCGGGCGCGAGGCGGCGATGGGGTACCGCTTCCTCCGCTCGCACCGCGGGCTGTTCGGGCTGGTGGTGCTGTTCGCGCTGGCCAACTTCTGGAGCGGGTTCGTCAACCCGCTGCTGGCGCCGATGGTGCTGGCGTTCAGCACCCCGGTGGAGTTCGCCACCACCCAGGCCGCCGTGGGCATCGGCGCGGTGCTGGGCGGCGTGGCGGTGGGGGTGTGGGGCGGCCCGCGCCGGCGCATCGCCGGGGTGATCGCCGCGCTGGCGGTGGGCGGGCTGTGCACCGTGGCGATGGGGCTGCGCCCGTCGATGCCGCTGGTGGGCGGCGCCGTGTTCGTGTGGGCGCTCAGCGCCCCGCTGCTGGCCGCCGGCAGCTCGGCCGTGTGGCTGAGCAAGACCCCGCAGGCGCTGCTGGGCCGCGTGTTCGCCGCGCGGCGCATGATCATCATGGGGATGATGCCGCTGGCGGTGATGATCGCCGGGCCCCTGGCCGAGCGCGTGTTCGAGCCGATGCTCGCACCCGGCGGGCGGCTGGCGGGCTCGGTGGGCGGCGTGATCGGCGTGGGGCCGGGCCGCGGGATCGCGCTGATGTTCCTGGTCCTGGGCACGCTGATGACGGTGACGGCGCTGGGCGGATGGCTGGTGCCGGCCATCCGCAACGTGGAGCGCGACGTGCCCGACGCGCCGCACGCCCCGCACCCGGAGGCGCCGGCGCCCGATGCGCGGACGGAGCCCGCCGAGATGGCCGCGGCGGGGTGAACCGACGGAGAGGCACGAGGTCTGGCAGTTGGCGGCGCGCGCGCCGCACGGTGTTCCCGACACACGCAGTTCAACCGATCCACACACACAGAGGTCCAGAGAGATGAGCGACGAACGCGAAGACACCACGATCTACAAGGCCGTGATGAACGACGAGGAGCAGTACTCGATCTGGCCGGCCGACCGCGAGCTTCCGCTGGGCTGGCACGACGCGGGCAAGGAGGGCCTGAAGCCCGAGGTGCTGGCGTGGATCGAGGAGGTGTGGACCGACATGCGCCCCGCCTCGCTGCGCAAGAAGATGGAAGAGGCCGGGCTGGGCTGACCTCCCTCCCGTCCGCCCGCGCGCCGGCCGGGGGCACCGTCTCCCGGCCGCGCTCGCGTTTCGGCACCTTCGGCCACGTGACGCGGACGGCGGCGATGCTTTCGTCCGCCGCGGGCGCGTGCGTTCGGGATCGGAGGGAAGTCCTGATACCGAATTGCGCAATCAACCGTGCATTCGGAAGGGCCGCTACAGAAGGATGGCACACGGAGCAACGGAGGAAACGGAGGAAAGACAAGCAGTTCTCCGTTTCCTCCGTTGCTCCGTGTGAGTCGATTCGTCCGTGGAGGAATGCACATTCATTCAGCCGAATTGGTATAAGTCCTGAGTGCTGAGTCCTGAGTGCTGGAGTCCACGGACGCGCGGGCGATCCGACGTGGATCCAGCGCACTGGCGCACTCACGCACGGGCGCACCTGTTCGCTGCGGTTCAGCCGGCGTCCATCGCCGCAACCATCACCGACAGACGGAATAGCGATGACGGACGTGCAGACCGGGCCGCGCACGGTGGGCGTGGTGGGCGCCGGCGTGATGGGCGTGGGGGTGGCGCAGAACCTGGCGCAGACCGGCCACCGCGTGCTGCTGGTGGACGTGAGCGAGCCCGTGCTGGAGCGCGCGCGCGGCGAGCTGCAGCGCGGCCTGCGCTTCCACGGCATGCTCTCGGGGCAGAAGGGGGGCGAGAAGCCCGCCGACGTGATGGCGCGCATCACCTTCTCCACCACCTACGACGGCTTCGGCGAGGCCGACTTCGTGGTGGAGAACGTGACCGAGAAGTGGGAGCTGAAGAGCCCCGTCTACCCCGTGCTGGACGAGGCCTGCCCGCCGCACGCCTGTTTCGCCGCGAACACCTCGGCGTATTCCATCACCCGCATCGGCTCGCTCACGGCGAGGCCCGACCGGGTGCTGGGGATGCACTTCATGAACCCGGTGCCGCTGAAGCCCACGGTGGAGGTGATCCGCGGCTTCCACACCACGCCCGAGACGATCGGCACCGCGCAGGCGCTGTTGCGGGCGATGGGGAAGGAGGGCATCGTGGTGAACGACATGCCCGGCTTCGTGTCGAACCGCGTGCTGATGCTCACCATCAACGAGGCCGTGTGGCTGGTGCAGGACCAGGTCGCGACGCCCGAGGACGTGGACCGCATCTTCGTGACCTGCTTCGGCCACAGGATGGGCCCGCTGGCCACCGCCGACCTCATCGGCCTGGACACCATCCTCTACAGCGTGGAAGTGCTGCACGAGGCCTACGGCGACCCCAAGTTCCGCCCCTGCCCGCTGCTCAAGAAGATGGTCGACGCCGGCCTGCACGGGCGGAAGAACGGCCGGGGGTTCTTCGATTACGGCGCGGGAGCGGGGGCCGGCGGAACAGGTGCGTGACTGCGTGACTGCGAATGGTGAATTCGGCCGCGACGACCTGCCGTCGCCGTTGAAGTCCGCGAAGGCGGACTGCGTGCCGTTGTAGCCGCGAGTTCACTCGCATATTCCACGCTCCAAACGTCGCCTCGCTCCATTCGACGGACCGCGTGACGGACCGTGCGACCGCTCCGACGACCGGGCCGTGCGACCGCTCCGACGACCGGACCGTGCGCCCGCTCCGACGACCGGGCCGTGTGACCGCCTTATGCGGTCGGCCGTGTGACCGCCCCGTGCGTCCGCGCGCGACCGGCCGTGCGACGGACCGTGCGACCCCCCGTCCGACCGGGCCGTGCGACCGGCCCGTGCGCCCCCCGGTCCGACCGGGCCGTGCGACCGCCTCATGCGATCGGCCGTGTGATCGGGTCCGACGGTGACTTGCGACCGGCGTGCGGCCGGGCCGGGACCATCTACAACCATTCGTGAGATGACGAACGACGAGATCAAGGCACAGGTGCGCGCGTTCGTGTCGCGCTTCTTCCGCGGGCACGAGCTGCAGGACGACGAGGACCTCTTCGCCAGCGGCTTCGTGAACTCGATGTTCGCCATGCAGCTCGTGCAGTTCGTGGAGAGCGACTTCGGCATCACCGTGGAGTCGGAAGACCTGGAGCTCGACAACTTCCGCTCGCTGAACGCCATCACCGCGCTGGTGCGGCGCAAGAGCGGCGCGTCGGTGTGACCGACCCGGGGTCGTCCCTCGCCACTGCGGACGCGGGCCTGCGCATGGCGCCGAGCCCCGCGCAGGAGGCCGCCCGCGCCGCCTTCGCCGCGTACGTGGACGAGCACGTGGCGCCGCACGCCGGCGCGTGGGACCGCGACGCGCGCACCCCGCGCGAGGCGATCGAGCGCCTGGCCGCCACCGGCTGGCTGGGCGCGACGATCCCGGCGGAGCAGGGCGGCGCGGGGATGGACTGGGTGACCTTCGGCCTGCTGAACGAGGAGCTGGGCCGCGGCTGCTCGTCGCTCCGCTCGCTGCTGACGGTGCACGCCATGGCCGGCTACGCCGTGACGCGCTTCGGCAGCCGGGTGCAGAAGGAGCGCTGGCTCCCGCGCTTCGCCCGCGGCGAGGCGATCGGCGCCTTCGCGCTCAGCGAGCCGAACGTGGGGAGCGACGCCTCGGCGGTGGAGACGACCGCGGAGAAGGACGGGGACGAGTGGCTGCTGAACGGGCGGAAGACGTGGACGACGTACGGGCAGATCGCCGACGTCTTCCTCCTCTTCGCCCGGGCGGAGGGGAAGCCGGTGGCGTTCCTGGTGGAGCGCGGCGCGCCGGGGCTGGGCATCCAGCCGCTGGGCGGGATCACCGGCACGCGCGCCTCGATGCTCGCCGAGCTGCGGCTGGACGGCTGCCGCCTCCCCGCCGAGGCGCGGCTGGGCGGCGTGGGCTTCGGGTTGGGGATCGCGGTGTCGACGCTGGAGGTGGGGCGCTACAGCGTGGCGTGCGGCACCACGGGGATCGTCCGCGCCTGCCTGGACGCGTCGCTCGCCTACGCGGCGGAGCGCGTGCAGTACGGCGTGCCGATCGGCGAGCACCAGCTCGTGCAGCGGATGCTGGCGGGGATGGCGGCGGGGTGGCGCGCGGCGCACTGGCTGTGCATGCGCGCCGGCTGGCTGCGCGACCAGGCCGACCCGGCCGCCGCGCACGAGACGTTCGTCGCCAAGTACTTCGCCAGCACCGCCGCCACCCGGGCCGCGCTCGACGCGGTGCAGATCCACGGCGCCAACGGCTGCAGCGAGGCGTACCCGGTGGAGCGCTACCTCCGCGACAGCCGGGTGATGGAGATCATCGAGGGGAGCACGCAGATCCAGGAGATCGCCATCGCCCGCGGCGAGCTGGCCGTGGCCCCGTCTCCCCGCTCCCCGGCTCCCTGACACGGAGTGCGAAACGTGGTGCCGGGGCCCGGGACGGAAGAGCGGGATGCGGGCGTGTCCCTCCGCTGCGCTCCGGGCCGGGCTTCGCGCGCCGTAGGCAACGATACCGCCGTTGCCAACGGCGCCGAGCCGCCGTCGCGCCACGGCCCCGCTCCTTCCCGCGGCGACGGACGCGGGCGCGCCGGCGTCTCGGCCCTCCGGGCGCGAATCCCTCACGCAAACCGCCCGTCTGCGGCCGGCCAGCTCGCCTCATAACCAGTTCTCACGATTAACCGTGCACGACCCGCGGTGTCATCCTGAGGCTCAGGATGACAAGTTCGAGGTCGGTGAGGAATGCACAGTCAATCTTCCGATTTGGTATCACTCGCATGGCCCGGTAGTGTTCGCCGCGCCCGGCGCTTAGCTTGGAAACGCACGCACGGCCTTCGGCCTTACCTCGAACCGAACGCACGATGAGCCAGGAAGAACGCGAAGACACCACGATCTACAAGGTGGTGGTTAACGACGAGCAGCAGTACTCCATCTGGCCGGCCGACCGCGAGAACCCGGCGGGCTGGCGCGACGAAGGGTTCCAGGGCCCCAAGTCGGCGTGCCTCGCGCACATCGAGGAGGTCTGGACCGACATGCGCCCGCACTCGCTGCGCGACGAGATGGAAGCGGCCGCCCGGCGCGCCGGCGGGGAGGGCTGAGCGGCGCATGAGACCACCCGTTGCCTCGCGGCCGAGCCCCTGGCTGGTGCTGCCGCGCCCCAACCCCGGCGCGCGCCTGCGCCTGTTCTGCTTCCCCTACGCCGGCGGCGGCGCCTCGATCTACGGGGCGTGGGGCCGCCTCCTCCCGCCCGAGGTGGAGGTGGTTGCCGTGCAGCTCCCCGGGCGCGAGAACCGCATCGGCGAGAAGGCGTTCTCCAGGATGGACGAGCTGATCCCCCGCATGGCCGAGGCGCTGACGGCGTTCATGGACCGGCCCTTCGCGCTCTTCGGCCACAGCAACGGCGGGCTGATGGCGTTCGAGATCGCCCGTCTGCTGCGCCGCGAGGGGCGCGCCGCGCCGGTGCTGCTGGTCACCTCGGGGCGGCCGGCGCCGCACGTGACCATCGAGGCCCCCGACCTGCACGACCTTCCCGAGGCCGAGTTCCACGACATGCTGCGGCGCTTCAACGGCACCCCCGAGGAGGTGCTGCAGAACGCCGAGATCATGGGGCTGATCACCCCCATGCTGCGCGCCGACTTCGCGCTGGGCGAGACGTACGACTACACCCCCGAGCCGCCGCTGGAGATGCCGCTGTCGGCGTACGGCGGCGTGGGCGACGCCGAGGTGCCCACCTGGTCGGTGGAGGCGTGGAGCGAGCAGGCGGCGGGCGAGTTCCGCTCGGTGCTCTTCCCCGGCGGCCACTTCTTCATCAACGAGAACCGCGACCAGGTGCTGGCCGAGCTCACGCGCGACCTGCGCGTCGCGCTGGGCCGCCTCGGCGCCTTCCCGGTCCATGCCTGAGGCCTGGGCGCCGGGGCCCGAGCGCCCGGTGGCGGCGCCGGGCGAGGTGCACGTGTGGCGCGCCTCGCTCGCCCTGCCGCCGGGCGAGCTGGCGGCGCTGCACGAGGTCATTTCGGACGAGGAGCGCCTGCGTGCCGGGCGCTTTCGTTTTGAGGTGCACCGCGACCGCTTCATCGCCGGCCGCGGGATCCAGCGGCGGGTGCTGGCCCGCTACCTGGGCGCCGGCCCGGCCGCGCTCCGCTACCGCCTGGCGCACCACGGCAAGCCGGCGCTGGACGGCCCCTGGGCCGCGGCCGACCTGCGCTTCAACGTCTCCAACGCCGAGGACGGGCTGCTGATCGCCGTGACGCCGGGCCGCGAGCTGGGGGTGGACCTCGAGGCCGTGCGCACCCTGGGCGACCGCGACGACGTGGCGCGCCGCTTCTTCTCCATCCCCGAGAACGAGGTGTACGACTCCATCCCCGAGTGCGACCGCGACGCCGCGTTCTTCACCTGCTGGACGCGCAAGGAAGCGTACATCAAGGCGCTGGGCGAAGGACTGTCGATGCCGCTGGACTGCTTCGACGTGACGCTGCGCCCCGGCGAGCCCGCCCGCCTGCTGGCCACGCGCGGCAACCCCGACCAGGCCGCGCGCTGGACGCTGCGCGAGCTGGACCCCGGCCCCGGCTGGATCGGCGCGCTGGCCGTCGAGGGCGACGCCGCGTGGGAGACGCGCCTCTACGACTGGGACCCGCAAAGGCCGATGGCCGCGCCCGCCGCGTGACCGCATCGCCGCCGGCGGACGGCATCGGATTTGAGCTTCACGGGAACATCGCGTAAGCTTCTGCGGCGTCGACGCCGTCATCCTCGCGTCGTCCGCCCGCTATCGAGCCGCGATGCTGCCCCCGAGCCGGACAGCCTCGCGCGGTTTGCGAGGCTGTCCGTAGTTGTCGCCGCGGCTTCAGCCGCCGGTGAGCGGGCCAGCCACCCGGCTTTCCGGTCGGGTCGTCACCTCCCTTCTCCGTATTCCCGCTCCACGCATGGACGCAGTCGCCCGGAAGGTCCTGAGATCGGCCCAGCAGATGGTGCCCGGCCGGTTTGAGGTGCGCGCCGCCTCGAAGCAGACGCACCCGCACGCCGCCTGGGCCGACTACGAGCGCGCGCGGCAGGCGCTGGAGCACCTCGGCTTCCGCTTCCTGGCCGACGTCGACGTCGTAAGCGTCTCCCTCGACCCCGGCACCAGCCGCCCGACCGTGCTGCGCCTGTTCGTGAGCCACGACGGGACGGCCGTGGCGGGCTTCTACCGCATGGCGCTGCGGTGGACGCTGGGCGGCATCATGGGCCGGCTGATGGGCGGCGCCCGCGGCATCGTGGACGTCTCCACCGCGTTCGGCGACGGGACGGTGCTGGAGACGTCGTCGGCGCCGCTGGTGGGGCGCTGGGCGAGCCCGCCGTTCCTGCTGCGCGAGTACCAGCCGCAGATGCACCCGGCCGCGCTGGTCGCGCGCCACCTCCAGCGCGTGGCCGAGCAGGTGGAGTGGAACCCCGCCTCCCGGCCGGTCCGCGTCTCAACGCTCGACGAGGTGGTGGCGATCGCGAACGTGCTGGAGCGCCGCAAACGCGCCTTCCGCGAGTCGATCGGCTGGATCACGCGCGACGAGCTGGAGAAGCACGGCGCCAAGGGCCCCCAGCTCGACACGCTGCACGCCGCCGTCCGCCGCATCGTGGCCGAGGAAGCCGCGGCGGCGGCTGCCTCCGCGCCGCCGCAGGCGCCGCCTGCCGCGCCCTCCGCGGCCGAGTGGGCCGCGGCCGCGCGGTCATCGTCGGCCGCCATCCAGCCGTTCGCCGATCCCGCGCCGCCCGTCGGGATGGTCGAGCATCTGGCGACGGGGCCATGGATCGACACGGACGAGCTTCCATCCTCCGCCTCGACGCCGGCTCTCTCGCCGTCCAGCCAGGCCGAGCAGCATCCGATCGATCTGCGCGATTCCGCCGATGTTCATCCAGCGATGGACACGGATGCGCGAACGGAAGCTTCCGCCGATCCGGGGATCGATCCCGAGCGGGTGAAGGCCGAGACCGAACGCGCGCTGGCGGAGGCGGGAGTCTCGGTGGATCCCGGCCTCCCTTCCGTCGACGTGCGCCGTGCGCGCCCGCTGGAGCAGGTGGTGGGGCGGGCGCTGGTGATGAACGCGCTGATCAACCTGCACTTCGGCGCGCCCGTGGCGGTGGTGCGCCCGTGGATCGAGGCGAACGGCGTGGCCGAGCACCTCTCCCCGCGCGAGCGGGCGCTGCTGGACTCGGGCGGCGGACGGCCGGCGGAGGCGGAGATCCGCGGCCTTCAGCGCTACATCGAGGCGCTGTGGGTGCTGCTCTGGGCCGGCGGCGTGACCGACGACCTGGCGTGGAACCGCACCGTGCCCGGCCACATGGCGCGGCTCGTCCCCAGCCTCAAGGCGAACGAGGACGGCTCCCGGCTGTCCCGCTCGATGCGGCTGCGGCCCCTGCGCGAACGCTTCGGGATGCTGGACGTGTACTATCGCCTGGACTCGTCCGGCGCGCCCGCCGTGCGCCGCGACGCCGTCGCCCAGCGGCGCAAGGCGCTGGAGTGGCTGATGGACACCCAGGCCGAGTGGGACGAGGTGGATCTGCGGGGCTGATCGCGCGCCCGGCTCCCCCGCCGATCGGCCGTATGATCGTGATCCCTCCGGCGTGGCTCCCGTTGACGCGGCTCGTCGAGCGCGGCCACGTCTCCCACCTCATACCAGGCATCGTTCTGGCTCCAACGGCAAAGGAATCTCACGCAGAGCAGCGGAGAGAGCAGAGAACGCCGAAGTTCCCTCTGCTTCTCTGCTGCTCTGCGTGAGACCTTTTGCGGATCTCGATCCCGAGCGGGTCTCTGGTGGCCTCGCGGGGCAGCCGGCACGCGGCGTCGCAACACGGACGGCGTCGGCGTCCTCCGTTGTTGGCGGCGCCGCAACGGTTTATCGTTCGTCTCCGGCGCGCGGCGGACCCTCTGCCGAAGCGCGCCTCCCCCGGCCCGTCCCCGCCCGCTCCGCTCGCCGATGACCGACCTGGCCGACCGCCTCGCGAACCTTTCGCCGGCCAAGCGCGCGCTGCTCACCCGGATGCGCGTGCCGGCGCTCGCCCCGATCCCGCGCATCGCGGACGGGCCGGCGCCGCTGAGCGCCGAGCAGCGCCGGCTGTGGTACCAGCTCCAGCTCGCGCCGGGGTATCCGCTCTACACCATCCCCTTCGGCTTCCGGCTGCGCGGCCGCGTAAACGTGGACGCACTGACCGGCGCGCTGCGCGAGCTGGTGGCGCGGCACGAGGCGCTGCGCACGTCGTTCCGCGAGAGCGCGGGCGTTCCCGTGCAGGAGGTCACCGGCGGCGCCGCCTTCGACCCGCGGGTGCTGGACCTGCGCGGCGACGAGTGGGCCGAGGCCGAGGCCAACTACCAGACCGACGCCTTCACCCGCCTCCCCTTCGACCTGGCCGCCGGCGACACGCTGCACGCGCTGCTGATCCTGGAGAGCGACGAGGAGGCGCGCTTCTTCATCGCCCTGCACCACCTGGCGGGCGACGGCTGGAGCGCCGGGGTGCTGATGCGCGAGCTGAGCGCCCTCTACGCCGCGCGGGTCGACGGCGTCCCCGCCGCGCTCCCCGAGCCGGCGGTGCGCTACCGCGACTGGGCGGCGTGGCAGCAGCGCCCCGGGCAGGATCCACCCGATACGGACGAGGCGTACTGGCGCGGGCAGCTCGCCGGCGCGCCGCACGTGCTGGAGGTGCCGCCCGACCGCGCGCGGCCGCCGCTGCAGGGGTGGAACGGCGCCAAGCACGCCTTCGTCATCCCCCCCGATCTCACCGCCGGCGTGCGCGCGCTGGCCCGCCGCGAGGGCGCCACGGCGTTCGCGGTGGTGGCCGCCGCGCACGCGCTGCTGCTGCGCCGCTACGCGGGGGACGACGACGTGCTCTTCGGCACGCTGCTGGCCAACCGCCCGCGTGCGGACCTGGAGCAGGTGGTGGGCTTCTTCGCCAACACGCTGCCGCTGCGGGTGCGGCTGGACGGCGATCCCACGCTGGCGGAGCTGGTGCGGCGCGCGCACGCGGCGGCCGTGGGCGCGCAGGAGCACGCCTCGCTCCCCTTCGACCGCATCGTGGAGCTGGCCGGCGTGCGGCGCGACTTCTCGCGCCCCCCGCTGGTGCAGACGCTGCTCGTACACGTGGACGCGGCGGGGGCGGCCTTCTCGCTGCCGGGCGTCGTCGCCGAGCCGCTGTTGATGGACAGCAGCACCGCGGCGTTCGAGATGGCGCTGGTGGTGGAAGACCACGGCGACCATCTCTCCGCCGAGCTGCAGTACGCCACCGACCTGTACGAGCGCGCGGGCGTGGAGCGCTTCGCGAGCCACTGGGCCGCCGCGCTCGAGGCCTTCGCGGCCGACCCGGAGCTCCGCGCGTCGCGGGTGCCGCTCGCGTCGCCCGACGAGGTGCGCGAGGTGGAGGGGTGGAGCAGCGGCGGCCCGGGGCCCGACGGGCTGTGCATCCACGAGCTGTTCACGATGCAGGCGCGCATCACCCCGCACGCGGTCGCGCTCGTCCACGGCGCCGAGGCGTGGACGTACGCCGAGCTCAACCGCCGCGCCAACCGCATCGCCCACGCGCTGCGCGGGCTGGGCGTCGGCCCCGAACGCCGCGTCGCGGTCTGTCTCCCGCGCACGCCGGAGCTGGTGGCGACGCTGCTGGGCGTGCTGAAGGCCGGCGGCGCCTACGTGCCGCTGGACCCCGCGCATCCGCCCGCGCGGCACGAGGCGGTGCTGCGGCTCTCCGGCGCCCGCAACGCGGTTTCAGGAGATTCACATCTAGCCGCGCTGCGCCGCCAGGGGCTCGCCGTCGCCACGCCGCCGGAGCTGGACGGCGGCCGCAACGACGAGCCGGCGCCGCTCGCCGCGCCGGAGAACCTGGCGTACGTGATCTTCACCTCCGGCTCCACCGGCGGGCCAAAGGGGGTGGAGATCGAGCACCGCGCCGCCGGGGCGATGCTGGTGTGGATGCGGGGCGCGCTGGGCGAGGAGGAGCGGAGCGCGGTGCTGGGATCGACCTCCGTCACCTTCGACGTGTCGATCGGCGAGATCTTCGGCACGCTCTGCTGGGGCGGCACGCTGGTGATGGTGGAGAACGCGCTGGACACGCCCCCGCGCCCCGTGCGCGCCGCCGCCATGGTCCCCACCGCCGCGGCCGAGCTGCTGCGCGAGGGCCGCTTTCCGCCGTCGGTGGGGACGGTGCTGCTGGGCGGCGAGCCGGTGCCGCTGGCGCTCGTCCGCGCGCTGCACGAGCTCCCCGGCGTCTCGCGCGTGCTGAACCTGTACGGGCCGACGGAGGATACCACCTACACCACCTGCGCCGAGCTGGAGCCGGGGCTGCAGCGGGTGCCCGTGGGCCGGCCGATCGGCGGCGGGCGCGTGTACGTGCTGGACGAGTCGCTGCGCCACGCCGGCGCCTTCGCCCCGGGCGAGGTGTGGACGGCCGGCGCCGGCGTGGCCCGCGGCTACGCGGCCCGCCCCGCCCTCACCGCCGACCGCTTCCGCCCGGACCCGCACGGCTCGCCGGGCGCGCGGATGTACCGCACGCTGGACCGCGGCCGCTGGCTCAAGGACGGCGGCCTCGACTACCTGGGCCGCGCCGACGCGCAGGTGAAGGTGCGCGGCTACCGCATCGAGTTGGAAGAGGTGGAGAGCGCGCTGGCCGCCCACCCGTCCGTCGCCGACGCCGCCACCGCCGCGCGCGGCGAGATAGGCGCCGAGCGGCGGCTGGTGGCGTACCTCGTCCCCCGCGACGCGCAGGCGACGCCGGCGCCGGCCGAGTTGCGGACGTGGCTGCGCGAGAGGCTCCCCGAGTACATGGTGCCCGCCGCCTTCGTGTGGACGGAGGCGCTGCCGCGCACCACCAGCGGCAAGCTCGACCGCCGCGCGCTCCCCGAGCACGAGGACGCCGCCGGCGCCCCGGCCGAGTACGTGGCGCCGCGCACCCCGCTGGAGACGCGGCTGGCGGAGATCTGGCGCGAGGTGCTGGGCGTGGAGCGCGTGGGGCTGCACGACGACTTCTTCGACCTGGGCGGCCAGTCGATCCTGGCGATGCGGCTGGTGGCCCGCGTGCGCGAGGAGATGGGCGGCGACGTGGCGGTGGCCGAGCTGCTGCAGGCGCCCACGCTGGAGGAGATGGCGATCGCGCTGGCCGGCGGGAAGCGCCGCGTGAGGCTGCCGCTGGTGGCGCTGCAGACCTTCGGCGAGCGGCCGCCGCTGTTCCTGGCGCACCCCGCGGGCGGCCACGTGGTGTGCTACCGCGGCCTGGCGGTGCTGCTGGCGATGGAGCAGCCGGTGTACGCGCTGCAGCCGCGCGGCGTGCAGGACGGGCTCACGCCGATCTCCAGCCTGGAGGCGATGGCGGCGGGCTACGTGGAGGCGACCCGCGCGCTGCACCCCGACGGGCCGTACCGGCTGGGGGGATGGTCGTTCGGCGGGGTGGTGGCGTGGGAGATGGCGCGGCAGCTCGAGGCGGCGGGCGCCGCGGTGGAGCTGCTGGCGCTGTTCGACACCAGTGCGCTCACCCCCGAGGGGCTGCGGCTGGAGTTCGGCGACCCGGCCGAGGTGATGTGGCACACGGTGGCGGGCGTGGCCGGCTACGCGGCCGCGCGCAAGGTGAAGGTGGACGACCTGCGGGGGCTGGAGCCGCGCGAGCAGGCGGCCGCCATGATCCGGCTGATGGACGCCCCGCAGCTCCTGGACGAGACTCGCGTGGACGACATCCTGGGGCTCACCGCCGTGCGCGCCGCCAACCTCCAGGCGCAGGTGGACTACGTGGCGCGGCCGTACGGCGGCCACCTCACCTACTTCCGCACCGCCGGGTCGGAGACGGCGGACCGGCGCTTCCCGGGGCTGGACTACTGGAGCGCGCTGGCCGGGGGCGGCGTGACCGTGCACCACGTGGGCGGCAGCCACGGCACCATCCTCAACGAGCCCTACGTCAACGAGCTCGCCGCCGCGATCCTGGCGCTGGACGACTAGCACTAGCGCGGGGCGAGTCGAACACACCAGTGCTCGACCGCGGCCCCGCGTGGCCCCCTCCCCGCGCCTGAGAGCGCTCGCCCTCCCCCGCTTCGCGGGAGAGGGTGGTGGGTCCCGGCGGGGCCTGCGGGCTCTGCACACGCGGATGCCGGGGCGCGGCCGGGCGGTTTTGCGTGAGGGATTCGCGCCCGGAGGGCCGAGACGGCGGCGCGCCCGCGTCGACGTCCCGGCATCGAGCGAGGGCCGTGGCGCGGCGGCGGCTCGGCGCCGTTGGCAACGGCGGTATCGTTGCCTACGGCGCGCGAAGCCCGGCCCGGAGCGCAGCGGAGGGACACGCCCGCATCCGGCTGGTCCGTAAACGGACGGCGATGAAAGAATGACGGCCCGGCCGCTCGACGTGAGCGCCCGGGCCGTCTTCCTTCGGTCACCCGACGACGGCGATCAGCAGCGCGTGATGTCGCGCGTGGTGGCGGTGAGCTTGATGCCCGACACGCTGGTGTTGAACACGTCGCTGAAGCCGCGCGACGCCACGTCCAGGTGGTTCCCGTAGTAGTCCGACGCGACGCTGTCGCCGAACTGGATCACCGAGCTCTTGCTGATCACGATCACGGGGCCGCCGGTGTTCAGGCTGTCGCGCAGCACGCCGTAGTGCAGCGTGTTGGTGGCCAGCGCGTCCTTCATCGCGTAGGCCAGGTCGGCCTGCTTGGAGACGCTGCGGGCCGGCCACGCCTTGCCGCGGCTGTCCTGCACCACCACCTGCACCGTGGTGCCGTTGGAGAACTTGTGCTGCGCCTTGATCACCGTGGCCAGCCCGGTGCCGGTGCGGTCGCTGTCGGTGACCACGCGCTGCAGGTAGGTGGTGGTGCCGCCCTTCTCCAGCGCGGGGACCTTCACGTCGGGCGCGCTGCCGATGGTGCCCGCGACCATCTTGTGCAGCGTGGCGCCCGGATCGGGGCCGCCGCCCAGCGACGCGCGGGTGCCGCCGGTGGCGGTGCGCCCGGTCTGCGCCTCGGTCACGCCCTCGCCGCAGGCGGCCAGGAGCGCGGGAAGGCCCGCCACGGCGGCGGCCGCCGCGGCCGCGTTGCCCAGGAACCTGCGGCGGTCGGCCGCAGGCGGCGTCGAGGCCTGCGGCGGAGCTCCGTCGATCGTCTCGCTCATGGCTTCCTCCATGGGAGTTGGACGTGTGCCGAACGGGCGGGCGCGCACGCCCGCGGGGGTCCGGCGCGTGAGGGTGCTGCTGGTGGGGATCTGTGGCGCGCGCCCGGGTGGGGGGCCGCTGCGCCTGACGCTCAGCCGATAGCCGAACTGGTGAAGGGTGGCGCTTTGCGGGGCGGACGGGGAGTGCCCCAGGGTCAACGCCGCGCGGCGAGCCGCGCCGATTCCGCCACCGGTAGCACGGTGGGGACGCACAAGGTATCTGCCACGTCGTCCACGTTCAAGGCTTTTGTCCCATCCGCGCACGAACACGGCCATTGCGTCCCGCAGGCGCTCGGGTGAGTCCCCCGGCGTGCGGGCGTGATGCGCCGATCCAGCGTTTTCGGGCACTCCGGGCGCTTTGTGGACGGGGGATGGGAGACGGTGAGCCGAGCGCGCTCCGGGCCTCGTACACGCTTGCGGGGGATGGGGATCGATACCCGTACGATCACCCCATCGTCGGCACGAAGCACGATGGACGTCCTTCGTCCGCATCTCCCTCGGACCGCGATCGGCGCGCGGACGCTGGCTGACGGAGCGGCGGCCGGATAGCTTCGTTGCCTCCGATCGGCCCCCATCCCGCGTCCCCCCTGATCATGACCGAATCCCCCGCCCCGGGCAGCGTTCGCACCTACGAGGTGCGCGCCGAGACCACGTCCACTTTCGGGCGCGTGCAGGCGTCCATCCGCCAGCACCGGCTCGCGGTGGACGGCCCCGTGCAGAACGGCTGCCCCGGCGAGGCGCCCACGCCGGGCGAGCTCTTCCTCGCCGCCGCCGCCTCGTGCGGCGCGGAGGTGCTGCAGGTGCTGGCGCGCGACGGGGGCATCCCGCTCGAGCGCGTGGACGTGGCCGTGCGCGGCACCATCGACCGCGACCGCCAGCCCCGCGACGACGTGACGGTGTTCACCGACGTCGACCTCCACCTCCGCCTCGTGGGGCCCGACGCGGAGCAGGCGGCCGCGCTGGTGGCCGGCTTCCAGCGCAGGTGCCCGGTCTACGGCTCGCTCGCCGTGGCCAGCGCCCGCGTCACCGTGCGCCACGAGACGGAAACGACGGGGTTCACGCAGAGTCAGCAGAGTTAGCAGAAACAACCGCGGTTTCTCTGCTCACTCTGCTGACTCTGCGTGAAACATCGCCGTTGTCGTTTCCGTCGCCGGACTGTCCGGACGGCGCGGTCTACTGCGTGACGATCGTGCCCATCTTCACCACCTCGAAGTCGCTCGCCCGCACGTTGCGCAGGGTGGCGAGCTCGTCGTCGCTCCAGCGCGGGTCGGGGGCGCCGGAGACGTACCAGGCGCTGCCGTTGTCGGCCAGCAGCATCCCGTAGGCCTTCATCGCGTTCAGGATCACCTGCACGTTGGGCGAGAAGCTCGTCACGTCGAAGCCCGCCTTCAGCCGCACGCGCATCCCCATCGGCGGCAGGTTGGGATCGGTGCGGCTGCTGGCGAAGTGGCGCGCGGGGGCCACGTACGCGCGGCGCGTGACCGGGCAGGTGAAGCGCAGCGCGTGCCGGATCGCCTTGGTCTCCACCACCTCGTCGTAGCGCACCAGGCCGGGGAAGATCGGCAGCCCCGCCGCGTCCGCCGACGTCCAACCGGCGGGGCGCAGCGCGTTGCCGTTCAGGTCGAACACCGCGCCGGAGCCCGCCGTCCAGCTCGTTCCGCCGCTCACCGGGCGCGCGTCGTACAGCTCGTACAGCTTCCACGCGTCGCGGTCGATCACCAGCACGTGCCGGTCGCCGGATCCGTTCGGTCCGCCCTCGATCGGCGCGCTCGGCGGCACGGGATAGGGGCCGGGGTCGCTCTCGTCCGCGTAGCCGAAGGTGACCGGGACGCGCGCCTGGCTGCCCGAGACGACGACGTAGGGGATGCCGTTCGGCGCGCCGTTCCACACGGTGCCGAAGTCGGGGTGCAGCCCCGTGGCCGCGCTCCCGCACGCCGCGATCAGCGTGGCCGAATTCGGGTCCACCGCGTCGGCCGACACGTCGCGGTTCCACGGGTTGTCCGCGGGGAAGGGGCGCTTGCCGTGCAGGCTGGCGTTCGGCCCCAGGTCCGGCACCCCCGCGCTCCCGCCGCCTCCCCCACCACCGCCGCCTCCCGGATCCGGCGGACCCGACGGGCTGCCTCCGGAGCAGGCGGCGCATTGCAGCATGAGAAGGATGGAGGTGCGGACGAGCCTGGTCATTCGCATCGCGGGTCGCGGGTCAGCCGACAGGTGGATCGGACACGGGGATGCAGGGCAACGCCGGTGCCGGCCTCCAGCAATCCCGCCAAGCCGTTGCGGAGACGGGGGTTGAAGCGAACGATGGCGCCCGGCGGAGTCGCCGGGCGCCATGCGATTCGAAGCAGTTCTTGCGAGATACGGCAATCTGTTCCGCCGGATCACCCTCCCCGCTTCACCTCCCGCTTCGGGAGATCACCAGATGACCACGCGCTGGTCGGCGGGGCGGTACATCTTATCGCCCTCCTTCACCCCGAAGGCGCGGTAGAACGCCTCGTTGTTCACCAGCGGCCCGTTGCCGCGGTACTGCGCGGGCGAGTGCGGGTCGGTGAGGAGCTGGTTGCGCAGCGCCTCGTCGCGGGCGAGGCGGCGCCACACCTGGGCCCAGCCCATGAAGAAGCGCTGGTCGCCGGTGAAGCCGGCGATGACGGGCGCCTCGCGGCCGCCCAGCGAGTTGCGGTAGGCGCGGTACGCCACCGCCAGACCGCTCAGGTCGCCGATGTTCTCGCCCAGCGTGAGGCGGCCGTTCACGTTCATCCCCTGCAGCGGCGAGTACGACGAGTACTGCGCGGTGAGCGCGTCGGCGCGCTGCTGGAAGGCGGACGCGTCGGCGGCGGTCCACCAGTCGCGCAGGTTGCCGGCGCCGTCGCTCTTGCGGCCCTGGTCGTCGAAGGCGTGGCTCACCTCGTGGCCGATCACGGCGCCGATGCCGCCGTAGTTCACCGCGTCGTCGGCGTTCGGGTCGAAGTACGGCGGCTGCAGGATCGCGGCGGGGAACACGATCTCGTTGTTCACCGAGTTGTAGTACGCGTTCACCGTCTGCGGGGTCATCCCCCACTCGGCGCGGTCCACCGGCTTGCCCAGGCGGCCCACGTTGCGGTTGAACGCGTACTGCGCGATCGCGCGCAGGTTGCCGATCAGGTCGCCGCGCCGCACCTGCAGCGCCGAGTAGTCCTGCCACTCGTCGGGGTAGCCGATCTTGACCGTGATCTTCGACAGCTTGTCGTGCGCCTGCGCCCGCGTCTCGGGGCTCATCCACTGGAGCTGGTCGATCCCCTGGCCGAAGGCGGTGAGCAGGTTGGCCACCAGCCGCTCCATCGCCGCCCTGGTCGCGGGCGGGAAGTTGCGCTGCACGTACGACTTGCCCAGCATCTGCCCCAGCCCGAGCTCCACCAGCGCCACGCCCCGCTTCCAGCGCGCACGCTGCGCCTGCTGCCCGCTGAGCACCCGCCCGCGGAACTGGTAGTTGGCGTCCACGAAGGCGCTGCTCAGGTACGGCGCCGACACGTCCAGCAGCCGCACCGCCATGTACGTCTTCACGTCGTCCAGCGGCGTGGCGGCCAGCACGCTGTCCATCCCCGCCAGGTAGCTGGGCGTGGTGACGATCACCTCGGCCGGGCTGAAGAGGTGGGAGTCGACGGCGTAGAAGTCGTGGCCGTAGCGGGCGAAAATCTCGGCGAAGGGCGCCCCGTGGTC
>Ga0190275_10000915_pt1 | contig 23206 bp, 26 predicted proteins | sample Popmic550T_FD_133745 | JGI IMG/M metagenome (GOLD analysis project Ga0190275, IMG submission 133745) | Populus adjacent soil microbial communities from riparian zone of Yellowstone River, Montana, USA - 550 T | ecosystem: Environmental > Terrestrial > Soil > Riparian zone > Trees stand | place...
GCGGCGGATCATCGACCCCGGACGGACCGGCGGACGGGGGATTGGGCTGCTCGGGCGTGGGCGAATCGTCGGTCATGGCGTCGTCTGAATCTGTGAAATGGCACGAGCGCTGGTGCGGCCGCGGCTGGCCCTCTCCCCCCGACCCCCTCCCCCAAAACAGCCGAAACAGCCTGGGGGAGGGGGAGACCGGGGACGGCCCTGGTGCGTTCACCGGGCACCCACGAAACACCGCCCCGGTGGAAATCTCTCCCCCGCACCGAACAGCCTCACGCCGTTCGTGAGGCTTCCCATTGTTCCAGCTGCGGCTTCAGCCGCCTTTTGGCGCGAAGACGGCCTCGCACGTCCTCCCCGCACGCCGCGCGCCGCGGCCGGGGCGGTGTTAGATTGCGCGCCCTGAAAACCGCCGCGCGCGCGTCTTGCCGGGCAGGCGGCCGGAACCCCTGATCGAATCACCGGGAAACGATTACCACGTGACGGATACGGCAGCACCCACCACCGCGCTCCGCTTTCCCGTGCGCACGCACACGCTGGCGAACGGGATGCGCATCGTGCACCACGAGGAGCGCGCGGCGCCGATCGTGGCCGTGCACCTGATGTACCGCGTGGGCTCGCGCGACGAGCGGCCGGGCCGCACCGGGCTGGCGCACCTCCTCGAGCACCTGATGTTCGAGGGGTCGCAGCACGCGCCCAAGGGCCAGTTCGACGACCTGCTGGAGCGCGTGGGCGGCTCCAACAACGGCTCCACCTGGCTCGACCGCACCAACTACTACGAGACCGTCCCCTCGCACGCGGTGGAGCTTCCGCTCTGGCTGGAGCGCGACCGCATGGGCTTCTTCCTCCCCGTGCTCGACGCCGAGATGCTGGAGGTGCAGCGGGGCGTGGTGGTCAACGAGCGGCGGCAGTCGTACGAGAACCGCCCCTACGGGATGGCCGACCAGCGCCTGCACGAGATGCTCTTCGGCGACGGGCACCCTTACGCGTGGCCCACCATCGGCTACATGCCCGACCTGGAGGCGATCTCGCTCGACGACGCCCGGGGATTCTACCAGACCTATTACACGCCCGGCAACGCGGTGCTGGTCTTCGCCGGCGACCTGGGCGCCGACGAGGCGTTCGCGCTGGCCGAGCGCTACTTCGGCGACCTGCCTCGCGGACCCCGCATCCCCCCCGCCGCGCCCCCGGCCGACCCCGCGCCCGCCGCCGCCGTGCGCCGCGAGGTGATGCCCGACGACGTGTCGTTCCCGCGCGTCTACCAGTCGTGGACCACGCCCGGCTACGGCACCAGGGAGTGGGTGACGCTGGATGTGCTCGCCTACCTCCTGGCCGACGGCGACAGCAGCCGCCTGCAGCGCGCGCTGGTGCGCGAGGGGCGGATCGCGCAGGACGTGGACACCTACCTCTACCCCACCGCGATCTGCGGCGCGTTCGGCGTGGTCGCCACCGCGCGCACCGGCGTGGCGCCCGAGGTGCTGGAGGCCGCCATCCGCCGCGTGCTGGACGAGGTGGCGCGGGGTGTGGAGGACGACGAAGTGCTGGGCGCCGTCCGCCGCGTGCGGCGCGACCACGTCAGCGAGCTCGCCATGGTGGAGGAGCGCGCCGAGGCGCTGGCCTACGCCGCCACCGTCCTCGGCGAGCCCGAGGCGCTGGAGCGGGTGATGGAGCTGTACGGCGAGGTCACGCCGGAGGACGTGGCCCGGGCCGCCGCGCAGTGGCTGGACGCCGGGCGCGGCGCCACCCTGGTGGTCGTCCCCACCGGCAACCCGCCGAAGGAGATGGACGACGAGGACGACGACGGGGATGACGGCGACGAGGGCGAGGTGATCGTATGAGCGAGGCGACGATGCGGCCCGCCATCCTCCCGCCACCCACGCTGGGCCCGCCGCCGGTGCCACGCGTGCCGCGGCCGGAGCGCTACACGCTGCCGAACGGGCTGCGCGTGGTGTCGGCGCCGCGGCACGGGGTTCCGCAGGTGGTGCTGCGCCTGGTGCTCCCCGCCGGCTCCGCGGCCGACCCGGCGGAGCACCCCGGCACCGCCTCGCTCGTCGGCCACCTGATCACCGAGGGCACGGCGGGGATGACCGCCGAGGCGCTGCACGCGCGGCTGGACCTGCTGGGCGCCGCCGTGGGCCCGCACGTGGGGCACGACTTCGCCGAGGTGGAGGTGGTGCTGCTTAGCGAGACGCTGCGCGAGGGCGTGGCGCTGCTGGCCGACGTGGTGATGCGCCCCACCTTCCCCGCGCACGAGGTGGAGCGCATCCGCGCCGAGTCGCTCGACGCACTGATCGCCCGCGGCGACGAGCCGTCGAACGTGGCCGACGACAATGCGGCGCTGGAGGTGTTCGGCGCCGACCATCCCTACGGCCTGCCGCCGTTCGGGACCGAGGAGGGGATCCGCTCGGTGCCGCGCGAGGCGCTGGTGGCGTTCCACGCGGCGCACTACCGCCCGGCCCGCGCCTACATCGTGGCCGCGGGCGAGTTCGACGGCGTGGAGTTGCGCGAGGCACTGGAGGGGGCCTTCGCCGGGTGGACGGGGGAAGCGCCGCCCGTCGTCTACCCCCGCGGCGAGCCGGCGCCGCCGAACGCCGGGCGGCTCTCGCTGACCGAGTGGGACGACGCCGCGCAGTCCGAGATCCGCCTCGCCGGGCCGGGGATGCCGCGGCTGCACCCCGACTGGGTGCCGGCGGGCGTCGCCAACTTCCTGCTGGGCGGCAGCACCATCACCGGCCGCCTGGGCGCCAACCTGCGCGAGGACAAGGGGTGGACCTACGGCGCCCGCTCGCACTTCGCCTCCGGAATCGTCCACGGCGGCTGGGTGGCCGAAACCGCCGTGGACGTGGGCGTGACCGCCGCCGCCGTGGGCGAGATGGTGCGCGAGATGCGCCGCCTGATGGACGAGCCGGTGGACGACGGCGAGCTGCGCCGCGCCAAGGACGCGCTGATGCTGTCGCTCCCCCGCGTGTTCGAGACCCCGGCGGGCGTGGCGAGCCGCCTGGCCACCATCGAAGCCTACGGCCTACCGCACGACTGGTGGGACCGCTTCCCCCCCGAGGTGGAAGCCGTGACCGCCGAGCAGGTGCGCGAGGTCGCGCGCCGCCACTTCAACCCCGACCACCTGGTACGCGTTGTCGTGGGCGGTGGAATCGACGAGTAGGCGTCCCCCGGCGGGGCGACCCTCGCCGGGCGACTGAAGTCGCGGCTGAAACAATGGGAAGTCCGCTGCGCGGACTGCAAGCGAGTATCGGTGCGTGATGCCGGCCCCCCTGCCACGCAGGCGCCGCCGAGTGCGTTGCGACCCGCTGGGCACACGACCGTCCCTCCCCTGCAGTTCGGGGGAGGGACAGGCGAGGAACGAGCCAGGGAGAGGGCCCGCGGCGCCGCGGCCACCGCTCGTTCTTCGACCCCAAACTGAGTGGTGCGGACAGGCGAGGAACGAGCCGTGGCGGGGGCTCGCGGGGGTGGCGTCCGCCCGAACCTTTGCCTCCGGTCGGACTTGGCAGATCAAACGGCCCCCCTCCCGTAGACTTCTCGGGAGAGGGGCCGGGCGAGCGGTGCAGACCAGCGGCTGCCGGGGTGCGGAGCTGTGGCGCTACAGCACTCCGCCGCCGCTGTCCCGCTCGCCGCGCCATGCGGCGTCGTCGTCGTACTCGTCGCGCTCCTCGGTCACCACCTCCATGGCGGGCACGGGCACGTGGCGCGATACGCGCATGATCCCCTCCCACCCGCACGAGGTGCACCAGCGGCGGTTGAGCAGGCGCATCACCGGGCGCAGCAGGGCGACGCGGATCGGCAGCGTCTCGCTGCCGCAGCGGGGACAGTCGCGGCCGGTGGGCAGCAGGGCGACCAGGAGACCCAGCGGGGCCAGGAGCATGACCACCCAGAGCGCCGTCATGAACATCCAGAACATCGCGTCCTCCCTTGGGTCCCCGGTGCCTCTGCGCCTCGCCTGCGCTCGCCTTTCGGAAGAGGCAAAGCGCATGCCGTTCCGAGTCCACCGAAAGTCTTCCGGATCTCCTTGAAAATGCGGATTTTACGAGTCGATCCAAGCTCTCCCGACGCATCGGCGCTGGGCGGCGCCGCGGAGGTCCTGCGTCGCGGCGGGCTGGTGGCCTTCCCCACCGAGACGGTGTACGGCCTGGGCGCCCACGCCCGCGACCCCGACGCCGTCGCGCGCATCTACCGGCGAAGGGGCGCCCCGCCTACAACCCGCTGATCGTGCACGTCGCGTCGACCGAGGCCGCCCGCGCGCTGTCGTCCGCGTGGCCGGAGGCGGCGGACCGGCTGGCGGCGCGGTTCTGGCCCGGTCCGCTCACGCTGGTGGTCCCCCGCGCCGCCGGCGTGCCCGACGCGGTGAGCGCCGGCCTCCCCACCGTGGGCATCCGCATCCCCGCGCACCCGGTGGCGCACGCGCTGCTGCAGGCGGCGGGGATCCCGGTCGCCGCCCCCAGCGCGAACCGCTCCGCCGGCGTCTCCCCCACCACCGCCGAGCACGTGCGGCGCAGCCTGGGGGATGCCGTGGACGTGATCGTGGACGGCGGCCCCTGCCCGGTGGGGATCGAATCCACCGTGCTCAGCCTGGCGGGCGCGGTGCCCACCATCCTGCGCCCCGGCTCCATCGGCGCCGACGAGCTGCGCGAGGTGCTGGGCCGCGTCGATCTCGCCTCCCCCGCGCCGGCGGACGATGCGGCGCGGCCGTCGCCGGGGATGCTGGACCGCCACTACGTGCCGCGCGCCGAGGTGCGCCTCTTCGACCCCGCCGCGCGCGAGGCGGCGTTCGCCAAGGCCGTGTGGGCCGCGAGCGACGACCGGGCGGTCGGCGTGGTGGCCTTCGTCCCGGCGTCCGCGTCCGGCGCCGAGGTGGTGGTGATGCCGGCGGACCCGCGCGCGTACGCCGCGCGCCTCTACGCCGCCCTGCACGCGCTGGACGCGGCCGGCTGCGAGCTGATCTGGATCGAGCGCGTCCCCGACACGCCCGAGTGGGCCGGCATCCACGACCGCCTCCGCCGCGCCGCCACGCCGGGCTGAGCCCCGGCGCGGCTTCCACGTTCGCGGGGGGACGGGACGCGGCGGACGCAGCCCGGCGAGTCGCCCCGCCGGACACGTGCGGCTTCCGGCATCCATCGCGGCGCTTTATCGTATCATCGCGGGACCTCCCTTCCACCTCCCGCGGCTCCATCCATCCGTCGCATCGCCCCGGACCCCCAGGGCGCACCCATCATCGCGACGCGCTACCCGTTGTCACCGCGCTTTCGTAGCAGGGCTCCTCGATCACCTTCCACACCGCAAGGAGATCTTCCCATGCTCAAGCATCGGCTCGCGGCGTTCGCACTGCTGGTGGCGGCCGGAGCGCCGGCGCACGCCCGGGCGCAGGGTCACGACCCCGCGGCGCTCCTCGCCGCGCAGCGCACGGCCATGGCGCGGCTGTCGAACATGGATGGCGTGTGGCGAGGCCCCGCGTGGACCCTTCTGCCCAACGGCACGCGGCTGGATGTCACGCACACGGAGCGGGCCGGCCCGTTCCTGGACGGCGCGGTGAAGGTCCTCGAAGGGCGTGGGTACGACGCCGGCGGCGCCGTCGCCTTCAACGCCTTCGCGACCATCTCCTACGACCCGGCCACGCAGGTGTACTCCATGCGCTCGTACGCGCAGGGCCGCTCGGGCGACTTCGTGCTCACGCCCACGGCCAACGGCGGGTACACGTGGGAGATCCCGGCCGGGCCCATGATCATCCGCTACACGGCGACGATCCGTGACGGCGTGTGGCGCGAGGTCGGCGACCGGATCATGCCCGGCCGCGAGCCGGTGCGCTTCGTGGAGATGAACCTGCGGCGCGTGGGCGACACCGACTGGCCCGCCGCCGGCGCGGTGAGCGCGCACTGAAGCGGGGCAAGACCGGCGGGCTCGGCCATCCACCATCCGTACGAGACGAGGAGGGACCCGCGCGGGTCCCTCCTCGTCCGAACAGCCTCGCCGTCGATGGGAAGTCGCGTCAGCCGAATAGCTTCTTCGCGATGTCCTTGAACATCTCCGAGTCGATGTCGGGGCCGAGCGGCGAGGTGAGCTGCGGCTCGGGGTCCAGGTCGGGCGGGTCGAAGCCCTCGGGCGGGCCGTCCTGCACGATCAGCTCGCTGCCGTCCTCGGGGTGCGGCCCGTTCCAGATCTCCGTGATCTTCCGGTAGTCGTCGGGGCTGAAGCGGTAGAGGATGCGGTGCAGGCCGCGGTCCTCGTTCTTGCGCGCCTCGGGGAAGCGCTTGTTGCTGATGTCTGGGATCGGGAGCAGCTTGCCCATGTCCACGCCGGTGAGCTTCTCCAGCGCCTTGGCATACGCCACGATGTGCACGCCGCCGCGAACCAGCAGGTACCCCAGCATGGCGCGCGACGTGTCGTCGTCAACCATCTCGTAGACGCGGATCTTGTTGGCCCGCGCGCCGCACTCCAGGAAGAAGTTGTGCAGCAGGTCGAGCTTGAGGTTGCCGCTGGAGAACACGTAGCTGCCGTTCCACGGGTTCCCCTGCGAGTCCACGGGCAGCGCCTGCTGGCCGCTGGCGATGAAGTGGTAGCTGTTGCGCGCGTCCAGCGCGTCGGCCAGCGGCGTGGCGGCCGGGTCGGTCCCGCGCTTGGTGGAGCCGGTGAGGAGCAGGTTGATGGTGTACGACACCGCCTCGATGTGCCCGAACTCCTCGGCGGCGATGTTGGCGATCAGGTCGTAGAAGGGGCGCATCTGGTTGCGCCCGCGAAAGTTGAACGATTGAAAGGTGTAGTTCATCAACGTGGACATCTCGCCGAACTTGCCGCCCAGCAGCTCCTGCACGGCGGCGGCCGCGTTGGGCGAGGGGTGCTTGGGCCGGGGCAGGTCCACCGCGATCTTGTCGAACCGTGTGATCATGTGCCTCGCTTCTCGTGGCGGCGGCCCGCGCGCGGAACGCCTCGTGCTCCCCGCCTTGCATCCGGCAGCGTGCCGGGCTGGTCGTGGAAGGGGCGCGGGAGGGCGCAATGCGCATGCCCCGCCCGGCGCAGCCGCTTCGCGCGCCCCATGGCGGCAGGAAGCGCGTCGGTCGATCGTTGCATCTCGAAGGTCGATCCATCCACGCGGATCCCACACCCGAGGGCAGATCACTGAAAGTCGTGCGATGATGCGGATTGTGATGGGGTTCCGTCGATCGACCCTGCTGCTCGTGGTGCTCGCCGCTTGCGCCGGGCCGCGCGGGCCGCGGCCGATGGACGGGATGAGCGCGGTGGTGACGGAGGATTCGGCCGTGTTCGTGATGCCGAGCGGGTGGGACGGCGTTCTCCTGCCCCCGCCGGCGCCGCTCGGCCAGTCGCGACTGGACTACGGCTGGGCAGTGCTCGTCCCTTCGGCCGGGCAGTACCAGATCAGCGCGCACCGATTCACCACCGACACGGCCGGCACCCGCGGCACGCCGCTGGAGCGCCTGATCGCGCCGTCGCGCCTGTGCGTGTGCACCCCGCCGCGGTTCCAGGCCGCGCACGCGCACAACGTCGTCCACCCGCCGCGCGTGCCGCGCGAGGTGACCGTCCGCGCCCGCGGCGACGACATCGTGCTGACGCTGAAGGCCGGCCCCGCGGTGCAGATGGTCTTCGGCGGCCGGCCCACCCACGTCTGGTTCAGGCGCTACCTGCGCTGGCCGCAGACCGACTCGGTGCAAGTGCCGGTTCGCTACACCCCGGCCGCTGCGGATCCACCGCACGCGCACGACTGAACGCCGCGACGACGGTCGGTCGGAGCGTCGCCGGGGCGCCATCATCGGTCGATCTCATCCAATCCAATCGAGCACCACGTCATGGACCCGCAACTCGTCCGCGTCAGCAAGTTCCTGAGCCTGGTGCTGCGGCACGATCCGGGGAAGATCGGGCTGAAGCTCGACGCCACCGGGTGGGCGGACGTGGGCGAGTTGCTCGCCGGCGCCGCGCGGGCGGGGGTGCGGCTCGACCGCGAGACGCTGGCGCGCGTGGTGGCGGCGAACGAGAAGCAGCGCTTCGCCCTCAGCGACGACGGCACGCGGATCCGCGCGAACCAGGGACACTCGGTGGAGGTGGACCTGGGGCTGGAGCCGAGGACGCCGCCGGAGGTGCTCTACCACGGCACCGCGACGCGCTTCATCGAGTCGATCCGCCGCTCCGGGCTTCATTCCGCCGGCCGCACGCACGTCCATCTCTCCGCCGACGAGGCGACGGCGCGCAGCGTGGGCCAGCGCCACGGCCGCCCCGTGGTGCTCACGGTCGCCGCCGGGCGCATGCACCGCGACGGCCGCCCGTTCTTCCGCGCCGCGAACGGCGTCTGGCTGACGGACGAAGTGCCGCCGGAGTACATCGGCTTCGGGGAAGGAACGGCGGACGCGGGTTGATCCGGCGTGGCCGAAGCGGCTCGTCGGAGTGTGTCGAATCTGGTGGTGGGTAGATCAGGCGGAAGGAGCCGAGGGGGACGGACAGCGCAGGTGGGTCGAGGCCGGACGGATCTTCGCGAGATGACTACTTACGCTGCGGATCCAGATCCACCAGCCGTGCCGTCACCGTGCCGTCCGCGATCTCGGCGAGCGCGACGGAGACGGGGTCGCGGCCGAAGCGCGGGCGGCCGGCGCTGCCGGGGTTCACGGCGAGCGTGGGCCCCACCTGCTCGATCAGCGGCCGGTGCGAGTGGCCGAAGACGACGAGGCCGGCGCCCGGGTGCGCGGCGGCCACCTTCGCCGGCGTGGGCGAGCCGAACTGCATCCCGTGGATCACCACCACGCGAACGCCGCCCAGCTCCACGTCCGCCACCTCGGTCGTGCGGCTGCGCACGTCGAAGCCGTCCACGTTCCCCCACACGGCCGTCACCGGCGCGATCGCGGCGAGCTCGTCCAGGATGCCGGGATCGCCCACGTCGCCCGCGTGCAGGATGTGCTCGACCCCGTCGAACACCTCCAGCACCTGCGCGCGCAGCAGCCCGTGCGTGTCGGAGACGATGCCGATCCTCACGGCCGTTCCGTCTCCCCGCTCTTCCAGCGGCGGCCCACGCGGTGCTCCACGCCCAGGTGGTCGAGGATCCGCGCGACCACGAAGTCGACCAGGTCGGAGATGGATTCGGGGCGATGGTAGAAGCCGGGGGCGGCGGGCATGATCACGGCGCCGGCGCGCGTGAGGCGCGTCATGTTCTCGAGGTGCACCAGCGAGAGCGGCGTCTCGCGGGGGACCAGCACCAGCGGCACGCGCTCCTTGAGCGCCACGTCGGCCGCGCGCTCCACCAGGTTGCGCGAGGTGCCGGCGGCGATGGAGGCGAGCGTGCCCATGCTGCACGGGCAGATCACCATCCCCCCCGACGGCGCGGAGCCCGAGGCCGGCGTGGCGCCGCGGTCGAGCGAGTCGTAGAGCTCCACGCGCGACCAGTCGCCGGTGGCGGCCTGCAGCGCCTCGAGCCCCTCGATCCCCGTCTCCTCCGCCAGCAGCCGCCAGCCGTAGCTGGAGATGATCAGGCGCGTGGGCGTGGCCGTCTCGTTCAGCGCCCGCAGCAGCCGCACGGCGTAGGGCGCGCCGCTGGCCCCGGTGATGCCGAAGGTGACGGGGGCGCCCGCCCTGAACGTCACGAAAAGATCCTCTCCGCCAGCACGATCAGGAAGAACACCACGCTGATCGCGCCGTTCACGTTGAAGAACGCCGCGTCGATCCGCGAGAAGTCGTCGGCGCGCACCAGGCTCTGCTCGTACAGCAGCATCACCGCGATCACCGCCACGCCGAACAGGTACACCGTGCCCAGCTGCGGCAGCAGCAGGCCCACCAGCGCGAAGAGCCCGGACGAGACCAGGTGCAGCACCCGCGACACCGCCAGCGCGCCGCGAGGGCCCAGCGCCGCCGGCACCGAGTGCAGCCCCTCGCCGCGGTCGAAGTCGATGTCCTGCAGCGAGTAGAGGATGTCGAAGCCGGCCACCCAGCACAGCACCGCGCCCGCCAGCGCCAGCAGCGCCCCGGCCGGCCGGCTCCAGTGCCCCGCCACCGCCAGGTACGCCCCCACCGGCGCGATCGCCAGCGCGAACCCCAGCACCAGGTGCGCCCAGCGGGTGAAGCGCTTGGTGTACGAGTAGAAGAACACCCACCCCAGCGCGAACGGCGCCAGCACCAGGCACACCGGGTTCAACAGCGCCGCGCAGAGGATGAACACCACGCTCGCCACCACCACCGACGTGGTCGCCTGCCGCACCGAGAGCCGGCCGGCGGGGATCTCGCGCATCCGCGTGCGCGGGTTCTTCGCGTCGATCGCGCGGTCCACGATGCGGTTGAAGCCCATCGCCGCGAACCGCGCCGCGGCGAACGCCGTCAGGATCAGCAGCACCTGCTGGATCGTGACGGGGTAGCGGTAGCTGGCCAGCGTGGCCCCCACCAGCGCGAACGGCATGGCGAACAGCGTGTGCGGCAGCTTCACCAGGTTGCTGTAGTCCACCAGCCGCCCGGCCCCCGCGATGTGCTGGCCTTCGTTCAGCCGCTCCAGCTTTGCGTCAGTCGACAACGTTCTCTCCCTACTTTCAGAAACCATCAGAGCCCAGTTCCACCAGGCCCGAATTTCCGCTCCATCCACTGCACGTCGAACAGATCCTGCGGTCTTCCACTCGCTTTCTTGTTCTTGACCAGATTGGGTACGCTCAGGACGGGCACCATCACCCCTTCGATCTGGTGGTACTCACGCGTCCGCCATGCTTCTTCGAACCCAAGGCCATCAACCCCGGTCAAGATATCAATCCGATCTGGTTCGTTGCCGATTTGAAACACCAAGCCCGGTTTCGCGAGCTCTTCGAGCGTGATTTTGTATGTCATCAGCGGCGCACCAAAACGCGCTAGTGCATCCCATACGCGCTGAGCGTTCTCTGCGCTTGGCCGCACCCAAATGTCAAGGTCGCCCGTTGCACGGCGCATCTGGTACGCCGACATTGCCCACGCCCCGATTACGAGGAAGTCAGCCTGGGCGTTGGATAATTCGGATAATACGTCTCTGAAGTCTTGAGTCAGCAGCATCCGCGGCCTTTCCTCCCATGAATGCCCATGCGTTCCGAGCGAGCGCATGCATGATTCTGGAAGACTCCTCGGGACTTACCGGATCGGGATCCGGCTCTGGGTCGTGGAGCCGAAGCTTGCGAATCGGAAGCTTGGAACGGTCAGGTTTCTCACTCATCTCCACTCGCTGCGCAGGATGGCGAAGAGGAACTCGTCGCCCCACGCGCCCTTGTACCACGAATTCTGGATGAAGTGCGCCTCGCGCCGCATTCCGACGCGCGCCAGCAGGGCGGCCGCCGCCGCGTTGCGCGCGTCGGTGATGGCGACGACGCGGTGCAGCGTCAGCTCACCGAACGCGTAGTCGAGCAGCCGCCGCACCGCTTCGGCCGCGAAGCCGCGGCGCTGGTGCTCGCGCGCCAGGCTGAAGCCGATCTCCGCCTGCCGCGGGTCGTCGCCGTCCACGCACATCGCGCAGTCGCCGACCACGGCGCCGGACGCCCGCTCCTCCAGCATCCAGCGGAACCAGGCGCCGGGGGTGCCGGGCCGCAGTTCCGTCTGCGCCGCCAGCATCTCCTCCGCCTGCTCCGCGCTGAACGCGTCGCCCCATCCCTGGTAGCGCGCCACCTCGGGATCGTTCCGGTACGCCAGCAGCACGGCGACGTCGCGCGCCTCCATCCGCCGCAGCCACAGGCGCTCGCTCGCGAGACCATCAGGCGCGGCGGCGGCGCTCACTCCAGCGGCTCGATTCCCAGATGGCTGCACGGACCAGCGCCGCTATCGTCCATCACGCGTCCTCGGCGTCTGGCGGTGGAACCAGCGGCTCAAGGTTCCGGATGAGCTCAGACGCGTCGTGAGTGGCAATCCCCCACAATTCCGCCAGATCCACCTTGCCGTACGCGTGGATCAGAACGTCTCGCATTCCCGCCATCCTCTTCCACGGAATCTCCGGGTGGTCGGCCTTGTACGCGGCGCTGACGTTTTTCGCCGCTTCCCCCATGATCTCAGGATGCCGCGCGACTGCCGAGTGGCGCATTACATCCTTCCTGAACTCCTCGAACGTGACGTCCTGCGTAAACTGCCGCACCAGATTCGCGGAATCGAGGATATCCGCGAGCCAGGTAAGATCATGCGCTTTCATAGATCACCCGCGCAGATTCCAGGATGGAGCGCCGCCGGTATGGGTTCCTGCTGTGCTCCACTGCCTGCCGGCTGATCAGGTCAACCGGCCTGCCGAAAATCTCCGCCAGTTCCTCTTCCTTTTCGGCGTGGTCGAGCAGAGAAGGGCTTGCATCAGGGGCGTAGCTGACCAGGACGTCAACGTCGCTGTCCGGCCGGAAGTCGTCGCGCAGCACGGAGCCGAAGAGGGCGAACTCCGCAATTCCCCATCTGCGGCAGAACGCCTCGATTCGGTCCCAAGCGATCGGCAGCTTCGCGGGCACCTCCCTGCGCACCGGCATCCCGGTCTCCCTCACTCCAGCGGTTCGATTCCCAGGCGGCTCCACAGGCGGTCCACCTTCTCCTTCACGTCGTCCGACATCTCGATCATGTCGGGCCAGCGGCGGGTGAACCCCTCCTCGGGCCACTTCCGCGTGCCGTCGATCCCCATCTTGCTCCCGAAGGAGGGGTGCTGCGACGAGTGGTCCAGGTCGTCCACCGGGCCCTTGGTGAACCTCACGTCGCGCTCGGGGTCGATGTTGCCCAGCGCGTACCACCACGCCTCGGCGGTGTCCTGCACGCTGATCCCCTCGTCCACCACCACGATCACCTTGGCCAGCGACATCAGCCCCATCCCCCACAGGCCGTTCATCACCTTCCACGCCTGCCCCGGGTACTCCTTGCGGATGGAGACGAACACCAGGTTGTGGAAGACGCCCTCGGGCGGCATGTGGTAGTCCACGATCTCGGGGATCGTGAGCTTGGCCAGCGGGAGGAAGATCCGCTCGGTCGCGCCGCCCAGGTACACGTCCTCCACGGGCGGCCGGCCCACCAGCGTCGCGGGGTAGACGGGGTCCTCGCGCATGGTCACCGTCGTCACGTGGAAGACGGGATACGGGTCTTCCAGCGTGTAGAACCCGGTGTGGTCGCCGAACGGCCCCTCGATCGCCATCTCCTCGTCGGTGTCGACGTAGCCCTCCAGCACGATCTCCGCTTCGGCGGGGATGGTGAGCTCGGCCGTGAGCGCCTTGCACGTGTACACCGGCTCGCGGCGCAGGAAGCCGCCGAACAGGTACTCGTCGATCCCCGGCGGCAGCGGCGCGCTGGGCGTGTACATCGTGGCCGGGTCGCCGCCGATGGCGACGACCACCGGCATGCGCCCGCCGCGCGTCCGCTTCCACGCGCGGTAGTGCCCCGCGCCGCCCTTGTGGCGCTGCCAGTGCATCCCGGTCGTATCCGGCCCGAACACCTGCATGCGGTACATGCCGATGTTCTGCCCCCCCGTCTCCGGGTCCGAGGTGATCACCATCGGCAGGGTGATGAACGGCCCGCCGTCCATCGGCCAGGTCTTCAGCACGGGGAGGCGGGTGAGGTCGAACTCGCCCTCGCGCAGGACCACCTGCTGGCAGGGCGGGCGCCCCTTGTACGGGCGCGGCGGTACCTTGGTGAGCTCCGCCAGCTTGGGGAGCATCTGCACCTTGGCCCACAGGCCCTTGGGGATCTCGGGCTTGATCAGCTCGGCGATGCGGCGGGCGTGCTCCTCCACGTCCTTCACCCCCAGCGCCTCGGCCATGCGCCGCCAGCCGCCGAAGATGTTGATGGCGACGGGGATGTCGCTCTCGGTGCCGTCCATCAGCACCGGCCGCTCGAAGAGGAGCGCCGGGCCGCCGCCGGGGAGCTTCATGGTGCGGTCGGCGATCTCCGCCATCTCCAGGTCCACGGAGACGGGCTGCCGCACCCGGACGAGCTGCCCGGTGCGGTCCAGGTGACGGAGGAACTCCCGCAGGTTCTGAAATGCCATCTATCTGCTTGTCTGCCGATGTAAAGGCGAAACGTGCGCGTACGACCGGCGTTGGCGCATGCGGCGGCGGGGCCCCTCCCCCCGACCCCCTCCCCACGCTTCGCGGACGCTTCGCGGGGGAGGGGGGGCATGCTACTTCGGGGCGTCGGGGGAAAACCGTCCAGGGCTCAGGACTCCGTACTCGGCATCCTCAGCGCTACCGCTTCATCACCGTCTGGGCGAGGACCATGATGACGCCGTAGGAGAGGTACATCACGCCGCCGATGATCATGGCGCGCTTGGCGATCTTCATCTGGTACAGGCCGATGGGGTCGAAGAAGCCCTCGGGGCGCCAGAGGGCGCCGGGGTTCACCGGCGCGCCCTCGCGCTTGTGCCGCGTCCACGCGACCACCTGCAGGAGGCACGAGGCCACGCAGCAGGCGATGAACGAGAAGAAGAGCAGGTTGCCGAAGGTGCCCAGGAACTTGCTCATCGCCGGGTCCCCCAGTGCAGCGCCGCGATCCCGCCCGAGAGCGTCTTCCACTCCACGCCGTCGAACCCAGCGCGCTCCATCTTCGCCTTGAGCTCGGGAGGCTCGGGGAACTCGCGGACGGACTCGGGAAGGTAGGTGTACGCGGTGTTGTGCTTCGACACCACGCGCCCCACCAGCGGCAGGATGCGCAGGAAGTAGCCCAGGTACAGCGCGCGGAACGGCTGCCACTGCGGCGTGGTGAACTCGAGGATCACCAGCCGCGCGCCGGACTTGAGCACGCGCGCCATCTCCGCCAGCCCGGCATCGAGGTCGGCCAGGTTGCGCACGCCGAAGCCCACCGTGGCCCCGTCGAACGAGGCGCTGGGGAAGGGCAGCAGGAGCGCGTCGGCGCAGGCGGGCTCCACGGGGAGCGCGGCCAGCTTGCCGGTGCCGCGCTCGAGCATGGCGTAGGTGAAGTCGCTCCCCACCACGCGGCCGCGGAAGCCGCCGCGCCGGGCCAGCTCCACCGCCAGGTCGAGGGTGCCGGCGCAGTTGTCGAGGTAGAGGCCGGCGGGGGCGCGCTCCCACCCCAGCCGGTCCACGGCGCGGCGGCGCCACACCCGGTCCACGTTGGCGGACAGGAGGTGGTTGAGCAGGTCGTAGCGCGGCGCGATGGACGAGAACATCCGGCGCACCGCGGCGGCCTTCTCTTCCCGGGCCGGCAGCACCGCGGGGCGCGCGGCGGATGGGGTCGGCATGTCGTAAATGCGTCTGGCTGCTTAGAATAGAGGCCGGGAATACTACCCCCGGCCTCCCCTGCCAGCAAGGTTTGCGCGGACCGGCTGAAACTTCGCCCCGGCCACCGCCGTATCAGGCTGCCGAGGGGTTGGAAACCTTGCCTGATGGCCACATCGGAATTGAACGCGACCACGCTTACGGACCACGATCTCGTCGTTCGCGCCCAGAAGGGGAGCGAAAAGGCGTATCGCGAGCTGCTCGGCCGCTACCAGCGCCCGGTGTTCTCCCTGATTTACCGCATGGTCCGCGACCGCGAGCAGGCGGAAGACCTCGCGCAGGAGACGTTCGTGCGGGTGTTCAACAACATCGACCGCTACGACCCGGCCTACAAGTTCAGCAGCTGGATCTTCAAGATCGCCACGAACCTGACGATCGACTGGATCCGCCGGAAGGAGCTGCCCACGGTGAGCATCGACGGCTCGCGGTATGCCACGAGCAACGACGAGATCGAGGCGAGCACCATCACCGTGGAGAGCGGCGACGAGAACCCGGAGGAGCTGCTGGTGAGCCGCGAGCTGGGCGACCAGATCGAGGCGGCGATCGGCAAGCTGCGCCCGGAGTACCGCCAGGCGATCGTGCTGCGGCACATCGACGACCGCCCGTACGAAGAGATCGCGCAGATCATGGCGCTCCCGCTGGGAACGGTGAAGACGTACATCCACCGAGGCCGCAAGGAGCTGCAGGAGATGCTGGCCCACACGCGTGTATGAGCAGCGCTGAAACTTCAAGCCCCCGCGCCCCGTAAGGGTGCCGGGATTCAACGGATGCCGGACGAGGAAACCGTGACCAACGAAACCACGCACCTGCCGCCCTGGACGCTCGAGGAGCTCGCCGAGGACTCGCTCTCCCACGCGGAGAAGGGCCTCGCGCTGGAGCACGTGCGCCGGTGCACCCGGTGCCACGCCGAGGTGGAGGCGCACCGGGCGCTCTTCTCCGCCCTGGCGTCGCTTCCGTCGTTCGACCCCTCGCCCGGCTTTGCCGACGCGGTGATGCAGCGGGTGACGCTCCCGGTGGCCGCCCCCGCGGCGGTGCTGAAGCGTCGCTGGCTGCCGAAGACGCGGCGCGGCTGGATGACCGCGGGCGTGGGGGCGATGGCCCCGCTCCTCCCGCTGTGGGCGCTGCTGAGCTGGGTGACCGGCAGCGGCGCCGCCGCCGGCTCGATGCCGGGGCGGGCATGGGCCTGGTTCGCCGGCGCGGCCTGGTCGCTGATCGTGCGCGGCGCCGCGGCGTTCGTGGGGAGCACGACCTGGCAGTGGCTGGTGACCACCGGCAACGACCTGATAGGGGGCACGCGCGGGCTGTCCGTGGCCGCGGTGCTGTTCGCGATCGCGGTCCCGGTCTCGGCCTGGGCGATGGTACGTCTACTTCGGACCCCGGTGGGGATGACGACTCATGCGCATTGATCTCCTGAAGCTTTCGGTGCTGGCGGTGGCGGCGGCCTCGCTCGCCGCCCCGCGGGGGGCGCATGCGCAGGCTGCTCCGCCCGCCCCCGCCCCGCCCCCGGCCGCCGTCCCCGCACCCGCGCCTCCGGCGCCGGTGAGGGTGGTGGAGGGGAGCAAGATCTCCTTCAACGGCCTCACCGTGCCCCGCGGGCAGGTGGTGGACGGCGACGTGGTGGCCCCCTTCGGCGACGTGCGGATCGAGGGCGAGGTCACCGGCACCGTCACGGTGGGCAAGGGCAACCTGGTGCTCACCCCCGGCGCCACGATCCACGGCGACGCGGTGGTGAACGGCGGCGGGCAGCTGCTGAACGAAGGCGGCCGCGTTCTCGGCGAGATGCGCGTGAACGTGGACGACGACGACGCCGACGAGATGGCCGAGGCCGCCGCCGAGGACGCGGCTCACGCCTCGCACACCGCGGTGGAGAACCTCCGCATCCACCGGCACGGCTGGTGGGGAAGCATGGCCGAGGGGTTCGAGGGGCTGATCTCCACCCTCACCTTCGCGCTGATCCTGTGCGGGCTGGGCGCGGCGATGGTGTTCTACGCCCTGCCGCAGGTGGAGCGTGTGACCGACGTGGTGCGCCGCGAGACGGGGCGCGCCGCCGGGATCGGCGTGGCGGCCATGTTCCTGGCGCTCCCGGCCTTCCTGATCGCCTGCTTCCTGCTGGTGATCACCATCATCGGGATCCCGGTGGTGGCGCTGTTCGCGCCGCTCTACTGGGTGGCGCTTGGCGCGGCATGGCTCTACGGCGTGATCGCCGTGGCCCACGTGATCGGCGAGCGCACGGCCGAGCAGAGCCGCACCTTCACCTCCATGCGCCGCAACGCCTACACCTACGTCTTCACCGGCGTGGGCCTGCTGCTGGCGCCGCTGGTGGTGGGCAACCTGCTCAAGCTCACCGGCTTCCTGGGGTGGCTGGGCTCGCTGGTGAACGGGCTGGGCTGGACGCTGCTGATCGTGGCCGGCCTGGTCGGCTTCGGCGCGGTGGCGCTCACCCGCGGCGGCACGCGCACCGGCTGGCCCTGGGGCCCGCGCGTTCCGCGCGACTACGACCCGATCTTCGACGAGCCGGCGTACGAGCGTCCCGCGCCCGTCTGAGCCCGGGCTCGACACGTCATCGGGACTGACATGACAGAAGAGGGGAGCGGCGTCCGCGCCGCTCCCCTCATTCGTATCTACCGTCACCGCCGCTGTTTAGGGCGCAGGTGAACGGCTTTGCCACACGGAGCAACGGGGGCAACGGAGGTCGCGGGCGAAGTCCTCCGCTCCTCGGTTGCTCCGTTGACCCAAAGCAGTTTGCCGTAACGGATCAGCGGCGCGGAGATGTCGACGAGCTTCCGGCCGGCCGCGACAGCGCGTCCGCCATCCGCGCGACGCGGCGGCCGGCGCGGCCGGACTCACCGAGCTTCCGCATCGTGTCGGGCGCAAGCGGGAGGTGGTAGACGTCGGAGAGGATGCGGCCGACCTCGGGGTACGTCTCCTCGATCTCTCCGACGCGCCGCGCGCCCGCCGCCGTCAGCAGCGGGTGCGAGGCGCGGTTGAAGACCGGCTCGCGCACGGTGGTGGCGAACACGTGCCGGTGCCCCGTCGCCGCCAGCACCCCGAGCGCGGCGAACGCCAGCGCCGGCGCGTAGGTGCGCAAGCGCCGCTGCGGGCGGACCGCGAGCTGGTCGAAGTAGGCGACGGGCACGGCCTCGACCTCGTCCCATCCCCCGCCGTCCCAGGCGATGGAGCGGCGGCTCGCCCACAGGTCGCTCGCGCGCAGCACCGCGTCCGGCAGCGTCACCGCGAACCCGGCGACGCCGCCGTTGTCATCCTCCAGCACCCGAACGTCCGCGTGTTCGACGTAGTATGCGTACCGCTCCGGCGAGGCGCCAAGGAGAAAGCCGCCGTCGGGGGACGCGGCGGCGGCGGCGTCCAGCCGCAGCTCGCGCTTCACGGCCAGCAGCCCGTCCACGTCGGCGGCGATGGCGCGGCGCAGGATCATCGCTTCACCAGCCCCAGGTCGATGGAGAACTCGCCAACCTCGGCGATTTCCTCGATCCGGGGCCCCTTCCGCTGCTGCCAGATCGCCTGCCAGATGCTGGTGACGTTCTCGTTCTGGTGATGCGAACGCGGGAGGATGTGGCGCCGCTCGGGGAGCTGGTGCCAGGGGATCGCCGGGTCGTAGTGGTGCGTCGCGTGCTCGTTGAAGTTGAGCAGGAGCCAGGAGAAGAAGCGCTGGCGCGGCAGCGAGCGCACGTTGTGGCGCACGTCGGCGCCGGTCGTGGTCTGGTAATGGTAGACGTACAGCAGCAGCGACCACGCCCACGCGAACACCGCCAGCGGCAGCCCCAGCACCACCGCCCAGCCCTCCACCCCCAGCGCCCCCATCACCGCCGCGTGGAAGGCGAGCCCCGCGGCGAACTCGCCCCACGCGCGCAGGCGCCGCGAGGCGTTCCAGTGCTTGAACACCGGCGAGATCCGCTCGGCGCGCGCCGTGGGCATCAGCAGGAAGAGGAGCACCGACACCAGCGAATGCACGAAGAAGCCGCCCAAGAACACGAAGAACAGCCACACCGCGTGGTAGTACCCGCGCCGCAGCGGCCCCAGCGGCTTGCGGCTGACGAAGGTGTCGAGGTTGGCGGTGTGGTGGTCGCGGCGGTTATGGCCGTGGTGGAAGTAGTGGATCTTCCGGTAGACCGTGAACGGCGCGGCGACGGGCAGGAGCAGCAGCGTGCCCAGCGCGTCGTTCAGCGCGGGCGAGCCGGGGAAGAGCTTCTTGTGGATCGCCTCGTGGGCGGCGATGTACATCCGGTCCAGCCACAGCCCCTGCATCACGACCAGCGCCGCAAGCAACGGCGTCCGGAACGCGACGTCGCTCCACCAGCAGAGCAGCGTCGCGACGAACAAGCCGCCGAAGACGAGGAACGTCTCCGCCAGCATCCACACGGACGCACGGCGCTCGAGAGGCGTTGCAGGGTGCATCGGGCTGCTTCGAATGGGGCTGCGGATGATGAAGGGGAGAGCGCAACGTTAACCGGGGGAAACACCTGGGGCAACGGGTGTTTGTCCTCGGCACCGGTCCCCAAAGGCGGATGAATCCGCAGCTAGCCCAGTTGCGGATTCATCCGCCTTTCGATACCGCATCCGCCTTTCGATACCGCACGCCCATCACGCCACCGTGGTCGTCGACAGTGCGAAGACCCCGCATCGAGCGTCGATACGGGACCTTCGCTCATCTGACGCCCCCGAACGGCTACGACAACGGGACGTTGGGGGTGTCGCCGTTTTCGAGGCTGCGCAGGACCACCATCGAGCGGCCTTCGAGGTGCAGGGTGGCGCCGGCGTTCAGCTCCGTGCCCGGCTGCTCGGCGTCGGGGCGCGCGGTGTCGAGCGCGACCTCCCAGCGCATGGGGTGCGGGGTGCCGGGGAGGACGAAGTCCACGCCGTCGGGCGCGGCGTTGAAGCAGAGGACGAAGGTGTCGTCGGTCACGCGCTCGCCCTGGTCGTTCCCCTCCATCATCGCGTCGCCGCCCAGCAGCATCGCGAAGCTGCGCACGAAGTGGGTCCCCCAGTCGTCGTCGTCCATCTCCTGCCCGTCCGGCCGCAGCCACTTCACGTCCTCCAGCTCCGACCCGCGGATCTTGCGCCCCTGGAAGAACCTGCGGCGGCGGAAGATGGGGTGGTCGCGGCGCAGCCCGGCCACGCGGCGCACGAAGGCGCACAGGTCCTGCCGCCGCTCGTCCAGCTCCCAGTCGAGCCAGCTGATCTCGTTGTCCTGGCAGTAGGCGTTGTTGTTGCCGCGCTGCGTGCGCCCGATCTCGTCGCCGCCGCAGAGCATGGGCACGCCCTGCGAGAGGAGGAGGGTGACCAGCAGGTTCCGCTTCTGCTTCTCGCGCTGGTGGATGACCCCGGGGTCGTCGGTCTCGCCCTCCACGCCGAAGTTGCACGACAGGTTGTGGCCGTGGCCGTCGCGGTTGTCCTCGCCGTTGGCCTCGTTGTGCTTCTCGTCGTAGGTCACCAGGTCGTGCAGCGTGAACCCGTCGTGCGCGGTGACGAAGTTGATGCTGGCGTACGCCTGCCGGCCGTCGCCGCCATACAGGTCGCTGCTGCCGGTGAGGCGGTACGCGACCTCGCTCACCGTGTTCGGCTCGCTGCGCCAGTAGCTGCGCACCGAGTCGCGGTACTCGCCGTTCCACTCCGTCCACAGCACGGGGAAGTTGCCCACCTGGTAGCCGCCCTCGCCGATGTCCCACGGCTCGGCGATGAGCTTGACCTCGCTGAGCACCGGGTCCTGGTGGATCACGTCGAAGAAGCTCGACAGCCGGTCCACCCCGTGCTCCTCGCGCGCCAGCGTGGGCGCCAGGTCGAAGCGGAAGCCGTCCACGTGCATCTCCTGCACCCAGTAGCGCAGGGAGTCGTTCACCAGCTTGATCACCTGCGGGTGGCGGGTGTTCAGCGAGTTGCCGGTGCCCGTGTAGTCCATGCAGTAGCGCGGGTTGCCGGCCACCAGCCGGTAGTAGGTGGGGTTGTCGATCCCCTTGAAGCTGAGCGTGGGCCCCAGGTGGTTCCCCTCGGCGGTGTGGTTGTACACCACGTCCAGGATCACCTCGATCCCCGCGCGGTGCAGCGCCTTCACCATGTCGCGGAACTCGCGCACCTGGCCGCCGCGGTCGCCGCTCCCCGAGTAGCGCGCGTCGGGGCTGAAGTAGTTCAGGGTGTTGTATCCCCAGTAGTTCCTCAACCCCTTCTCCAGCAGGTAGTTGTCGTCCACGAAGTCGTGCACGGGGAGCAGCTCCAGCGCGGTCACGCCGATGGAGCGCAGGTGCTCGATCACCGCGGGGTGCGCCACGCCGGCGTAGGTGCCGCGCAACTCGGGCGGCACCTTCGGATGGCGCATGGTGAGCCCCTTCACGTGCGCCTCGTAGATCACCGTGCGGTGCCACGGTGTGCGCGGCGGCCGGTCGCCCTCCCAGTCGTAGGCGTTGTCCACCACCACGCCGCGGGGGATGCCGGCGGCGCTGTCACGCTCGTCCATCACCAGGTCGGCGCCGGGGTCGCCCAGCGGGTAGCCGAACACCGGCTGCGTCCAGTCCACCTCGCCGGCCACGGCCTTGGCGTACGGGTCCAGCAGGAGCTTGAAGGGGTTGAAGCGCAGCCCGCGCGCGGGCTCGTACGGCCCGTCCATGCGGAAGCCGTAGAGCTGGCCCGGCTTCAAGCCCGGCACGTAGCCGTGCCACACGTGCGCCGTCGTCTCGCGCAGGCGGACGCGCGCGGTCTCGTTTGTCGGATCGTCGCTGTCGAAGAGGCACACCTCCGCCGCGGTCGCGTTCTCGGAATACACGGCGAAGTTCACCCCCTCGCCGTCCCACGTGGCGCCCAGCGGCGAGCGCCCGCCCGGCCGTACCGTCGATTCCACCGTATCCGTCTCCCGTATCGGTTCCGTGCGTTTGTGTCTATCGGAGCGGCGTGACCGGGGCAAGGCCGGTGCCCAACCTCGCCGTCCAGCGCCGCGCGGAGCGCATCTGCTACAGCCGGGCACCACGGGGGATGCAGATCGACGCGACTCCCCGTGACTCACCTCCATCCCGATGCGCCGCAATCACTTCCCTGCTCGTTCGTGTCGGCCGCGGTGCAGTTCGGATCATCGGGGTGCAGGTCGGCCGCCGAGGGGGACCGCGCGGGGGCTTCCGCCACTATGATCCATCCGCGGTGCTCACGAGGCGGCGAACGTGCGATCGACGAACGCCGGCCGTGGGGACCGACGCAGGGACCAACGACACAACCATCGAGGATCTAAGATGATGAAGATGACGTTCTCGCGCCTGGCCCTCGCCGCCGCCCTTTCGTTCGGCGTGGCGCTTCCGGCCGCGGCCCAGCAGCAGCACGAGGGGCACCGTCAGGGGCAGGAGCAGGCTCAGGGCCGGCGCCAGCGGCAGGACCCCGCGCAGCGCCTGGAGCAGCGCGTGGCGCAGCTCACCCGCCGACTGAACCTCAACCAGGGCCAGGCCACGCAGGTGCGCCGCATCCTGGAGCAGGAGCAGCAGCGCTTCGCGCAGCTCCGCGGCACCCGCGACGGCCAGCGCCAGGGCCAGGACCGCGCGCGGCAGGGTGACGACGGCCAGCGCCGCCAGGGCTTCGAGCAGATGCGCGCGCTGCGCCAGCAGACCGAGCAGCAGATCGAGCGCGTGCTCAACGGCACCCAGCTCGCCGAGTACCGCAAGCTGCGCGAGCAGCGCGGCGAGCGCCGTGGCGAGCGCGGCGAGGGCCGCCAGGGCCAGGGCCGTCAGCAGGGCCGGGGCTCGTCCAGCCGCTAAGCTCGGCCGGGGTTCGGACGGGGCGCGGGGCGCCGGGCGATCGTGCCCGGCGCCCCGCGTCGTTGCAGGATCAGGATCTCCGGATATCCCAACGTGCCTGGATACCGCGACGTGCCCGGATATCCCGACGTGCCGGGATATTCCAACGTGCCGGGATATTCCAACGTGCCCGGATATTCCAACGTGCCCGGATATCCCAATATGCGAGTAAACTCGCGGCTACAACGGCACACAGTCCGCCTTCGCGGACTTCAACGGCGCGGGTCGGTCGAAAGATGAAAA
>Ga0190275_10000916_pt1 | contig 23177 bp, 21 predicted proteins | sample Popmic550T_FD_133745 | JGI IMG/M metagenome (GOLD analysis project Ga0190275, IMG submission 133745) | Populus adjacent soil microbial communities from riparian zone of Yellowstone River, Montana, USA - 550 T | ecosystem: Environmental > Terrestrial > Soil > Riparian zone > Trees stand | place...
GAACGCGACGCCGAGGCGGTGGCGAATCTGAACGGGTACGACCTGCGCACCGCGCCACCCGCTGGAATGGTGGTGAAGTTGCCGGAGGAAGTGGTGAGGGATAGCTAGGGGCACGGCCGAGAGGGTCGACTGCGCACGTGGCACGGCCCCTCACCCCGTCCGGCGCCTGAGCTTCTAACAACGCAGTCCGAGCTATGTGGCCAGCGAATTTGCCACGCACAGGCGCCGAACATCCCTCTCCCCGGCCCGGCGGGGAGAGGGGCAACAAAGCCAGTGCTCGCTCTCTCTCGAAGAGTTTGGCCAAAGAACTAGGTTTGTTGCCCCTCTCCCCTCTCTTAGGGGAGAGGGATGTTCGGCACCTGCGCGTGGCGAGATCGAGGTGCTCTCAACTCATCGAAAGTTCCATGAGAAGACCAGGTGCCGGACGGGGTGAGGGGTCGTGCCACGTGCGCAAAGCGAGCGATTCACGAGCAGCAGTCGTTTCATTGCGGTTCTCCGAGGTGGCGGCGGGCGGCGCCGGCGGGATCGAGGTCGACCCAGGTCTGCCGTGCGGCCGTCAGCACCGGACGTCCCATCCAGCCCTTCCATTCGAATGAGAACGGCTGCGGCGCGATGAAGTTGCGCCATTCATCCAAGTCCTGCCAGTGCCGCTCGTAGCGTTCGGCCGCGGCGGGGCGGGTCAAGAGGACTTTGTTGCCGCCGATGACGACCGGCACGAACGCGCCGCCGCGCAGGAACTCGTAGAACCCCTCGCTGACACCGGGCCAGCTCGGGTTGAACACGTCGTCGACCGCCACCACCCCGTCCGGGAGCAGCGCACGATCGGCGACGTGCAGGTCGTTGATGACGTCTTCCGGCCGGTGGCCGCCGTCGATGTGGACGAACCGGCATTGCGTCGTCGTCTCCTCGGGGGTGAGCGCCGAGGAGAGCTTTGCGAACACGCGCACGTCGTCGCGGCCGCCACACTCCCTCATCGAACGGAGGAACAACTCGCGGCTCCCTTCGCCGGAGCGGTCGCGATTCAGCTCCTGCTGCTCGAAGACGTCGCAGACGCCGAGGAGCTCGCCCGGTTCGGACATCCGGGAGAGGAAGAGCGCCGTCTTGCCGTGATGCACGCCGATCTCGAAGAGGTTGCCGCGGATCCCCTCGCGCTTCTGGACTTCATCGGCCATCGCAAAAAGAAAGGCGTCGATGGGGAAAAACCACCCCTCGACGCCTTTCGTCGCATTCAGATATTCGAGAACCGCCGCCTTGTTCATGCGCGGCGCATTCTCCCTCAGTTGGGCATCTGGCCTCGCACCGCGGCGACGATCCGGTCGGCATTCGGGACGAACGCCTGCTCGAGTGGGAACGATGCGGCGGCCGGAGCGTCCGGGCCGGTGATCCGGACCACGGGCGCCTTGAGCGCGCCGAACGCTTTCTCGGCGACGATGGCCGCCACCTCGGCGCCGACGCCGCACGGGCCGCCGGCTTCGTGGACTACGACGGCGCGGCCGGTCTTGCTCACCGAGGCGAGGATCGAGGCTTCGTCGAGCGGCTTCAGCGTCCGGAGGTCGATCACCTCGGCGGAGATCCCCTGTTCCTGCAGCGCATTCGCCGCCGCGACGCAGGTGTGAACCGTCTTCGCGTACGAGATCAGCGTCACGTCCGCACCCTCGCGGACGATGGCCGCCTTCCCGAACGGCACCAGGTGCTCGCCGTCCGGCACTTCGCCCGGCGCGTACAGCAGGCCGATGTCAGCGAAGAACATGACCGGGTTGTCATCGCGGATCGCGCTCTTGAGCAGCCCCTTGAAGTCGGCCGCATTCGACGGCATGACCACCTTCACGCCGGGGGTGTGGACGAACCACGCCTCGACATTGTGGTTGTGCTGTGCACCGACGCCCCAGCCGGCGCCGGTGCGGGTCAATGTGACGAGCGGGAACTGGAACTGGCCGCCCGAGAGATAGCGTAGTTTGCCGGCGCTGTTCACCATCTCGTCCATGGCGAACGTGAGGAACGGCGCAAAGAGGAGGTCGATGACCGGACGCAGGCCGGTCGCCGCCGCGCCGGCCGCGGTGCCGGCGATGATCCCTTCGGCGAGCGGGGTGTTGCGCACCCGCCTGGCGCCGAACTCCGCGACGAGCTGCTGGTTCTTCGTGGCCACGCCTTCGCCAAACGTGATGACACGCGGGTCGCGGCGCATCTCCTCGGTGAGTGCTTCGGTCAGGGCCTGGTCGACAGTGATGGTTCTCATGGCAGTCCTCTTCTCGTCTCTTACGCGTAGACGTCGGTCGTGAGCTCGTCGAAGCTCGGGTAGGGGGAAGCGATGGCGAAGGCGGCGGCGTCCTCGATGGTCTTGCGGACGCGCTCCTCGATCGCCTTCAGCTCGCGCGGCTCCATCACCTCTTCGGCGAGCAGGCGCGCCTGCAGCGTGGCGATCGGGTCTTTCTTCTTCCACGACGCCAGCTCGTTCTTGTCGACGTAGGCCTGGTCGTCCGGCTCCATGTGGCCGCGCAGGCGGTAGGTGTAGGTCTCGAGGAGGAACGGCTTGCGGTACTTGCGGATGTACTCGACCGCCTGCCGCGCCGCGGCGTGGACTGCTTCGACGTCGTTGCCGTCGACCGTGCGCGCGGCGACCTGGTACGGCTTCGCGAACTCGCTGATGTGGTCGCCGAGCATCGTCTCCTTGCGGTGGACGAACGCCTGCCACTGGTTGTTCTCGCAGACATAGAGGATGGGGAGGTTCCAGACGGCGGCGAGGTTGAGGGACTCGTGAAAGATCCCCTCGGTGGCTGCGCCGTCGCCGAAGAAGACCGCCGCGATGGCATCCGTCTCTTCCATCGAGAGCGAGAGGCCGACGCCGGTCACGAGCGAGAGCTCGCCGCCGACGATGGTCGAGGTCAGTACGACACCCAGCTCTTTGGCGGAGATGTGCAGGCTGCCGCTCTTCCCTTTGCAGTAGCCGGTGCTCTTCCCCATGATCTCGGCGAAGAGGCGGCCCGGGTCGGCTCCGCGGGCGAGCAGATGCCCGGCGCTGCGGTGGTTGGTGAGGATGAGGTCATCGCGGCGCAGGGCGCGGACGACGCCGACGGCCGACGCTTCCTGGCCGACCGAGGTGCACATGCTGCCCGCCTTGCCGGTCGCCTGCAGCTCCGCCGACTTCTCTTCGAAGCCGCGGATGAGCAGCATCGACTCCAGCGCCTCCGTCACTTCGCGATCCACGACCGTTTCGAATGTAGTCACTGAAATCTCCTTTCGACTCCGCGCAATGTAGGGTCGGGAGGAGGGTCGTGGTTGCTAAGAAGATCCTAGGAAAAGCTGAAAAGATTGAGGTGTGGGGCGGTTGGGGAAGGCGGGTTCTTAAGGGAACGCTAAGTACCGCTCCCCGGAGCGGTACTTAGGGGAGGGGCGGTTGGGACTAACCCGCATGCTCACCATCATGTTGCATTTGTTGCGGCACATCCACCCATCGACCATGCCGGAATTTACGGGGGTTGGCGCGGACCCATCGATCAGTCGGCCGAACCCATCGATCGGTCGTGTCGAACCCATCGATTAATCGCGTCGAACCCATCGATCGGTCGCGTCGAAACCATCGATCGGTCGCGTCGAACCCATCGATTGGTCGCGTCGAACCCATCGATCGGTCGCGTCGAACCCATCGATCGGTCGCGCCGAACCCATCGATCGGTCGCGTCGAACCCATCGGTCAGTCCCGCCGAACCCATCGATCGGTCCCGCCGAACCCATCGATCGGTCGCGTCGAACCCATCGGTCAGTCGCGCCGAACCGATCGGCCAGTCGGGGCGACTCATCAGTCCTATTGGTCCCATCACCCGTCGTAATACGATCCGCACATGTCCGCCCTCATCTCTCCTGCCGATCTTCTTCGGCTGCTCGAAACCTCGGAAGACGTCGTTCTGCTGGACGCACGTCCCGGGGGAACCAGCTATGCGGCGGACCATCTGCGCGGTGCGCGGCACGCCGATCTCGACACGCAGCTCAGTGCCGCCAGAGAGGACGGCGCCGATCCGGCTCGGGGTGGACGGCATCCGCTTCCATCCCTCGACCGGTGGGTGCGGCTGCTCGGCTCGTGGGGGATCACCCCGTCAAAGCAGGTCGTCGTCTACGACGACCAGGCCGGTGCGAATGCGGCGGCGCGCACGTGGTGGATGCTGCGTGCGATCGGGCACGAGCGGGTCTCCGTGCTCGACGGCGGATTCGCTGCGGCCGTCGCAGCAGGCGTTCCGGTCACGACCGCCGAGGAAGTGCACGCGCCGCAGCCGCCCTATCCCGCGACGGCATGGCAGCGGCCGGTGGTCGACATGGAGCGGGTCGACGCCCTACGCGAGGACAAGGCCTGGCGCGTCCTCGACGTCCGGAGCCGGGAGCGCTTCCGCGGCGAGACCGAGCCGATCGACCCGGTGGCGGGGCACATTCCCGGCGCGATCAACCTTCCGTTCGCCGACAACCTCGAAGAGGGGCGGTTCAAGTCCGCGGAAACGCTGCGCGCCCAGTACGAGCAACTGCTGGGGGGGACGCCGGTGAGCCGGCTGGTCGTGCACTGCGGGTCGGGGGTGACGGCCTGTCACACGCTGCTCGCCCTGGAGCACGCCGGCCTTGCCGGCGCGTCCCTCTACATCGGAAGCTGGAGCGAATGGTGCCGCGGCGGGAAGCCGCAGGCAAAAGGAGAGTAACGGCTACTCTTTGGTAGGGCCGAAATCGGCGGGATCGTCAGCGATGATGGGCGGGCCACCGAGGTCGCCGGGCTCATCGGTCTTCCGCTGCTCGCGGCGCTCCGCCTTCATCTGCTTCTTTTCCTTTTTGGCCTGTTCCCGCTGGCGCTTTGCAAAAGATGCTTGTGGTCTTCCCAATCGTTGTTCTCCCTTGGGGTGTAGTCATATCACATGCGCAAAAAGAAGAAGGGCAGGATCGCTCCTGCCCTTCTCCGATTCGATCTTTCGGATCTTAGACGACGTTGACGTTCGCGGCCTGCAGGCCCTTCGGCCCACGGACGACTTCGAACTCCACCGCGGCGCCCTCGGCCAGCGACCGGAAGCCGCCACCCTGGATCGCGGAGAAGTGGACGAACACGTCGTCCCCGTTCTCGCTGGTGATGAAACCGAAGCCCTTGGCGTCGTTGAACCACTTGACATTGCCAGACGTTCTGCTCATTGATGAATCTCCTTTCTGTGCTGCCTTCGGAGATTCAAAACTGCGTTCTGCGTCTCGGGGCAAATCACTGATGTTCTAGCCAACCGGGTTCCCGGGGGGCGAATTCCGGCGGGGAGGTCTTGTCGGAAATGCCTACGCCGCCGTCAGATCTCCCATGAGATCGTCCACCAGCGTCCGGACGTCCACCGGCTTCACGTACGTGCGCCGGACCACGCCGCTCTTTTCCGACTTCATCCGCTCGGCGACCTCGGGGTAGGCCGTGACGATCGACACTGCCGGCCGCTGCGACGACTCGGCCAGCCGCTGCACGATCTCTTCCCCGCCGATCTTTGGGAGCTTCAGGTCGAGCACCACCGCCCGATAGTCGAACCGGCCGAGCAGCTCCATCGCCTCGGCCCCGTTCTCCGCGATGTCCGCGTCCACGTTCCTGCGCTGCAGTCCGATGGCTAACGCCCAACGAAACGAATAATCGTCCTCGACGATCAGAATCTCTTTTGTTGCGCGCAAGGGCGCCTCCGTACCTGGGGATGTAAGAACCGACGTCCCGTATTGTACGCGTTCAGAGGGCGGAGCGCCTGACTTCCGGCACCGAGGAAAGAGCTGACGGCCGCGGCTGTCCGCTCCCCGCGATCGGCACCTGCGCGGGGAGCGTCCATGACGGATCTACTCGCTGCACTGCGTTTGGCGCTCGCTCGGCTGCAGGATGGCCACGACCCTGGTCGGCGTCTTCGGCGACACCGTCAGCGCGCGCTCCCAGCCGCCGTAGCCGAGGCGCTTCAACTCGATGCGATGCTCTCCGGACGTCAGCGCGTAGCTCAGCGGCGTCGTGCCGACGAACTTCCCGTTGACATGAATCTCCGCATGCTCCGGACGGGAGTCGATGACGACGGACGTGCGCGCCGCATCGACGGTTTCGGAATCTTTCGGCTGTGCGGAGACGGTGGTGAGGACGATTGCGGTAAGGGCGATGATGCGGATGAACTTGGACATATGAGCTCCTTTTCGTTTCGTCCCATGTGACGCGCCACGGTACCCGCACGTTTCGCGTCACTGCGGTCGCGGTGCGACACTCGACGGATCGGCGGTTTGCCGATAACGTGATCGGATGCCCCTGTCGGCAAGCGACATTCACCACGCTTTCGAAGCTCTGTCCGGGGAGCTCGGGCATGACGGTAACCGCGCGGAGATTGTCATCGCCGGTGGCGCCGCCTTGGTTTTACTGTTCGGAGCACGAGAGACGACCAAGGACGTCGACGCATACTTTGTTGCCCCGGAAGCATCTGTGGTGCGTGAGGCCGCTGCTCGCACGGCCAACCGCCTCGATTTACCGGGCGACTGGCTCAACGACGCCGCGAAGGGCTACTTCGTCGGGGTGACATTCGGCGAGGTACTTCACGACTCGCCATCCCTGCTGGTCCGAGCTGCTTCGATCGCTCAGCTCCTGGCGATGAAACTGGCCGCATGGCGTGATGCCATCGACCGGGGTGACGCCAAACTGCTACTGTCTCGAATGACCGGATCAGCGGACGAGATCTGGCGGCAGGTAAAGCCGTTCGTGCCGCCCGATCGGTTGAACAAGGCGTCCTACGCATTCGAGGACCTGTGGGAGGCACTCTATGGAGCTCCGTGACATCGTCCATGCGCTTCTGAAGGGCGACCTACTGGCTGCCCGGCAGTGGGTGGCGGACGCGCGCCGGGAACGGATTCAGTGGGAACGGATCGATCGGCCCCAGGGGCTCACCGACCGCGAATTGACGGTTGCCGCGGCAGTGGTGGAGTTGCTGGCAACCCGTGCCGAGGAGAGTCCGCCTTCATGGGCGGATGCCGTCGGCGCCCAGGAAGAGCCTCTGTTACTCGATCCGGGGCTGGAGGAAATGCCCCGCTCGCTGGCGCACGCAAAAGCGTTCGCACCCGAGCCGCTTCGCAAGCGCAACCTGGTTGCGTTACCCGATTTTCTCGACGTGGCGTAGACGCTGCGTTCCGAGCTAGGGAATGCGGTGGTGTCCGCGCGATTTCGGAACGCGGATGAGGGCGAGTGCCCGTGCTAAAGTCTCCCTTCCCCATGCTCACTGTCCTGATCGTCGACGACAACGCGAGTTTTCGCGCGCAGGCGGCGCGGTTGTGCGCGGCGGAGGGGTTTGCGACCGTGACGGCGGGATCGCTGTCGGAGCTGGCGGGGGTGTTGACGAGCACCACTCCCGATCTGGCGCTGGTGGATATCGAGCTGCCGCAGATTCCGGGGCATCGGCTCGGGGCGTTGATCCGGTCGCGGCAGAATGTGCCGATCGTGCTCGTCTCGGCGCTCGATGAGGCGCACGTGCGCCGGCTGTTCGAAGCTTCGGACGCGGACGGGTGGATCTGCAAGCCGCTGACGCGGGACAAGCTGATCGGCGCGATTACCCGCTTCGTCGTTTCACGCGGGCGCAGCGGGAGCGTCGCCGAGGCGCTTCCGGCGGAGAGCGGCCACACCGCCGGCCGGGTGCTGCTGGTCGAGGACGAGCCGATGATCACCGACCGGATCGAATCGATGCTCAAGGAGTACTCCGTGACCACGGTGGCCGAGGGAGAGGCAGCCATCCAGCGGCTGGAGAGCGCCGACTACGATTGCATCCTGCTCGACCTGATGCTCCCCCACCTCAGCGGCTTCGACGTGCTCCGCCACCTGATGCTGCGGCGCGGCGAGTTGCTGAAGCGGACGTTCATCATGACCGCCGCCACCGACGAGTCGCTGCAGTTCATCGAGCGCGACGCGGTCGCCGGCGTGCTGCGGAAGCCGTTCGAGGTAGCCACGCTCCCCTCGCTCGTCGAGAGCATCATTCGCCGCTGACGGCGGGCGGACGGCAGTAGTCCTCAGGGGTGGTGTTCTCGACGACCAGCGCGATCGCGCCGCCGCGCAGGATGTACTCCGACGCGCCGTAGCGGTCCGCGCCGGGTGTCCAGTTGTAGGTATAGCCGAGGTGCGTCCAGGGATAGCCCTGCGGGAGCTGGTGAAGGAAGAAGGTCGAGTGTGCCATCCACTCCAGATGCTCCCGCGTCGTCGTGGCGGGGAAGACGTTGCCGCAGTTGTCGGGGATCGGCGCGTCGTGCAGCCGGGGACAGGGATAGCTGCTCGACGTGCTGGCGTCGGGGGCGGGGCGAAAAAGATCGTCGATGTCGGCGCGGAGCACGAGCACGTGGGGAGTGCGGGTTTCCGCGGGAAGCCCGAGCAACTGATTGATCTGCAGGTGGACGTCGCCGGTGAACTGCCGGCACTTCTCCCGGACCTCCGGCACACCGGTCACCCACATCCCCGGCTGGAACGCGGTCAGAAGCGTGCCGGCGGGGACGTCGCGGGTCGTGAACGACGCCAGCAGCACCTCGCCGTTCGCGTCGGGAACGAGCGGTCGGAGCTCGCGGACATTCTCGCGCTCATACACCGCGGCCTCGTAGATGGCGCGGTTGTAGATCTCCGTGAGCGTCGGCTGAGCGGCCTCGGCCTGGTAGGGCTGGGCCGTCGCACAGGAAGAGAGGACAACCGCGGCAAGGATGAATGGCAACCAATGGCGCATGTTTCGTGAGTATCGGGCGGCGAACGGCGGCCCGTCAAATTACAGCAGCTCGCGCAGCCGCGCGTACCCCGCCCGGCTGACCGGCAGGCGCGTCCCGTCGCGGAGCAGCGCGGTGCGGCTGTCTTTCGCGTAGAGCTCGACCTTCTCCAGCCGCTCGATGTTCAGCAGGTAGGAGCGGTGGATGCGGACGAAGCGGTCGGGGTCGAGCTCCGTGGCGAGCTCGCTCAGCGGCTGCTGTTTGCGCAGCTTGCGTCCGGCGGTGGCGACGACGATGGCGTCGTCGTCGGCCTCGACATAGTCGATCCGCGCCACCGGTACGACGTCGATCGTCCCCTCTTCCGAGCGGACGACCACGCGCTGCAGCGGCTTGTTGCGCAGCTTCGACGCGAGCGCCGGCAACTGGGGATGCTCTCCCGCTCCCACCTGCTGCCGCACGCGCTGCAACACCGCCCGGAACCGTTCCTCGGAGAAGGGCTTGAGGAGGTAGTCGAGCGCGTGCACTTCGAACGCGCGCAGGGCGTACTCGTCGTACGCGGTCACGAAGACCACCACTGGGGAGCGGTCGAGCAGCGCCAGGACTTCGAAGCCGTCCAGCTTCGGCATCTGGATGTCGAGGAAGACGACGTCGGGATCGTGCTCGGTGACGGCCTTCACGGCTTCGAAGCCGTTCACGCATTCGGCGACGATCTCGAACTCTTCGTCCGCGCCGAGGGAGTCGCGCACGATCTGCCGCGCCAGCGGCTCGTCATCGACGATCACGCAGCGGATCATGGGAGCTCGATCTCCACGCGGAACATCCCGTCCCCCTCGGAGGCCCGAATCACGGCCCGTCCTCCGGAGATCGCGGCCAGCCGTCCGCGGGCGTTCTGCAGGCCGATCCCTTCGCCGCGCGCGTCGGCGCGATCGGGATCGGCGGGGTTTTCGATGCGGATGCGCAGGATGCCGTCGAGGACGGAAGCCGAGACGTCGACGGTCCCTCCGTCGAGCGTCGAGGCGATGCCGTGGCGCACCGCGTTCTCGACCAGCGGCTGCAGCAGCAGCGGCGGGACGACACGCGCGCGGGCCGCGTCGTCGGCGTCGATGCGCACCGCGAGCCGCGGGCCGAAGCGGACTTTCTCGATGGCCAGATAGCGCGACACGAGGTCGATCTCCTCCCCCAGCGTAATCCGATCCTGCCCGCCGAGGCGCAGGGTCTGGCGGAAAAAGTCGGCCAGGAGCTGAGTCATCTCCCGCGCGTCGCCCGGCCGCGAGCCGCAGAGCGCCGCGACGGCGTTGAGGCTGTTGAAGAGAAAGTGCGGGTCGATCTGCGCCTTGAACGCCTTCAGCTCCGCTTCACGCGCGAGCAGTTGATAGCGCAGCGCCGCTTCCTCGGCCTGCCGCGAGACTTCGACCTCGAGGTTGAGATAGTGGACGATCACCATCGAGGCGTAGAGGATCGCGCCGATCCCGAACAGCAGCCCGAAGTCGGCGATCGAATGGCCGAGGATTGCCAGCCATCGCTGCCACGCCAGCACCCAGAGGCCGCTGGCCACCGCCGCGCCGCCGGCATGGGCGATGAGCAGCCGGGCCAGTCCCGTGGTTCGCAGCGGCAGCGCGCGGCAGGAGTAGCGCGAGGCCATGCCGATGAACGCGAACAGCACCGAGAGAGGAACGGCCGCCACGACCGACGCGCCAAGGTCGATACCCTGGCGCGTCAGGACGAACGCGGAGCTGACGAGGGCGACGCCGGCAACGGCGGCTACCGCATAGAGCGCGACGCGCGCCCTCGTCCATGTCACGCCGATTCCTCCACCGAATTGGTCACCCCGACGCCGCCCATGATCGCACTGCCGCGCAGGATCAGGCGCGGCGCATTCTCCGCCGCGGGAGCGGTGGTGTCCTCCACACCGCCGAGGATCTCCGCCACCCGGTTCTCCACCCGCCACCCTTTCGGCACGCGGATGTCGATCCCGCCCCAGAACGCGAGCACGTTGACCGTCACCTCGCCCGACTCGGTCCGCGCCGCGCCGAAGTCGATGTCGACGCCGCCCATCACCGCAACCGCGTTGCCGCCGGAGAGGTTCTGCGAACCGAGCATGAGCGTGTTGCCAGCCATGACCGCGGTCGTGTCAAACGTCAGGCCCGGCTTCCGTGGCCGCAGCGCCTGCAGGATCAGCGTCACGCCGGCCACGCTGATCAACAGCGGCCAGAAGTTGAAGAGTCTCCACGGCCGGATCAAGATGTCGAAGCGCGGCAGCAGGAAGAACGCACCGGCCGCCAGCCACACCGCCGCCGCGCCCCACCGCCGCTGCGGCAGGTGGCCGATGGCGATGACGATCAGGGCGAGCGGCCACCATTCGAGGTACTCGCGGGCGTCGATGCGGTCGATCCGGTCGAGCCAGAAAACCAGGCCCGCGGTGAGGACCACGATGCCCCAGGCCAGCCGCGTCCACGGACTGTCTCGGCGTTCACTGTTCATGACGTTCCTCCTTCGGACTCACTGCTTCGAAGAGCGCGCGTAAGATCAGTCCGCCGCCGTGCACGATGAGCAGCAGCGGCCACGAGTTGCGGTACGTGAGGCCGTACAGATGGAGCGTCACCGCCTGCAGCCACGCGCCGATGACGATCATCCAGAGACCGTTCCACACCGTCTTCCGCTCGAACAGGTTCGGGATGCCGAGCAGGATGATGAACGACGGCCAGTAGTTGCGGACGACGTCGCCGATGTCGAGGTGCGTGACGCGGTCCAGCAGCATCACAGTGCCGATGCCGATCAGGATCACGCCGGCGACGAGCGCTCCGTGGGAATAGGAGCCTTGCTTCCGGATCATGACTTCCTCCTCGATGCGTTCTTCACTTCGATACCGGCCATCATCGCGGCGCCGCGGACGATCAGCCGGCGGGTCGGGTCGGCGGCGCCGCTCGCCGCCGCTTCGAATCCGGCCATGAACGGAGTGACCTCGCTCACGACCTCCCACGTGTCCGGGATGAAGATCTCGACGCCGCCCCAGAAGGCGAAGACGTCGAGCACGGCCGGGCCGTTGGTGATGTCGGCTCCGGTGAGATCGAGCGTGTAGCCGCCGAGAAAGGCCATGGCATTGCCGCCGCGGTAGTCACGCGTAGTCTCGGCGACGACTTTGTTCGAGAACATGGCCACCCCGCTCTGTTGGCTGGAGGCGGGCCGTTCGGGCAGCCTCCAGCCGAATGCCCCCGCCACCATCACCAGCCCGCCGCCGATCAGCATCAGCGGCCAGAGGTCGAAGAGGGAGAAACGGACCAGGCCGAGGTTGTCGCCGAGCAGCCCGGTCCCGATGAGGATGAGGATGACCGCGACGACGCGGCTCCCGCCGGTGAGGAGCTTGGTCACGCCGGCCGCGATCAGGAGCGCGGGCCAGAGCCGCAGGATGCGCTCCGACTCCATGATGTCGAAGTTGTCGAGCACCAGCAGGATGCCGGCAACGGTGAAAAAGAGTCCCGCGAGCAGCTTCCCGGGCGAAGCGCCGAGGGGTCGTGCAGGTTCGATGTGTGTTGTTTCCATGCCGCGAAGATACGGCCGCATCGCCCGAACGTCTCGGGCCCGGCGGTGAATGGCGGCAGGGGGCCGGTGAATGGCGCGGCGAGCCGCGTTGTCGGTTGTCGGTTGTCAGTTGTCCGGGCGTTTGGGTCTGGTCAATCGAAGGTCACCGTGGTGGTCTGCCCTGCGGTCACCACCACCCCGGCGCGGCGTGCAAGCACCTGCTTGTTTTCATCCAGGAGCTCGACGGTGTATTCGCCCGGCTGGAGGTTTTCGTGAACCCCCCGATAGCCCTCGGACGAATAACCTTCACGGCTGACGCGCGTATTCGAAGCCCCGCGCCGCGAGACGACCGCGATGCTGCCGGCTCGGGCGAGCGCGATCCGCACTTCTGGTCCGGGGATGACAATCGAGGCCTCCGCGGTGCCGTATCGATAGCCGAAGACGCTGAGCTTGTACTGACCCGGCGCCGCCCAAACGCGCGCAGGGGTGCCGCTGGCAAGCGACTCTCCCCGGTACACGACCTCTCCCGCGGCGCCGTAAAGCGTAAAAAAGGCGACGATCGGACTTCCCGACGCCGCGTCGACGATCGACAGCGTGCCGGCCGTTCCCCGCGCGAGATGCACCTCGGTCTCCACCGCGCTGTCGCCGACGGTGACGCTCTGCGACGCGGCGCGATAGGTGTCTTTCTGGACGTGCAGCGTCCACTGTCCCGGAGGGACGAACAAAAGGGAGAAGTTGCCGTTCGAATCCGACATCTCCTCGCGGTGCCAGCCCTGCGCACTTCCCCCCGACTCCAGCGTCACGGCCGCATTCGCGACCGGCGTCCGCTCGGCGGCGTCGAGCACTCGGCCACGGACGATCGCTCCGCGCAGCTCGAGATCGAGCGTCGTAGGTCCGGAGATCGTCCGCTCTTCCTCCACCATCGGCATGCCCGAATCTCCGTGAACGACGACCTGGTAGCTGCCGGCGGCGACGTCGGCGATGCTGAACGTGCCGTTGCCCGAAGTCTGGGCAGAAACCGGCATCCCTTTGCCGCCTTTCGGGGAGAGCGCGACGTAAATGCCCGGCACAGGCCGACCGGCCGCCAGCACGCGTCCCTGCACCGTGAAGCCGTCGACGAACGCAAGCTCCACGAAGGGCGCGGAGCCGTCGAGCAGCGCCACCTCCCGTTCCGTGGAACGGCGCGTTGCTGTTCCTGACTCCACGTGGGCCGCGACCGTCACCTGTCCATCGGCGACCCCGGTGATGGTGAAGGCGCCCGCGGCGTCGGCACGCGCATGGTTCCACGAATCGTGGGTGCTCGCGGAGACCTGTACGAACGACAGCAGCGCCGGCGGCAGGCCGGTGACGCGCCCGGAGATCCTCCCGCCGCGGCGCAGCACGAGCGTGACCGAGCCGGCCGTCGCAATGTCGACCCGTTCTTCTGCCGGCACCAGCCCCTGCTTCCTGGCCTGAACTCGATACTCCTTGATCCCAAGTCCGCCGAGCACGAAATTACCGTCGCTGTCCGAAGTGCCGTTCGCGTCCTGTTGCTCGGCGGCCGCCCAGACATCGGCGCCCGTGACCGGCTGCCCGGACTCGTCGACCACGCGCCCTTTCAGGGTCCGTCCGGCGTCGAGCGTCACGTCGAGCCGGAGCTCCTTGCCGGCCGTCACGGCGATGGTCTTGTGCTGCCGCGCATACCCCTGCTTGCTGAAGACCACCGTCTGCTCGCCGGGCGGCACGGTCGCCAGTCCGTACATGCCGTCCGCATCGCTCGAAGTGCTGTCGGTGAAATTGAACATGGGGTTCCGAAACGATGGGCCGTCGCTCTCATCGCGCACCGACATCCTGACCCCGACCAGAGGCTTGCCGTCCGTTCCGGTAATGCGGCCATGTACGCGCGCGGCGCGCTGCAGCGACAGCTCGACTCCTTCCGCACGCTTCCCTTCCTCAACCTCGATCCCGCTCACCGTTCCGCGGGCGTATCCGGCGGCGACCGCGTGCAGCGTGACCCTTCCCGGGGGGACGTTTTCAACGACGAACGACCCGTCGTCGGTCGCGAACGGCACGGCCGGCTGCGGCGCGTCGTTGCGGACGACGTAGATGCTGAAGTCGGTGACCGGGTCGCGCGTCCCGGCATCGGTCACCCGTCCGGCGATCCGTCCTCCGCCCGGGAGCGTGATGACCACGCCGGCCGTGGGCGCCTGGACTTCGATCCGCTCGCTGCGGACGCGCGTCTCCCGCATGAACGCCATCACGCCGACGGTGCCACGCGGCGCGTTGAGAAAGGAGAACGAGCCATCCTCCTGCGAGGTCGTGGTGGTTCCGTGGGGCATGAGCCGCAGGCTGGCACCGCCCGCAGGAGTGCCGTCGCTGTAGAGGGTGCGCCCGGACAGTTCCACACCGCGGTCGACGGTGATGGTCAGCGGTGACGAGCGCGCATCCAGCATCTGTCCGGTCAATTGTTTCGTGACGACGGTCGGACCACTGATCGCGATCTCGTACTTCGCGGGAGCCACACGTGCGATGACGCTTCCGTCGGCGCCGGTGACGCAGGGAGCAGCGCCGCAGGCAGGGGTGGCCGGGAAGCCGCCGTCCACCACCTCCTTCGAGGAGTCGCGGAACGTGAGCGTCGCTTCGGGGACCGGGGTGCCTTCGCCGTCGCGGACGGTGATGGCGATCCGCACTCCTCCGGGAAGCGTGAAGGCGACGTTCTTCGTCTCGCCGGGCTCCACCCCGAGCGAGCTATGCGCCGCCGCGTAGCCGTTCTTCATAGCCTGCAGTTGGAGGTTCGGAGCGCCCGCGGTGCGGAGAACGAACGTCCCGTCCGGCGCGGTGATGGCCGAGACGGCCGGCCGCCCTCGCTCCGGTGCACGCTCGATGGTCACGCCGGAGAGCGCCTTCCGGGCCTCGTCCACGACGCGTCCGCGAATAGTCGCGAACGGGGTGGCCGCCTGCACGCCCGCGTCTTCCTCGCCGAGGGCCAGGTTCTGCATCATCCCGTTGGCGTCGATCGCGTAGAGCGGGTGGGTGGCGTAGATCGAGTAACGCCCCGGCGCCAGCCCGCGGAACGCGAACTCCCCTTTCGCATTCGTGATCGCGGTCTCGGAGTGGCTCTCGTCGGTCATGAACGGGAGGCGGAAACGGACGCCGGCGACGGGGGCGTTGGTCTTCGTGTCGCGCACGACGCCGCTGTAGGAGCCGGGCGTGCGCAGGCGGACGTCGTACGACTTCGCACTCTTGTTCGTCACGATCGCGCCGCCCGCGGGCGAGGCCACGCGCATCGTTCGCCAGCCGGATGGGACGCGAGGGAGGACGAACGTCCCGTCGTCGGCGCTTTCAGCCATGATCCACGGCCCGCCGAAGATCGTCACTTTGGCGACGGGCGAGCGTCCGTCCGGGGCGATGACACGGCCGCGGACTTCCGTTCCACGATCGAGGCTCGGGTCGAACGTCTTCTGCTTCGGGTCGAGGGCGGCGTCGAGCGGCGCGTATTGCGGATGGAGGACGCCGATACGGGTCGGGGTGGCGTGTCGCGGAAGGGAGAAACTGCCGTCCTCGCCGCTGGTCGCGAGCGCCGCGCCGTCCGCGTAGACGACCGTCGCTCCGGCGACCGGCTTGCCGGCCGCGGTGACACGTCCGGTGAGAAGCTTCGCGGTGCGGAGCATGAGCGTGCCGGTGTCGTCGCCGTCGGCAACGTCAAACGACAGTAGCTCGCGCCCGGGAGCGGAGACATTGAGCACCACCACCGCCTGCCCTTCCGTCGCCAGCCGGAACGACCCGTCCTCCCCCGCCGCGGCCTTCGCCAATGGCGCGCGCTCCGTCCCTTTCGCGATCCGCCGGATCAGATCCACCCGCGTCTCCTGCGCATACGCCGCCACGCTCGCCCCGTTGAGCGGCGCACCGTCCTGATCCACGACCACACCACGAATCGCGGCCTGTGCGGAGGCTGAGAGCAGAAGAAGCGCGAGGAAGGATGTCCGCATGGCAGTCAGTATAGGACGACAGCCGAGGGAGGAACGTTTTGCGGCTGTTGTCATCCTGAGCCCGCCACTCTCCCCACGAGCGTGGAGCATGGCGGCGAAGGATCCCCTGCCGATGAACGCGTCGCGCCCGGTCGGAGGGGGTCCTTCGCCACCATGCTCTTTGCTCGTGGCGAAATCCTGCGGCTCAGGATGACAAAGAAGATGCGAGCGCAGAGAACCCCCATTCTCAACGCCCCCTCCCCCTATACTCCCGCCCATGAAGCGCCTCGACGCGCCGGTGCTCATCGCGTTGCTGATCGCGATCGCCTACGGCGTTTACTGCAACGCGTTGCTCGAACGGCGCAAGGGCGATATCTCCCTTTTCGTCGTCGCGGGCGGGCCGGGCGTCGATCCGGGACGGGTTCCGCGGAGCCTGACCGTGGAGCCGGCCAGCGGCGGGTATGACGGGGTGGCGTTTTACCGGCTGGCGCTGGATCCGTTCACCACGCAGGTCATCGACTTCGGGATCGAGCTCGACAACCCTCCGTACCGGCAGCAGCGGATCGGTTATCCGCTCCTCGTCCACGTCCTGTCGCTCGGGAACGTGCACGCCGTGCCGGCGCTGATGGTCGCGGTGAACCTGCTCGCGCTGATCGCGATCGCCTGGTGCGGCGCGCGGCTCGCGCAGACATTCGAGTTGCACGCAGTCTGGGGAGCGACGTTCGCGCTCCATCCCGGCTTCCTGATGTCGCTGTCGCGCGACACCAGCGAGATCGTCGCCTGCGCGTTCGCTCTCGCCGGTCTGCTGGCGCTGCGGCTGAACCGGCCGGTGCCGGCGTCGCTGCTGCTGGCGTATGCGGTGGTGACGCGCGAGACGACGCTGGTAATCGTGTTCGCGCTGTTTCTGGGCTTTCTCTGGAGGCGTTCCATCGGACGAATGGGACAGATGGGACCCATGGGAACCCCATCTGTCTCATCTGTCCCATTGGTCTCATTCGTCGTCCCCTCTCTCGTCTACGCCGCCTGGCAGTTCTACCTCGGCTGGCGCTGGGGGACGATCCCGCTGCGGGCCGGCGCGCCGGGACTGGCGGCGCCGTTCGCCGAGTATCTGGAGTTCTTCGGTGCGGCGCTGTCGCGGCGGACGCACATCCAGCGGGTCCATTGGGCCGAGTGCGCGTTGCTCGCGCTGATCACCATCCTTGCCCTGATCGCCGTGCTGCGCCGGAACGGCGCGCCGCTCGAATGGCGCCTCGCCTGGCTCGGCCACCTCGCCCTCGCCGCCACCCTTCCGGCGGTGATGTGGGTCGAGCACTTCGGCTTCCTGCGCATCGTGGCCGACCTCTTTCTGATGAGCGCCGCGGTGGTGCTCCCGTCGTCGCGCTGGGTGCGCGGGATGATGCTCCTCGCCAGCGCTGGCGTTTGGCACCATGTAGCCAAACACCTCGTCGCAGCAGGAGGCTGAATCGATGTTGTCGGTTGTCAGTTGTCGGTTATCTGCCATTCCTCGCCCGGACGGCACTCGAGGAGAGTGCCCCGCAAGCCGAGGATTGGCAGATAACCGACAACCGACAACTGACAACCCACCAGCGGACGTTTTCGACGGTTGCGCCGTACCATCACGCAATGCTCCTGGCGCCCCTGCTCCTCGCGGCCGCACTCACCGGAAACTGGACGACACACGGCCCGCACGGCGGAGGGATGAACGCGCTGGCGGCCGCGACCGCGGATGCGCGGGTGCTCTACGCCGGGAACTCCGGCGGGGTGTTCCGGAGCGACGACGGCGGCCGGACGTGGCGCGACGCGAGCGGTGAGGCATCCAAGCGCCTGCAGAACGTCACGAAGCTGGCCGTCCACCCCAGCGATCCGCAGACGGTCTACGCCGCCAAGTCGCTGCACGAGTACGCGGGCGAGGTCTACAAGACGGTCGACGGCGGCGCGCACTGGACGCGGCTCACGCTCCCGCAGCCGCTCATTCCGCGGTCGATCGAGGTCGATCCCTCCGATCCGGACACGGTCTACGTCGCCTCGGACTGCCAGCTCTACTTCGCCAAAGGTCCGCGGGCACAGTTTCACGAGGCCGCCGGCGTCTATCGCTCGACCGACGGCGGCGCGTCATGGGTGAATCTCTCGGGGGTGGCCTGGACGCCGGTCTGCAGCGAGTCGCTGACGCTCGATCCGCTGGTCCCGTCGCACCTGTTCGCGCGGACCGATTTCAACGGGATGTACGAGAGCACCGATCGCGGCGCTACGTGGCAGAGCGTCCAGTTGGTGCCGACCGAGGGCGTGGTGGCGCATCCTGACGACCCGTCGCTCCGGTATGGGATCACCCACCGGAGCGGACCGCTCTTCATCGTCAGCACCGACGGCGGCGGAAACTGGGTGCAACGCCCGGTGACCGGCGTGACCGGCCACACCTACTTGGTCCTCCGGATCGACCCGTCGACCGGACGCCTCTTTCTCGGCACCGACGAAGGCCTCTTCCGGAGCGGCGACGGCGGCCATAGCTGGCTGAAGATCAACGCCGTGCCGCCGATCCACGTCCGGGCGGTGGCCGTCAACGCCGCGACGCGCGAGATCTTCGTCGCGTCGGCAGCCGGGCTCTATGCCTCTCCTTTCTTCTACGGGACCGCCGTGCCGGTCTCGATCGCCGATGCCGGGACGAACGTCACCCGCGTGGCCCGCGATCCTCGCGAGCCGCTGCGGCTGTTCGCCCTCACCGACGATGTGTTCACCGGGACGACGTTGTCGGGCCGCGTCTTCAGGTCGGTGAACGGAGGCCTGACCTGGGAGCTCGTGCGGGCCAACGGCATCGAGGCCCATTCGAAGGGAGCGGTGGACGCGGCCGGCGATCTGTACGCGTCGAGGCGCGGGGCCTCGACGGTGGACCGGCTCCGGCGCGACGGCAGCGTCTTCGAGACCCTGCCGCACCAGTTCAACTTCATCGACGACGTCATCGTCGACCCGGTCCGTCCCGGAGTGGTGTACGTGTTCGACCTTTCCGGCTTGCACCGCACACTCGACGGCGGGATCACCTGGGAGCCCTGGGGAGTGTCGGGCGAGGTGATGGACATCCATCCGGCCCATCCCGACGCGATCGTCGTCGTATCGTACGGCTGGGTCTACACCACGACCGACGGCGGCAGGAACTGGCTGGAGACGGGGATCACCGGGCAGCGCCCGAACCCCGTCGCCTTCGCCCCTTCCAACCCGTCGGTCATTTACCTGACCATGGAACGCGGCGAGCCGGGCAACCCATCGCACGTCCTCGGACAGAGCACCGACGGCGGCCGCACCTTCCGGAAACTCTCCCCTCCGGTGCCGGCGCCTCGCGCGGTGGCGATCACCGCCCTGGCCGTCGACCCGGAAGACCCGAACCGCGTCTGGGCTGCCACCAGTGCCGGCGTCTTCGTCACCGCCAACGGCGGGGTGTCCTGGACCGACGCCACCGCCAACCTCCCGTTCCCGACCGTCATCCACTCCCTCACCATCGACCCCGAGCGCGGCATCGTCCATCTCGGCACGAATCACAGCGTGTGGTCGCTAGGGTTGGGCGGGCGGCGGCGTGCGGTGCGGTAGGTCGTTCACTTTCAGCAAGTGGCACGGCCCCTCACCCCGTCCGGCGCCTGACCTTCTAACAAGCACACTCCAACTTGGGTGGGAAGCGTGTATGCCACGCGCAGACGCCGAACATCCCTCTCCCCGGCCCGGCGGGGAGAGGGGCAACAAAGCTGCGGCAACGAAGCCTAACTTATTCAAACTACAGGGGTGTTGCCCCTCGCCCCTGTATAGGGGAGAGGGATGCCGGGCACCTGCGCGTGGCTGGTTCGTAAGACCGCCGAATTGACCAGGATGACGGTAGAAGACCAGGTGCCCGGCGGGGTGAGGGGTCGTGCCACGTGCGCTGAGTTGCCCCCTCAATCCTTCTTGCTGTCGAACTGCGTCGCCGGCTGATCGGCGCGGCGGGCGGGGTCGAGGCGGAACATTGCGGGGATCTCTTTGCCGGCAAGGATCGCGTCGGCCGTAAGTTCCCCGACCGCGGGGGCGAGTTTGTAGCCGTGGCCGGAGCCGCCGCCGAGGAGCCAGACGTTGCTGGCGCCGGGATGGCGGTCGAAGATGAGGTGGCCGTCGGGGCTGTTTTCGTACTGGCAGACGCGCGATTCGAGGAGGGGGGCGTTGGCGAGCTCCGGGAAGCGTTCGGCGAGGACGCGGCGCGCGCGGGCGAGCGCGGCCTGCGAGGGGGTGCGGTCGAGCGAGGTCGGGTCGACGGGGTCGCCGCGGGTGTCGTCGGCGATCTTGACGCCGCGGCCCTGGATGTCGGGGACGCCGTAGACGATCCGCTCCCCGAAGTCGATCCAGATCGGGAACGGGCCGGGGACGTAGCGCTGCGAGCCGGCGGGAGCGCCGAAGTAGAAGACTTCCTGCCGCGTCGGGCGGATCCAGTCGCCGACGGCGTCGGGGAAGAGGCGGCCCAGCCAGGGGCCGCAGGCGAAGACATAGACGTCGGCCTCGAGCTTCGCGCCGTCGTCCAGCCGGAGAGCGGCGAGCTTTCCGTCCGCGATCGCTCCCGGCTCGACGTGCGCAGTGCGATAGATCCCGCCCGCTTTCTCGAACGCATCGCGGACGGCGGCACAGCCGCGCCGCGCCAGGAGCGCGCCGGCGCGGCGTTCGAGCCACACCGAACGGATACCGCGGAAGTCGATCTGCGGATAGCGGCGCGCGGCATCGTCCAGCGGGAGCTGGTCGACCGGAAAACCGAGTGAACCTAGGATCGGGAGCGAGGAGCGGATGTAGGCGTCGTCGCTCTTTACCGACTCACGGAACAGCCAGAGCGCGCCGGTGTCGACGTAGAGCTTTTCATCCGTGGAGGCGTCGAGCTTCTCCCAAAGCGTGAAGGCGCGCTTCACCATCTCCACGTAGATCCGGTCGGTACCGTAGACGGCGCGGATGACCCGCGTCTCCCCTCCCGAGCTGGAGCGCGTGTTGCCGGGACCCCAGGCGTCGACCAGCACCACCTGTGCGCCGCGCTCGGCGAGTTGCAGAGCAGTCCAGCCGCCGAAGGCGCCGGCACCGACGACGACGATGCGGGGCTTCGAAGACGTGGGAGCAAGGCGCAGCGCAAGCGGGACGACCGCGACCTGCCGGAGGAAGGTACGCCGGGTCTGGGTCATAGGGTTGATAGGACCAATGGGACGGATAGGACCGGATGGGACGGTATCTCCCGTCCCATCCGTCCCATGAGTCCTATTGGTCCCATCCGTCCTAGAACGTCACCCGGGTGCTGATGCCGATCGTCCGCGGCTGGTTGGTCAGGAAGCCGACGCGGGCGCGGCTGCCGCGCTCCTGGTCGAGCGCCAGATACGCCACTTCGTCGGTCACGTTGTTGATGAAGAGCGCGGCGTCCCAGTTGTTCATCAGGATGCCGAAACGGAGATTCAGCAGATCGTACGCCGGCAGCTCCGGATTGAAGGTGTAGTTGTTCTGGGTATACGGGCCGCCGATGTCGCCGCCGAAGCCCGCCAGCTCGACGCTCCCGAAGCCGGCTGCCTGATCCGCAACCTGCGTGTAGCGGCTGCCGACGTGCTGGAAGACGCCGGTGAGATAGCCGACGAAGGTGGAGATCGGCATCCGGTACGTCGCCGCGGCGGCCATCTGGAACTCCGGAACGGTCGGAAGGCGGTTCCCGTCCTGGATTCCGGCCACGACGAACGGCGTGCCGGTCGCGGTGGTCGCGGTAAAGGTCGAGCGCAGCTCGGAGTTGGTGAAGTTGCCGGAGACGGCGAAGTCGAAGTTCTCGTTCGGGGCGACCTCGAACTCCGCCTCCACGCCGGTGCTCCGCGCTTTCGGGACGTTGAGGATGATGCGCGACGAGCAGGTGCCGGCGGTGACGGTGGCCTGCAGGTTCTCGATGTCCATGTAGTACGCCGAGGCGTTGAACGTGCCGCGGCCGCCCATGATGGTCGACTTCGAGCCGACCTCGTAGTTCCACAGCGTCTCGTCTTCCCAGGTCGGATGGCCGCCGTACGTGGCCAGGTCCTGCGGCTGGCAGAGCGGGAGGTTGAGCGGGTCGTTGATGCCGCCGAGGCGGAAGCCCTTCGAGATCTGCGCGTTGAGGCGCGTATTCTCGTTGAGCTTGAAGCTGACGATGCCGCGCGGCGCGAAACCGTCTGCAGACGTGGAGCCGGCGCTGTCGATCGGGTCGGCGAAGATTCCGTCGAAGACCTGGGCGCGGTCCTCTTCGAAGTCGTAATAGCGCAGGCCGCCGGTGAGATCGAGCCGGTCGCTGACCGCGAACGTCACCTCGCCGAAGAGTGCCGTCTGCTTGAAGTCGTAGTGCAGGTCGGATTTGTACAACTCGTCCTTGAGGGAGAGCTTCGTCCCGGCCGTCGGAATGTTCACGCCGATGGCCCGTGCCGCATCTTCGAAGCCGATCACCGGCAGGTTCTGGTTGTAGTCGCGCTCGGAGTCGCTGTAGAAGATGCCGGTCACCCAATTGAATCGGTCCGGACCGCCCGACAGGCGCAGCTCCTGGGTGTATCCCTTCGCCTGCGTCGCGTCGTGCAGCGGGGCGTCGATGGTGAAGACGCTCGCCGGCAGGCCGATGCTGCCGCCGGTGATGCTGGCGGTGAGCGCGGTGGCGTCGCGGATGACCAGCACGTCGCGATCGGTATACGAAGTGATCGACGTCAGGGTCAGGCCGTTGCCGAGGCCGTACGCGATATTGAGATCGCCGAGGAGGAACTCGTCGGTATACGGCTCCTCGAACTGGGTGAACTGCTCGCGCTCGCCGAGATCGACCTGCGGCCGCGTGGTGGTGTACGGATTCGCCAGGATGTTGAAATCGTCGATCCGGTTCCAGCCGTCCATGTTGACTTCCTGGTAGAGGATGCGCGGCGTGATGGAGAGCCGGTCACTGGGCTGGAAGAGCATGGCCACGCGCGCGCCGGCCCGGTCGCCGCTGTTGACGTCCTCGTTGACGCTCAGGTCGGGCTGCACGGCGTCCATGAAGCCGCCGTAGCGGGTGTAGTAGGC
>Ga0190275_10000917_pt1 | contig 23173 bp, 20 predicted proteins | sample Popmic550T_FD_133745 | JGI IMG/M metagenome (GOLD analysis project Ga0190275, IMG submission 133745) | Populus adjacent soil microbial communities from riparian zone of Yellowstone River, Montana, USA - 550 T | ecosystem: Environmental > Terrestrial > Soil > Riparian zone > Trees stand | place...
CCACCACCCGGTGACGTTCGGAAGGTCGCGACGACGTTTCAGACGTGGCTGACGACTTTGCCGTCGTGTTCCGGTGACGTCCGGCACATCCCCGGTGACATTGCGGACGTCGCTGGCGATGTCGGGACGTGGCCGGCGACGTTCGGTACGTGGCCGGCGACGTTGCGGACGTGCCCGACCACGTTCCCGACGTCGCCGACGATGTTCCGGACGTCACCGGACCACGTTCCGGAGGTCGCCCTGACGTTCCGGACTTCACCGGCTCAGCGAATCAACGTGGCCGGGTGATGTCACGGTCGTAGCCAGCGACGTTGTGGACATGGCCGGTGACGTTGCGGACGTGGCCGGCCACGTTCCCGACGTCGCCAACGGTGTTCCGGACGTCACCGGACCACATCCCGGAGTTCACCGTGACGTTCCGGACTTCACCGGCTCAGCGGAGCAACGTGACCGGAGACGTCACGGTCGTGGCCAGCGACGTTGCGGGCTTGGCTGGTGACGTTGCGGGCTTGGCTGGTGACGTTGCGGACATGGCCGGAGACGTCGCGAACGTGGTCAGCCACGTCACCACCACACCCGGAGACGTTCGGAAGGTCGCGATGACGTTTCCGACGTGTCTGAAAACGTTGCGGTCGTGTACCCGTGACGTCGGGGACGTATCCGGTGACGTCGCGGACCTCTTCTGATGATGTCCGGACGTGGCCGGAGACGTCCGGGACGTGGCCGGAGACGTTGCGGACGTGGCGGAACACCTTTCCGACGTCTCCGGAGATGTGCCGGATGTCTCCGGAAGACGTTCCGGGGGGCTCCGTGACGTCCAGGCGTCACCGGCTGGGCGGATCAGCGTTGCCGGAGATGTCGCCGACATCTCCGGCAACGTGCCCGAGGTCTTCCGGAGCTGTGCCGAACGTTCCCGCGGCGTTCCCGCCGTCTCCGGCTCGGCCGTCCGCGTGCCGGGAGACACTGACACTCAGGGGTCACACCCAATGGCGCAAGCGTCAGCGTGACGAGGTCACCCAGCTGCCAGCATGACGAGGTCACTCGGGACACCCAAGGGTCACACCTTCGCTTTTCGGCCGAAGAACGAAGGTGTGACCCCACCACGCTTCCTGACCCCACCACGCTTCCCTCAACAACACCGTCGCTTCTGCGATACTGATGTGCGGACGCTGCTGAAGGATAATGATTCGGATGCGGTGGATGACGTCGGGTTTGAGCATGGTTGGATGCTTCCCGTCGGGCGCGTCAGGTAAGGAAACGCCGGTCTGAGTCACTCCTATCTCAGATGAGCTCTCCATCCGGTCCGGAGAAGGTGAGCATCGTGCTTGGCGGAGGCGGTGCGAAAGGTTTCGTCCATCTCGGTGTTCTCGAGGCGGTCGCGGAGCGGGAGTGCGAGATCGTCGCCGTCTATGGCACGAGTATCGGCGCCATCATCGGAGCACTTTTCGCGTACCACCTCACGTTTGATCACGCCCAACACCCGCGGCTCGTCGCGCAGAAGAAGGCTGCTGCCTCGGTCAAGGATCTCCTGCTGGACACGTCCTTCTTCCGTTTCGCGGATATCAATCTTTCCCCATTCCGGAGAGGCTTCGTCAGCGGCAAGAAGTTTCTACGGTGGCTTGGAACCCAGTTGCTGGCACCAGGTGGCGTGAATTCTGTCCGATTTCAGGACCTCGATCTCGACCTGAACATCACGATCACGAACGCTAAAAACGGCGAAAGCGTCATCGCCAGCAAGCGCCACTCGCCAACGACGTTTGTGAGCGCGGCAGTGCGTGCGAGTATGTCCATTCAGGGACTCTTCCTTGAGGAAATCGTCGACTACAACGGCCAAAGGATTCTATGCTGGGACGGTGGAGTCACGGGCAACTGCCGTTTCGACCTCTCGGCGGAAGACCATCCCGAGGCGTTGACCATCGCATCATCGGTCACGTATCGCGGAGAGTCCGAAGGCCTGCCGAATAGCGCACTGACAGCCGTCCTAAGACCCCTGCTCGTGCTGAACCGTTCAGCCGACTTCTGGCTGCGCCAGATCGAGAGTCTGACCGAACATCTTCTTGAACCCGAAAAGATGAAACGCGTCTGCATCGTCCGTCCGGATCTCGCCGGTGTCACCACCACGGACTTCCACATACCATTCGCGACGAAGAGGACTTTGGTCGAGAATGGCCGGGCGGCGACGGAAGCAGCGTTGAGGCGGCACGGCAGTCAGCTATGAGGTGGTGGTGGACAACTGCAAGAGTGTCACGGGAGCAGGCGCTCCTGAAGGGATGTCTCGACAACGACTCCCAGGCACTGGAACGGTTCGCCACCCGGTCCTACGTCCGGGAGGTGCAGCGGGCCGTTCGCTCCACGCTCGAACGAGACTATTTGCGCGACGAGCTGGATGCGATCGCCGTGTTGTGCATCGTCCACGTTTATCACCTCTGGGAAGATATCCCCTCGGCTGTCTTCGACCTCCATACACGCATCCGCCAGGTAGCAATCGCGTTCGCATCGAACTACCGTAAGCAGCATCTGCGGCACATGCGCCGCTAGCCAGCAGATCGAGGGATGCGTGTCGACAGAGAGAGAGCAGATTGCAGCGGCGTTCGAGCGAAACGCTACGCGGGTGGTCCTCTTCCTCGTGAGTCGCTATCGTCTCTCGAGTGATGAGGCCATGGACGTCGTCCACGATGTCTTTTCCTCTCTGCTCGAACGCGCCGGTCGAGGCGAGTTGCCGCGCGACAACCCGCATCTGCTGAACTACATCCTCGCAGCTGCGCGAAGCCGGGCGATCGACCTCGCGCGGAAAGAGGCCAGGCACCGCCGAAACGAATCGGTTCTGCTCAGCGCGATTCAAGGTACTCCCGCACCCGGCGCTGATGCGCAGTTAATCCTTCACGAGCAGCAGGCCTTGCTCCGTCAAGCGATCGAAGAGCTGGGCGAGCCATACCGAGAGATCTTCAAGATGCTGATCTATCGGGAGTTATCGCTCGCCGACATCGCGCGCGAACGCAACCTCAGTCTTGGATCGATCTATACCCAATATGCGAGGGGGGTAGAAAGGTTGCGAAAGATTCTCCGCCGGGGCGCGTAAGGAATCACCTCGTTCGTGCGTATCAGAGGTATGACGAGCACTCCTTGGAGCGCCCCCTCCGGCTCAGCAGTAACCAAAAATGTAAGGAATCGTCGCCTCCGGACGTATTTAATGAGGAGATGACGATGATTCGGAATCTGTTTCGGAGAAAGAAAACGCTTCCGGTCCCGCCTGTCAGCCTCACGGACGGAGCACGGGCAAGGCAGTTTCTGCAGCAGCAGACTTCTTTCGACATCGACGAGTTTCTTGCCAGCCAGACCGCGGACGAGCTCTTCAACTGTCCACTTGGATGGACTGCGGATTGCCTGTCGGTAAACCAGGTTGCCGAGCTCGTGGAAGGGAGGCGAATCGAACCAGTCGCTCGAAGGCATGCCGCTCTCTGTGACGAATGCCGCCAAGCTCTCCGAGCCTACGAGTCGCTGAAAAATACGCACTGGGCAAACGACCTAATGATCGTCGCGTCGCACCGGATCAGGATCCCGGAGGAAGGGCCGCGTTACCTCGTTCTGACGAACCGCGGCCAATCCGGTACTCTCGAGCAAATCCTGCCGGAGTCGGTCACCGTCGAAGGGGCGATTCTTGCGTCAGGCTGTGTGATCCGACCGTCTGCTCGCAGATACGACGGGTTCGAAACGGTAGAGTTGCACTTCAAGCAATTCGAGCTGAACGCACCGTCCGACGTGAAAGAAATCTGCGACTGGGTGAGTGTCGAGGCAAAAACACGCGGCGGCAAGCTCCGCAAACGCGAATTCGTCCGCGTTTTCCGCGAATCCTACGGTTGAGATCGCGGTGTTGAATCTGCCTGCAATTCGTTCCGTGGTACAGCGGATATCGATCATCTTGTGTCTCGCCGCCATGCTGAACGTCGCCGCGGTGGCCTTCTGCGACGCGATCGCTTGGGCGTATCCCAGCTACACCACCGCCCGCGGCTGGGCGGCCTACGCGGCCGCGCTGATTGGGCGGGATCGCGCTGACTATCGCCGGCAAAGCCTCGACGCCACCTTCGTCATGCACGACACCTCGCACACGAGTGCGGGCGCGGGCGAGAACCGAAGAGTGGCATGCGAGGCTGGCTGCAGGCGAACGTGCGCCGCAATCACATAGGGGTCACCGTCTGCGTCATGCTGACCGCTCTGTCGTTCACCGTCACCGCTCCATTCCTGACGCAGCTTTTCTTCTGGCGCGACATCGCTGCCGCGAGACACTCGCATCATCAGCCCGGACGCTCGTGGCGAAATGTCGCTCGCGACACTGCGAGTGCTGATCTCGACATTCCCGACCATCATTCCCGACCCTCTGAGGGTTCCTCGCGACGCTCGGAGCGTTGCTCTATGTGTTCCTCAGAGGCTGTGAAGACATCCAGAGCGCCCCGGGTTGTGAGCGCGAAGAGGCCAGCTGCGAGGCGCGACGACGATGCAATGTGGGACCATCGGACAGGAGGCGCAACGAAGCAGATGGCCTCATCCCGCCGCAACGCGGGCGCTCTGGATGTCTTCACAGCCTCTCAGCAGGGCGGCTGCGCTGCCTCGGCGTCCGGCCACTGCAACGCCGCCTCGAACCCGGCAACGGACCAGGTCAACTCCTCGGCGTAGACGCCGTCGATGCCGTCCAGCTCCCGGGTGAGGACCGTGCTCACCGACGTCCGCTCCCGCTCGGCCAGATGCTCGAGCATCGCCACGTAATACCTCGGCAGCCGGAGATGGACATCGGTCAGCCGGATCGACGAAGGGAGCACCGCCCCGGCCTCCGCGCCGAGGACTCCTCGATCGCCTCCAGCGGCCAAACCTCCAGCGCCTTCGCCATCAGCTCCGCCCGCCAGACCCACTTCCCGAGCCCGCCCTCGTTCACCTCCACCTCCCCCGCCGCAATCGCCGCCGTCATCTTCCCCCGAATGAGTGGGGGCCAGAGCTTTCTTTTTTGCCAAGAAAACCGGAGCTGTGATCCCACTCACGGCCTCTTGACCCCACTCAGCCTCCACGGGATCGAAAAGGACGCATTTCGAAATCAACGAATCCCGTCATCCCTCACTGCTGCCGTAGGCAGCAAAAGATCTGTAGGCCCGGCCTTTAGGCCGGGTAAAGCGTGGATGGGTCTTCGAGCCCGCTTAGCGGGCGACAGCCGAGAAATGTGCGGACCGGCTTTTCTGTCGCCCGCTACGCGGGCTTACCTGCGGGGCGCTCGGTGTACCCGGCCTGAAGGCCGGGCCTACAGATCTTTTGCTGCCTACGGCAGCAGAGAGGCGCCGGATCTGCGTTGCCTCTCCGAATGCGTCCTGCTTACCGCCCCTCGATTGGACCTTGAAGTCTCCCGCCGTTTGGGACACGTCCCCTGGCGGCGAGACGCAAGCCCCCTACCGCATCGGCACCACTTCCACCCCCGTATAGAAGTGCCGCAGAATCCTATCGAACGTCCATCCGCGGAAGGCCATGCCGTACGCCCCCACCTGGCACATCCCCGTCCCGTGCCCCCAGCCCTTCCCGTAGAACGTGTAACGGTCCATGCCGTCCGGGTCCTTCGTCTTGTCGAACACGAAGAGGTTGTCCGGCACGTTCAGCGACCACCGCACCGGGAGGCCGCGCAGGACGAATTTGCGGCCGCCCTCGGCGGTGAACTCCATCTCCGCAACGCGCTGTGAGGCATCCACGGTGACCGGGCGGAGGTCGACGAGCTGGGTGATCGGCTGGCGGCGGTTGATCGTCGGGACGAGGTCGTCGGCGCGGTAGCTGCGGGTCCAGTTGGCGAAGCTGGAGGTGCGGTCGAAGGAGGCGCCGTCGTAGTTGGCCTGCACGATCGCGGCGACCGGCTTCTTCGAGGGGGAGAGGATGACGGTCATCCGGTCGCCGACGAGGATCGGGACGCTCTTGTACTCCTGGTAGCGGTCGCCGAGCTTGCGGAAGAGGGGGATCCCGACGGGGAGGGTATGGGCGGTGACTTCTCCCTTCTGCTTGAGGGTCACCTTCCGGCCGTCGAGGCGGTGGATCTTTCCTTCGCCGATCGTGAGGACGCTGTGCTCGCGGACCCAGTTGAGCAGCAGGGCGTAGAGCTCTTCGCGCGGCATCGGCTGGGCGAGCGAGACGCGGTCGATGTACTGGGTGGGGTTGATGCCGTACTTGGTGAGGAACGACGCCACCAGGAACGGCACCCCCTCGGCGTTGCCGCTCTGCGGGAACCAGTAGGTCCGGTCCTCGGGCATGGTGAGCGTGCGGCCATAACGGTCGAGGTCCATGATCGCCGCGAGGTATTCGAGGACGTCGCCGCGGCGTGAGGAAGCCGGCAGCGGCTGGTTGGTCTCCGTGACGCCGGCGAGACGCATCGCCGCGACGACGGCACCCGAAACGTCGCGTGCGCTCCAGCTCTCCGAGGTCGCCGGGACGCCGGCCAGCGCGGAGAAGAGGCGCGCGTCGACCTGCTGCTCGGTGAGCAGGCCGCTGTCGGCGCGGCCGGCCAGCGAGAGCATGTCCAGCTCCACGCAGCTCACCCGCTTCAGGTATGGCTCGGACCGGCCGGGGAACATGGTGTTGACGTCGCTGGTCTCGCCGCCGCAGGTGGCGCTGTAGAGCGCGTCGATCGGCTTGCCGCCGTGTGTGACGATCAGTCCGGCCGTCTCGCGGACGGCACGCGTCGACAGCTCGTGCTCGGCGGCGAAGCCTTTGTATGCCTGGCAGGCCGGGCCGGGGCAGATGTCGTAGCCCTCGGAGGCGAACTGGCCGAGGTTGCGGAAGGCGTACGTGCGCGCGGCGACCGCCTGCGCCTTCAGCGCCTCCACCTCGTCGTAGATCGACGGACCCATCTCGGCGGGGACGACGCCGTAGAGGTACTCCTCGAAATTCAGCTCGTTGACGATGTTGAGCAGCCCGCGGGCGTTGATGAAGAGGCGCGCGGTGCCGCGGTACGGCTGCTTGTCGATGCCGATCGTGTCGGCGGTCGCCGGGACGACCTGGATCGACGGCCCTTCGAGCGTGTGCTGGTCGCCTTCGTCATCGCGGATCACGATCCGCTTCTCGAAGGGCTGGTCGGACGGACGGCGAACGACCATCAGGTCCTTGCCGTAACCGCGCTCGGTGAGATTCGCCCGGATGGGCGTGGCCGCCTCGGAGGTCTCGAAGTCGCCCGCCAGGACTTTGTACTGCCCGTTGGCGACGTCGAAGACGGTATCGACGCGGAGGCCGGTCTCGGTGCGGATCTTCTCCACCAGCGCGTTCGCGCTCGACTGGTCCGAGATCGCGCTCACCTGCACGGCGTAGCGTACCGGCGCGTTGGCCAGCGGCGCGGTGGCGGTGAAGCCGCGCTTCAGCAGCGACGGCCCCTGTTCGGTGACGACGTAGTAGCCGTCGGCAGTACGAGGGAAGGTCACCGTCGACTGGTCGCTCAGGAGGCCGACACGGATACGCGGCTCGGCAATGGTCCGCGGCAATGAGGCCGCCGGGGTCATGGCGTTGGTCGAGCGCACCGGCGCAGGCTGGGCGGCCGGGGTGGTGTTGGTGGTCGTGGCGCTCGGCGGCGGGGGTGCCTGCGGCGTGGTGGTGGCGCAGGCGGCGAGCAAAGAGAGGAAGACAACAGAGACAGAACGGCGCATGGACCTTTCGTACAGCAAAAAAAACGCCCCCGCGGGCGGGAACCGCGGGGGCTGTGAATGAAACGAACGTTACTGCTTACGGCAGGATGAGACGGATCACGACGCGACGGTTGCGCAGACGGCCTTCCGCGGTCGTGTTATCGCCCACCGGATCCGAGGTGCCGCGGCCTTCGACGGTGATGCGCGACGGGTCGATGCCGTGGCGGCTAACAAGGTAGTCGCGTACGGCCTCGGCGCGGCGGCGGTCGAGGTCACGGTTCGGGCCGGCGTTCTCCCGGTCATCCGTGTAGCCGATGACCAGAGCCGTCGCCGAAGGCTCCTGCTTCATGCGCAGGGCGACTTCGTCGAGGATGGCCTTGGCAATATTGGTGAGGCGGGCCGAGCCCGGCTCGAAGTGAATCTCGTCCGTGCGCAGCTCCTGCGGCTGGCGCGGCGGAGCAACCGGAGGCGTCGGCGGCGGAACCGGAGCCGACTCGATCGGCGGCGGCGGCGGCGGAAGCGGAGCCGGGGCCGGAGGCGGCGGTGCGGGCGCCGCGAGGTGCAACGGAGCGAACGTCAGGCCGACCAGGCCGGACAGGCCGCAGTCGTCCAGCTCGGTGAAGCGGCACTCGTCGTTGTTGTCGAGGAACTTGGCGACGTTCCAGCGCGCAGCCGCGCTGAGAGCCCAGCCGCTGGTACCGAACCAGTGGCGCAGACCGCTCACCAGGAAGATCGGCGCGTCCGGAGTGCGATCGCCGCCCGTGTAGAAGACGGTGTTCAGCTCGCTGACCCAATTCGTCGTTCCGAACAGGGCGATCGGTTTATTGATACCGAGGTCGAGCCGGACTTCATTGGCCAGCGAGATGTCTTCTTCGAGAGGGGTGTCGGCTTCGTGATCGCCGCGGGCCACGTACTTCAGCGCGCCGGAGAACATGCCGCTCGTCACATGTCCGCCGACACCGAAGTCGGTGCCGCCCGAAGCGATACCGCTCTCGTCGTCACCGGTAGGGAGGTCGATCATACCGGAGATAGCGAAACGGGTCGGGGCGTCCGTCGGAGACAGCCCGAACTTGGTGGCCAGGCGGATCGCGCCCAGACCGGTTTCAGTAAACTCGCCGGCCATGAGATGACCGTTGATGAAGCCGACGCGATCGCCGCCATTGCTGACGATGCGATCCCACGGGATCATCGCGCTGACTTCCCACCTGTCGGTGATGCCAACGCCGACCGAGCCGCTGAGGCGGTAGAGGTCGTAGCTCATGTCCTGATATTCGCGCGCCGAGGGGGGCGCGAAGTCACGAGCTTCTCCGGCGAGGAGATCCCAGTCGTTGAAATAGACGCTGAACGACCAGTCTCCCTGACGGAGCGTATCCGCCGTCACGGTCTCGAACAGTCCGGTCTGTCCCGAATGGGTGGGAGCAAAGAACCGGAGCTGGTCCTCGCGAGTGATCTCGGTGGACATGGTGTCCTGCGCCTGCAGGAGAGTCGCCCCGAAGATCAGAAAGCACAGCAGTGGAAACAGCAAACGATGCCGATTACGCATCAAGATCACACCTCCTAAACTACTTCGCACGGTCACGGTCCGCAGCTACAATGCCCGCGCCGCTACAAAACGTGTGCCAGAGCGATCGAGAGTCTTACCCGTAAAGACTTCAAGTGCTTGACTTTACCATAGCTTGAGTCAGGTGATAGAAGTGTCCCCGCTCAAAAAGGACCGGAATCGACATGGTTAAAACGCATATGGCTGCCGTTGTGGCGGTAATTCTTACGCTCGTTTCCCCGCTGGGAGCACAGCAAACCGAACCCCCGCCGACTCCTCCGCCACCCCAGCCGACGACCACCCCCGCGCCCGCGACGCCGGGCGTGCTGTCGGACGCCGCCGCCAGTTCGTACGAGCGGCGCGATAACCTCCCTGCGGTCAACATTTACCTCCCCGAGGGGCAGGCCAGCGTCCGGCTGCGCAAGCTCATTCGGAACGTGCTCTTCGAGAGCCAGATCGACTACGAATTCGTCAACGGCGACATCTCCACGTACCTCCGCTACAAGTACTACGCGCGGAACTACACCTACCGCCTCGGCGTCTTCGACTCGATCGAGTTCCCCGACCTGCAGAACAGCAATGACCGCGACTACGAGCGCGTCCGCGGCGGGCTGCTGCTGATCGGCGTCCCGAAGGATTACGACCATCGGTATTTTTTTCTTTTGCAGAACGATCAGCTCACCTTCGGCGACATCAACCGCCCCGACAACCAGACCAGCAACATCTACGCGAAGGTCGGCTACCAGTACGGAACGCAGTTCGACGAGCGGATGAACGCCATCGTCGGCGAGCAGCGCGGCCGGATCACGCCGGTGCTGACCGCCTTCCGCGAGATCGGTCCGCAGCGCACCGGCCTCGCCGCCGCCATCACCCAGGCGGCGACGGTCCTTTCCGCCGACTACGGCTACACGAAGCTCGAGGTGGAAGGGCTGCGCCGGTACGACATCACCGACACTTCCTTCCTCTTCACGCGCGTCCACCTCGGCTCGTTCCTGGCCCGCGGGGAGGCCGACCCTCCGCCGGTCCCGCGCGACCGCGACGGCGACGGCGATCTCGATCCGGTCCCGGAGTGGGAAAAGTACGCGATCCCGCAGTACGAGCTGTTCCGTCTCGGAGGGCGCGAGGCATTGAAGTCGGTCTCCTCGAACGACGAGTCGATCGGCACCCACGAGCTCCACATGAGCAACGAGTTCTTCGTGCCGGTCTTCCGCAACCGCGACTACAAAGTCGGCCCGCTCTACTGGAACACTCTCTACGCCATCGGCTACGTCGGCGCGGGGGTGGTGGGCTTCACGACCGGCGAACTCTCCGACCCGGTCGCCGACGTCGGCCTCGGCACCGAGTCGGCCATCCGGTTCGGCGACTACGACGTCTTCCTCAGCGTGCTCGTCGCCCACACGGTGGTCGAGCCGGATACGATCGACGGGGGAACGAAGATCCGGTTCGCGATTCGGACGGTGCGGTAACAAAAAAGCGGGCCTCGCGGCCCGCTTTCCGTTCGTTGGAAGTGTGTAGGAGATTAGAACTTCGTCAGCTTCATCTCGACGGAGCGGACGCCGTCGATGTTGCGCAGCACCTGTGCGGCAACATCTTTCTGGAGCTCGTGGACGACTTCGCCGGCGACGCGGACGACGCCCTGTTCGCTGGTCACGCGGAACTTGCAGCCGTCGAGCGAGCGGTTGACCGTCAGCTCGACTTCGGCCTGGCGGGCGATCTCGCCGTCGCGGTGCTCGATGATCTGGACCAGGTTGGCGACGCGGGCGTAGCCGAGGCTCTGGGCGACCCGGCCGAGCTCTTCGGCCTGGCTCTGCTGTGCGGCGCGGCCGCGGATGATGACGATGCCGGCAATCTCGTAAACCTGCAGACGCTCGATGGACGGGGCGCCGGCGGTCACGAACGCATTGGTGAGGTCGGTGGCTTCGGGAGCGGCCGCAGCGGCGGCGGGCGTCAGGGCGATCAGGATCGCGGCGAAGGCAACGGCTTTGAGCGTTCGGGTCATTTTATTTGCTATCTCCTGCCGCAGGGAATAGCACCTCGCGTGCCACATTCGTTGATGCTGGTACGCGAACAGTTTAGCGCATGCCGTAAGAAATATTTTCTCGCAGCTCGACCACCGATATCTCCTCCGTTCCGTACGGCTCCGCGGCCTCGTGGTGCAGGTAGACGCGATACAGCAGCGTCAGGGCCAGGGCGATGACGGCAAAGAAACCGAGAAAGGCAAGAGCGCGGCGCACGAAGGCGAAAGCCAGCAACGGCTATGCCCGGCTGGGAAAGGCAGAAAGCAGAAGGCAGAAGGCAGAAGGCCGAAGGAGTCGGTTGCGTGTTCTTCGTTCTCCTTCTGCCTTCTGCCTTCTGCCCTCTGCCTTACAATCCTCGGATGCCCCGCATCCACGTCCTCCCGTCCGATCTCGTGAACCAGATCGCGGCGGGGGAGGTCGTCGAGCGGCCGGCCTCGGTGGTCAAGGAGCTGGTCGAGAACGCCATCGATGCGGGGGCCACCACCATCGACGTCCTCCTCGAGAACGGCGGCAAGAAGCTGATCGAGGTCCGCGACAACGGCTGCGGGATGTCGGAGGAGGACGCCCTTCTCGCCATCGAGCGCCACGCCACCTCCAAGATCCGCGACTTCGACGACCTGACCCGCGTCCGCACGCTCGGCTTTCGCGGCGAGGCGCTGCCGTCGATCGCCTCGGTCTCCCGCTTCACCCTCACCAGCTCCGACGACGAGAGCGGCGCCGCGGTCGAGCTCGAATGCGATCCGCTCACCGGCAACCGCACCGTCCGCCCCGCCGCACGCGACCGCGGCACGACCATCTCGGTGCGGGAGCTGTTCGAGAACGTCCCCGCCCGCCGGAAGTTCCTCCGCAGCAGCGACGCGGAGTTCCGCGCCATCGTCACCATCCTCTCTTCTTATGCCCTGCCCCTCCCCTCGCGCGCCTTCCGGCTCGAGCACAACGGCCGGGTCGTCCTCGACCTCCCGCCGGCGATGACCGGACGCGAGCGGGTCCTGCAGATCATCGGCAGCGATGCCTCGGAGAGCCTGGCCGACATCGACGCCCTGATCGGCGCCACCCGCGCCGCCGGTTTCGTGACCCAGCGCCTCCGCTTCGGCTCGAAGCGCAACCAGTTCTTCTTCGTCAACGGCCGCCTGGTCAAGGACCGCGTCCTCACCCACGCCGCGAACCGCGCCTGCGACGCCTTCGACTTTGAGGGCCACCCGGCCATCGTCCTCTTTCTCGACGTCCCGCCGGAGCTGGTCGACGTCAACGTCCACCCCGCCAAGACCGAGGTGCGGTTCCGTGATTCGTCGCAAGTCCACGTCGCGGTCGAGCAGGCCGTGAAGCGCGCCCTCGGCGGCGGCGCCGAAGGAGCCGCGCTGATCCGCGATGCCGCGCCGGCCGCTCCATCACAATCAGCCACGTTCTTTCCCCCGCAGCGCTACGACGACCCGTCGCCGCGCTGGACGCCCGCGTTCACGCCGCTCTTCCAGAGAGAAGCGCTGGTCCAGCCGCCAACGCTCCAGCCGCCGGTCCCCGGCACGCGCGCCGACGCGAGGACCGCGGCGGCGCTCGTCGAAGAAGAAGCGGCGCCGCAGCTCGGCGACCTGCAGGGGCGGATCATCGGCCAGTACCGCCTCAGCTACCTCCTCCTCGACACGCCGGGCGGACTGCGCCTCGTCGACCAGCACGCCGCGCACGAGCGCGTGCTCTACGACCGCTACCTCGCCCGCGTCGAAGCGCGCCAGCCGGTCTCCCAGGGGCTTCTCACGCCGATCCTCTACGAGACCGGCGCCGCCGAGTGTGCTGTGCTGGAGTCGCACATGGACGACCTGCGCGAAGTCGGCTTCGACATCGAGCGCTTCTCCGGCAACGCCTTCGCCATCTCCGCCGTCCCGCCGGAGCTGCTGCGCAACGACGTCGACACCTTCCTCCGCAAGCTCATCGACGCCTCGCTCGAAGAGAAGTCGTCGCACGTCACCCGCGTCCGCGAGCGCATCGCAGCCTCCCTCGCCTGCCAGGCGGCGATCAAAGTCCACCGGCCGCTGTCGGGAGAAGAGATGGCCCGCCTCGTCGCCGAGCTCCTCCAGTCGTCCAACCCCTTCGCCTGCCCGCACGGACGGCCGGTGATCGTCGACATCAAACACCTCGACATCGAGCGGCACTTTCACCGGAAGTGAGCATCCTCTCAGCCCTCTTCCGTTCGATTTGCGGGCCCTGGAGAATCCCGGTCGCAAAGCTGGGCCGGATGGGCGAGCGCCGCGCCGCCTGGTACTACCGCCTGCGGGGCTACTCCATCCTCGAGCGCAACCTCCGCCTCAGCGCCGGAGAGATCGACCTGGTCGTCAAACGCGGAGCCACCGTCGTCATCGCCGAGGTCAAGACCCGCCAGAGCGACGTGGCGGGCGAAGGCCACGAAGCCGTCAATCGCAAAAAACGGGAGCGGATGATCAAGCTCGGCGACCAATACGCCGCCAAACACCCCGAAGCGCAGCTCCGCTACGACATCCTCTCCTTACGCTGGACCGGCCGCCGCTTCATCGTCAGCCACTATGAAGATGCGTTCCGCCCGGTGGCGGATGCGCAGCGGCCGTGGATCTGGCGAGCGTGATGGGACCGATAGGACAAATGGGACTGATGGGACGAATAGGACTGATGGCGCGCGCCTCTGTCCTATTCGTCCCATAGGTCCCATCAGTCCCATCAGTCCCATCACCCACTCACCCCCGGCACCGTCCGTTCGGGTCGATGCACCCGGAGTAATCCCCGGCGGCCAGCTTCGCCCGCACGATCCCGTTGGGATCGACCCCATAACCCTTGTCTCCGTCCGCAACAGGGCGCGCACGGCCGTCCGGGTCGAGGCCAGGCCCATCGTCGAACGTGAATCCGTCGCGGCCGTCGGGACAACCGTTCGGGTCGATGCCGCAACCGGCGTCCCGCGCCAGCGGCTGCTTTGGCCGCACGATCCCGTTGGGATCGACGCCTGCGCCCTTGTCCTCAGCGACCAGACGCGGCTTCGGCCGGCCGTTCGGATCGAGGTGGCTCCCTTCGTCCGATGCGGCCACTCCGCGGCAGCGTCCATTCGGGTCGACGCAGGCGCTGTAGTCATTGTCGGCGGCGGGACGCGGGCGGCCGAACGGGTCGATGCCCACGCCTTCATCGGAGGCGAGCGTATTGCGGCCGTCGGAACAGCCGTTCGGGTCCATCGAACAACCGGCGTCGTACACCGGCAACTGCTTGCCGATGCTGCCGTGCGGATCGAGTCCGGCTCCGTCGTCGGAGGCGGCGATGAGGGTGGTAGCGAACAACAGGGCCTGAAGCACTTGCATCGTTGAAACTCCTTTCGTCGTTTCCACGATGCGTCGCACGGTGCGGTGCGGCAATGCCGTTCACGGCTTCGTCGCGTCATGCTGACCGTGGCGACAACGATCGGTCGCCGTCCGGCAACTACCGCGACCGCAGTTCCGCGTCCAGCCGATGCCGCCCATCGGGCCAGGCCTTCAAAAACGCGCGCCACATCACTTTCGTGTTGACGCTGGAGGCAAGCTCGAACTCGGCCGCTTCCTGGCGGCAGCGGCGGGCTTCGTCCGCGCGCGGGGCGCCGGGATGGGTGGCGAGGTAGTGATCCCACGCGGCGATGGTTCCGGCCTCGAATGCAGCGTCGAAGTCGCCTTCGACGATGGCCAGGCGCGCCAGGGCCCGCCGTGCGTCGGCGATGTGCTGGCCGGACGGTTGCGCGCGCATGTACGCCTGCAGCGACTCGGCGGTATTCGCAATCGCCGCCTCGTTCCACGCGTGCTCGTCTTCCGCCTCCATCTGGGCAAGGCGGGTCTGGGCGTCGTGCTCGCGCAGCCCGGCGGGGTGATTGAGCAGGAACAGGCCCCACGCGGCGACGGTGTCTGCCGCCTTCGCCTCCACGAACTCCAGTTCCTCGCGGAGATGCCGCTCCGCCGTCGCGCTGTTCGCGCCGCCGGGAAACTCGTCGAGATAGGCCTGCCAGGCGGCAGCGCTCTTGACTTCCACCGCCACGCTGAAGGCCGTCTCTTCGCGGATGCGCGCCGACTCCAGCCGCTCGCGCGCCGCCTGGGCGTGACGGTCGTGGCTCCACTGTTCGAGGTAACCGTCCCACGCCTCCTCGGTGTCGATCGCCGCGGCGCTGTCGAAGGCCATCCTCTCTTCGAGCGACCGTTCGGCCTCCTCGGCGTGGTGCTTCGGGAACTTCGCCCGGAAGTCGCGGAACGCCGCGTAGTTGTCGGCCGCCAGCGCGAACGCCCACGCCTGGTCCGCTTCCATCGTCACCGTCGGCGGCTCCGCCTCGGCCGTCTTTCCCGACGGGACATTCGTCCGCGTGAACGCGCGCGGCGCCTTCGACGCGAACGGCGTCAGCGCCTCGGCCAGCTCGCGCGCGTTCGCATGGCGGCGGGCGCGGTTCTTCTCCAGCGTCCGCAGCACCACCTGCTCGAGACCGGCCGGCAGGTCGAGGCCGGGATTCGCCTCGGCGAACGAGCGCGGCGGCTCGGTGAGGTGCTTGACGATGTAACCGTTCGGCGTGCGGGCCACGAACGGAGGGACCCCGGTGAGCATCTCGTAGAGCACCACGCCGAGGGAGTAGAGATCGGCGCGCGCGTCGAGCGACTCCTCCTCCTCCAGCTCGCCGAGCTGCTCGGGCGACATGTACTTCGGATTGCCGATGAAGACGCCGGCCTGCGTGGTGTCGAACGGATTCGCCACCGTGACGTCCTTCGCCACGCCGAGGTCGATGATCTTGACCACCAGGTGATCGTCGGCGTCGAAGGCCAGCATGACGTTGTCGGCCGAGACGTCGCGGTGCAGCATGCCGCGGCGATGGATCGCATCCAGCCCCGCCAGCGCCTGCATGGCCACCTCCGTCGCGAGAGTCAGAGGGAAACGCCCGTTCGCCGCTCCCCACTGCCGCACGGTCGTCCCGTCGATGAACTCCGTGACCATGAAGCTCGAATCGGCGAGGACGGAGAAGTCATGGACCACGGCGACGTTCGGATGATGGATCTGCGTCGCCAGCCGCGCCTCGCGCAGGAAGCGCTGGCGGTACGTCTCGTCCGCCATCAGCGCCGCCTTCATCACCTTGATGCAGCGGAACGCGCCGAGGTGGACGTGGCGCGCTTTGTACACCTCCCCCATGCCGCCCGCGCCGAGCAGGCCGAGAATCTCGTACTTGCCGTCGAGGACCGAGCCGGGGGCGAGACTGGATTCCGAACCGCCATCCATGGACGTTGAAGGATATCCGTATCAGCAGATCAGCGCGCAGCCGGCCGTATCGACCGCGCCACCAGCCCGATCCCGCCGAGGAGGAGGACCAGCATGAAGATGGTGTTGAAGAGGCTCGTCGGCCGGAAGTAGATGTGGAGGTTGGTGATGATGCCGAGGAAGATGATCAGCGCCCCGACCACGGTCAGCACCCAGCCGACGATCGAGCTGCCGTTGAAGAAGAGAAAGGCAATTCCGACGACGAACGGCAGCAGCGACAGTCCGAAGGCGCTGTAACCGCCGAGGCTCCACCCGCCGCTCGACACCGTGACCTGGTTGGTGAGCAGGTACGCTCCCGCCACCGCCATCAGAAACCCGATCGCAAACGTCCCCAGCCCGCCCTCGGTCCCGCCCGCGCCGCGCAGTTGTTCCATGCGCATAAGTGTAAACGCGGGTGGCGGGATGAGGAGCGCCGGCTTTCAGCCGGCCGGTCCGCCGGCCTTCGGCCGGCAGTATGGGTGGGATGGGGAGCTCTCGCCTCGGTCACACTGCCGACCGAAGGTCGGCGGACCGGCCGGTCGAAGACCGGCGCTCCATAGACGCGGCCTCCCGTCCTCCCTCGTGCGCGTCAGCCGTTCGGGTCGATTCCCCAGCCGGCGTCGGCCTGCGACGCGGTTGGGCACCGCGGACCGCCGTGCGGATCGAGCCCGCTCCCGTCGTCGCATCGCGCCGCCGTCGTCCGCGGCGTCCCGTGCGGATCGAAGCCGTTGCCGTCATCCGTCGTGATCCCGCTGTAGAACGCGGCCAGGAAGAGAAAGACCGTGAACAAACGCATGATGGAAGACTCCTTGGTACCCACCGTCGGTCGGCGGCGGCCAATGCGCAAGGCCGTTGACCCGGGCGTCACAGCATCGCCCCGCCGCCGACACACATGCGGAGCGGTGTGTCATCCGTTCGGATCGATGCAGGCCGTGTAATCGCTCGCGGTCCCGTTCGGGTCCATCGCCCCGCCGCCGTTCGGGTCCATCATCCCTCCTTCATCCAGGAGCGAGAGGGCAAGCAAAAGAGCGATGATCAGTTTCGCAAACAGCATGAGATGTCTCCCTGCCTCGCACAGTGCGTCCGCAAGGAGACATCCACAAGTCCGTTTGCCGCGGCGTTACAGCATCGCGCCGCGGGTGACACAACCGTACGGCTCCCGCTACGCCATCGCCGTCGCCGGCCTCCCCGCCGGCGGCGTCTTCCTCCGGAGAATGGCAGCGGAGACGAGGGTCACGATCGTTCCGTAGAGGAGTATCCGTTTCAAGCAGAGGAGTGTACGTGAGGAGAGCATCCCTCACGGCCGGATCTGAGGTGTCGGCTTTGCGATACAAAAAGCTTGCTTCGCTAGACGAAACGCTTGCGTCGCAGGATGAAACGTTTTCGTCGCACAACTAAACGTTTTCGTTGCGGGATCAAACGCTTTCATCGCAGGACCAAACGTTTTCGTCGCAGGACTAAACGTTTTCATCGCAGGACTAAACGTTTTCATCGCGGGACCAAACGCTTTCGTCGCGGGATTAAACGCTTTCGTCGCACGACGAAACGTTTTCGTTGCGGGACCAAACGCTTTCGTCGCAGGACCAAACGTTTTCGTCGCGGGACGAAACGCTTTCGCCGCACGACGAAACGCTTGCGTCGCACGTCGACCCGCTCGGCAGAAACTGGTGCCAACCCCTCAGTCCGCGGGCCGTAAGTTGTGGTTTACCGGCCGGGCGCGGGCAGACATACAGCCTGTCCGGGGCGGATCTTCACATCGCTGCCGGAAACCCATTCGCGCGTCCGTCTAAGCGCACCGGGCGCAGACGCGGCGCGAAAAACAGCAGTCGTGCCGTCCCTGCACCGACGCACCGGAAAAGAACAGGAGCCGCACATGACAGCCATCATTGGATCGGCACGGGCCGCCTTCCTCATCCTGATCGCCGCGGTCGCGACCTTCAACGCCGAGGCGGAGGTCTTCACGAAAAACCAGGTCCTGAAGCTCTACACCTCGCCGGCAACGATTCCGCTGGCGTACGACACCGGCGGCCATGCCGGCCCGATCCCGGTGGGGACGCCGGCTCACATCGTGTACGGCATCCAGGTCACGTCGAACAACACCAGCTCGAGTCCCGTCACCGTCACGATCACGCCGCCACCAGGCTTCGTTCCCACCGGAACGCGATGCATCGGCTTTCCCCTCGGAGCTGCCAACGGCACCCCGTTCACTTCCGGGTGTTCGCTCCCCGCGTTCAACATCGGGCCGCTGAGCGGCGCGAACGACAAAGTCCTCATCGTCATCGACGGCTTCTTCACGCAGGCCGGCAACTTCACCGCCACGTTCAACGCGGTGCGCGACTCCACGAGCGAGCCGACGACGTTGAACATGATCGTCACGATCACCGCGCTGCCGGTCGATCTCTCGGTCACGAAACAGGTCAAGCCGAAGAACGGCGGCACGTTCGGATCGACGGCCACGATCGCCGCCGGCGATACGGTCACGTTCCGCATCGTGGTGAAAAACGAGTCGCTCCCCGCGGCGAATCACTCCACCGACGTCGCCCTCGGCTCGCGGTTCCGGCTGCACGACACGCTCAGCACGCCGTCGACGAATGACATCGTGGTCGGCATCAAAGTGCCTTCCATCACCTGCACCGCGCCGGCCGGCGTCGATTGCCCGGCGGGCGTCACGACTTTGAGCTCCAACAGCCTCTATCCGAGCAACTCTTGGACGGTCGCGTCACTCGGCTATCCTTCGACCTCCCTCGGCCTGTTGCCGGCCGGCGCGTCGTTCGAGATCACCTTCGACGCCGAGATCACCACGAGTTCTGCCTGCTCTCCCTCGCAGAACAACTCGCTGACGAACGAGACCTTCTTCACCTACTCCAATGGAACCTCGTCGGTCGGCGACACCGGATCCTCGAACGCCAACAACAAGTCCAGCGTGAACGTCACCATCACCGGTGTCCCGCCGACCGGCTGTGTTTCGCTGCCCCCGGCTCCCACGGTGACGGTGACCAAAAAACTCCTGAGCACCCCCGCGTGGGGCTCTCCCCTCACCTACGAGGTCACCATCACGAACACGTCGAGCCAGACGCTGACGGGCCTCGGACTGGTGGACTGGGTCAGCGCCACCAAGACGCCGCCGGTGACCGCGACGTTCGCACCGGCGGGAACGAACATCGTCTGTACGCCGGCCTGCATCGCCACGCTGGGAACCTCGACGGGCCTGATCGTGCCGTCGATCTCTTCGCCTACGCTGTTCAATAGATCCGCACTCTTTGCCCCGCTGGCTCCCGGCGCGGAGCAGAAGATCCGCTATGACATCCGCTACGACGCCGGATGCTCTCTCATCACGGAGAACGGCACGATCACGAACAACGTGTGGGTCACGGGGCCGGTGAGCAAGACCGGTTCCGTCAGTACGCTCATGCCGCTGCTGCCGGTCTGCACCATCGACGTCGTGAAAACGCAGACCGAAGGGCCTACGTCCTTCTCGCTGTATCCGGCGACTGTCAAATACCGGGTCGAGTTCAGGAACACCTCCCCGACCCAGCCGGTCACGGTGCGGACGATGATCGACGCCCTCTCACTCGACAGCAACGTCTACGGCGACGTGCCGGTCCAATACTCGTACAGTTGCACGGCGAGCAACGTCACCGTTCCCTCCAACTGGCCGGCCATGCAGGGCTCCGCATTGGGCCAGGTCAAATACACCGCGCCGCGCCGCGCGGGAATCCGGCTCCTCGACTTTTCCACTTCCGCCGGTGCCGTGTTCGGCCCCGGCGGCGTGATTGGTTGCGACGTTTCCATCACCCTCGGCAAGCCGCGCGCGGACGACGCCTTCTGCCAGGGCGACGGGAAGCCGCAGTTGGTCAACTCCGCCTTCATGCACCTCGGCGGCCCCTTCGACACGAACTACAACACGCCCGACAAGGAGAAGACCGCCAGCGTCCAGCTGCCGAATTGCGTCGCCGTCAGCGTCGGCAAAACGGTCGGCCCGAACGTCGTCGCTGGCGGGGCCGTGACCTTCACACTCACCGTCACCAACGCCGCCAAGACCGGCTCGGTCTCGGGAATCACGATTCACGACAACGTCCCGCCGAGCTTCACGAACGTCACCTGGTCGTGCTTGGCCGGTTGCGCGGTCAGCAGCGGCTCCGGCTCGAACGTCAACGTAGCGCTCAATCCCATCCCCGCCGGCGCGACGACGACCGTCGTCATCACCGCAAACGCGCCGACGGTCCTCGGCTCCTACTGCAATTCGACCAACGCCACGTTCGATCCCTTCCCGCCGCTCAGTTACTTCGAAGGCGACCAGGACGCGCTCACCAAAGCCTCGGCCTGCGCGCAGGTGGAATCCCCGCCGGGACTGATCGTCCGGAAAGAGGTCGAGGGCGCCCCGGCCGGCTACAGCGAGAAATTCCAGTTCAACGTGCAATGCACGACGCCCGCGGGGCCGTACCAGAAGTCGGTGACCGTCGACTGGCCGTCGCCGGGCTTCGTCGCCGTCAATGACATTCCGCCGAACAGCACCTGCACCGTCACCGAGGGAACGATCCCGGCGGCGCCGGCCGGCTATGCGTGGTCCGGATCGCCGATTTACATGCCGGCGGGCGGAGTCATCGCCATCGGCGAGAAAGGCGGGCCGGTGACGGCGCGCAACAAGCTCGTCCCCGAGTCATGCCTCCGCATCGTGACCGATGACGTCAGCTGCGAGGTCGACCGCGAGGGCAAGCCGACCGGCAACTATGTCTGGAATTTCAAGTTCCGGAATCTGAGCGGCAGGCCGGTGGCCCACCTCTTCCTCTCCGGACTGCCGTTCCCCGTGACCGTGAACGACGAGCACCTCGAGCTCATCCCGGCCGTGACGAACCTGTCGCAGACCTACAGCGTCGTCTTCAGCGGCGCTCAGCCGGGACCGCTGACGTTCATCGCCTCGCTCCACGACGGCGCACTCGCGGAGTGCTGCGCCATTCCGATCACCATCGAGCTTCCCCCGTGCGACTGCGCACAGGTCATCCGCGAAGCAGCGCCGGCGTGCTCGTTCCCGAATCCGGCTCCGCTCACCTACACGATCACGCTCCGGAACCTCTCCGACCATCTCGTGGAGAACCTGGTGGTCGTCCCGGTGTCGCCGGTCGACCACGTGACGCCCGTCCTGCCGTCGGCGCTCAAGGTCACGAAGGAGATCAACCCGGTCGCACCCGCCGGTCAGGGCGGCACGATCGGCCCCGTGACCGTCACCCTCAGCGGCCCGCAGGCAGTGGCCGGCAATCAGGTGTGCCTCGGCCTCAGTCTGCAGGAGAAAGACTTCAACCACTGCTGCTCGATCGTCCGATGCTTCCGGCTGCCCGAGTGCACGATCGACGTCGATGACAATGTCCATACCCTCGGCGTCGCCGAGGTGGCGAGGCTCGACGAAGGATTCATCATCAGCAACATCGGCTCGAGCGGCGACGACGGCGTGTCGCTCGATCTCGACGGCGCGCAGCGGGCCGGTCTCGCCTGGCGTCCGCTCGACGCCGCGGGCACGCTCCCGAACGGCGCCTTCATCGAATTGCGTGCGGCCGGCGACGAAGAAGAAGTCGAAGGCAACGTGCGCGTCACCCAGGTCCTCCCCGGCCGCTACCAGATCACCTCGTCGATCGACAACGCACGCGATTACCGCGTCGAAGTGTTCCGGAACGGTGAGCCCGTCGGCGGCGGTGTCTCGCAGGCCGGCATCAACGTCATCGTCATCTGGCCGGTGGCGGCAGGCGCGGAGCTCGTCCCGTCGCCAACTCCCGGGAACCCCGGCACGATTGCATTCACACTCGACAGCGGCATACCGGCGGCATGGGAGCTCGCGGACGGATCGGTCGTCATCGGCGATCGCATCCGCATCACCCCCGAGGAATCGAGCGGCCGGACGGTGTCGCTGCAGACGCTCGAGCTGCGCGCCGCGCAGATTCCGTCGATCGTGGTCACCGGCGTCTCCATCGCGCGGGACTGTAACGGCAACGGCGTGTTCGATGCCGAGGAGATCGCGGCCGGCGCGGCAGCCGACGACAACGACAACGGCATCCCCGACGAGTGCGAGCAATCGCCCGCCGTCGACCTCTCACTCAACACCGGCTACGACGAGACGACTGGCACGCTCATGCCGGGCGGCACGGACGACGACGACTGGAGAATCGTCGCACCGGCCCCGGAGCGTCCCGCCAAAGTCATGATCTCGCCGCATCCGAACTGGAGCAACCCGCTTCCGCTGACGCGCTGGATCTCGGTCGATCCCAACCGCGGGGCCTCTTTACCCGGCGTGAACACGATCTCGTTCGAACGCTGCTTCTGCCTCGGCGCCGACGCTCGCGACGTCATCCTCGACCTGCAGCTCCGGGCGGACAACGAGGCAACCGTGTTCCTCAACGGGCAAACCCTGGCCGGACCGGGTGGGGCGTTCAACAGCGTCGTCCCACTGACCGTGCGGCGCAGCGGCGCCGCCGGCGACGGCCTCTTCACCGCCGGCCGCAACTGCGTCCGCGTCGACGTCCACGACTTCGGCATCTTCACCGGCCTCAACGTCCAAGGCAGCATCACGGCGTCCCAGGGAGGATGTGACCTGCCATAGACGGCGAGCAAACCGGGGCGTATCGGAACCAGCCGGTGCGCCCGCAACCTGCCGAAACACGAAGGGCCGCGAATTCTCGCGGCCCTTCTCATTGGTTTCGATTGGAGCGGGAAACCGGACTCGAACCGGCGACATCAACCTTGGCAAG
>Ga0190275_10000918_pt1 | contig 23166 bp, 51 predicted proteins | sample Popmic550T_FD_133745 | JGI IMG/M metagenome (GOLD analysis project Ga0190275, IMG submission 133745) | Populus adjacent soil microbial communities from riparian zone of Yellowstone River, Montana, USA - 550 T | ecosystem: Environmental > Terrestrial > Soil > Riparian zone > Trees stand | place...
AACATTGAAAACTAAGGCCAGTAGCAACCATACGGACAACGGTAAGTCCTATAACAAATAGCCAAGAGCGACCGCCTTAGTTACTCACATAAAACAAAAAGGATAAATATGCAAACAATAAAAGAGGTCGCTACACTTTTAACAATCGTAGCACCAGCCGCATTACTAATGTTTTTATAAGCAAGTCCCAAGGAGGAATACAGCTATGGATACAATCGAAATTAACGTAGCGGATTTAGCCAAATGGTTGGAAGCCCGTGACACTGATAACATGATGGGCAACGAAATCCTAGACGGATTAGAGGAACTCTACAGTTTAGAAACTAAGCTTGCAAAGTACTTCAACTAACATAAGCAATAAGCCCTTGAAAGGAGCAAAAGCTATGAACAACAAACTTTATTACAATGGCCGGCTTATGACCGTGGCCGAATATCAGGTGGCCTCAAAATGAGTATGTCACTAACATTCAACGAGCACAGTTACTACTTCGGTCACGCAATCATGCGCCCTAACACGCCTTACGGTTGCGACGGTGAAGTATCACCAGCCGATATGTGGCAATCAATTTACTACGATGGTGTCAAAGGACGTTTTATCGAACGTGAAGCGCCGACACTCAAGGGTTTGAAATCCCAAATAAAAGCTTACGAACACAACTACTACCAGAACAGGAGTAAATAAGATGACAGAACTTTGCGCCAACTGCTACAGGCAAGCGCACAATGTCACGCCGGATATGGGTATGGACTTAGACTGGCGGACAGCGCCATGCACTAACTGTAAGAAAGTAACAATAGTATTTAAGGAGATTAACTAAGATGACCACAATTTACATGCAACTGAAAACAGATAAGCGAGCCTACACTAAAAAGATTGACTTGGGTTACTACATAACTGCGACTGATGAACAGTTGGATAAGGACTTAGCGGAAATGGCAAGGGCAGTATGTGACAGCGAGCAAGTGAACTGCACCTATGTCGGCAGCATCAAACAATGGAACGCCAAAGGGCAAAACTTGTGAAATCACTGGCAATCATTTACACGCTAGTCTTAGTGACCGGCATAGGAACGGTACATATCCTAGCGCAGGGATTGACCCTTGAGCCCGCCCCCTACGGCTACGAGTTGCAGGACAAACCACGCACGGAGCGCCTGTATTTGGTCTATGAACAGCAAGGCGGCAACAGAACCACGTTACAAGCCACAGAACCCGTCCAGGACGCTCAGAATGCGCCACAGGGCAACTTTGAGGACACAGACACGCTACAGCCAACGAGGTTAGCACATGACTATTAAAGTAACCGACCTATCAACCCCTGCCGTTGTATTTGTACGGGGCAGTAATAACAAACTGGCACTTGCAGTCTTCCACGGGTGTACCCGTAAGGACTGGCAGACTGCCGGGCACATCAACTTAGCAAGGAGTTAAACAGATGGGTAAGCTAGACGATATTTTAAGCGAAATGAAAGTGAGGGGCAGATGGTCTAAGCCCGTGCCTTTCCAGCAGGATAAGTACACCCGTTTCGTAGGTGGTAAGGTCAAAGCTAAGCAGGAAATCAAAGACCTCATGCTAGAACTGATAGGCGAACCAGACGCCCGCTATGATAACGGCCGGTATAACATGACAATCGAGCTAAGACGAAAGGTAAACGAGCTATGAACCAGAAAGAATTTTTAATCATCGCCGGAGTACTGCGAGATATGTACGATATGCCGCTATGGCACGATGTGACAGGGATAACTATATTTAAGTTCACCGAAGCGCTAGAACAGAACTACCCTAAGACTTTCGACCGGGATAAGTTTATGAAAGCGTGCGGACTATGATTGAGTGGGAGACTTACGCCGCTAAGATTAGGGCGCTCAAGTCAGTACTAAAAGAGGTAAAGCACGAAACGTGGGATACCAGTAAGGATTTTGCGGACGGGTGGAACAGTTACCGGAGTAAGGTGGTTAGGGAGATACACCGCTTAGAGGCGATGCAAAGAGGCTTGGAAAAACCGCCCGAACCCAGCGAACCTGACGAAACTAAATAAGTAAAAAACACTCGAAAGGCTGGTCCGGAGCTAGCGGCCGAGGAGAAAATCTACGTCCTGAGCTTCACATCTAAAGCAGACGTAACTTCCAGGCGGTTCTCCCAGCCGGCGCTGTTCGAGAATATTAGAGACGGCGTATTCTATGTCAACGTCCAGCAAATCACCACAGATACAACACTTAATTGGGACAGTCATACTTTAATTCTACACCCAACCAGTTGTTCGTATTTTGTTCAGGGGTTGTAAATAAGCATGAGCTGTGATTAAATGCACATAACTTTTGTCTTCAATGCAATACACAAAAGACATTAGCCGTCGAGTACGTAATCGGCCATTTTACCAAATAGAAAACCGCCGAGGGTACGGCGGCTGTCTTCAATGCTACTTCAATCCTAGCATGAGACGGTGGAGAAAGTCAAGTGGATATACCATCTTCTTACAAGCAATCGATAATCGATAATCGACAAAATAAAATTAACTTAACTAAATCGATTATCGATAGAACTACTACGGAACTAAAGCAACAATTACATGACGAACACTTGGGCGAGGGAATGGTCGCCAACGCGCTACGTTACCTGGGTGAAGCTCAGATACGGAGCATAGCAGACTACGCTGTGCGGAAAGGACGTAACCCCGGCGCTGTGTTCGTGTCAATCTGCAACAAGGAAATCAAGGCTAAAGGGTATTGACAAACCCAAAGTCTTTATGCTAGACTTAAGCCAGTAACAAAATAAGGAACACAAGCCATGTACTACAAATCAGAACACAAAACCTCACCAACATTTCACTCGTATAAGCCACGTAGAGCCCGCTCTAAGGCCTTACACGCTCTAGCCAGCATCTACGGGTCACGTACCTTTGAAGTCCTGTTAGTCGTGACTGTGATTGTAGTTTTCTACATCGCAGCGCTCAAAGCAGTATCCTAGTAATATAGTCCTAGACACGACTTTAAAAGGCCATCGTACATTAAAGGTTGGCGGCGTGTTTGGAGCGCAAAGAAACGTAAAGAGGGGGTGAAATGACAGCACTAATAATCCTAGTAAGTCTAGCACTTATAGCGCTCTACGGAGCCTTAAGGATGCAGATAAACGAACTGGAAACAAGAGTAACAAAGCTAGAACTGCCGTTTCTACGGGACGATGGTAAGAGTATGTGGGGTGAGAAATGAGCGACTTGGACGACAAGCTTAAAGAGGCGCTGTACACCTATAACATGGACACTACCGCTGGTGGAATGGACGAGGAAAAAGCAACCAGCTACTATCTAGTCGCCGTCAAAAAGGCCATTAAAGACATACTGATAGAAAAGTTGGGGGAGAAATGACCCACCGAGGACAACAAGCCCGCCAAGAACAAGCTACTACCATAGAAGCAAAAGACCGGGACATTAGTTTGCACATGAGGCTAGCAGCATCACACCAGGATTTAGCTGACCATTTCACCGAGAGCGCAGAAATGCACCGGGCCAAAGCAGCCGAGCTGACACTAGAACGGAACGCACTGATAGAACGTGGCGGGATGTTAGGTGGAGCAGCCTTAGAGAATGTTCTGCCTATGGTGCCGCCTAAACCTGTGGGGGAGTGGATAGGTTAATAGACATATATTGCTGGGTGCCAGCGTAAGCGACTTCTCGTTAAGTAGCGGCCCAGCAGCTGGTGAACGGTGAGCACCCGTTTAATGACTCAGTGAATTAACAGCCAGCAACTAAGGGCGGGGAGAAGATACGCCAGCGTCGGTGAAAGTCCGTGGCTCCCCGCTCTATATAGAACCTTGTGAGGGGGCTGTGCTAGCTCCCGCAGGAGCCAAGTGTTCGCAAGTAAGTAAAGTGAAATTAAGAAAGTCAGGAGCGTGTATGAGTTTAGATGTATGGCTAACTACTAAGGGTGAGCCTGTCCAGCGGAAAGGCACCGGTGTATTTATACGCGACAATGGTAAGCAACGTGAGCTAACACCCGAAGAAGTTGCTGAAAAATGGCCTAATGCCGAAGTACCAGAGCAAGAGTACGAAACTAACGAGGTTTTTGAGTACAACATCACTCATAACTTGACTAGTATGGCTAACGCTGCTGACCTGTACAACGCCTTGTGGCGACCCGACGAACAGGGTTCCGTTTATGCTAAAGATATTGTGGGGCAGCTAGAACGTGGGCTTAAACGTCTGCAAAAAGACCCTGACGGGTTTAAGAAGATGAACCCTGATAATGGCTGGGGTAGCTATGAGGGCTTAGTGACTTTTGTAGAGCTGTACTTAAAAGCCTGTAAAGAATACCCTGACGCTGAGATTGGAGTAAGCAGATAACAAGTCGAGCGCCTGTCGTGCGAACCACAGACCTCACAGGGAACTAGCCCAAATCACCAACTAATAGAAAGGATATACCATGACCAAACAAGAAGCTAAACAAATGTTCGACACTTTAATGGAGTTCGGAATGGCTAACCCCGACTTACCCCAGAATGTAGTCGAGGCTATAGATGTCGTCGCTAACTACTGTGGCGATGTTTGGAGAGGACGAGAGGAATAAGATGAGTTTTACAATATTACAGCAACAAAAAACACTAGAAGCCAAGCAACCCCGTACTTGGGGCTGGCGCTTCTTATTCAAAGTACTCTTAGAAGTTCAGCACAACCAACGGGAGCAATCCAAACTCCTGACCGACCAAAAGAAGCTTTTAGAGGTACAGAACCGGCTCCTACGGGCGCTACAACCCCACAGGATTAACGACAGTGACGTTGCCTTCATTAAACAGATGATGGGCGAAGGCACCGAAGTTGGCGAGGATGGGTCTGCAACTCTTACTACCAAGCGAACACCTAGCCTGTCGAAAACTAGCCCACCAGAGGAACAAGAAGGACTACAGCAGCTATGACAACTCTAGAAGACTTCATACACAACTACGGCCCACATAACCAGGAGTTCAAAGATGACTTGGAAGAACTACTAAACGCAGAGGTAAAGAAGGCCCTCATACGTTTCACCATCGAACAGCAGCCCGAAGCGCGAACTAGCCCCAAGGGAACACAAGATAGGCTAACAATCAAAGACCTAGTTGAAGCTGCCTACTTACACGGCCTTTGCGTAGAGAACCTTGACACTGGCGAACTAGAACCACCTAAAGATATTGCTGACGTACAGTGGATTGTAGACAAGATTCAGGAACTACTAGACGCAGAGTATAAGCGAGGTGTGATAAATGGGCGGCGCATACAAGCCGAAGGAACCCAGTATAAGTACACCCAACTAGGCAACCAGGACTTTGCCACATTTTTAACGGGTCAAGTTGAAGCCTGGCAGTACGAAGCCAGCACCCTTAAAGCAAAGGAGAAATCGTAATGGATAGCCCCCTAGCCTGGTATCTATTCGGCTTCTGGACTGCTCAGCAGATAGCTACAGGCATTTATTTATATAACAAGGTATGGAGGGAGAAGAAGTGAGTAAAACCACAGCAGCCGATACGCTCGACAGGCTTCATAAGACCAATGACCAGTTCGACTGTGACTGGTACGACGGGAAGCCTTGCAACTGTGGCGTGTCAGAAGCCGCCAAAGACCTGTACGAAGCATTCCTGAACGTAATAGGTAAAGACGAGAAGACTAACCCGAAGCACAAAGACTCAGAATGGGGTGAGGGCTATGACTGTGTTGTGTGCGAGGCACGTCACAGGAAAAATCAGTTGCGGGCTGAGCAACGCAAGCTTCTACGCAAGTTCTTTAATGTAGATGAGGAGAAGACATGAGCTTAGATGAAGATATTACGATTGGCTGTGCCTTTAGATACGCATTGGGGCGACAAACCTACGTTGTTGATAGCGTCTGTAGTGAAATAGAGCGCCGAGTAAGCGACATTTCAGTTAAGACCCGTCGTCGGTTTATCGGTGAGATTAACGAGGCTATCGCAGAGAAAAGAGCTGGAATGCAGATGGACGTTGACCGTTGGCTAAAGTGCCGCCACGTTATAGGGTTGTCGCTGGAAGCCGAGCGGGTAGGGTCTGGCACCCCTCAACCGAGCGAACACAGCGGTTCACAGCGAACTAGCAATACCCAAGCCCAATCAGGAAGTGGAGATACTCAATGACCAAAGCACAACTTAGAACCTGGCTTAGAGATTTACAGGCCAAAGGCTACGACACAATCACCATACAGGAAGTGATTACCAAGCTATGACCAACTCAAACGGTACAAGTGGGGATATACAACTAGACCTACATAAAATGCTGTCAGAGATTGATGAGATTGTTTCGGGCGACTGGGGCTATTCTGTCACTGACGACATGGTGAACTTACCGGACGGCTCCTATAAAGAGTTCACGCAAGAGCAAGCCCAGGAGATGGCACAGGCAATCGGTAAGGTTTACATGATTGCCCACTGTATTCATTGCACAGGCTGTCAGTATCACTACGCTACAAACCCAGTGGACGACACACAACATCGACGGAACGATAAGCCTTTAGAGAGCTACGCCCCAAAAGCTACTCCTATAACTGATATACAAGATACTGAGCTAGAGCGTCCAGAGGGCTACCCAACTGTTGTAAGTGGCGATTACTCAATCCCGAAGCACAGCAACTGGGTAGAAGTAGATAGCAAGTATCTCGTAGACTTCAACGATGTAGTCGAGGCGGCAAGAGGTAAAAGCAAGATTAGTAAACAGGAGTTACGAGCGTCAGTTTTGGGTGTGCTCCACCGCATTAACAACGAGGAAGACTCTAGCAATTACGTTCTAGGCTCGATACTAGCAGAGTGGTGCGACGACATTATGTTCTTTGTGGAGCAATATGCTGAGCGTGTTGTACCTGAGAATAGTGCCAGTGCGAACACTGCAACCTCTCAGTTAGCTAGCACAATCCAGGCTGCTCAAAGGGAACTACTTACAGAACTGGACACAGATGTTTATCTGCTAGAAACTCATTATGGCTGTGGCAAGAACGACGAGGAGTTTGTTAAAGGAGATGACCCGACTAACCTATGTTGCGACTGCTACTCACACAAGAGCTGCATAGTCCGGCCAGAAGTAGAGGACTTTAGGAAAGCAGTCCAAGCCGTAATAGCCAAGAAGAAAGAGGAGCTTACATGAATAAACAGTTTTACTGCTACCAATGTGACTTGCATATGACTGGGAAGCAAGCTGAGAAGCATAGTCACACGATATTAAAAGACAAGGAGCTTACATGAACGATTCAGAAGTAATGACAGTACTAATCATACTAGTAAGTCTTTGTGGCGGTGCGTTCTTTTGGGGGCGTAGCACGGGGGATGACTACTGGCATAAACCTTGTAACCAGTACAGCATCAGCGCCTACGCTACGGACTTTGTACCAGCACGATGTGTCGGTGCGAACGATAAGCCTGTCGGAAGCTAGCACATGGAACTTACTCCAGAACAAAGACAACACTGGCTACAAAGATTAGAAGACCTAGAAAAAGCCCTACACGTAGCCAGGGTAGCTCTAGGAATGGAAGAACCAGATGAATAATAATATCTTGGGGCGAACACAAGCCTGTGTAACCCAAAGGAGGGGAACCCCAAGACAGTATGAGTATAACAGCATAAGGATTATAAGTCAAGGTGTAAAGTAGCATAAAGGGCTTGACGTAGCATTAAAACTTTGATACACTGATGACATTAAGAAAGGACACAAGCCATGACTATAGTAAGCATAATAGACGAGTCCGAACCCCTCTACGGGGTAAGGATAGGCGACCACATCAACACCTGGGTTAGCCAATCAACTAAAAACTTTATGGAAAACTATGAGCCGGATTTAGACGAACCTGACTGGGATGAACCCGACTACGAGGGGACGCCCGACCATGTAGATGTCACCGACCCCCGTGAGCAAGACTGGGACGAGGTGCGGTAATGGATAACGCACCACAATGGTTTTTAGACGAGGGCGAACGGATAGCACTTGAGGGTGGCTGGGAAGATTAATGCAAACACTCGAAGCTCTCCTCAAACGACTACACAAAGCATTTAAGAAGACGAGAAAATGATAATAATTGATAAACCACATTTAACCCAAGTAATGGAAGTCTGGAGCCCGAAGTACAACAACACCAGCCTCACCCAAGACTACGGCGAGCAAGTCGCACTGTTGCACAAAGGTAAAGTCCACGACCACACCAGCGGATACATAATCGTGAAGTTCCCGAAAGCCAAGCACCTTACTGGCCGCTACGCTATCAGACGCGACTTCGCTAAACAACACGCTATCGGTACGAACGGGAAAGCCCCGATGTATGAGATACCGATGAGCCATTTCGAGCCCTGGATTTCACGTGAAGAAGAAAAAGAACAAGTTACTGAAACCCTAGTCGGGATTGGTTGGTGGGTATGAACCGACCTAATCCAGCTTGGAAAGGTTTTATCCCAAGCGGGGGCATCAATGATTCGATTGCTAGGTGGCATGAGAACCAACCCGACCGAGTGCAGACTGTAGCAAGCCCCTCAACGCTCACAGAATGCCCCAGAGCGGTTTGGTTGCGTCACAAGCATAAAGTCCCTCCTACTAATAAAAGAGGCTGGGGACAGTCCCAACGTCTGTTACTAGGCCGGAACTTCGAGAACCAGATAGCTGAACAATTAAAAGATGATGGGAAGTTATTGTGGCACTGGGCGGATAACTTCGTAGGAGAGTCAGACAAGTTCGTAATGGGCGAGGGACTCGACCGCATCGAAGGAACGCCCGACCTGTTACTAAACTTGGACGGACACGTTGTAGTTAGTGACTCCAAGACCTCACGCGCCGATTCATTCGCTTACGTGCCGGTAGACCCGCAAAGAATCTGGGACGACCCGCTGTGGAACCACTACAGGTTACAGGTCACAGCCTACTACATGCTGTGTCACAAGAATCACAAATGGTTTGAAAATAACCACACAGTTCTAAGGGACGAAAAGGGCTGGCTACCATTACCACTACCGGAAGCCTGTCACCTGTTCAGCTTCGCCTTAGATGACGGGGTGATTAAACGGGAGATTACGTGGAAGCCAAACCAAGACCTGATGACACAGGTAGTCAGATACGCCCGCCGCTGGAACGCCGCATACGCCAGCGAGACTATACCGGATTGTGTATGTGAGGCCGAGGACGGCATTAAATTTTGCAACTATGCTTACGAGTTCACCACTACAAGGACGGGTTACAAGCTCGGTACACGGTGCTGTAAGACAGTTGATATAAGTAACAATAAGGAGATACAAGCCAATGAGTAAATTTAACGTAGGTGATAGAGTGAGATTACTCCCACAGGGGTTTACTGCCCATTGGGATGTTTTCAGGGGTGAGGGAGTAGTGGCCAGCACGGATAATGGAAACAAAGATAACTACATAACAGTTTCCTCAAACGAGTTAGAGGGCGGCACAAATGTATTCGACCCTAACAATTTAGAATTAGTAACAAGTAAGAAAGGCAAGAAAATGACAGAACCTAAGAAGCACCTTTACAGATTAAAGAAAGATAGCATGGGGGCAAAGAAAGGAATTGTCGTCATAGAACAGTGTACGGACGGTACACAAGACTTCAATATACTGGAAGAGTTCAAGCAAACCCACTTTAAAAAAGCCCCAGGCTACTTTGATAGAGAAGATATAGTAGACAACCCTGAGTGGTGGGAAGAGGTTACAATAGAATATGTACCAGTTAAGAAACTTGGACGGCCAAAGGGCAAGAAGCAAGGGATAACCCTCGCAAGTAAAGGTGGTTGGACACCAGCCCGCCGTCGCGCACAATCACGTAAGATGAAAGCCTACTGGGCAGGGAGAAATTAATGAATTTTGAATATACGATTAGTAAGATAGGCGCGATGGGTGAGGCGGAAGAGCCTTACGGACAGCGCTGGTGGGGAACTGCCGAGGGGAGCGATTTAGAGATTAGCTTCTACACCCGCTCAGATGTGCAAGTACACGCCGGTTCCAAGATTACCGCTGAGGAAAAAGTCATTAAGATGACCAAACCCAAGCCTGACAAGCCCTCACGTGAGTACGTGTTCTTAAAGAAAGTGAAAGTAGTAGGCGGGCAAATGCTGTCTACTAGCACAAATGACTACGCTCCGCCCTCACCAACCCAACCGGCTCAGACCATGAACCCCTTAGATGTGGGAGCTATCGAGGGCCAGTTAAAGCGGATTGAAGAGAAGCTGGACAAACTACTAGGGTTAGATGACCCAGAACAAGACCACGCCCAAGCTCAGGCCAAGCGTGACCAAGAACAAATAAACGGTGGGGATGAATTGTTCCCAGAAACGGAGAATTAACGTGGCAGGAACAAAAGATGGTGGGCTACGAGCCGCTGAAACTAATAAACGTAAGTATGGGCGTGACTTTTATGTAAAGCTGGGCGCTGTCGGCGGTAAAAAGGGCCGGACCGGAGGGTTTGCGTCTGATGTAGTCGGACCCGATGGATTGACTGGCAAGGAAAGAGCTAGAATCGCCGGAGCTAAAGGGGGCAAAACTCCGAGGACAAATAGGTTGTACTAATGTTCGCTAAGAAGAAGCTTACTAAGGAGCAAAAAGCGGTGAGGGCGCTCAAGGCGAAGCTTCCTCTTGCGAAACCTACGCTCAGGCCGTTAAACAAGCTCCGCGCCGAGGCTGACGACTGGTTCAGCTGGTATGTGCGATTGCGTGACTCGCACTTTGACGGTCAGGAATGGACAGGAACGTGTATAACGTGCTCTAAGACGGGCGTTGTGGCCTATCTCGACCCTGCAACCGCCAAGAAGCGAAAGACGGGCGCAGTACGCTACACGAACGGCTGGGACGCCGGGCATTTCGTAACACGGGGACACCTGATAGTCCGATTTAACGAGCAGAACGTGAATCTACAGGACAGCTACCGCTGCAACCGGATGCGCTCAGGTGAGTATGAGAAGTACCGCTTAGCCCTCAAACTCAAGTACGGGGATGAGATACCAGAAGAACTGGAAACTTGGGCGCGCAAATACCCAACCTATAAATTAAGCCGAGAAGAGTTGGAAGAGGTGATAGAAAACGCCAAAGAGTATATCGGACAATACAATGCTTGAGTACCTAGTAGTCCACAGTAACCTAGCACAGCTAATGGCGACCTGTAGTACCCTTATGCGCCAGGGATACGAGCCCGTGGGCGGTGTGTCTTGGGACGGGAACGAGTATATACAGGCTATGGTTCGCTATGAAGCAGTAAAGGTGAATGACGTGCCTTCTAATTACTATGGCGGGTACGAAGACTTAGATGTAAAGGAAAGTAATTTAAGTAAGGAGCAATAATATGGACGACAATATTTACACAGAAGGCCGAGCAGAATACGCTGAACCTCAAGAAAAAGAAAGCGTAGGATTACCTCTGAATCGCCAAGACGAAGAGTTAGAGGCAGTCTTTGAAACTCTAGGAATGCTGGAGAGGCGTTTAACCCCAGTCCTACAGCCTGAAGCCCCCACGAACCCGAGTGAAGACCCTAGTGCGCTTGCTAAAGATTCTCGGCCAAAGTCCCCAAGTCTAGTACAGATAGAGCGTCACATCCGACTGTTGCAAGACCTAAACGCTAAAATTAATTACATCACTCACCGGCTGGTAGTATGACTGACCAAACATCCTGTATAGCCTAAGACTTGACAAAAGGCTTATGCTTTGTTACAATGGAGCTTGACTGACAGTAACATAAACTAACTCATAAAGGACACAAGCCATGAGTATCGCAAAAGCAGGGTTCATCGAAACCCCAGTACCAAAAACAGCAACTAAGAAAGTACTTCTTCGGGAAGTAGACCGCCTGGGAACACCCACTCTTCTGTGGTTCATCGCTAAGCGTCACAAGACCGGACTACTGGTGACGGGTAACCTCACCTTAGCCACGTTGTACTTTTTCCCATTCGTGCCGGATATGCTTCTCAGCGCCTTACAAAGCCTGTAGACTGTAAGCTTACGGGTATAGTATTAGACTAAAAAGTCACCCCGTAAACAGTTTGAGAATTTGTAAGGTAAGGAAAGGAGTACTAGGTTATGCCTGATTACATCAAGAAAGGCGCTTAACCGAGCACTTTGAAAGAATGGAAAATGCCCGCTGGTCTGATGGTCTATGTTGACCTCGACAGCTCCAGTCGGCTAAAATAGAGTCTGTGACAGGATTCGAATTAGACCCCCAACCACCGGGGGTCTTTTAAGTTAGCTATTTACTTTACAGCCATACAGGACTACATTAAACTTATGGCCTCCGAAAAAGAAGAAACACTATACCAAATTGTAGCCGAAACTTGTTGCACCCCTGAGAGGTACGGCACCGTAGCTGTAGCTGCCGCTCTGACAGACGACCCGTTTCCCAGCATTTGGAATTAGCATGAAGTTCCTAGAACAAGCCCTCTGCGCCGAAACAGACCCAGAGTTGTTCTACGGAGATGGCCCAGTATCAGACGCGGCCAAAGCTGTCTGCTTTACCTGTGATGCTTTCGGTGAATGTCTCCGCTCGATTGACCTGACCGCGCCCAAGGATTCTGAGTTCGGCTTCCAAGCCGGTATGAACGTCAAGCAACGTGTCGGATTAAGAGTTTATGATTCAGACTTACTAAAATATGTCGCCATACTGGATGAGGTAGCATGATTTACCTGCGTAGTGCGGTTGAGGTGGTGAGAGATTATGGCGGGATAGCCGCTGAGAGCGCCGTAGAGTGCTTCTATGACGCCCGTAAGTGGTTAGGCAGGGCTATTGTCGGACAGCTGGATAAGATGGACCAGGCGGCCTGTAACGCGCTCAATAGGTCGGAAGATGAGTCTTGAACATCTCCCGCTTACAACAGTTGAATTAGTGGCGCAGCTCTACGCCCTGCACGATGCAGAGACTCACGCTATCTTTAGCAGGATGTTAACGGTCGAGTCGAGCGGCGGGGTTGCTGAAGAACACGGCGATTCCAACGACAACGGCGACAAGCCAGCCAATAGCTTCATCGAGTCCGACTAACCCTAGTGCGTAGCGGGCAATCAAAAAAGCCAGAATACCTAGTACAAAGTTGATTAGTAAGTTCATTTATTCGTCTCCTGTTAATCCATTAGGCACTGTGAATACGGCCAATGCAGTAATTATAGCACCACTTATGAGGGGAATGATAACTGCCCACTCATCTCCGGTAATTCGGCTGTCCGAACTCATAGCGGTAGCGACTGCTACTCCTACGGTGCTCAGCCCCGTTACAACTGACGCGATAAACTTTGCTACTTGTGCTGCTGTATAGTTCATTTCTTTTTCCCTCCCTTAGCCCAACGCTTAGCTATCTTGGGCATATTCTTAAACATAAATTTCCTTTGCTTGGCACTCTTAAACGGCATATTTTCTCCTTATCTGACCGTTCGGCCAGGTATTGCTTTACCCTTATTAGAACCCGATTGATAGATTAGATAAACCCAGCAGTCACCACCGGCGGCTTTTGAGTTTACTCGGACACGGTGGCCTTGGTTCTCTAGGACATTCCAGTTATAGCTAGAGTCCTTGATGTACATCTTGTATTCTCCACCCTTCACCTTAAAGAAGGTGGCGGTCTGACCTACCGGACTGAAATACAGACGCTTGCCAGAAGGTTTAGGCTTGTTGGCTTCAGCGACTATTGTGCGGGGGTCGGAGTAGTTAGAGAGTGAGGCGTTCCAAGTAGTGCCTTTCTTACGAGCGTCGCAGTGTAGGTGCGGGCCGGTGACTTGACCAGTCTTACCTGTCTTACCGAGTACTTCACCCTCTAAGACGAGTTGACCCTTACGGACTAGTTGTTCATTCAGATGTAGGAAGCGCCAGGTGTAATTACCGATATCAACGGCTACGGTCTTTCCACCAGCTGCACCAGTACTTACGTCAGATACGAATCCGTTACCAGGACAGAATACTTTAGTTCCGACAGCAGCGGCCCAGTCTAAGCCGAGGTGCCTACCCATACTCCCCGTATTAGGGACCATATATTCAGTTTTAACTTTGGGGTTATTATCGAGGGGCAGACGCATAAGCTCTCCTTATAATATTAGTATACCATTAACCAAAAACATTATTAGCAAGTAATACGGTCATCCCTAAGATGGCACCCACCGCACCAACAGCGGCGTAGATTTTACCCATCGAAATCTCTCCACCTCTATCTAGGTTCATTTTCTTGGTTACAATGTCTACCTTCTCCTCTAAAGCTTTGTGCTGGGCGTTGTACTCAGGACGGGGGAGGAACGTATTAGTCTGGTCGGTGAGAGTCTGTCTAAATTCATTAACGGCGTCAAAGCGTTTCTCGCTGGCGGTTTCAGCTTTGGCGACCGCTTCTTTTGCAGCAGCGAGAGCGGCAGCTACGGCTTTCTCCTGACTCACTAGGGCCGCTGAGACAGCCGTTTCACTGTCAGCAAAGCGCTGGTCATAGTGCTGCTTGAGGGTGTCTACCGTCCAACCTGATTCTTGCTTGGCCGTTTCGCCAGACATTATCTGCCTATCTTAACCCTAAATGTGAATATCAGGTGTAGACAAACGAACAAGGCTACGATAGTAATTCCACCGATAATAGAGACTACGTTACGGAGCCACTTGTACTCATATCCAAATGTAAAGAGCCACTGGTAGACAGCGGCGGGTATCAGAGTGAACAGGATAACTAAGAGCAGGTAGAAGATGTAGCGGCGGATAGGGGTGTATGAGTCCACGGGCTGAGCGACTTCGTACAATTGTCGTCTTATCAAGAAGAACAGACAGTACAGAACACAAACAGTCGTGATGATAGCTCTTACGAAGAATGACCAGTTTTCAATCATTTGTTTTTTCCTTTTTCGAGGTCTTCTTGTTGCCGACGCAACCCGCCCGTACCTACAAACATATTATAAGCAACATCCCCTCGGTCTCCTAGAGCTTTATTTAGGAGTTCTAACTGCTCGGTATTACGGTCGATACTATCTGTTACGCGGTCAATCCTATCTAAAGCTTGCGCCTTGATTTCATTAACTTCTATGTTGCTTTTTTTGAAGCGAGAGAACCACATAGAGTTACTTCCTTCGGCCGTCGATAAGGCGTCCATATATTTTCTCACTTGTTTCTGCTTGGCGCTGGATGTTGGCTTGCATACTATCCAATGTTGTCGCTATCTTATTACTAAACTCTTTTGCATCCGTAACCCGAAGGTCACGCTGCCTCTGTCCATCTTTATACACGTAAATCAGCGCTACGACTAGGGCTATTATTACAATCGCAGCTGGTAAACCGAAGCCTTGTACGATTTCGTCAGTCCCTATAGAGACTGCGAAGTTCACTGGGAACACTCCACTATCGGCAGCCAAGATATATCTTCACCCCTACGGCATTCTAGGAGCCTTGTTAGGGGGTTTTCTCTGACGAAGACGACTACGGTTTGACCGGGCTCACCATTCTCTCCTTGCGGACCGATATACTTATCAGGATTTGCTTCCATAATAGCGAGTACTGCCGCGGCTACCATGTCAGACGTGACTGTTCCTGGTAAGCCTTGCGGTCCTGGCGTGCCTACCCCGTTCCGGCCGTTAACGCCATTGATACCGTCCCGTCCATCCGTACCTGGAGTGCCGTCTTGCCCATCGAGACCATCACTACCTGCGAGGGAGAGTTTTAATTCCTTGAACTGGGTTGGGCTTAGTTCAGTCACCCTAACATGCTGAGAACTAGCCAGGCTGTTTACTTGACTCTTAAGTAAGCGGAGCTGGTAGCTCCCGTAAGCTGCGATGCCGACCAGTAAACAGATGAGAAACATAGTTTGGAGAACGCTCCAGCGGACGAGGCGGTCTCTATCCTCTTTCCAGTACTCCTGTACTTTTTCCAGGTACTCTTTCTGTTTCTCATCTGTCATTTCTAGCCCCAGACTTCTATCAGGTACTGATAGTTAGAATCAGCGGTTACGACATTGTGCTTAAATTCAGTTGCGGTGAACGAGTCAAAGTTGGAACGAGTTTTAGTTACCCAAGCAGATGTTCCTGAGTCCCATTCGACCTGATTAACCATGCGGTCACTGTTGCGGTTAGTGTTCCCGCGAGTAGCGTCCTGATACCACCAGTCACACACTTGATTAGTACCGTCAGTAACGCCTACGGACTTATGAGCGTAAGTCTGCCCGCCAGTTTTAGAACCGACAGTTATTCTAGCCGCGAGTGGCTGGAAACCACAGGTGACTGTTTTAACACCAGTGACTCCGTAAGATGCTGTAGTGAGAAAGTATGCCATGGTAATCTCCTTTATTATATTAATCTAATACTGCTTACCAGCCAATTGCTATCCAGCTAAATTTAACTGAGCCGGACTTCTCATTACTAGAGAAGTTAAAGCCTGTAAGCGTTCCGTTAGTCTGTGCTGACGCAATAGCAAGGTCTGCGAGTGAACCCGCATTAGTTACGACAATAGAAAGAATGCCGTTTGGGAATGGCTCTGGGAAAGCTATAGTAGTGTCACCACTTGCGTTGGTTGTTACGGTGACGGTACCAGCTTGCATATAAAATTGCCCTGTCCCGGCCGCAGGTAACCCAGTACCTATGAGCACTTCCGCAGTTCTACCCAGTAAATCAACGCCCAGCATTTTGGCAGGTGTAACGGCAGAGTCAGCTAACTTGTCAGTGGTTATGTTTGCATCCGTAATATTCGCAGTTACAACAGAGTTGTTCGTGTTTAACTTTCCGTCCTTGATATTTAGACCATCTACGGTCACGCCATTGGCGGCAGTCTTTTCTGAGATTGTATTGACAGCCAGAGAATCAGCATGGATATCACCGTGAGTACCGTCTTGGTTATGCTCTTCACGCATACCCTTACTGACTAATCCGAAGTGGGTGGCTGAGTCATAGTCTTTTATAACAGCACCACCGTCATGCCCAACCCCAACAGCACCTTCGGTCCACTCGCAGTTGATGTAACTACTACCCGACTTCACACCTGTAAACGTAGCTTGCTTACCTGATACATCAGGGTCTACTGTCAGGACAACTACATCACCATCTAAATAAGGAGAGGAGCTGTTCACAGGCACAGTAGCAGCGCCGGCACTTATAGAACCTGCTAGCGTAGAGCTGTAAGTTTCGCTATTTACGGGGAAGTAGTTATCTGAGGGCAAGGTGGGCATTTGTGTATTCCTTTTTCTTTATATTATCACGTTTGCGATGTTACCTGTAACTCCCAAAGACGGGGTTTACCACCCTGAGTTGGAGTTCCTTTAATCTGAAGGGTGCGGATGGTACATTGACCGTTGATATCCTCAACCGTAATTCGATACTGGTAGGCGTTTATATCCTTCTGAACTCGGAAGTAACGCTTCATTGAGGTCTCAGCAAAACCGCCTCCGCTGTCGCTGATTTCCGTCCATACGTGGGTTGTCCACATAGAGTTCGTCCACTGTGACATTGAGGTAGTTGGGATTATGGAGCGAGTTGCTACTGGTTTGTAGCCTGATTCCCTAGTAATGGCTGAGAGTTCAATGTCTATCTGACCCTGTGGTTCGGCAAACTCTACCTCTCCCTCGGTACACCACATAAACTGAAAGCGGTCTCGCGGGTTAACGTGGTTCAGCCCTGTAATCAGGTCGGCGCGGAAAGCTTCGCCGTAATCTCCCTTAATATCAGCCGAAATTTCACTCAGTCGGTTGTCGCCAGGCTTCCAAGCTAGGAGATGACGGCCGGCCGAACTGTCGGTGTACTGGAAGAAGCGACTGAACCCGATAGTAAAAGCTCTGGGTAGCCACGCCTTGCGCTCTGTATCGAAGATGATAGTGCTGTTGTTCTCATCAGAGTTATAGGGTACAGAAATGTAAATCTTTGCCTCATAGTAGTAGGCTGCGATTTGATTGGAAGCCGCCGGGTTAATTGAACGCACACTATTACGGATGTTTCCACTGGTCTCATCGGTAGAGAGTAGGTTCAGGAAGTCGGCACGGGAACCGATGTTGTAGATAGCTTGCGAGTTATAGTATACGAAGTCATTAAGCACGTTCACCACAGAGAAGGGAGCATTCGTACCTCTCGAACCTGGGAGTTTATAGAAGTTAGGAATCAGAATCACGTCCGCACCACTGGCTAGTGAGTCGAGTGAACCCTGCCATACACAGCCACGACCGTCATTAGAGTCACACCAGATAGTAGCGACTGGTTGGCCTGTGCGGTCTTTAAAGTCCCGCGAGATTATAGGGCGGTACTGTGAGCCTTTCTGTAAATCAACGTAGGTAGAGTCAATCCCTCCCGTACCGAACTGGCCTATTAAGCGTCCGCCGGCACCTATCCACACGCGGAAGGGATTATCACGGTCTTGCGTTGCGTACAGACGAGAGCCGATAAGGGCTACGTCACCTACTCGGAGACCTTGGGTAGAGTTCGTGGTAGGCGCGAGTATCTGGGTTTGTTCTGGGGCGTTCAGACGGTCTACATAAGTGACAGAAGCTTGTCCTTCAATCCGGGCGATAAACGCTTCTTCGCCGGCTGTCTGTCCTACATAAATGTCATAAAACTTAGCTCCGGTTACGGCCGACCAGGTGAAAGTCAGATAGTTGGAGTCGTCGAAAGCTGAGCGCTCACGGTCAACCGTCTTAGTGACAGCGGTAGAAGCAATGGAGCTACCCACTTCATTAACAGCTGCGACTCGATAACGATAAGTATAAATAGCTGTGCCGGCAAGTCCTGTAGCCGTAGGCGTGTTGCCAGTTGGGGCGCTGATTGAGGTGTAGGTTACGAGCGTGGTAGTCCCGTCGTACCGTACCATGTAATCCCAGCCGTTAAAGAGGTAGAGATAGTTGTTAGCCTGTTCGACCCCTACCGCATGTCCTGTCGTGAAAGTCGCCCCAGTACACGCTTCCCAGTTTGCGCCTTCGTCAGTTGAGCGGTAAATAACCCCGCCGGCAACTACGACAATGTGCGAGGCAAAGGTAGATGTTGTGAAAAACCCACCACCCTCAATCGGCTCACCGTTAGGCACTTCAGCTCCGTACCAACCAACACCGGGGCGTAGCGAGGGGGTTCCCGCTTCTTCTAACCACCAGTTATCGGCCTGTTTCAGAGCACCTTCCGGTAGGTCAGACTCATCAACAATATCAATCACGCCCTTATCGAACTTGCGCTGGGTAAGGGTATCCTCACGCGGGGGTGTGGTTGGCAGGTTAAGGGTGGGCGTCTTAACCATAATTATGTCCTAAAGAAGCTGTTACCGTTTTGTGTATTACCAAATCCAGGTGTACCGTCATTTAGGAAATTGAGTTCGTTTGGCCCCTGACTATTCTCTAAGACCATGTTCTGAAGAGCGAGGGTGGCATCTCGGTCAGCGGTCTGGAAGACGAACCCATTACGCTCATTAGAAGAACGCAAGGCGACCATCTTCTGCACGATGTAGTTAGGGTCGCTCATTTCAGGTACGGAGTTCGCGCCCGTCATTAGGGTAGGTTTCTTGTAATAAGTGAAATCAACCACCTGGCCGTCATACGAGCCGTTGTAGCCGTTTATGTTCAGGGTCCAGCCCTTGTTAGCTCCGCCTGTCCAGTAAGCTACAGAGGCTTGTGAGCTGACGTTAAGCGCATCCCCGGCTGTGATGGTAGCTAAGGGAGAAGAGCCGACACGGAAACCCTTAGCGGGGATACGCATGTTACTCGGTCCATCGTACTGACTCGTACCTGAAGCAAGGGTGATAGTCTCACCCTCTTGAGTAGCGGTAGTGAACAGTTCCTGCCACAGCGTACCGTCGGCACGGTCCCAAGTACGGATAGCCGTATTAGCTAGGTTAAGTGCGATTTTCCACTCAGGGTCAGTAGAATCTGGGATGACATCTTGCCCCCGGAAGAGGGTGTAATATTCTTGAAAAATCTCGGAGAATTTAGTCATTTTGTATTCCTATTTTCTGTTTTCTGGTTTCATTGTACTACGTCTAGGCTTGACACGCACTACTCTTCGGCGCGTACCCTTTTTAATCTTAACTGTTTTGCCCTTAGCTATGCGAGCCTTCTTAACACGGATAGCTTTCCCGCCGCCCGAACGTCCACCACGGCTGCCCGACGAACCGCTGGAAGCGTAGTAGCCACCCTTCATACCAGCGCCAGGACTAAACGTGAAAGTACCGTTATCGTTCTTAGCGATGTTGTACTTACCGAGATTGTATGCAGCTTTAAGTCCCTTCTGGCTAAGCTCCTCACCTTCGTACCTGGCTTCGGCCCCCGCTTCATTTAAATCATGCAGACTCTTCCTAGCCCAGTAATCGGTTAATTGAGGGTTGGCTTTAAGGAAGGCTTTTTTCTGAGCCTTGTCAGTCATGGCGAAGTACTTATCCTGTAAAGCGTTTACGGCAGGAGTGCTCGGGTATCTGTCTAGCTGGGGGATTCCTAAGTAACCGCGCTTCTTGCGATTGAATTCTTCGTTCTGAGCGTAGTAGTCAGTTATATCAGGGTTAGCCTTGTAAAACTCTGTTCGTTGCTTGGGATTGGTGATGGCGTCTAAGATAGCTAACTTGCCCTGGACGGGAGGACTCATCACCGGACGCTTGCCTATTGGTCCGGCCGGCTTATCACCAGTCTTGTTTTTCTGGTCTTTGGTCTGTGAGGCTTCTATCTGGTCGTAGAAGTCGGACACTTTCTGATAGTAGTTTTCCATCCAGGGATTCTGTCGCTTCATTACGTTGCTCATGGCCTTGTCGCCGGCGTTGTAGTCATTGTTAACTTGGGCGGAAAGGATAGTACGCTGTTGGGCGGGAGTGAGGCCGAATAACGGGTTGGAAGGTTGGCCCTTCTTAGCCATCTTGTTATTCAGTTCTCTTTCTGCTCTCAGCAGCTCGGGGTTGTTGAGAAGCTGGACGGCTTTCTCCGCACTGTCGATTACACCAGGCGTCTTGTTCTTGCTGTGCATGGCCTGGAATAGTTCAAAAGTCTTCTTGTCCTTAATCGTCTTACCGACATCAGTGAATGCTTCTCCATAGTTCTTGCCTGACTGTTGTTTTTGGGACAACCCCTGTCCAGCTTTTACAGGCTTAATGACCGCTCCGAGGTAAGTAGATTTTGTGTCATCTTTAGCTTGCAGAATATCGCCAGTCACACCCATTTGCCCCATTACTTGGTCGGCTTGCTGGGGAGTAACTACCCCACGCGTGACACGGGATACGATGTTAGCGCCCTTACTAGCTCTATCTTTGCCCTGTTCAGTTCGAGGTTGGTTCTGTGTGAACTCGTCAGCCAAAGGCTTACCATTGTAGGTGTTGACGTTGAAAACTGTTTTAGCGACGTTTGATACAGGAGAAGAGGGAAGTAAGCCGGTGGCTGGATTACCCCCAGCGGCGCGTTTCTTATCGTACAGGCTGGTAGACATATCACCTGTAAGTTGGTTAAACAGGTCGCCGGCTAATACGCTGGGGTCAATCTTTCCTTCCTTACCCATTCCATAAACAGCACGCCAAGCTGCTCGGTTAGCTGGACGGACATCAGGCCACAGAGGAAGTCTGAATATCCCTTCCCACTGACCTGTTTTCTTTCCATTCTCATCCAGTATCGGCTTAGCCCAAGGCATGGCGAACGTCCAAGAGTTATCGAGTTCGTATTCCTTGCCGGCGTCTATCATATCTTGGTAGTATTGAGCCGCATTGGACACGCTGTACGCGGTCAAGCCAGTCATTGCTGTAAGAATAGCTAGGTCTTTAGCGGCGGTCTGACCAGGGGCTCTGCGGTACGCCTGTCCCAACGCTCTAGTACCGGCCTGAATCGCACCCGAGTAAGGGACGAATGGTTCCATAGTTTGTGCCAGTTGAGATACCCTCTCGAAGTCACCGAATACTTGAGCTGAAGCCCGAGCACCTATTTGCTTAGCTTGGTCGTCGGGGAAGCCTTGGCGTAACGCTCTCTGATAAGCTCCCTCAGCTACGGCGTAGCGTTGGGCGTTGCTCACACTAGCCAGCCCCACATTCAGCCCACGCCATATATCCCTGGTTGTCCGTACCGGGTTTCGTAAGAAGAACTCTTTAATACCCGCCCGTTCAGCGATGTCATCAGCAGTTGTCTTTTGGATGTTCCTGGTCTGTAGGGCGTTTTCGTAAGCCATGTTGTTTTTCAGAAACTCTTTATGCCGGGCTAATAGGTCAGGATTACGGGTAAGGTGACTAGCCATGGAGCGCCAAGAGTTCGGGCCGACACCACTCAGACCATCAGCGTTTCTAAACATAGCTACGGGGTTCTTAACCGCTACTTGCCATATCTGAAAGGCAGGTTGAAGCAAACCCGTCCATACGACTTTTTGAATATTGCTCAGGGGACGGATTACAGTGTCGATAATTCCCTGAACATTCTTATCATTCTGTTTAGCGAGGTTCGTAGCCCATTCCCCAGGGAGTTCAATACGCCCTATCTCACCATTCACCCTGTACTGGATATTCTCGCTGTTCTGGGGGTTGTTCTGAGTAGTCTGGCGCGCCTGGTCGTTAAGAGTGCGTGATGTATCTTCGAGCTGGCCTACCTGTGTGCGAGCGTCTTCTAACTCATCTCTTAGTTGTTGAGCCTGGCGCTGTAAACTAGCAGACAGCCCACCTTTAGCGTTTGCTCTTGTCACACTTCGGGTAATATCGGGGTCAGCAATCTGCTCAGCCATAGCTATTAGTTGGCTACGCGAGTAGTTCACAGGTTTACCACCGTTCACTCTCCTACTTAGAAGTTGTCTTGTGAGGTCCACAGCTCGGTCCTCAGCGGCTTTTGCCTGTAGCTTGGTGGTCTTTGCACCCTGTGTAGTTACCTGGCCTTTACGGGCAACTGTCCTACGTTCTGCCCGGGCAGTTCTAAGGGAGTCGGATATGTCCCTAGCGTCCTTTAAGAATTGCTTGTGAGACACTACTACATCTGCATCTACAGTTTCCTTAGCGCCGGGAACCATACCCTTGCGCGTGCGGTCGCGGAGTATCAACCCATACCGCTGAGTAGCGACGTCCTTAACGTGGTTAATCGTGTTCTGTTTAACAAGAGACAGGGGAGCGCTCGGGACTTCATTGAACTTCTCCCTGGCTTTGACGCCCTTCTGCCCGCTCCTAAGTCCCCCAGATACAGAGAGTCGCTGCATATCTTCGGGGGCTAGTTTGGTACGAGAGGTATAGTACTTGTAACGGGCGAGGTTCTCAGCAGTACCTTTAGGGAGAGAGCCGGCAGCTTCCTTCTCAGCTACTAAACGAAGTTCGTGCTGACGCAGGGC
>Ga0190275_10000919_pt1 | contig 23104 bp, 21 predicted proteins | sample Popmic550T_FD_133745 | JGI IMG/M metagenome (GOLD analysis project Ga0190275, IMG submission 133745) | Populus adjacent soil microbial communities from riparian zone of Yellowstone River, Montana, USA - 550 T | ecosystem: Environmental > Terrestrial > Soil > Riparian zone > Trees stand | place...
CCTCGCTCCAGCGCAAGGCCTACCTGGGCCTGGAGCTGCGGGCCGGAGCCGGCGCCAAGTACCAGCTGCTGGCCTTCCCCCTGCAGCGCAAGGTGCAGCTGGTCAAGGTGACCGCAGCCGGCATCGAATACCTGGCGATCGCCAAAGACGTCAAAGCCCTGATGGGCATCAACAAAGCCAATGCCCTGCGGCTGCGGGCGATCAACGTCACCAGCGGCCCCGAGCGGGGACATTCCCAGCTCTCGGCCTTCGTCGGCGGCGAGCTGGTCACCGAGGCGATCGACGCCGCCGGCGGAGAACTCACCGGCCGCGCCGCGGCCGTCGCGGTGGGCGCCCTCAAAGGCGCCAACGGCGTCATCGCCAGCGTCGACGACGTCGTCGTCCGGGTGCCGAGCCCCTTTTAGCCGCCCCGCTCGACCACCTGCGATCCCTAAAGCCAGTGCTGGATCAGGTCGTCCTCAGGCACGTCCCTGACATGGCGGGCTGGGATTCCCATGACCACGGCCTGGGCGGGGACGTCGGCGGCAACGACCGAGCCCGCGGCGACAAAGGCCTCCCGTTCGATGCGGATGCCTGGACACAGCACCGCCCCAGCGCCGATTCGGCAGGCACGCTCAAGCCAGGGTCCGCGCAAGGGAACGTCGGGGGGATGGCGGGCCATCGCGTTGTCGTTTGCCATCGTCACGCCGGGGCCGACGAAGACGTGATCCTCGATCCTCGTGTGGCCGGTCAGATAGCAATTCGTCTGGATTCGGACTCCCGCTCCGATCAGGACGTCGTTGTCCACCGCCGATCCGCGGCCGATGACGCTTCCTGCACCGACCACCGATCGCTCGCGCACATGGGACTGGTCGCCCACGATCGCCCCCTGCCCGAGGCGGGCGCTGGCGAAGACAATGGCACCGGCCAACACCGCTGCGCCGTCCCCGAGGACTGCGGCCAGCGGTCGCTCCCGACTTGCGCTCGATCGTGGGCCGAGGTGAGGGCTCTTTCCGACGATGGCCCCATCCTGAATCGTCACTCCGGATCCGATCTGGGTTCCAGAGTGGATGACGACATTGGCTCCGATCCGAGAGTCATTGGGAAGCTCAACGTCCTCCCCGAGCAAGAGGCCTGGGGCACGACTCGAATTCTGCAGGCCGTTCATGCCCTCATCTTCTTGAGTCAAAGCGTTGATTGCTCCGAAAGCCGCATAATCCCGGCAATGTCGACGAGCACGATCGAGCGACCGCGCGACGCCGGACCCGGCTCTGGTTTGGACGGGAGCTGGCTGGTGATCGTTCGCAACGACAACCACAATACCTTCGACCATGTTGCCGACACGCTGTCCCGCGTGCTCCCCGGCGTCGGCTTGGAGGAGGGGCATGGAATGGCGGACCGGATTCACAGGACGGGTCAAGCAATCGTTTGGTCGGGCCCGCGGGAGCCCGCTGAGCACTACTGGCAGCAGCTGGAGGCCGCCGGGCTGACGATGGCACCACTGGAACGGCACTGAGCAGCGGGGTGGGTTGGTGACTTCCAAACTGCCACGCATCGCCATCCTCAAGGAGGCCTTCATACCGCACTATCGGGTGCGGCTCTACGAATTGCTCGGAGCGATGCCGGACGTTGACTACGTCGTCGTTCACGGACAGGCTCCGGCTGCAACGGCGCATCGCGCCGCCCCCGGGCCATTCTCCTTTTCCGAGATTCGAAGCAGCAACCGCGAACTCCGCATGGCTGGAAAGACGCTTGCCTACCAGCCGGTGGTGCGAACCGTGGCGGGGCCGGGATTCGACGGAGCGGTGATCGGTTCGGAGCTGAAGCTGCTCGCCAATACCGCCCTATTTCCGATTCTGAAAGCGAAGCGGCGTCCGGTGCTGCTGTGGGGGCAGGGGGGAGAGAAGCGAGAGGACCTGAGTTCGGCGATGAGCCTTCTCTCGGGCGCTGGGGCTCTCGCGAAGCGCACCGCGGCGCGCCACGCCGACGGCTATCTCTCATACACCCAGGGCGGCAGGGACCGGCTCGTCGAGTCCGGGGTAGACCCAGCAAAGATCTTCGTGATCAGGAACACGCTCGATATCGAGCGTGAGATCGAGCTGCACAGGCAAATGAGAGACGGCAGCGAGGAGCAGCTGCGTCACGAACTGGGATTGCAGCGAGACTCGATCGTGCTGCTCTACATCGGCCGCGTCTATCGCGAGAAGAGGCTCCCTGAGTTCATCTCCTTGATCCGAGCCCTGCGGGACCCAGGCTCGACGGATGCGGTGGTCGAGGGAGTCGTGATCGGAGATGGCCCCGATCTCGAAGCGGTGCGCCAGGAAGCCGGGGACATCGACGGTCTCCACCTCCCGGGAGAGATAAGGGATGGCGAGCTGATCGCAAAACACATGCGGGCAGCCGCGGCTCTGGTGATTCCGGGGAAGGTCGGGCTCGCGGTCAACCACGCGTTTGGGCACGGAGTGCCCGTCATCACCCGGACCGGCGACCTGCATGCACCGGAGTTCGAGTACCTGGAGCCGGAGCGAAACAGCATCGTCGTGTCCGGCGACTTCGACGACTTTGTGCGGGCGGTCGCCGAGTTCGTCGATGCCCCCGAGCGTCAGCGCCTCCTCTCCGCCGGTGCGCTCGCTTCTCGCGAGGGCCTGACGATCGCCGGGATGGCGAGTGCCTTTCACCGGGCGGTGTGCACGACGTTGAAAATCCAGCAATAGGCATCAAATCATCGTCCAGGGTCCTCAAGGGCTCTGAACCATGGCCGATCACGGACAGGTGCCTCTTGGTGAGGTGCGCTCGGAACGTACCCGTCGATGCCAGGCCCTCCCAGAACCCCAAGCGCCCTGCTCTTCGCCTCGGCGGCTATTGGCGCGATCGCGCTCTCCTGGCCCGGCGCGACGTTGGCCACTCAGGACTCAATGTATGTCTCGCGGCCCTCGTCGCATATGCACGATCGCGGATGTGCAGCCCCTCAGGACCGCGCGGGTCGCGAGAGTCGCCTTCCCTGCAAACTACTGCCACGCACTGCCATAGTCTCTGGTCCTCGCGGCGCGGTGGAGCTTGGTTCGCGCGTCTCCTTCTCCTTCTCCTCAAGTCGCACTCGCTCTTCCTTCAAGTGCCGGCTGGACTCGACTCGATGGGTGGCGTGCAGGAGTCCGATGATCTACGCCGATCTCGAGGCCGGGCCTCACAGCTTCTCGGTCAAGGCCCACCAGCCCGGAGGGGCTAACGACCCCACCCCCGCATTGCGAAAATTCATCGTCGCGCCTATGGGGTCGGGATCGGAAGAGGAGAAAGTGGGGTCGGGATCGGAAGAGGAGAAAGCCTTCCCGAGTCCGCCCGGGGCATCGGCTCTCGAGCCTTTCGACGGGGGTCCTGATCGGACGAGTTTGTTCGCGCCCGACAGCGTGTGGGCCACGCCGGTTTCTGCCTCCGCGCCGATCGATCCGAACTCACCGCGCCTGGTTGCGCGGCTCGTTGCTCAGATCGAGACCGAACGGGCCGCGGGAGGCGGCCCGAGCCTCGGAACAAGGAGCAGAACCACGTTGTACGAGGTAGGGCCCGATCAACCGCGGGTCCCTGTCTTTCTCGACACCGGGCCCTGGGGTGATCAGCTCGCGGCCCGCTTCCTAGAAGGAGTCCCGATTCCCCCGGGGGCGCTACCCGTGGCAGGTGAGGACCACGCGATGACCGTGTGGCAGCCTTCGACCGACTCCTATTGGGAGTTCTACGATATGCGTCAGGCATTGCACGCTCCCCAGTTCGCCCGCTCGCCGGCGGTGGCAAGCGGTTGCAGCCTTCCCAGCGGGACTTATTCATACAAGCTCACCAGCGTTAACGAACATGGAGAGACGCCCGCCGAGGTGCCCCTGGCCAAGGCCCGCGTCCCGGAAGCGGGCGGATGCGTGACGTTGCGGTGGGGTGCAATAGGGGGCGCCACCGCCTACAGGGTCTATCGGGGCTCCGAAGGGTCGGCCTTCTCCTACCTCGCGACGGTGCCAGCCGGCGGCGTCAGCTTCGTCGACGATGGCCTGTCGTCGACCGACGGAACCTTGCCTCCCAGCGTCAACTCGGCTACTACGCCCGGGGAGTGGCACGCGAGTTTCGGGGGGTTCATCTCCGAAGTATCAAAGAATCCGGGCTACTACCAGGACTTGACTGACAGTGGCGGAAACATCCTGCAACAGTCGCATTGGGGTGCGGCCGCCACCGGGCTGCCGCTGGCGGGTGGTCTGATCACCAAACTGGACGTCGACCGGGGCCGGATCGACCACGCCCTTTCCCTGGGACTGCTCAACAGCACTGCAAATTCACTGTTGCGAGCGGGCGAGTTCGCGTTTCCAGCCCAGCGCAGCGATGGGCGCTCGGAGGACTCAGACTCGATCCCCGAGGGGGCTCGGCTGGTGCTGGATTCTCGCCTTGATATTGATGCGCTGGGGTTGACTCCATTCGCCCACATGCTCGCGGAAGCGGCTCAGAAATATGGAATGATCGTGCACGACGGTTCGCTTGGAACGGTGATCTACGCTGAGGATCCCGCTCCATATGTTGCTATGGGCCAGGCCAATTTCTACCGTCCGCTGATCGGGTCGAACTCGACTAGGGCGCTGCGGGCCTTTCCCTGGGATCACCTCCAAATCGCCCAGATGCACCTGTGCACGCTGCGGCCCTGTGCTGCGGGTTAGTTGGCTTAGGCATCTCGCACGCTGGCAGGTAGGGCAACCCAGCAGCGGCCGCATCGAACACGCCAGAGAGCGATGAGATAGCGGCCAACGAGCTTGGGGACGTGGGCGATGCGCCAGAAGGCGAGCCTCCCCGTCGCCGAGGGGCGCAGTCGGTACATGCTCGATATCTGTGCCGAAGGGGGAACGAGGGAGCGTTCGACGAAGGAGCGGCCACCGCCACGTGGGGAAAGCAGCAAGTCAACGAGGGTGAGGTTGGCGTTGATCTGGTCCCAGTCGCCGGTGACCGTCCAGTTGGCGAGGCGAGTTGCCGCGAGCGCACGACGGGAAGCCGGCTGCTCGGAGAGGATGCTCGTCGCGCGAATTCCCACCAGGCGGCTTAACGTCATCGTCGAGGCTAGGAGCGCGCTCTGCAGCTCCGGAGCTTCACTGGCGATTTGATCGAGTAAAGGTGGTTGCTGTTCGTCGACCTGATTGACATCCCACCAGGTAGCCACGTCGACGGCAAGCCGCAGGCCCGTGAGTCCATCGCGCGAAAAGAACAGCAGCAGCGACGCCAGCTCATCGGCTGGCCGTGCGCGCAGGCCCTCCGAGGCTGGTTCGCTCCGCCGCAACATGCAGCGAGAGAAAGCCTCCTCATACCAGTGGATGCGCCAATGGATCTCGACCGTGGGAAGCTCGGCACGGTCATGCTCGAAACCGAGGTGGAGTCGCCCTCGCGCATTGTGTCCGCCGCGGGCCAACTCGTACCCGCGCCGGGCGAGCACCTCGGCTGCGTGGCTCAACTCCTCGGACTCGACGAGGATGTCGATGTCTCTGGCGGGGCGCATTCCGGGATCGCCGTAGAGATTGCGGGCGAGGGCCGTGCCCTTGAGCGGCAGCGCCCTGATCCCGGCGTCACTCAAATCACGCTGTATTTGGGTAGCAAGTGCCTCAATGGCGATGCCGCGTCGCCCTCCTGCCTCCCTGGTGCGTTGCAGGAGATCGGTAAAGGATAAAGGGACTGCTGCGGGCGCGGCCTCGACGATCCGGGTTCCCAAGATTGGCAGTAGAAGCTGCCTGGACATCAACGCGGCAAGGGTCTCGTAGTTGACGCTTTCGGATAGTTCGGTGAGCCGCGAGGCTGCCTGCCGACGGCGTTCCTTGGTCCCGCAAAGCAGAAGGATCAGCTCCTCCTCCGATGTCGGCGTGCTACGCAACGCGGCTGCTCCTAGGCAATGTCTCTGTGTCGCGGCGCCTCTGCAGACGGCTTGCTTCCCGAGATCGCCAGAATTCCGGTTCCCAGGCCTTCGGCAGGGTCGAGGATCAACGAGACAGCTGCATCCCGCGAGTTCACGTTCAGCTTGCGAAACGACGCATAGAGGTGGCACTTGACCGTGTGCTCGGAGAGATGCAGCTTGGCTGCGATCTCCCCGTTGCTGAGTCCGAGCACGACCAGGCCGAGAACCTGCTTCTGTCGACGCGAGAGCACTGGCCTCTCGATCTGGCGACCGAGCTCTAAGGGCACCGTCAACTGGCCTGCCCCCACCGCGCGCACCGTTTCCGCCAGGCTCGAGTCGATATCAGGCTCGCGCACGAGGCCGGCGGCGCCCGCTCTCAGCGCAGCCCTCATCTCTCCTGCGCTGGTATCCGCGCCGACGACGAGAACCAGCGACTCAGAGAGTCGCTTCGATAGGGCCTCGATCTGGCGAAGAACGCCCTTCTGCGAGAGGTTGAAGGGCGCGACGTAGACACGGGCGAACGGAAGAGAAACCAGGAGCACCGGACCCGAGCTCGTCTCGGAAATCTTCGCCACCATCTCTGGTGGCTCCCGGGCAAGCGCCAGCTCGAGGCGGAGCGAGCTGTCTAGGTTCGGGCCGATCGCTGCAGCGAAGATCGGCTCGGAGCGCGTCTCGGCGATCTCGTCGCCCTGTTGCACTTCAACGGGCATACCTCAAGAACGCCGCGTAGTGACGCGTGCTTGCGTACCTGCAGAGGAATTTCCTCTTTAGGCTGAAAACCCCCCGGCTCCCCTGCTTACGATTCTCGCCACGGCGCTGCAGGACTGAAGTTGAGGGGGGCGCTACGCGTTAAGGCTAAAGGTGAGGTCCCCACGCGGCGTCCCTGGGGGGAAAAGTGCGTCAGTAAAGTCGCCGTCCGCGGCAGCTGCCGTCAACTCAACGAGATCACCGTAGTCGACGATCTGGGGCGTCCCATACTCGTTGCTATTCAAGGCGATCTCCGTTCGTTGCGTCAGGGGCATATTCCGACGGAGCCTAAGGAAGGATTGCTCCTACGTCAAGATTAAAAAAGAACTACTCGAGAGGACGAGCCCCGGAGCCGCCTATCGCGGTATCGACGACAGTGTCCAATCGCCGCGAGGTGATTCACAGTCCTCGAGGAGGCGGGTCGCGAAACCGTCATCGTGCTGGGCTCGGAGCCAGCACTCCGCCGTGACCAGACGCCAGGCGGACCAGGGCCAGCTACGGTCCCTGTGCCTGCCGGAAGGGGGGTCGTCGAGCACATCGCGGCGGACCGCTTCGAGGTCCACGTAGTCCCCGACATGGGGATCTTCCGTTAGGAGCCTACGTATGAGCGCCGCGTCGGGTTCAGCCAAGGAGTCGTGGAAGAGGGCGGTGAAGTAGCTCTTCGAAGGTCGCAGCCTGATCGAGTCCGGGACCAGCCCCTCGATTGCCTCGCGAAGAAGGGGGCGCTCGAGATCGGGGTCAATCGCCAGGGTCGGGGGCAGGCTGAGGGCAAACTCGACCAGGTCGAGATCGATCAGCGGATGGCGCGCCCGCAGCCCGGCCATCTGGGCCCGGTGACGCAGATACTCGCCCACTCCGAGCCGCTCCCTGACTCCGGTGAGAAGATCGGCCATGTAGGCCCACCACCGGGGGCCGTCGAGCTGCTTCCAAGCCCAAGGATCCTGGTGCTCGAAGAGAGTCCGGGCGCTGTCGTTCGTGAGCCAGCCTGGGGCGTAACGCTTGGGAGAGTGGCACCGACGAAAGGTGCGGTGGGCGCGCCCCGGGATTGCGCCCTTCAAGCCGTAGGCTCGTAGGTATCGAGCCCCTGAGCGCCAGCCCCGATAAAGTTCGGTGCCCAGCATTTCGCGGGCGGTGTGCGCCGCGAGGCCGATCCGGCCTGACTTGCAGAAGTCTGCCAAGAGATAGGGACTGAACTTCCAGAGCTCGTCCCCTCCCTCTCCGTCGAGCATGAATTCGGTGCCATTCTCCGCCGCTCGTTCTAGGAGCGGCTGCCAGAGGAAGTGATTCGGGGCGGGCAGCGGCACCTCCCACGACTCCAGGTACTCCAGGGAGCCCTGCAACATGCTGCCGCCACGAATGGCGAGGATGGTGCGGTCGAGCCCGAGGTCGGTGACGGCCTCTTCGATCAGCGATGACTCGTCTATCGAAGAATGCTCAGGGAAGACTGCTGAGTAGGCGTGGATCGAACCAGGATCGGTGGTCGTGCGCCGCGCCAGCGCAGCGACTGAGGAAGAGTCCAGCCCGCCGCTGAGCAGAACCCCACAGTGGGCGTCTCCCGGTACCTGCCTGGCGACCGCGCCGGCCAGCATCGCCCTAGCCGCCTCGGCGCCGTCGGCGCGCGAGAGGTTGGTTTGGGGGGCATAGGTCGGCGACCAGTAGCGCCGAACGGCGACCCTTTCTTCGCTGAACTCTATGAGCCTGCCTCCGCCGAGGCGCTCGATCCCGCGGTAGAGGGTGCGGCCCTCAGGCATCGACGTCTTCGCCAGCCAGTGGACTAACGCTGCCTCATCCGGGCTGGGCCTCGTCGGCAAAAGTCTAAGAAGATCCCGGATCTCGGTCGCAAAGAAGAACCCCGAGCCATCGGACTTGAAGAAAAGAGATCTGGAGCCGAGCTGGTCACAGGCGAGCAAGACTCGATTGGAATGTGCCTCGTTGACGAGGAGCGTGAAGTTGCCACGCAGCTGAGCCAGCATCGACTCTCCATGGCGATCGAACGCGGCGGCGAGGACCGCCTCCTGGGCTGCATGGGGGGGGAGGCCGATCTCTGCGGCTATCTCGGCTGAGTTGAACACCGATCCGTCGAGCAGACAACACGTTCGAGTACTGGAGTTCGGCGTTCGCTTCCGCCCGGCGTCTGTGACGACCGTGAGTCGCTCAGAGAGACGCTCGACGGCGAGGTTGCCCCCGTCATCCGCGGCGGTTTGGGTTAGCGCGTCGAGCGAGGACCGCCCGGCAACCGTCCCTACGCCCCCTGCCACCAGCCCGGTCATGGCACTGAAGCCCGGCTTTGCTCGCCCAGTTCGAGCAGGCGAGAGTAGGCACCCCCGCCGACCGGAAGCAGCGGCTGCCCATCGCGCTCGATCCAGGCGTGCGCTCCGAAGTCGTCGCCGGGCTTGACGCCGATCACGAGGGAGGAGGCGATGCCTCGCCGAGCCAGGAGTGCCATCAGGACCACCGAGCGAACCAAGCATCGTGAGTCGCTTGGCAAGGCTCCGAGGCAGCGCGAGGTAACCCCAGCAAGGCGTGCGCCTAGGCGAAGAGAAGGGTCGCCTGATGGGGTCGCGGAGGGCTTGGAACCCGTGGTTCCGACCGCTAGAACGACCGTAGGCAAGTCGCGCCGCCAGAGTAGCCAGCGCGCCTTTCCATAGGTGCCGAGGACCTCCACCGCGAGCAGGCCCTTGCGGACGTTCGAGAGCCGCTGATCAGCGTCGGTCGGCTGCGGGGTCCGTCTCACGATCGTTCTTGCGCGAGCAGCGAGGTGACGTGAGCCATCAGAGCCCGGGCCGACTCCCGCGCCGTGACGGTATTCGGGATCAGAAGATCGAACACAGGCGTCTGGTTCGCGATCGCGGCGCAGACGTCGAGCTGGTTCGCGAGCCGTACCGGCGAGCGGACGCTGAGCACGTAGGAGCTGCCCAGCAGCATCGTCGGATCGGGGTCCTCGAGTGGCTCAAACGTCGCCCGGGCCACGTCCCGGCCTCGGCGCAGGAAGTACACCGCACCCAGCGGCAGCGGCGCCGGCTCCCGCTCGATGGCGAGTAGCGACTTGTACCCCTTCTCATCGGCGATCGTCACCCCCAGGCGCTCCGGAGCACCTGGCTCCATCAACTCGCGCTCGGTCCGCGGGAAGTTGGAGACCGCGGCGCCCGGATACCCCATCAGCTGCCCGTCGACTCGCTTGAGCGCGAGCGCGTCGTCGGTGAAGAACCCAGCCCCCCCAAGCAGGAGGTTCAGCGTCGTCGAGGACTTTCCGGCCCCGGGGTGCCCGACGAGGGCGACCGCGTGGCCCTCGATCGCGACGGCACCGGCATGGAGGACCTCGAAGCCGCGCAACGTCGCGGTCAGGGGGAGGACCTGATTGACGAGCGCACGCTGCCATTTCCAAGCGGGCGCCCTTTGCTCGGGAATGCAGGTTACCGCCAGGCCGTCGGGCTGGACCCGGTAGCTGCCAATGCTGGGCAGGGTCAACAAATAGCCGCAATTCTCGCTGAAGCGGATCGAGAGGGCTTTCCTGCCCTCTAGATCGTAGACGAAGCGGACCTCCTCGCCCTCCGCTGACAGATCTCCTCCGAGTGGATTGCTCTCATCGACCTCGATCCTCGTCGCTGGGCCCGCGGGCGGGCCCAGCGACGCCGGCAGGCCGATCAGCTCGGTCTCGCTCACCAGCTCGATGCCGAAGGCGTTCGAGCGTATGCCGCGCGCCGCGGTGGGAGCTTCAGGCGTCACGGTGAGCGAGCATCTCGATCAAACCGCGCTCGGCGAGGTCGGCGCAGAGCCGTCGCAGATCGCCTCCGATCCTCTCCTCCGACTGGTCGTACTCGGTCGCCAGCACGGCTGCGGCCTTCTCGATGCTGCCGGTTTCCGAGAGCGCCTCGATCATCCGCCCGGCGACTGGGTTGAGACCGTGATAGCGGCCGGTGTTGAGATTGAGCACAACCGTCTCGCCGGGAAAGGACCGGTAGACGACGTGATCGGGAACGCGCACCGTTCCTTCGCGACCGTCGCTCGAGTCCTTGGATGTCTTGTCGGGAAAACCGTCGCCCACGCTGGTCATGTCTACGCGCATTCTCGCTCTCTCGTTCACTCAGTACTCGATCATGGTGCCGCGGCGGGTGCTGATCTTGATCGACCTGTTCAGCGCCCAAACCGAAACCGGAAGCAGGATGGCGGCGAAAAAGACGAGCTTGAGGACGGCCAGCCAGGCGGGTTCGGGCATCGGCAGGCCCAGCAGGACATGGCGCATCAGGTCGACCGCGGGGGTGAAGGGTTGAACCTCGGAGGCCCACTGGATCCAGCCCGGCAACAGGGTGACGGGAAAGTAGAGACCGCCGATCTGCGAGACGCCGGCGATGACCCAGTTGGTGCCGACCGAGGCCTGCTTCGCAAGCAGCACCCCGGCGATTATGAGGATGCCGAAGGGTGCGAATGCCAACGCCGCCAGGCCGCCTATGGGAATGCTCAGCGCCGCCGTCGACCACTGCAGCGCCAGCCCGAAGACGATTCCGGCGAAGGCGAGCATGGTGACGACGATCGCCAAGGTGTAGACGAAGGGGAACAGCATCATCGAGATGATCCCGGCGGCCGCTCCGAAGGGGGAGACCGCGAAGCGCTCGAAGGTGCCGGCGACGAGCTCCTGACGCAGGGTGAGGGACGGGGTAACGAGAGTCGCGGTGATGACCTGAAGCGTCATCAGGCCGGTGACGGCGAAGGCGTAGTAGTCGTCGGTGGAGATAGAGCCACCGACATCAACCAGACGGGAGATGTAGTAGAAGAGCGTGAGTCCGAAGAAGGCGCTCAACGCCTGCGTCACGAACCGGAAGCGGTAGCTCAGCATCAGCAGGAAATCGCGCCTCACGACCGCGAGGGCCGCTGCCGAGTGGGTGCTCACGGTCTCGCTCATCGGTCCTCCGAGAGACGGCCTTCGTTGAGCACGTAGCCCCTCCCGATCTGCTCGAGCTCGGGCCGGTTCGGCGAGCACCAGATCGTCATGCCCCCGCGCCGGTGGAGCTCGGTCACGGTGGCTGCGATCAGGGAGAGGCCATGGTCGTCGAGGCTGTTGGCGGGCTCGTCGAGCAGGACCAGCCGGGGAGAGTGGAGGAAGGCCAGCGCCAGGCGAACGCGCTGACGCTGACCAAGCGAGAGCCGGTCGGCCCTGCCGTCGGCCAGCTCACTCAGACCGAAGGCCTCGATGGAGTCCGCTACGGCTGTTTCGCATTCGCTGGTGGACAGCAGGGCGAGGCGGGCCCAGAGCTGCAGGTTGTGACGCACGGTGAGGCGGGCATAGAGACCACGATCGCCGGCGGAGAGAAAACCAAGCCGTCTCTGGTATCGACGCCGGTCGCGCTGAGGGCTGAGGCCATCCAGGCTGACCTCTCCGTGGTCTGCGGCTATCAAACCGGCGACGATCCTCAGCAGGGTCGTCTTGCCGACGCCGTTGCGACCGCCGACCCAGGCCGAGGTCCCGGGGGGGATCTCCAGCGCTAAATCGTCCAGCACTGCATGCTCGTCCCAGCGTTTTGTGACGTTGCGTACCCGAAGACCGCTTCCAGTGCCCCCTGGGATGCTCCCGGGGGGGACGGCCGGCATATCGCTGGGATGGCGATTGCTATCTCCTGGCCGGAACTCAAGCGACGAGGCGTAGTTAGTCATTCTCTAGATAGGAACGAAGGAAGCGATGCTCCCCTTCTGCGCTTCCTCGCCGCGAAAATGGCGGTAGAACGCCGTTATTAGGATGGCTACCGAGCCGAGACCGATCCTCCACGAGAAAGAACCCTTGTCGCGCTATGCCTCCTTTCTCGTCGTGACCCTTATCGCGGTCGCGGCGATCCTCATCGTCCTCTCCGTGTCAGGCCTGGTCTCATGGCCTGGGGGGGACGAGGCCCCTCGGAAGAGGGTTAGCAGCGAGCCGTCGCGGCGACCGCTTCGCCTCTTCGATCCGGATAGCGTTTGGAACAGGCCACTGCCCTCGTCGGCTCCATTGGACCCCAGTTCAGAGCCGGCTGTCGCGCGTCTCAATCGCGAGGTTGAAAGGGAGCTCCAGGAAGGCATCGGACCATGGATCGATGCCTCGCGTTGTAGTGCCCCCCTCCACGTCGTCTCTGCCGGACAGGCAGCTGTACATGTCCGGCTGACGGACTCGGGGGAGTCCTGGCGGGCCGGCTTGGCGAGGGCATTCCGTCGGGTGCCGATGCCGCCGGGGGCCGAACCATCTGATTGCAGCGACGCCCAGTTGACCGTCTGGCAACCGGAGACGGACAAGCTCTGGGAGTTCTTCCACCTGCGCAAAGAGAAAAAGGGTTGGCAGGCGGACTGGGGGGGAGCGATGCGAAACGTTTCGCTCAGCGGGGGATTCTACGACTCGCATTCGTGGGCGGGACTCTCGACATCTGACTGGGGCGCGACGGCGACCAGTCTGCCTGTTGCTGCCGGGATAATGCGAATTGTCGAGCTGAGGGAGGGGACGATCGATCACGCCCTTGCAATGAATGTGCCCACAGCCCGTGCCGGGGAGTTCTCGTGGCCCGCGCAGCGGACCGACGGAATCGGCTCGGCCTCCGATCTCGCCGAGGGCGCCCGGCTTCGACTCGATCCCGATCTTGACCTAGCGTCCCTCGACCTCCCGCCGCTCACGCGGGCGATGGCCGAGGCGGCACAGAAGTTCGGCATCGTCGTTCGCGATCAGACCGGCCCCGGCAATGGGATTTCGTTCTTCGGCGAGCCCTCCAAGACGCAGTCTCGGCCCTATGCAAGGGCCGGGGGGTTCTACGGCGGGATGACCCCCACCGAGTTGCTCTCCTCCTTCCCATGGACCCATCTCGAGCTCCTGAAGATGAACCTCTGCCGGAGTGGACCGTGTCGTCGATGAAGGCCGAGACCGGGATCGTCGGATTGCGGCTCGCCTATCTGACCACCCGCTATCCGGCCATCTCTCACTCCTTCATTCAGCGGGAGATCCAGGCGCTGCGTGACCTTGGCGCCGAGATCGAGACCATTTCCATCCATTGTCCGATTCCGGAGGATCTCTTCACGGCAGAGGACAGGACTGAGGCGGCGAAAACCATCGCGATCCGCTCGCTTCCCCTCAGGAAAGTCGCTATGACGCACCTCCGTATCCTCGCGGCCCACCCACGCGCGTACCTGGCGACGCTGCGCCTCGGTGCTGGCCGGCCATCCAACGGCGGGCGCCTGCTCGCGCCGCTTTTCCACTTTGCCGAGTCGGTGGTGGTTTGGGACGAGTGTCGCCGGCGGGGGGTCCGTCACCTTCACGCTCATTTCACGAGTCCTTCCGCGGACGTTGCTTCGCTGGCCGCGCACCTCGGCGCAGGCGTCTCGCCTGGCACCCTGTCTTGGAGCTTTACCGCGCACGGCACCGATATCCTCAGCGACTCGCCGCTAAGACTGGCGGCGAAGGTGCGACAGGCCTCCCTGGTGATCTGCGTCAGTGAGTTGGGCCGCGCTCAGTTGATGCGGATGGTCGAGGAAGAGCACTGGGACAAGGTGAGGACGATCCGCTGCGGCCTGGACGCACGGTGGCAGGCGGCCGCGAGCGCGAGCGCCGAGCGCCTGCCCTCGACTCGGCCGGATGAGGCTCCGCTGCGGATCCTCACGGTGGGGAGGTTGGAGCGAGAGAAGGGCCATTCCATCCTGCTCGACGCCGTGGCGCGGGTTCGCGGTCGCGGCCTGGCGGTCACGTTGGAGGTAGTGGGTGGGGGCTCGGCACGCGAACGGCTGGTTGCGAAGGCACGGGACCTGGGGATCCAGGACTACGTCACATTCGCCGGCAAGGCCGGCCAGGACACGATCCACGAGCATTACGCCGCAGCGGATCTGTTCTGCCTCCCGAGCTTGGGGGAGGGAGTGCCGGTGGTCCTGATGGAGGCGATGGCAATGGGGCTGCCGGTGATCGCGTCGCGAGTCGGGGGAGTGCCGGAGCTGGTCGATGACGGCGAGAGTGGAAAGCTGGTCTCTCCCGGCGACGCAGATGAGCTGGCTGTTGCCATCGGCAACCTCGTCGGTGATGCCGATACACGGAGGCGCATGGGCGTCGTGGGGCGTGAGCGAGTGTTGGAGGGATACAACATCGAACGAGCCGCGAATCATCTCTTCGGAGAGTTCTCACGAGTGATCCGAGGGCAGACGATGTCGAAAGCGGGAGGGACAGATGATGACTCGGGCCCGAGAGTCTCGGCAGACGCTCATCGTTGACCCAGGCAGCCAGGCGGCGACTCCACGTCGCGTCGATGTATGGATGTTGCCGGCCGACCGGGGGAACCCCTATCAAGCACTACTCTGTGACGCGCTGGCCAAGCGGGGCGGGGATGCGAGGACGGCGAGCCGTCTCCGCCTGAGGCACGCTCTGACCGCTGACAACCGCAGCACGGTTATCCACCTGCATTGGCTCGAGTTCATCAGCCACTCGACCGCCGCAGGGAGACTAGCGGCCGCCTCATCCGTCGCCAGGGCCATGCACCTGCTCATCGTGCTCCTTGTTGCTCGCCTGCGACGGATCAGGATTGTTTGGACGGTTCACAATCTGCAGCCGCACGAGGCACGGAGACCGTGGCTGGATCGGCTCTTGGGGAGGGCGGTTGCCCGATTGGCCGACTCGGTTCTCTCGCATTCTCGCCACTGTGCCGCGCAAATTTCCAAACAGCTGAGGCGAACCCACGTCGAAATCGCCTATCACGGCAACTACATCGGCTTCTATCCACCGCCGTGCCGCGATCGTGATGAGATCCGGCTCGCGCTCGGCGTGCCCCTCGACGCCCATGTGGTGTTGGCCTTTGGGCTGATCCGGCCCTACAAGAAAATCGTGGAGCTGATTGAGGAATTCCAGACGATCGATAGCCCCCACTTCCGATTGCTCATCGTCGGGCACCCGCTGACCGACGAGATCGCTCGTCAGGTGAAAGCAGCAGCTGCGGAGGATCCTCGGGTCATCCTGAAGCTCGAACGAGTTCCCGACGCTGAGGTCACCGAACTCCACCGGGCGTCCGACGTCGCCGTGCTCGCCTATCGCGACCTCTTCTCCAGCGGTGCGCTCATGCTGGCGCTTTCCCTTGGGTTGCCCGTGGTCGCACCGGAGAGCTCGACCGCCACCGAGTTGGGCGCCGCCCCCGCAATCCAGGGATTCGCGCCCGGCCGGCTTGCGGAGGCCCTGGCCGCGAGCGCTCCGACCGACGCAGCGGCGCGGAACTGCGCCTCTGACTGTGCCGCGGGATATCGCTGGGATGAGATGGCCGCGAAGGTGCTGGCTGCTCGCGGCAGACACCCGGAGGGCTGGTCCGATTGAGCGAACAGCCGGAGCCATCGCTGCGCGAGCACGCGGTCCAAGGCGTCAAGTGGTCGACGTTTCAGATTCTTGGCTCCCGAGTAATGACCCTTCTCGTCTTCGTCACTTTGGCGCGGATTCTCGAGCCGACGGCCTTCGGGTTGGTCACCCTAGCCGCGGTATTCGTCTCATTGATGCAGGTCTTCATCGATCAGGGCTTCAGTCAGGCGATTATCCAACGGCCGGCGCTGGAGCCGGGTCATCTCGACAGCGCCTTCTGGTCGAGCCTGGTGCTTGGCGGCCTTCTCACCGTGGTCGGGGTCGCCGCCGCAGGGCCAATTGCGGCTCTGCTGGATCAGCCGGATCTGGCTCCGATCCTTCGCTGGCTAAGCGCCTCCCTGATCATATCGGCCCTCAGCAGCACTCCCGAGGCGATCCTCCGAAGAGAGCTGGCGTTCCGCAGCCTCGCTCTGCGCCAACTCGTGGCCGCCGCCGTCGGAGGCTCCGTGGCAGTTGCTGCCGCCCTCCTGGGGTTTGGTGTCTGGAGCCTAGTCGCACAACTGATCATTCAGGCTGGGGTGGGGGCTCTGGTTTTGTGGATCGCCGTGCCGTGGCGCCCCGGGTTCGACGTCTCGGTCCGCTACTTCCGCGATCTCTTCTCCTTTGGGTCGAGCATCGTCGTCATGAACCTGTTGAACTTCCTCAACCGTCAGAGCGACGATCTCTTGATCGGTGTGGTCCTCGGGACGCGAGCACTCGGCTATTACTCGGTCGGCTATCGCATTCTCCTCCTACTGACCGACGTGATGACTCGAACGATCGAGAGTGTTGCGTTTCCACTATTTTCGAAGATTCAGGGAGACCTCGTCCGTCTCCGGGGCGCATATCTGATGGCGACGCAGCTGAGTGCAACGATCGCGACGCCGGTCTTCCTCGGTGTCGCCGCGCTGGCGCCCGAGCTGATTGGCGCGGTCTTTGGCGCAAAGTGGGATGCGGCGGTACCGGTAATGCAAGTCCTCGCCTTCATCGGTGTGCTGCATGCGAGCCTCTTCTTCAACTCGACCGTGCTGATAGCCACGGGCCGGCCGCAAACGGCGCTCTTAGTCACGTTCGTCAACGCGATATCCAACGTCGTCGCTTTCGCGATCGCCGTCCAGTGGGGGATCGTTGCGGTCGCTGCTGCCTATGTCATCCGCGGCTACCTGCTCTCTCCACTTCCCGTATTGCTCGTCAAGCGAGTGATCGGCTTTCGGCTGGGTGAGTACGTGAGTCGCTTTGCTATACCGCTCGCGTGTTCGGCTGTGATGGCGATTACGATGCTGGTTCTGAGAGAGCTGTTGACCCCGAGGGTTCCCGACGCGATCGTCGTGTTGGCCGCCGGCCTTGTGGGGACCGCGGTCTACCCGCTGGCAATGCGGGGCTTTGCTCCACGTTTTACGGAGGAGATGCTCGATTACCTCTCGACGGCGAGTCCCGCCTTTGCCCGGCTCCTCACCTGGAGAGCCGCGTGGCGACATTCACCCCTGGAGGATGCGGATGGCTGACACTGCGACGACTCGCATCTTCCTTCTCGGCTATCCCCGCTCAGGCACCACCCTTCTCCAGTCGCTGCTAGCGGCCCATCCCGAAGTCCTGTCATTGCCTGAGACGTTCTTTTTCACGCACGTCGTTCCCTCCGGGCGTAGATGGCGTCTTCTTCGACGGGCCCATCCGAAAGCCCGAGAGCGCTTACGAGAGCTCGAGGGGCACGGTATCGAGGTCGCGCCTCGAGGTCTTCGCGAGACGCTTCCGATCGCGACTGCAGGACCGACGGTGGCGAGATTCGTAAGCAGCCTCGACACGAGAGCCTCGCGAAATGGCAAGAGTGCCTGGGTTGAGAAGACGCCAATCCACCTACACCATGTCGACACGATCGAGCGCTACGTGTCAGATGCTCGATTCGTGCATATGGTACGCGCTGGCCTGCCAGCAATTGCGTCGCTTTACTCGGTCACACGGGAGCACCCCGAGCCTTGGGGAGGTGTGAGATCCCTTGATAGCTGTGTCAGGCGCTGGAGAAGTGACATCCGGCGCTCGTATGACTGCGTGGGCAAGCCCGACCATGCATTCGTCGCTTACGAGCGCCTGGTGGACGATCCTCCGGCTGTCCTGGCGACCCTGACGCAGAGACTCCACCTGAAATCGGATCTCGAGACGATCGAAACGATGATGGCGAATTATGCCGGCACGACGTCCAGCATCGTCAATGATGAGCCGTGGAAGTCATCTGTCGGCTCTCCGATCGCGAATCGCAATACGGCGCGCGTTACGACCCTTTTTTCAGTGGCGGAACGAGAGGAGATAGTGCACAGGATCGCGCCGGAGGAGCGGTTCGTCGCTGCGATGCCGTTTCTATAGCGGTGGCATTGAGGAGCCGTCCGATGGCGGCACTCGGCTGCACCGTTCGCTCTGGAGCGAGCAGGCTGTAGCCGAACCGATTTGCCCGCCGCTCGTACAGCTTTGCGAGGGATGTTCTAAAGGCGCGTCGGGCTGCGCCGCTTTGGCATGCCCATTCCTCAAAGTACTTTCTGTTGATATCAGTTCTAATGTAAAAGTCAGTTTCCATAGGTTCTAGTCCAACCGCCTCCTGTAGATGTGCGATCGGGTCAGGTTGGGTAATAAGCGTCTCGTACCGGACCAGGATCAATCTTCGAATGAACTGGGCATCTTCGAGGAAGATTTCATGGCAAGCCAGCCAATGCCGGAGTAGGGAGTGCATCGAGGTGAGACTCCACTTCTGGGTTGCCAGAGCCACTGCGATCGGATGACGCATCATGACAATGAACGTCGCCTCGGGATACATCTCCTGCAGAAATCGCAGCTTCAGCAGATTGGGAGGGGACTTCTCGATCAGTACGCGCTTCGAGAGGTCCCAGTTTCGATTCCAGTCCAGATGCAGCCTGGCTCGGTTCTCGTCCGTGACGAGCGGCGAAAGCTCGGTCAAATGGGAGCTCCGGTTGAAGCCAAAGCGGCCTGGTCCACCGTAAATCTTCGCAATCGGAAAGACGCGCTGGAGGAATTGGCCCTCATCTTCCGGGAACCCAGTGTCCGAGAACGAACTCGCTTCCGGATGGTTGGCGATGGCGCGGGTGAGGAACGAAGTGCCGCTGCGGTGGAGCCCCGCCACGAACACATGGTCGTGATTAGGCATCGGAATTCGCCGAACCGTGTGGGCTATGACTCAACTTCGGCTCGGACGGCCGAAGCCGCTCTGCTTTAACGAGTGCGCTTAGGCTGACACAGCGCCGCCTTAGTCTTGCGCGCAGCACCCCGGCGCTGAGTGCGCCATAGGTTCTTTGCGGGCTCGCGGCCAGATGTCCTAAGTGGCGAAGGGCCTCAACAGGCTCCCTCGACCGGACCATGGAGCGGACGTTGTTCCAGCCGGCTTTTCCGCGCCAGCGCTCAAGGTGCGCCTCGGACCACCATGGCCGATCCTCGAAGCGGCGCACGACGGTTTCGTGCATACGCTGGTTGGCGAGGCCGGCGCTGGAGATCTGGCCAGCGTGGACGTGGTACACGACGCCGACGACGGGGGAGAGTAGGCCCGTCCCACGCTCCAGAAGCCTCAACCACAGGTCGAGGTCGTCGACGCGCGGGGGTCGAAAGCCGCCGACGGCTTCGACGGCGTCCCGGCGAATCAGGGCGGCACTGGTCGGGATCGGGTTTCCGGGGTGGATTAGAGATACGGGGTCACTGAGGAGTGTTGGCTCGTTCGCCGCCGTGCCGAGTAGGCGGTCGTCTGCTGGGTCGGCAGCGCGCTGCAGCGCCGAGTTGGCGACGACGAGATGCTCGCCGCGCAGCGGCCACAGCGATGAGAGATGGTGCGGCAGCCACTCGTCGTCGGAGTCGAGCATCGCCACCCAGGGTTGGCTTGCCGCCGCAAGTCCCGAGTTGCGCGCGACCGCGCAGCCCCTGTTCTTCTCGTGGCGAACCACGATCGCCCCTAGTCGTTCGGCCTCCGCTGCGGTCTCGTCCTCGGAGCCGTCGTCGACGACGATGACTTCAGCGGGCTTCTCTCGCTGAGCGGCAACGCTCTCCAAAGCCCTCCCCAGGCGGTCCGCACGGTTGTAGGCCGGGATCAGGACGGATATGGGCAGAATCGTCGATTTCACGCGGTTTAGAAAAAACGGGGTGGGAGCGTCGTTATTTCTGCGGTGATGATGCTCCGCTCACTTCCCCTGCAGACCCCTGGGAGTCAAATGGCTCGAGGCGGTCGCTGACATGGCTCGTTTGTCGGGAAGAATGCTGCGCGGATCGAACGGGGGCGAGACGACGGTGGAACCGACGGTGGCGGAGCCGACCGTGGCGGAACCGACGGTGGCGGAACCATCGGTTGCGAGCGAGGCGCCGCCTCCTTCTGAACCACCGCGGCAAAGCGAGCAGGACATGCAGGGCGATGATGGACTTCGCCTCACGATCTCCTCTGCCGTTCGCCAAAACTGGGTCGTCTTCTTGCTCCCAATCGTGGTTCTGCTCAGCGCCGCCGTGGTTGCCGGCGTGTTGCGAAGCCCGACCTATACGGCAGAAACGCGTTTAGCCGTCGGAGGATTGGATGCAAGCAGCGTAGCCTCCAACAGCGATTTCGCAGCCTCGGCAGCCTCTCTGGCCCAGACGTACGGCCGATCGATCCAGGGGGACGAGGTCGTCAATGCCGTCGCCCGTGAGACCCAGTCCACTCCGACCGAGGTGAGGACCCATATATCCGCCTTTACGGTGCCGAGCACCCCGCTCTTCTCCGTGCAGGGCACGGCTAGCTCTCCCGAAACGGCGATTGCTCTTGCGAACCTGGCAAGTCGAGCCCTCGCCAGAGCGGCGGACCAAGCTACCGAGGACATAGTTGCCCCTCTGCTCGATCGCTACCGAGACGCCGCCACCGAAGCGCAACGTGCCCAGCGCTTGGTCCGGTACCTGCGGGTGACCGACCAAGACGATGAGCTGGTCATCGCTCAAGCCAAGCTGGCGATCGCAGAGACCCGCGCAACGTCCGCCCAAGAGGCTTTCGTCAACGGCCAACAGCGCCGGCAGACGCTTGCGGTCCCGATCCAGGTAATCGAGCGAGCAAATTCTGCCTCAAGCGACCGCTTCAGCGTTCTCGGGCTCTGGGTTTTCATCGCAGTCGTCTTTGGTGCAATTTTGGGCACTGCGCTGGCGCTGTTTCGCGAGAGCCGGATCCTTCGCTATATGGCGACCTAGCCGCGAGGATGTCTCTTTCAGCACGTCGGCTCGGCTTTCTCGCCGTTGGAGCGGTGGCCGGGACTGGGCTGGCGCTGGCGGTCCACTACGGCTCCCTCAGGTCGCAGGTTCCGTATCAGGGGCTCCTCCTCCTCGGGCTCGGGATCGTGTTCTCCCTGCTCGGCTCGCTGGCCTACGTTTCCTGGCGTATCGAGCCGGCCTGGCTCTTGACTGCCGCCCTCCTGGCAACAGCGTTCAGTGGGAATTGGGGGGCTTTCGGCTTGCCGGCCGGGTTTCCTCCGGACCGGCTACTGCTCTTTGCGGCGATCGGAGCGATGCTGGCGCGCTCCCCCGGGGCGGAGGGGCTGGCCCGGTTCCGGTTCGATGCGGTGCACGCGCTGCTGCTCTTGGCGCTGGCGTGGGCAGTCGGTTCGGCGATCGCGGCGAATACGCTGGGCGAGGCAAGCACGGTCTTCACCCTGCTCGATCGTTTTGTGATTCCCTTCACCATCTTTGCGCTTGCACCTCTGGCTTTTCACACTCCGAGGCATAGGGCGGGGTTGCTCGCCGCACTCGTGGGATTCGGCGCTTACCTGGGGCTCACGGCGATCTTCGAGGCGGTCGGCCCCCATGCGCTGGTTTTCCCCGGTTACATCCTCGACCCCTCCTACGGGTATCACGCCGCGCGTGCACGGGGTCCGTTCGTGGAGGCGACCGCGAACGGTATTGGCCTCTACATTTCCGCAGTCGCTGCCGCGATGGCGCTCGCAACGTGGCAAGGCAAGTGGAGTAGGGGCTTCGCCGGAGCGGTTCTCCTGGTATGCGTATTGGGTCTCCTGCTGACGTTGACTCGGTCGGTATGGGTCGCGACGGTGGTGGCAACCGGGGCGACGCTCGTGATTGCGCCCCCTCTGCGCCGCTACCTTCTTCCCAGCGCAATTGGCCTCAGCGTGCTGGTCCTGCTCGCCCTGGCGGTGGTCCCGGGTTTGTCAACAAGCGTTGACGAACGCAGGGACGCCAACCGCCCTGTCTGGGAGCGCGAGAACGTCAATGCAGCGGCAGTCAACATGGTTTCCGAGCGTCCGCTGGTCGGCTTTGGCCTGGGCACGTTCAACGAGCAAAATCGCGACCACTTTCGCCTCCTCGACCGTGTCCCGCAGGTCGCCGCGGTACAGATCGATATCCACAACGTATTCCTGTCCCTCGCCGTCGAGCTGGGGCTAATCGGCGCGGGGCTGTTCGTCGCTGCCTTCCTGTGCGCGGTGGGGAGCGCCCTGTTGTCGCGCGGGCCACCGGAGATGTCGGCCTGGCGGGCTGGGCTGCTGGCGATCGCGATCTTCTGGATCGTGATCGCGAACTTCGCGCCCACCGGCCAGGTGTTTCCGAGCCTGATCGTCTGGTTCTGGGCCGGGGTGGTTCTCAGCGGATCCGTCACGGAGCGTGTCGCCCGACGCGCGAGGACGCGGAGAGTCGAACCGACCGGCCCCCGCCTTGCCTACGAGTCGAGTGAGTAGCGCGCTGGGGTTGGGGCGGCCAGCGCAGGCGCTGGCGCAACTGAGTCGACGTACTCGTGCTGCCACTGCTCGAAGACCAGCAGTGTCCAGATCGCCCGGGACTGATCCTCCAGGCCGAACATGTGACGGTCCAGCAAGGTCCGGACGGCCGCGGGCTCGAAGTAGCCCCGGCCCCTCGCCTTGGAGTTGAGCAGGGTGTCATAGGCTAGGTCGCGCAGGTCACCGCGCAACCACTCCGCCATGGGGACCACGAAACCCTGCTTGGGAGCGTCGAGGATCTGATCCGGCACCCAGCCTCGAAGTGCGGCGCGCAGGGCCACCTTCTTCTGGGAGCCCTTGATCTTCATCTGTGCCGGTAGGGCGGCCGCGAACTGCATCAGCTCTGGGTCGAGCAGTGGGGAGCGGGCCTCCAGGGAGTGGGCCATGGTCGCGATGTCGACCTTTGCCAGCAGGTCGTCGGGAAGGTAGAGGCCGACGTCGACG
>Ga0190275_10000920_pt1 | contig 23060 bp, 22 predicted proteins | sample Popmic550T_FD_133745 | JGI IMG/M metagenome (GOLD analysis project Ga0190275, IMG submission 133745) | Populus adjacent soil microbial communities from riparian zone of Yellowstone River, Montana, USA - 550 T | ecosystem: Environmental > Terrestrial > Soil > Riparian zone > Trees stand | place...
CCGGCACCCTCGACCCCTTCGCCACCGGCCTGCTGGTCCTCTGCGTCGGCAAGGCCACGCGCCTGCAGGCGTACCTGATGGGGATGGAGAAAACGTACGAGGGAACGTTCCAGTTCGGCTGGGCCACCGACTCGTATGATCCCACCGGCACTCCGGTCGGCGAGCCCAACGAGGCGAGCGTCGAGCATGTCGACTTCGAGCCGCACGTGGCGCGTTTCCGCGGCCCGATCGAGCAGATGCCTCCGGCGTTCTCGGCCAAGAAAATCGACGGCGTGCGCGCCTACGCGCTGGCCCGCAAGGGCGAAGAGGTGAAGCTCAAGGTCAAGAGCGTCATCGTTTACGAGTTCGAGATCCTCGGCGTCACCGGCTCCACGGCGAAGTTCCGCGTCCGCTCCTCCGCCGGTACCTACATGCGCTCGCTGGCGCACGACCTGGGCGAAGCCATCGGCATCCCCGCGCACCTCAAAGAGCTGCGCCGCACCGCCATCGGCACGTTTCACGTCGACAGCGCCATCTCCTTCGACCGGATGTCCGAGTCGATGCCCGAGGCCATCCTCGCCCCGCCGCACTACCAGTCCCTCTCCGAGATCGACCTCCCGCTCGAAAAGCTCCGCATCGACTGGGCCCAGCAGGGAAAGCTGATGCAGGGCCAGGGCGTGATCATGGTCCCGCCTGTTCCCGTCCAGAAAGGCGACCTCCTCGCTCTCGGCAACCCCCACGACCAACTCGTCGCCATCGGCGAGGTGGTGAACGTTTTTAGGGAGGGAGGGCCGGTGGAGGTCAAGCCTAAGGTGGTTCTGGCGGGGTGATTTTTAGTACAGGTCCCGGAAGCTGGTGTCCAGTTGCCGTCAAACGTTCTCAGTTGTCTGTTGTCAGTGATCTGCCAGTCCTCGGCTTCCGGTTGAGTTTCGCGAGTGCCGTCCAGGCGAGAAATGACAGACAACCGACAACCGACAACCGACAACGTCTTGTGAGCCGCCGAAGGCGGCGAAAGATCTGTAGGCCCGGCCTTCAGGCCGGGTTCCCCAAGCGGCCCCGAGGTGAGCCCGCGTAGCGGGCGACAGAAAAGCACGTCTGTGCGGGGTTCGTGTTCTGTCGCCCGCTACGCGGGCTTGGAAAAATCTGTCCACGCGTGACCCGGCCTAAAGGCCGGGCCTACAGATCTTTCGCCGCCTTCGGCGGCTCCGCCAGCAATGACCGGCCACCTATTTCCGGGGCGCGTACTTGTTGCTGGTGCTTGGTTGCTGGTTGCTTGCGGCAGACTGGCGCTCGGCCTCACCTTCGACATAGATATCTACCGCTTCCGCAATGGGGGACCAGGATGGCCAGCTGGCGGTCGACGCGCATGGGAAGAGTTTACTCGTCCGGCATGGGATCGGCTTTGGCGCTCCTCGCCCCTCGGTCCCCCCACGACCAACTCGTTTGCAGGTCACGCCGAAGGTGGTTCTGGCGGGGTGATTTTTTCGAGGGCGTCGATCAGGGGAGGGAGATATTCGCGCGCAACCTTCCAGACGATGCTGAAGGTGATGTGTCCATAGCCGTGGACGAGCCGGTGGCGCATCCCGATCATGTCTCGCCACGGCAGGTCAGGTAGTGCTTCTCGAGTGGCTTCGTTGAGGCGCGAAGCTGCTTCGCCTACGATCTGGATGAGGTACGCGACCGCGAGGCGGAGGTTCTCGTCCGCGTTCCAGTCGTCGATTGTGATCGCGCGAGTCTTCTCGCGAGCCCGCCGCGCGTACTCGAGCATGTCGCCGAGATAACCCGTTTCAGACTTCGGTGTACTCATCGACGGCCTCGCCCATGACGTTGGGGCGGATCCAGCGGCTGATCGAGTCGAACGTCAACAGGTCCACCCGCCGGCCGCTCAAGATCTCCGACAACTCGTCCGGCATCGTTCCGAAGAACTCCCATCCCGGAATTCGGTCCGGCTTGAACTCCACTAGTACATCCACGTCACTGTCCGGAGTGAAGTCGTCCCTCACCACCGACCCAAAGAATGCCAGCCGCCGGATGCCCCACTTTCGGCAGAAGGTGGCGATTGCCTCGTGAGGGATCGGGATGGCCAACTGGCGGTCGACAAGCATGGAAGAAGTTTACTCGTCGTCCGGCGCAATTCTTTCGAGGACAGCGATCAGCGGTGGTAGATCGTTCTGAACGACGTCCCAAACGACGTCGTATCGGACGTTGCCATAATCGTGTACAAGCCGGTGGCGCATGCCTGTGATTCGTTCCCACGGCAAGTCGGGGAGTGTGGCGCGAGTCGATTCCGGGACGCGTGTCGCTGCTTCGCCGACGGTCTGGACGAGGTGAGCGAGAGCGAGTTGCAGTGTGCGGTTGGTGTAGAACGTCGCGATATCGGCGTCACGCGACAACTCCCGCGCTTCGAGCGCGTACTGAAGCATGTCCGCCAGATACTTCTCCTCAGACCTCTTCGTCATAGACCGGCACCGCGGTGGCCGCCACCTCCCGCTTCATCCAATTGCTGAGGGAAGCCGGTGTGAGAAGATCCACCGTCCGTCCACCGAGGATCTGCGAGAGCTCGTTGGGCACATCCCAGAAGAACTTCAAGCCCGGCGTCCGGTCGCGGAACTCCACCAGCACATCCACGTCGCTTTCCGGCCGGAAATCGTCCCTCACGACGGACCCAAAGAACGCCAGCCGCCGGATGCCCCACTTCCGGCAGAAGGCGGCGATCTCCTCGTGGGGGACCGGGATGGCCAACTGGGGTTCGACGCGCATGGAAAGAGTTTACTCGTCCGGCATGGACTCGGGCTCCGGCGGGTTCTTCTCGAGCGCGTCGATGACCGGGTCGCTGCCGCAGGCTTCCGCCTCTTCGATGATCCGGACGGCTCGGTCCAGGGCATCCTCGAGGGCGTCGTCCTTCCGGTCCGCCGGCATGGCCGCAGTGTACCAGCGGAGGGTGCCCGGACCGGCGGGCGCGACCATTCGGCCGCGGGATTGATTTCGGCCCCTCCCGCTGTTATCGTGCGCGTTCCACAAAGCTACACGTGTATTCAGGTTAGCCGTTAACGTATTAAGGAGACTGGATTTTGTCCACCACGAAGCAGGAGAAGACGGACCTCGTCAACACGTATCGGGTGCATGGCACCGATACCGGGTCGCCAGAAGTGCAGATTGCACTCCTCTCGAACCGCATTACCTACCTCACCGAGCACTTCAAGTCGCACGCGAAGGACCATCACTCGCGCCGCGGCCTTCTGAAGCTCGTCGGTCGCCGCCGCCGGCTTCTTGACTACCTCAAGAAGACCGATGTGGAGCGGTACCGCACGATCATCGACAAGCTCGGCATCCGTAAGTAACGCGAACCCACTGGAGGACAGGCGGAAACGCCTGTCCTCCTCGTTTCAGCCGAGGACAGCGGCCTCCCTGTCCGCCTCCCCGAAGTTCAGGCCCGGAGCCTGCACGAAACCTCCTTCCGGCCGGATCCCATCGTTCGGCCCCAAGCGACCCAAATTCTGCGCGAGGTGATGAGTGGCCCGCGCGCACACGAAGGAAATCAATGGCTCACAAAAGAGAAATGCAGATCGGCGGGAAGACCCTGTCGCTGGAGACAGGTCTGATCGCCAAACAGGCGCACGGCGCCTGCGTCGTCCGATACGGCGACACCGTAGTCCTGGCCACCGCCTGCTACAAAGACGGCAACGTGATCGGCGACTTCATGCCCCTCACCGTCGACTACAAGGAGTACACCTACGCCGGCGGGCGCATCCCGGGCGGCTTCTTCAAGCGTGAAGGACGTCCGACCGAAAAGGAAATCCTCACCTCCCGCCTCATCGACCGCCCCCTTCGCCCCTCCTTCCAGAAGGGCTACCGCCAGGAAACGCAGATCATCGCCCTGGTCCTCTCCGCCGACGGCGAGAACGACCCCGACATCCTGGCCATCAACGGCGCCTCCGCGGCGCTGACCATCTCCGAGATCCCGTTCCACAACCCGATCGGCGCCGTCCGCGTCGGCTATGTCGACGGGCAGATCGTGATCAACCCGACCAACGCCCAGCGCGACCTCTCCGACCTCGACCTCATCGTGGCCGGCACCGACTCCGCGATCGTCATGGTCGAGGCAGGCGCCCGTGAAGTCGACGAGAGCGTCGTCCTCGACGCCTTCGACGCCGCGCACGCCGAGATCCGCCGCATCTGCGACCTGCAGAAGCAGCTCCGCGGCGACGTCGGCAAAGAGAAGCTGAACGTCGAGTACACCCCGAAGTTCACCGACGAGCTCCTCCAGGAGCTGCTGTCGCAGCACGGCCCCGCGCTCAAGCAGGCCATGCTCACCACCGGCAAGTTCTCGCGTTACGACGCCATCAAGGCGGTCAAGAAGCAGATCCTCGGGAGCGTCCCGGCGGAAGAGACCGACCGCCTCGCCGCCGTCGGCGCTGCATTCGGGGAGATGGAAGTGCAGATCTTCCGCGACCTGATGCTCAACGAGAACATGCGCGTCGACGGCCGCCGTTTCGATGAGATCCGACCCATCACCATCGACCTCGGCGTCCTTCCGCGTACCCACGGTTCGGCCATCTTCACCCGCGGCGAGACCCAGGCCCTCGTCACCGTGACCCTCGGCACGCCTCAGGAAGCGCAGAAGATCGAAGACTTCGAAGGCGAGACCTTCCAGCGCTTCATGCTCCACTACAACTTCCCGCCCTTCTCGGTCGGTGAAGTGAAGTTCCTCCGCGGACCCGCGCGTCGCGAGATCGGCCACGGCAACCTGGCCCGCCGCGCCCTCGCGCCGCTCCTGCCGACTGAGGACGAATTCGCGTACACCATCCGCATCGTCTCCGACATCCTCGAGTCCAACGGCTCCTCGTCGATGGCGTCCGTCTGCGGCGGCTCGCTGGCCATGATGGCCGGCGGCGTCCCGCTGAAGGCGTCGGTTGCCGGTGTGGCCATGGGTCTCGTCTCGAGCGACGACAACAGCAAGCACGCCGTCCTCAGCGACATCGCCGGCATGGAAGACCACGAAGGCGACATGGACTTCAAGGTCGCCGGCACCCGCAAGGGCATCACCGCCCTGCAGATGGACATCAAGGTCAGCGGCCTGTCGCGCGAAGTGATGGCCAAGGCGCTCGCCCAGGCCAACGCCGGCCGCATGCACATCCTCGACAAGATGGAAGCGGCGATTGCGACCCCCAAGACCGAGCTCTCCGAGTTCGCGCCGCGCCTCTACACCATCATGGTTCCGAAGGACCGCATCCGCGACGTCATCGGCTCGGGCGGCAAGACCATCCGCTGGATCGTCGAGGAGACCGGCACCAAGATCGACGTGGCCGACGACGGCAAGGTGACGATCGCCTCGACCGACGCCAAGTCCGCCGAGCGCGCCATCGACATCATCAAGGGCCTGACCGCCTCGGCGGAGATCGGGAAGAACTACAAAGGCACGGTCAAGCGCATCGAGCCGTACGGAGCCTTCGTCGAGATCATGCCCGGCCAGGACGGCCTGCTGCACATCTCGGAGATGGCCCACACCCGCGTCGGTCAGGTGACCGACGTCATGCAGATGGGCGACGAGCTGGAGGTGCAGGTGGTCGGCATCGAGCCCGATACCGGCAAGATCCGTCTCTCGCGCAAGCCCCTCCTCCCGCCTCCCACCGAGGAAGAACTGGCCGCGGCGAATGCCGCCCGTGCCAGCCGTCCGCCGCGTGAAGGCGGCGACCGCGATCGCGGCGGCGACCGTGGCGGATTCCGCGGCGGCGACCGTGACCGTGGCGGAGACCGCGACCGCGGCCCGCGCCGCGACGGCGGCGGCCATGGTGGCCACGGCGGCCATCGTCCCGGTGGCGGGGGCGATCGCGATCGCGGCCCGCGCCGCGAAGGTGGAGACCGCGACCGCGGTCCTCGCCGCGAAGGCGGCGGTGGCGGCGGCTTCCGCAGTGAAGGCGGTGACCGTGGTCCTCGCCGTGAAGGCGGCGGTGGCGGAAACGAAGGCGGTGGCAACACCGGCGGCGGTAACCCGGGCGGCGGCGATCCGTCGATCTAGCAGTGATTCACAAGGTGCTTCTCGAAGGACGGCCTCACGGCCGTCCTTTTTGTTGCACCATGGTGGAAAAGCAGGCTCGGCGGCTATCCTATGAAGAAAGGAGACAAGAGATGGGTTGCGCAGGATTTGATATCTGGAGACCAATTCCGGCTGGAAGCATTCTCAAGGCGAAAGCTACCGGCGAGGACACCGCGTACAACGCTTCGATCGCCGTATTTCGCAACGGCACCGCATCGGTCATCCGGCATGAGCAGTTGACGACTGGTGACGTGTCCGTGACCTCCGCACAAGGCGACAGATTTGTTCTCGACCCGGCGCTCATTCTGTTTCGTGATGTGGATCAGCCGGTGACGATCGAAATGTGGTTCGAGGACGAGCAAGGGAACGACGTCATGATCAGTGCGCCCAGTGGTGGTCAGCGCCCGGCGCGTTGCGATTGGTCACTCGCAAGGGTGAGGCTGTCTCCGATGCTCGCTGAGATCGTGGCATTGGGTGCATAGATGCGAGCGCTGAAAATTCTTCTTTCCGCCGTTCTCTTTGCCACATTGCTGATCGCTTTCCCGGCGGCCGCGCAGAAGTGCACCACGACAGACACGGTTTTGCAGTGCTGGGAACGATTCAATCCTGCCACGCCCGAGGAGGCTGCCGACCGGGTGGAGGACACCGTCGCCGCGGCGAATACGGGAGTGCCGACGCTGACGTCCCCCGCAGGCTCAGCGCTCAAGGATCTCCTCACGCTGCTTTCAGGCTCGCTCGAATCGTCATCGTTCGACGACACCGCGCAGGGCTTCTCGTTCCAGTGGAACCCGAAAGGCAAGATTCTCGGCAAGTCACTGCCGGTTCACTTCGAGGCGACGTTCCGGGATGCGGCGCCGAGCGCACGGCTCACCGAACTGCTCGCGACCAATGCCGACGCGCTCAAAGCGCTGGACTCATCGCTGCAACCGACGGATGACATCGCGCTCAGTGCCACTGTCGATCACAAGAACAAGTACCTCGGCCGTAGCATCGCGCCACACCGGACTCTGTTTCAGAACTGGCTGGATGGGCTGACGACTTCCGGAGATCGGGCGGCTCGCGCAGATGCCTTTGCAAAGGCAATCGAGGCTACGACGTTGAATGGTGGTGGCGCGACGCTGACTACACCACAGGCCGTAGCAGCAATGGAAGGCGGAGCGCGTCTCTTCCGAACCTCGCGGGTGAACGTCACCGACTTTACCGAAGCCTTCACGAAGCTGCTCAACAATCAAGCACAGTTCTACGCGTCGGCGACGTACGACGCGCGGCGAAATATCGTGGGTCCCAATCAGTGGGCCGGCACCGTGACGTTCGAGTGGGGCGCTTCGAATCTCTCATCGTTCCAGAGGAAGAACGCCGATTGTCGCGAGGACACGGTTGCAGACAATGCCGCGAAATGTCTGGACGCATTGAAAACGTTCGCTGCCGACGCCGCCACAGATCGACTGTCGGTCGCCGTTGACTTCAACAGGACGAACCGCCGGTGGATCGATCTGCCGGATCAGAACGTGGAGTACGGCATTCCGCGCGCCAGGACGGTCGTCGGATCACTGACCTATGGTCGTCCGTTCGGCAACCCCACCGCAGCCAGCGGTACCCGGCTCGACGTGAAGCTCGAGTACGAGGACAACTCCGACAAAGACATCGACAATCGCCTGATCGGTTCAGCGATCCTCACCTACAAAATCAACGATGGATTCAGCGTACCGCTCGGTTTCGTCTTCGCGAACCACGAAAAGGACCTGCCCGACAGCGATCGGCAGGTGAGTGCTCACTTCGGGCTCGTCTACAAGCTCCCCGACCTCAACGTCCTGGGGTTGGGTAACTAACCGCGACCCCCAAATGTTGGCCGGGCGTTCACCGCCCGGCCTTTTCATTTCTGCGATCATCGAGGCATGCCCCTCGACGTCCATCTCAAACCGGTCGAGACGCTGCTGTTCCGCAGCGACATCGTGGCGGTGGGGAAGTTCCGGTGCAGCGCGGGCGACGCGCTGTTTCGCGACTCCGGGCCGTGCAGCCATCACACCTTCGTCTTCCCTCGGACCTTCACGAAGATCCATCAGCAGGGGCGGGCGGCGTTCGTCGCGGGGCCGGAATCGGTGGTGCTGTACAACCAACATCAGCTCTACACCCGGACCAGGATCAGCGACGTCGATGCCTCGGACTGGTACACGCTGGCCGACGACGTCCTGCTCGAACTGACCGGGACGGAGCAGCCGGATCGCCCCTTTCGCGTCAGTACCGTCACGGCGGGTGCGCGCGATTTCCTGGCCCAGCGGATGATCTTCGACGCCCTCGACCGCGGCGAGCCGGTCGATCCACAGCACGTCGATGAGACCATGCTGCACGTCCTGTCGCGGGTGCTCCAACGGCGCGAAGAGCGGCCGGTGCGCGGCCAGGCCGAGGCGGTCGAGCATGCGCGGGAGCTCATCGCGCGCCATCCGGACGAGAACATCCCGCTGCGCGTCCTGGCGCGTGCGTGCGCACTGTCGCCGTTCCAGCTCTGCCGCCTCTTCCGCGCCCGGACGGGGGAGACCATCACCCGCTACCGGCATTCGCTCCGGTTGCGCCTCGCGCTCGACCGGCTCCGCTCCGGCGTCGATCTCACCACCCTCGCCCTCGACCTCGGCTATTCGAGCCACAGCCACTTCACGGCCGTCTTCCGCCGCCACTTCGGAACGACGCCCTCCGAAGTCAGAGGGCAGAAGGCAGAAGGCAGAAGTGAGGCACCAGACACCTCTGCCTTCTGACTTCTGACCCACGAAACGTAGAATGCGCGGCTCGATGAGACAGGCGGTTCTGACGATCGTCGCGGTGCTGGCCGCGATTTACGCGGTCTTCGTGACGTGGCGGCAGAACGAGCGCGCGGCCGGCCTGGACTTCTACATCTACTTCGTCAACGCCCAACTCGCCGGACGCACCGACGTCGCGAACATCTACGACGCGGACGAGCAGGCCCGTATCGGGGAGGAGTATTACGAGCGCGCGCAGCGGAGCAGCTCGGAGCTCCACAGGTACGACGCCGGCCGGCGCCGGTTCGTCGACAGCGTCTCCAGCCCGTTCCTCTACACGACCCTGCGCTGGGTGAGCCGCGATTACGACCGCGCGCTGCGGCAGTACCACGTGCTGGTGCTTCTCGCCTTCGTGACCGGCGTGCTGCTGATCGGGCGGCGGGTGGGGATGCGATGGAGCACGGCCCTCTTCCTGCTGGCCGCGCTGCTGCTCTGGTACCGCGGCTTCGAGGCCGACCTGCGCGTCGGCAACGTCAACTCCCTGCAACTCGCGGCGATCGGTGCGGCGTTGTCCGTGCCGCCGCTCGCGGCCGGTGCGATCGCCGGGATGCTGGTCGCGTTCAAGCCGAACCTGATCCTGATCCCGCTCCTGCTGCTCGTTTCGCGCATCGTCACCCGCGACTGGCTCCGCCTGAAGCGCGAGCTCGCCGGCGGCGCGACCGGCGTCGTCATTGCCATTGTCGCCGCGGCGCTGAACTACGGCACGTTCAACGTCTGGCTGCAGTGGGTCTCGCGCGCCAACGAGTTCTACCACCGGCTGCCAACGCGGATGGAGCGCAACGTCACCCCCGCTCTCGCGCTGTTCCACCAGCACGGCGCCTGGGTGAGCTACGTCATCGCCCTCGTGCTGACGGCGCTCGTCTGCGCCGCCATCCTGCGCGGCCGGCGCCGCGACGACGTCCTGGTGATCGGTGCCGCGATCCTGATCTACCTCCTCTCCGCGACCGTGGTGTGGCTGCACTACATGGTGCTGGTGGTCGTGGCCGCGTTCGGATTGACGCGGTGGAAGGCAACCGCCGTCGTCGCCGCGATCGCGCTGCTCCTGATCGCCGAGGAGCCATACGAGCTGCTGACGCGTCAGGCGGTGTACCCGAACGACGCGATGCTCATCGGGCCGGCCTTCGTGGCGTTGTTCGTGTGCGTGGTGTGGAAATTAGGGGAGGGCGAAGGTTTGAAGGAAAGGCGACGGGAACACCGGCGCGAAGCGCCGGTCGGCCAGCCGCGGAGCGGCGTAAGAATGTAGCCCAGGGCGTGAGCCCTGGGAAAACGCGTGCATCCCCGGTAGCCGCGGAGCGGCGAAAGAACGTGAACGTGCGAGCGAGCGTTCTTTCGCCGCTCCGCGGCTGGTCTTGGGTTCCCGTCTGTTCCCAGGGCTCACGCCCTGGGCTACATTCTTTCGCCGCTCCGCGGCTGGCCGACTCGCCGCTCCGCGGAGGCACTCCTTCTGCCGCTGTGCCCGCCGTAATTGGCCGCCCCTGTGCACAGACACCTCCGCGTAGATGAGACATCGGAGCGTCGGCCCTCATCGCGGCTCGACGCCTCCGGTCATTCATCGGCCCGACGCCGGGATTCGAGCCGGCGATCCGAAGAAGAAAGAAGAAGGAGAATTACTGATGAGAAACATGTCGAGACTACTGCTCACGAGCGCGTTTGCGCTGCTGCTCATGGTTCCCGCCTTTGCCCAGACCCCCGAGGTATCGACCCTGCCCGTGGACGAGCCGCTCGATGTCGGCGGCACGATCCTGCAGCCCGGCGTCTACACCATCCGCGTGGTGCCCACGCTTGGCGACCGCAACCGGGTACAGATCACCAGCCCGGACCTCTCCACCATCTATGCGACCCTGCTGACGGTTCCTCACGACCTCGAGCCGAACGAAGAGATCCCGAACACCAGGCTCGTCTTCTTCCCCGCCGGCGAAGGCCAGCCGCGTGCACTCCGCACCTGGTTCCCGCCCAACACGGCCATGAATGCCGGACACGACATCGTCTATGAAGCGTCGCGTGCGAGCCAGCTTGCACGCCTTGCCAGCGCCCCGGTCGTCACCTATCGCGGGGAACTGGCCGACAACACCGAGCTGCAGGTCGTAACGCCGGCCGAGACGTTCGAGCCCTACAGGGCGCCGGCGCCGGCGATGACTTCCGCGGCCGTCGAGATGCCCAATACGGCGGGCAAGGTTCCGCTGCTCGCGCTGTTCGGACTGCTTTCGCTCGCAGCGGCAGCCGTCGTGCGCTTCGCCCGGTAATCCCGATGAAGATCGCCCCGAGGTGGCTTCGCCGGCTGGAGATCTCCCTTTGGTATGTGGGGATCGCTCTGGTCGGCGTGGCCCTCGGGGCCACCTTCGATCGCTGGCAGTATCAGGCCCAACAGGAACGTGCCCTTTTCGCCGTAGCCTCCGGCGTCGGCGACAACCTTCCTCGTGAGACTCCGCGCCGCGATCCGGTCCCGGAGCTCATCGGACCGGTCCAGCCGGCCGGTCCTCCGAAGCCCGCGGTCGCGCCTCCGCCTGAAAAAACGCAACGCGCCGAGGCCGCACCGGAGCCTGCTCCTCCACGGCGGAAGGAGAAGGCCTTCGATCCGTCCGCGTTCGGGCGCATTGAGATTCCACGCCTCGGCGTCGCCGCGATCATCCGCGACGGAGCCGACGAAAAGACACTCGCCCGTGCCGTCGGTCTCGTTCCCGGCGCCGCGCACCCGGGGGAGACAGGCAACGTGGTCCTCGCGGGACATCGCGACACCTTCTTCCGGCCGCTGCGCAAGATCAAAGTGAACGACCGCATCCGCGTCGTCGTCCCGCCCAATGCCTACGAGTACCGGGTCGATTCACTCCGCATCGTGAATCCGGAGGAAACGAGCGTGCTTGAGTCGAAAGGATTCGAAGAGCTCACCCTCGTCACCTGCTACCCCTTCCGCTTCATCGGCCCCGCACCCGACCGGTTCATCGTCAGCGCCACGCGCGTGAATTGAGCTGAGGGGCGCTGTCATCCTGAGCCCGCCGAACTGCCCCACGAAGGCGAAAGCACGGCGGCGAAGGACCTGGGGGGCGGGGGAGCGAAGCACGATCATCCCACCACCGCCCGCCCAGGTCCTTCGCCTTCATGCTTGCCGCTCGTGGGATCAATCCTCTGGCTCAGGATGACAGAAGCACCCACCCACCCTCCGCCGCAGAGCGCCGTGCGGCGTCGAGCACGCGCTGCTGCATCAGGCCGTCCTCGAACGTGGCCGCCGGCGCGAGCGCGTCGCGATCTCCCTCGTCGAGCGCGGCCCGGAGAGCGCGGGCGAGGTGCAGCGTGCCGGTGCCGAAGGCTCCGCCGGGGGAGTTGCCGGGGCGCTGGTCCATCGGGCCGCCGGCCATCGTCGTGAACGGGGAGCGGTTGGTCGAAAGGAGCACCTCCTCGCCGATGAAGCGCATCGCTCCCTGCTCGCCGCAGATCGTCAGCGTGCTGGCCTCGTCCGGGCCCGACGAGACGGCGCTGAACGTCAGCACCGCCATCGCGCCGCCGCGCAGCCGCAGGTCCACCGAGGCGAAATCGTCCGCCGTCACCTCGCGCGTCGTATCGCCGAACGGGCGGCGGTCGATGATCGTCCGCATCGCCGCCTGCGCCGCTTCGACCTCCATCCCGAAATAGCGGAGCGCGTCGACGAAATGCGAGCCGACCGCGCCCCAGATCCCACCGCCGCGGCTCGCGTCGCTCCACCAGTTCCACTCCCGCTTGCGATCGCCGCGAGCCGGACTGGAGTACCGCACCTCCGCGTACCGGATCCCGCCGAGCTCGCCCATGCGTGCGCGGGCCTCGCGCCAGGAGGGGAGGAAACGCAGCTCGTGATCGATGAGGGCCACCTGCTCCGGGTGACGGCGGGCCGCTGCGAGGAGCTCCTCCGCCTCGGCGGCGTTCAGCGCCGTCGGCTTCTCCAGAATCACGTGCTTGCCGGCCTCGAGCGCGGCCAGTGCCATCTCCCGATGCTCCGACGGAGGCGTAACGATGGAGACGAGATCGACGTCCGGCGACGTAACCACGGAACGCCAATCGTCGTACGCGGCCACTCCGAGCTCGTCCGCCGTCTTGCGGGTCTTCTCCCGGTGGAATCCGGCAATCGCCGTAACGTCGAGTCCGGCCTCCCGGAACGTTGGAACCTGCACCCGCGCGCCCCAGCCGGTCCCGACAATACCGATCTTCGTCATTGCACACCCCTGTTGGCAGCTCGTTTGAGTAATAACTTTCCACTATGCGCCGCAAACCTGATCTTATCGTCCCCATCCGCGATCGGCGCCAGCGGAAGCGTTACCTCACGCTCAAGAACTTCGGCATCGCCGTCGCCGGACTGGCCGTCCTTTTCATCGGCGTCACCATACGCTCCGAGCTGCGAGGCCCGGACGGCTCGTCGAGCTACGGCCGCCTGCTCCAGCGCGAACTGCCGGTCGTCGAACAGAAGCCGCTCGAAGTCGTGCAGGAGGCTCCGCCGGCAGTCGGCGACGAGACCCATGCCGATCCGATGCTGGTCGCCCCGATGGTCCGCGGGCAATGGCTGCACGCCGACACCACCACCGACGGCGGCCTCACGAACGTCCAGCCGATGCCCCGCGCCGAGGCTTCCGTCGCCTCGGGGGAGACGAAAGTCGCGATCGTCGGAGGGCCCGGCGGAGTGAACATCGTGAAGCAGGAGCGCCGCAAGCCGGTGCTGGCCGGCGGGTTCGGGCGGTAAGCAGACCTCGCCCATCCACTGTCATCCTGAGCCTCAGGATTGGGTCAGGAGAGCAAAAGCATGGCGGCGAAGGACCCCCCTGCATTGAGCGAGTCGCGTGCAGCCGCAGGGGGTCCTTCGCCCCCATGATTCGCACTCCTTGGGAACATTCCTGCGGCTCAGGATGACAGGACCTATCTCGCCGACCTTCGCTTCCCGATGTAGATCACCGCTGGCTCCGAGTACTCGCCCGGACCCGCGTCGTTGAACGCCCGGACGCGGAGCGCGTACGTCACACCGGCGCGGCCGGCGATCCAGCGCGTGACCAGCTCGTCCGGGTCGTGCCAGCGCGTGATCTCGTTCCACGAACCGTCGGCGATCCGGTACTCGACCCGATAGCCGTGCACCGGTCCGTCCACCGCTTCCCAGTCGACCTGGATCTGCCCGTTGATCCGGCGCGCGATGGCGCGCGGCGCGGCGGGACGTACCGGCAGCGGCGCCTCGGAGAGCATGGTCAGCAACAGCCGGCGCGCCCCATGATGCGGCGCGTCGAGAGTCGTCTCCGGCGCGATGATGCCGGCGCGGCCGTCGGGGAGCGTGAACACGCCGCTCTGCAGCGAGTCGATCAGCGACGACAGCGGCAATTCGAAGTGCGACGACCCCGAACCGGATGGCGGTAGAGCGACGAGGTGCCGGCTCAGGAGCCCTGATTCCGGGTCGGACTGGATCCACGTCACGGCGACGTTCGTTCCCAGAGGCAGAACGCGGATCTGGAAGTAGTCGGTGTTCGGCCTGCCCTCGCGAATCCTGGTCACTCCGGCGAGAGATCCATTCGCGTTGATGCGGGCGCGATACAGATGGGTGGCATCGCTGAAGGCCACCAGATACCGGGTGCCGTCCCAGTACGGGGCGGGAACCGGCAGGGCGTCCGCCTCGTATTCGAAGATCCGCACCGGCGTCTGCGCCGGCTGGCGGTCCGCTCCGAGGGTGAGGGTGTAGACGGAATGGTACACGCCGCCCGGCGGGAACAAGTCGAGGAAGAATTCGTCCCACGTCAACAGGAAGCCGTTGCCGTTCGTGGCGATCGCGATGTCGCTGATGTCCGGCCGGTTGCCGTAGGGAACTTCGACGAGCCCGGTCACCGTGCCGTCGCGGGCCAGCCGCGCCGTCACCATCCTGTTGTTCGCGAATCCCGCAACGACAAAGTCGTTGCCGCTCGCGACGATCGCCGTCGGCGTCAGCGCCGTGATCGCCTTCGATGCCGCGATCCGCGCTCCGGAGTTGATCCGGTAGGCCGTCACGGTGGAGCCCCCCGGCCGGGTGGCGGACACGAGGAGCATGAACTCCTCGCCGTGAGCAGCGCCGGCGATCGAGTCGTCGCCGAGGAGCTCCAGCGTCGTCAGTGGCTGCTCGATCCAGGTGCCGTCATTCCGGCGGATCCCCGCATGCGTCGTACGCTCGCCGTCGAGGTCCTCGGACCACACCACGAGCGTCGAGCTCGGGCCGGGCACCGTGACGAACGGTGTTTGCGAAGCGGCGGCGTAACCGATCGCCACGGCCTCGCCGCCGCCCACCTCGACCAGCTCCAGCCCGTCGCGCAGCGTGCTCAATGCGATGCGGGTGCGTCCGTCCGCCGTCCATCCTCCCGCCACGCTGAACGTCCGTCCCACCGGGAACGTCTCCGTGCTGGCGATCGTCTCCGTCTCCGGGTCGATGTGCGCCGCTGCCGGCTGATCCTGGCGAAGATAGGTGACGACATAGTCGCTGCCGCTCCAGAGCGCGAGGACCGGCTGGAGCACTTCGTCCGACAGAAAGAGGGTCCTTCCCGGCACGCCGTCCGCGCTGACCGTCGCCGCGAACGCGTGCAGCGGGGCCGGGCTGACCCACCCCACGAGATAGCCGTCGCCATTCGTCGCGATCGTCACCGTCGGAGGCACGATGTCCGGCGTCGGCGGCTCGATCACCCGCTCGGTGAGCACCTGGACCGACCGGTCGGCGAGCAGGAAGCGGACGCCGCGATTGCTCGCGACCGCGATGCCGATCCCATCGTCGTTCCCGGCAACGGCGAACGAGTGGGGCGTCTCTTCCGTAAGCAGACGCTCCGAGGAGACCGGCTGACCCGTCGCGGACAGTTCGAGGACGGCAAGACCTCCGGGTCCGGAGAGACGGTGGCTGCGGTAGAGCACGAACGTCCGGTTCCCGCTCCGGAGCAGCTTCGGAGCAGTGCCCTGGGCGATCGAGAACGCCCCGCCCACCGGCTCGCCATTGCGATCGAGGACCTGCCCGCGTACTTCCCTCCCGCTTATTTCATCCAACGCGCCGAAGACGGTGACGAAATACGTGCCGTTCCACGCCACGTCGAACCCTCCGCCGTTCGCGGTCGCGATCGGCCTCCCGACGCGCCGTTCGCCCTCGATCATTTTCGTCAGGCGAAGAACGCCGCTGTTGTCCCACAGAAAGAAGGTGTCGCTGCCGTTGGAGACAAAGACCGCCGTCCCGGCGCCGATCACCCCGTAGCGCGTGTTGGTCAGAGGGATCGCCTCGCCCTGGACGAGCGCGTGCGCGGCGAGCGCGGGAACGAACAGGAGAAACGCGAGAAAAATGATCTGTTTTCGCATCAGAGTTTTCATCGGCTGGACCTTCTCTTCCCGATATTGACGATCGCCGGCACCGAGTAGAGCGACATCCCCGCCTCGGTGACGGCGCGGACGCGGAACGCCAGCGGCTCGCCGTAGCGGAGGTCGCCCCAGTTCAGCTCGTGCTGGTTCTGCTCGAACCATCGGCTGTACTCGTTCCACGAACCGTCGCCGCGGCGGTACTCGAGCCGGTAGCCGCGGACGGGCTGCGACGGAGGAGTCCAGCTCACCCGGACCCGGTTCCCGTCGCGCTCCGCGGACACGATCGGAGGATCGGCAACCGGTCCCGGTCCGACCGGGTCGCCGAAGCGCGCGACCACCCGCTGCGCCCCGTGGTGCGGCGGCGCGATCCGGACCTCGGTCCCGAAGAACGCCGCGCCGCCGTTTGCCATACGCGTCATCGCGCGTGGGCCGGCGACCGGGGCGTCGAACGGAACCGCGGTCGTGTCGGTGATCAGGAGGAACGGACCGGCCGACTCCTTCCACGTCATTGCCACCGCCCCTCCGAGCTCCACCAGGTCCATGTCGTGGCGGCTCGCATGCGCCGGGGAAGCGTCGGCGATGCGGCGGGTGATCCGCAGGCGCTCGCCCGACGCGGTCACGGTGCCGGCGAAAAACTCCTGGGCCGTGTGCCAGACCGTCCGGTACTCATCGCCATCCCAGGCAACTTTCGGATGATGCGAGTCCTCACCGGCGAGCGGCAGATCTTCCGGGATCAGGCGCTCCAGCAACGGGCCGAGGAGCATGGCCGAGAGCGTCTCCCGCACCGGATCGCAGACCGGGAAGCAGATCTCGGTCCGATTGCGCTGCCACGCCACGAGCACATTCCGGCCATCCGAGGCCAGCGACATGTTCGCGATCTCGTCCGCGGGGCCGACGACGCTCACGAGCACCGGGCTGAAGACATCCCCCGTGCGTCCGAAGCGCGCCACCGCCGCGTTGCCTTGCGCGTCGCGATAGGCGAGGACATAGGACGTCCCGTTGAAGACGAGGTCGAACACCTCGCTCCCGTGAATGTGGCCGGTCGACGAGAGTGGCCGTCCCTCCCGGTCGAGCAGGTAGGCCGACCAGCCGTTGCTGTCGAGGAACACCGCCGCGAACTCGACGCCGTCGCTGGCCACGAGGCGGGGCGTCGCCGACGTGACGATCTCCGTCTCGATCCAGCCGCCGTCGTACTTCCAGATCCCGGTGCGGACCATGCGCCTGCCCGCGGAGCTTTCGGTCCAGATGCCGAGCACGCCGTCGTTCGACGTCGTCGCGGCGGCGAGCTTCTGGTCGTTTGCGCCGATCGTGACGACGGTTTCGGTTTCGGTCCGGTTCTTCAGGTCGCGCACCTTGAGGCCGAGCGTATGCAGATCGCGCCAGCCCGCCAGCACGCGGCCGTGGATGCTGACCAGCGTCGGCATCGACTCCTGCGCCGTGAGCACCGCATTCTCCTGAGCCTCGACGGCCCGGATGTGCGGCTCGACCTCCGCGAAATTCGCACGCGTCGCCTGGCCCGGTGCGGAGTCCAGGACCGCGGCGTAATAGCGTTCTCCGTCGAACGTCACCGCCGGCCAGCGAAGCAGGGCCGTCGTGTAGATATACACCACCCCGAACGGCGGGCCGAGCTCCCCGTTCGCTTCGAGCAGCGTTCCGAGCAGGACCGAGCCGTTCGGCCAGACGCCGAAGTAATCCTCGCCGTTACTGGCCAGGGCCACGCTCGCATCGCTCTGCGAATTGAGGCGATAAATGGACTTCGTCGCCTGTCGTGTCACCAGGCCGAGTTGATTGAAGATCGTGCTTTGTACCGTGCTTCCCTCGACCGTCAGAGCGGCGAAGCCTCTGCCGTTGGACGCGATGTCGTGGCCGTTGGAGACCTCTCCCCACGTCACCCGCGTCGTGATTGCCTCGGCCGGAGCCAACGGGGTCCCGGTGGAGCCGAGCCGCAGTGCGCGGATCTCCTCGCGCGTCCGGTACAGCAGGACGATGTGCGTCCCGTTGCTGGCCAGCCGTGGCCGGTCCGCCTCCGTGGCCAGTTCCAACGGCTCGCCTGCCGGCTCGCCGTTCCGGTCCAGCAGCCGTCCGACGATCCTCGCGTCCACCCCGAGGCGTCCGGTCACCGCCGCCACGAAAAAATGCGACCCGGTCCAGACGATATCGAGGTCGGTGACCCCGCCCAGGTCGAGAATCGGCCGCTCGACCCTGCTGAGCCCGTCCAGCCGCGTGACCCGGACCGCCGACGGCGAAGCCCAGGCCATGAACGGCTGCACGTCATTCGCCGTCAGCACCCCGATCGCCGGCTCGGTCGTGTAATAGGTGTTGCTCAGAGGAATCCGCTCGCCGAAGGTGAGCTGCTGGGCGAACGCGAGCGGAGCAAGGAAGAAAAGGACGGCAGCGCGGAGGCAGGGGAGCTTCGTCATGCCGTACAAGTTATGCTGTTGGCGCATAGAACGCAAGACGTTGCTTACGGAAGGTACGGAGGGGGAGGGATCAAGTACGGCTATGACGATCGTCTCTTTATGACTCTACGTCATAGCATCCCTATCACGAAGAGGATTAAGAGCAAACGGGGCTTTCTGCTGCCGTAGGCAGCAAAAGATCTGTAGGCCCGGCCTTCAGGCCGGGTACAACGGGACCCCGCCAGGTAAGCCCGCGTAGCGGGCGACAGAAAAGACGCCCGCACGTTTCTCCTCTGTCGCCCGCTACGCGGGCTCGCAAACTCCGTCCACGATTCCCCGGCCTAAAGGCCGGGCCTACAGATCTTTTGCTGCCTACGGCAGCAAGACCATGGCGGGATGCCTCGATCTTCTGGAGGCCCCCGCGGTCTACCGCACCGCCCGCCGCCTCAACACGATCGTCGCCTCGGCCGTCTCCGAATACCCGCTCATCCCGCCATCCCCGAAGGCGCGGACACGAATCGCGTAGCTCCCGCTGCGGGGCGCCTCGAGCACCGTCGACGCGGCGGTCCCGTCGATCCATGCGTCGTACTCGAGCCATGGCCCGTCGATGCGGACCTCCAGCCGATACCCGCTCACCGTCTGTGCGTCCCACTGCACCTCCAGCCGGGCACCATTCGCCGTCAGCTCCACGCGCGGAGGCAGCGGCGCCGAGGGTGGGGCAGGGTGGGCAACCGAGGCGAAGACGCGTCTGCCGCCGTAGTGCGGCTCGCCGTCCGCGACGTCGTTCCGCAGCAGGGCCACTCCCGCATTCGGGAGCGCCGTCAGGAGCGGCGCCGTCCCGGTGTCGAAGCCCTCGGCGGCCTGCATCGTCCAGCCGTCGAAGATCACCGCCTGACCGCGGCCGTCGAACCATGTCAGCCCGGTCTGCGTGCCGAGCCGGGAGAGCCGCACGTTACTCGGCGGCTCGCCGTCGCTCGCCGAGACCTGCACGAACTCCGGGACCACCGTCCCGTCGACGCGAACGCGCCGGCCGCGCAGATACGGCCCTCCGCGCCAGACCACCACATAGTCGCTCCCGTTGAACGCGACCGCCGGGTCCTCCGCCTCCGTGTCGAACACCACCAGATCGGCCGCGTCGAGACGCTGCAGCGTACCGTCGAGCCGCACCCCTTCGATCGCCGCCGCCGGCGTCTGCCAGAGGACCAGATAGTTCGTCCCGTCGGACGTCACCACCGGGTCTTCCGCTCCGGCACGCAGAATCACGGGAGCGGAGACGCTCCCATCGCGCAGCAGCCGCGCCGCCACGACGTTGCCCAGGCCATCCACCCCGGCGACCACATAGTCGCTGCCGTTCGAGGCCACACCCTTTGCCTGGAACGAGTCGACTAGCGCCGATTGCTGCAGCACCAGCCCCGCGTCGTCGAGCAGCGTCGCCCTCCAGCCGCCGTCGCTCTCGGAGATCACCGCGAAATCGCGGCCATCGCTCGCCGCCGCCACCGCGAGCTCGCCGGCCACGAGCGCACGCTCCCGCCACGCGCCTTGCACGCCGCGGATACCCACGTGAGCATCAATCCCTTCGTTCCAGACCACCAGCGTCCCGTTCGCGGCGGAAGCACTGGCGATGAGCGACTGGTCGTTGGCCCGCGGTCCTGTCGCCGCGTCGATGGTGTAGCGCGTATTCGTCAGCGGAGCCGGCGGGGCAAAGTACGCCGGCTGCGCCAGCAGGGAAGTCGTCGTCAGCATAAACAGCAAGAGTCGAAGCAGCATGGGTCTCCTACAATGTGCCGCGCATGAGCGACTCGATCGTGTTCGGCACTGATGGTTGGCGCGCAGTCATTGCTGACCAGTTCACCTTCCAAAATGTGGGCCGTGTCGCTGACGCGGTTGCGGTCGCTTCACGGAACCTCCAGCCGCCCGAGGGGATCGAGCGCAATGCCCTGATCGTCGGGTTCGACCGCCGCTTCCTCTCGCGCGAGTTCGCCGGGATCGTCGCCGAGTCCCTCCGGCGGGCCGGCTACCGGGTCATCCTCTCCGACCGTCCCACCCCCTCCCAGACCATCTCCTTCACCGCCCGCCACCGGAAAGTCCTCGGCGGCGTAGTCGTGACCGCCAGCCACAACCCCGCCAAATACAACGGGATCAAGTTCAAGGCCTGGTACGGCGGCTCGGCGCTGCCGGAGATGTACGAGTCGATCGCCGCCAGCCTCGACCGGCGCGACGCGCGCGAAGGAGGCACCATCGCCGAGGAGAACATCCTCGACGACTACATCGAAGGAGTGAAGGGACAGCTCGACCTGAAACTGCTCAAGTCGGCCAGGCTGGCCATCCTCCACGACCCGATCCACGGCGTCGCCGCCTCGCTCCCCTCGAAGGTCCTCGGCCTTGACTACACCGGCGCGCGCCGCATCCTCACCCGCGAGCAGGAACCGTTCGAGGCGACCATCGTCGACGGCATCCGCGGCGACACCAACCCCGGCTTCGGCAGCGTCAACCCCGAGCCGATCCCCGAGAACCTCGTCGCCTCGCAGAACGTGATGATGACCGGCGAGTACGACCTCGCCATCTGCAACGACGGCGATGCCGACCGCCTCGGAATCCTCGACGAACGGGGCAACTTCGTCTCGCCGCACAAGATCATCTCCCTGCTCGCCCTCTACCTCGTCCGCGAAAAGCAGCGCGCCGGCGAGATCGTGAAGACCTTCTCCACCACCCGCCTCCTCGAGAAAGTCGCCGCCTCCCTCGGCGCCACGCTGCACGAGACCCCGATCGGCTTCAAATACGTCGCCGACCTCATGCTCGCCCGCGACGTCCTCGTGGGTGGGGAGGAGAGCGGCGGCATCGGCTTCGGCGCCTTCATGCCCGAGCGCGACGGCGTCCTCTCCGGCCTCCTCGTCGCCGAAGCCGTCGCCCACTACGGCCTCCCCCTCTCCGACATCATCGACCGCATGGAAAAAGAGTTCGGCACCCTCCACTACAACCGCCGCGACCTCCACCGCCCCATGGAACGCAACAGCCGCCTCATCGAGCGCGTCCGCGCCGGAGAGCTCGACAAATCCTTCGGCGTCCCCTTCGCCAAGCGCGAAGAGAAGGACGGCGTCAAGATCAACTTCACGGATGACTCCTGGATCCTCTTCAGAAAATCCGGCACCGAGCCGCTGATTCGCATTTACTGCGAAGCTCCCAGCACGGAGCAGGTGGAGAGCATGCTGGACGTGGCCGTAAGGGAGCTGGACGCCTAACCCCTATGGGACCAATGGGACCCATGGGACCCATGGGACGATCACAAGTCCCATTCGTCCCATAGGTCCCATTCGTCCCATCCCTCCCACCCCCACCGAACACTTCCCGCGTACCCTGCCTCTTACCGGCAGATGGCCCCCGCCCCCACACGCTCCCTCGTCCTGCGCGCCCAGTCCGGCGAGCGGGAGGCGTTCGATGCGTTGCTGCGGGACATCGGCCCGGCGCTGCTGCGCTACGTCACCCGCGTCACCAACGACCGCGCCCTAGCCGAGGACGTCGTCCAGGAGACATTCATCGCCATCGTGCGCAAGATCCGCTGGCTCAGCGACGCCTCGCTGTTCCGGCCGTGGGCCTACCGGATCGCGTCGCGGGAAGCATTCAGGATCATGCGCAAGCGCCGGCGCGGCGAGCCTTCCGGCGAGCTCGAAGAGCTTCCCGGCATCGAGCCGGCCCATGCCGACCCGTGGCTGCGCGAGCGGCTGCTCGCCTCGCTCGAGCGTCTCTCCCCCGCGAGCCGCGCCGTCATCACCCTCCACTACCTCGAAGAAATGCCGCTGGCCGAGATCGCGGGCGTCCTCGATCTCGCCCTCGGCACGGTCAAGTCGCGACTGGCCTATGGACTCGCTCGACTGCGAAAGGAGAATCCCTCATGAAAAAGCTCAAACCCGGCCTCATCCTCTTCCTCATCGCCGACTTTGCCATCGTCGTGGCCATCATCCTGGTGGTCCTCAACAAGAGGTGACCGATGAACGATCTCGACCAGATGCGCGCCAACGCCCTGACCCAGATGGAGCGCGCTGAGCGCAACTTCAAGGCGGCCTTCTACGGCGCGGTCCTCTTCGAAGGCCTCTTCACCATCGGCATCATCTACTTCGCTGATTTCAGAGACCCCCTGCACCTGCTCATCGTCTGCTGCACCGGCGTGATCTACATGCCAGTCATCCTCGGCCTCGTGGCCCTCGGAGCCCACGTGAACAAGGTCATCCTGCGGGTGCTGGCAAGGCTGGACGGATAAGGGCGAGGGCCGGCAAAGGGCCGAGGGCCAAGGGCCGAGGGCCGAGGGAAAAGCGGGTGGGCGGCCCTCGGCCCCTGGCTCTGAGGATACGGTTCTCGTCATCCTCAATCCTCAATCCTCAATCCTCAATCCATTCCGACCGGCCCTCGGCCCTCGGCCCTCAGCCCTCGGCCCTCGGCCCTCAGCCCTCGGCCCTGCCACATGCTACGATTCCCTCTCTGAGCGGCGACCCGCGCCCCTGCCTTGAGGCGTCGACTCGACAACCTGACCACGGAGTAAGCAGACGTGTCGACATCAGA
>Ga0190275_10000921_pt1 | contig 23050 bp, 17 predicted proteins | sample Popmic550T_FD_133745 | JGI IMG/M metagenome (GOLD analysis project Ga0190275, IMG submission 133745) | Populus adjacent soil microbial communities from riparian zone of Yellowstone River, Montana, USA - 550 T | ecosystem: Environmental > Terrestrial > Soil > Riparian zone > Trees stand | place...
GCGTCGAACGCCGCCGAGCGCAGCGCCGAGCGGCACACCTGTCCCTGCGCCCGCTCCGGCCGCGAGCCCGTGGTGAGCAGCGTGGGCGTCAGTCCCTGCAGCGCGCCCACCTCCACGGCCAGCAGCGCCACCTCGCGCGCGCGAGCCTCCTTCGCCGGGCTCAGCGCCATGGAGCGCGAGGAGTCCACCAGCACCTCCACCCGTGGGGACACCTCGTCCTGGCGCACGCGGAGGATCATCTCCCCCGTCCGAGCCACCGCGTTCCAGTCCACCTGCCGCAGATCATCCCCAGGCTGGTACACCCGGAAGTCGTGCAGCTCCAACGAGGCGCCCGCGGAAGAGGCACGCACCTCTCCCACCCGTCCCCGGTGCGGCACCCGAGGCAGCGCCAGCGCGAGCCCAGGTGCCAGCCTCGCCACCTCGGTCTCGTCCGCCGCCGCGCTCACGACGCGTGGACCCGCTGCTCGCGCTCGACCAGCGTCCGATCCGCGGCGAAGGCGGCGAGCGCCGCCACTCCGCAGAGGAAGTACAGCAGCTCCACCGTCATCTTGGGCTCGTCCTTGGAGTACTCATGTTGCCCGAAGGCCACGAGCCCCACGATGGGGTTGAGCAGATTGATGAGCCCGTTGTCCGCCTTCTCGTCCACCAGCAGCGCCAGCAGCGGCGGCAGCACCGAGCCCAGGCCCGCCAGCGACACGAACAAGACGCGCACCGCCGCCGGAGAGGACATCCGGTCCGAGCGCGGCATCCTCCCCACCAGGATCGCCACCGCGAAGTACAGGATGGGGTATGCCGCCGCGGCGAAGATGACGTAGGTCAACGAGCGCCAGTTGTTCCGCGTGTCGTCGGAGTTCCACCCCAGCACCGCGCAGAAGAACGACCACCCCGCGATCATCAGCACCATCAGCCGGAAGCCGCGCACCGCCCCCGGCCGGAACAGGCTCCACGCCCGCGTCGTCGCTCGCAGCGCCCGCGCCTGCCCATCCACGTCGGAGATGACGAAGAGCCCCGACAGCGTCAGGTGCAGGCACCCGACCACGCCCGCCGCCGTCGCGACCTCACGATTCTGCCCCTGGCTCCACCACAGCGCTGCCACCACCCCCGCGCTGACCAGCACCTGCACCACGAGCGCCCGCCGGGGCCCTCGGGAGTAGTCCTCCGTCACCAGGGACAACCGCGCGGCCGCCGCCTCGAACAACAACCACCCGTAGCTCAGCATCAGCCACAGTGCGATGCCGATGACGTAGAAGAACTCCTTCTCGCGCATCAGCCGGGAGCCTCCCTCGCCCAGCGCGAAGGCCCCTCCCAACCCCTGGGCCACACCCCCGGCCAGCATGCCCAGCACCAGGAAGTGCACGAAGGCCCGCCCCAGCCGCCCGTCCGCGAGCGTCGCCGCGCAGACCCCCAGCACCGTGAGGAACACCAGCCACGCGGCCCCCAGCACCAGCACGATCAGGATCGTCGGCAGATCGATGCCGTTGAGGTAGTAGCTGAACAGCAGGAAGGGCCCCACCGCGGAGGCGTACAGCGCCGCCTGCGCCAGGAAGGACGTCACCTTGCCGCGCAGGATGCGCCGCGGCCCCAGGCCCGTGAGCGCCAGCAGCACCCACGTCTCGTCCTCGCGCTCGCGCGCCAGCGAGCGGTAGGCGCTGTACGGAATGACGAAGAAGTGCACCAGCCCCAGGCACACGAAGTAGGCGAAGAAGTACGTGTTCCCTCGCGCCCGGTACCCACCGTCCTTCACGTCCGCGTACGCCATCAGCGACAGCAGCACGCACGCCAGCAGCATCAGCCCGAAGCACACCCAGAACACGCGGGTGCGCAGCCCCTGGCGGATCTCCTTCACCACCAGCGGGTTGATCCGATCCCCCAGCCGCTCGCTCAGCGTGGCCGGTGCCACGGTCTCCACGTGCTCGCTCACGCCACCCTCCCCTTCGTCACGGTCATGAAGGCATCCTCGAGGTTCAGCTCCCGGTGGCTGAACGCGCAGACCGGCACCCCCGCCCCCACCAGCGCCGCCAGCAGCCGCGCCGCTGCCTCGTCCACCTGCTCCCGGGTTGCCCCCTGCTCCAGCTCCAGCCGCACCCGCAGCTGGCCGGTCTCACGGGACACCTGCCCCACTCGGGGCTGCTCCAGCAACACCCGCTCCGCGCGCTCGTACGCCGCCTCACCCTCCGCCACCGCCGCCAGCCGCATCACCAGCTCCGTCCCCGTCCCCAGCTGGCTCTGCGCCAGCAGGTCCGCCACCTTGCCCGTCGCCAGCAGCTTCCCCTGCTCGATGATGGCGCACGTGTCGCAGATCTCCGCCAGCTCCGTGAGGATGTGGCTGGAGATGAGGACCGCCTTGCCCTGATCCGCCAGCGCTCGCAGCAGCTCGCGCAGCTCGATGCGGGCGCGCGGATCCAACCCGTCCGCCGGCTCGTCGAGGATGAGCAGCTTCGGATCGTGCAGCAGCGTCCGCCCCAGCGCCACGCGCTGCTTCATGCCCTTGGAGAGCGCGCTGGTGAGCTTGTCCTTCAGCGGATTCAGCCCCGTGAACTCCATCACCGAGGCCACCCGCTTGTGCCGCACCGCACCCTTGAGCCCGTACGCGCGCGCGAAGAAGTCGAGGAACTCCCACACGGTGACGTCGTCATAGGTGCCGTAGCGATCCGGCATGTAGCCAATGAGCGGCCGGGCCTTGTCCGGCGAGTCCACCACCGACTGCCCATCCAGCAGCACCTCGCCCGCGGTGGGCGTGTCCAGCGTGGCGATGATGCGCATGGTGGTGCTCTTGCCCGCGCCATTGGGGCCGATGAAGCCCAGGATGGTGCCCGCCTCCAGCTCGAAGGTCACGTCATCCACCGCGCGCAGCGCGCCGTAGTCGCGCCGCAGCCCCTTCACCTGCAACAGGCTCATCGCCTCACCTCGGCTCGCCGCGGGCCGCTCATGGCGTGTCCACCTGTCCGCGCACGTAGTGAATACCCTCGTGCAGCTCCACCTTCAGCACCGCCAGCGGCCCGAAGCCCAGGCCCCGCAGCTGCGCCACGAACTCCCCGTCCCGTAGGGGCAGCTGGAAGCCAGGCCTGCGCTCCCTCGTCCTGCGCGTCATGCTCATGGGTGGGTGCACGATGCTGGTGCCGGCCTCTCCTTGCAGCTCCGTGGCCACGCCCTCGGCGCCATCAGCCAGCTCGGGCAGTGAGTACCGCTTCTTCCCCAGCTGGAGAGAGCCCGCCTGGAGCGGGGCTCCGAGCGCGTTCTGGACCTTTACCACCGCCCCCTCGCGTCGCACCGCCAGCCGGGCCCGCGTGGGCACCACGGCCAGCTCTCCCCACTCCAGGTAGTTGCGCGCCGGGAGGAAGCCCTCCGCCTCCATGCCCCCTCCCGTCCAGCTCACGTCCACGAACCAATCATTCATCTCATCGGGCGCCAGCAGCACGCTGTTGGCCGGGAACCGCATCGTGCCGGCCGCGAGGTTCGCGTAGTAGCCCCCGACCCCCGCTGTCACCGCCCGATCCCTCGGCCGATCCAGGAACGTGTAGCTGTAGCGCGACGAGTGCGTGACGAAGCCGTCCACCAGCACCGAGTCGGCGATGATGATCAGGCAGGTGATCAGCGCCACCGACGGCACGCCGATCAGCAGCGCCACGGGCCCCTTGCGCCGCGCCAGCATGAGCCCGCCGGGCCCCACCACCAGTGAGAACAGGAAGATGAGGACCAGGAAGCGGCCCACCGGCACCAGGGCATTGGGCAGCAGCGGCGTCTCGCCTCCGTTCAGCGCGAAGCGGTTGTTCTCCCAGCGGGGCGGCGGCCCGATTGGATCCAGTGGCAGCCTGCCATCCTGTTCGACGGCCAGCATCGCCTTGCCGCAGTCCTGGCTCCCGGACTGGCACAGGTACACGTCGCCGAAGCCATAGCCATTCCATGCGTCTCGCTCGGGCTCCGGGGAGAGCAGCGGCAGGCGCTGGTGCACATCCCGAGGTGGCCGGGCCAGGATGAGCGAGCCGCCCGCCGCGGCGTAGTTCTCCAGCGCCGCCCACACATCGGCGGGCACGGTGGCCACCTCCTCCATCACCATCACCACGGGGTAGCCCACATAAGCGGCCAGCTCCCGGGGTGCGTCCTGCACGGGCACGAAGCGGATGTTCAGCTCCGGAGGCTTGCGGTCCTCGGCGCGGGGAATGCCTGTCCCCGCCTCGAACGCCTTGGAGGTGCCGAGCACCAGGGAGGAGAGGGAGCTGCCCTCGTCCAGGTACACGCCGTTGCCGCGCGGGCGGATGCTGGGCCCGCTCACGTTGAAGAGCCCAGACTGGACGGGCGCGGGGATGAGCAGGTACGTGGTGAGCCGCTGGCGCGGCCCCAGCTCCAGCTCTCGCTCGGTGGTGGGGGAGCCTGAGCTGTACCCCTGGAGGGAGAGGCGCATCTGCCTCGGCGCGTTCTCGGTGTTGTGCAGCGTCACCTCCAGGGGCGTGTACCCGCGCTTCGCGCGCAGGGAGCCGCTGCGGATCGACACGCGCAGCCCATCCGTGTCCTCCAGGTTCTCCAGGTTGCCTGTCGTGTCCGCATAGCCGAAGCGCTGCGGGCCCTCGGACTCATCATCGACAGAGGCCTTCTCCACGGAAGCGGCCGCCTCGTCGGCAACGGCCTCCTCCTCGGGGGCGATCGCCTCCGCGGCCTGCTCCTCCGTCCCGACTTCCGTCTCCACCGCGGGAGGCGGCGGCGGTGGGACAGGGGACGTGGCCACCACGAGCTTCCCAGGCCCGGGGACATTCCCAGGGTGGAGCTGCGCGAACCCAGTGCCTCCGGCCAGCAGCGCGGCGCACAGCAGCCAGGCAGGCAGGGGCCTACGCACGAGGCACCTCGGGCACGGCCTGGATCAGCGCGCGGATGACCTCGCTGGACGACACCTTCTCCAACGAGGCCTCGTAGGCGAGCACGAGCCGATGGTTGAGGACGGCGGGTGCCACGGCGAGGATCTCGTCGAAGCCCACATTGGGCTTGCCCCGCAGCAGCGCCAGCGCACGGCCCGCGGCCGCGAGCCCCAGCGCCGCACGAGGCGAGGCACCATAGCGCACGAAGCGGCGCACCGCGTCCGGGGCGTGGGCCTGGCGCGAGTCGGTGGCCTCCACCAGCCGGCCGATGAAGTCGGCCACGGGTCCAGGCAGGTGCACACGATCCGTGGCGGCGAACAGGCGCCCCAGGCTCTCGGCATCGAGCACGGGCGAGAGCGCGGGAGAAGCGCCGCGCACACGGGTGGTGAGCAGGGTGCTCAGTGTCTTCGCTCCCACGGGCGGCACCAGGACGCGGAAGAGGAAGCGATCGAGCTGTGCCTCGGGCAGCGGGTAGGTGCCCTCCAGCTCGATGGGGTTCTGCGTGGCCAGCACGAAGAAGGGATCAGGCAGCGCTCGCGTCTGCCCCAGCACCGTCACGCTCCGCTCCTGCATCGCCTCCAGCAAGGCGGACTGCGTCTTCGGGCTGGAGCGGTTGATCTCGTCCGCGAGGACGACGCTGGCGAAGAGGGGGCCCTCGCGGAAGGTGAACTCGCGGCGGCCTTCTCCCTCCAGCACGTAGGTACCGGTGATGTCGCCCGGCAGCAGGTCCGGGGTGAACTGGATGCGGCGAAAGGGCAGCGCCAGCAGCCGCGCGAGCGCCTTGCACAGCTCCGTCTTGCCGAGGCCGGGCAGGCCCTCGAGCAGCACGTGGCCTCGCGCGAGCACCGCCACCACCACCTGCTCGACGACACCCTCCTGATCGAGCAGCACCTGGTTGAGGCCCTTCTTCAGCTGGGCCGCCACCTCCGCCGCTGCCTGCACCTCGGCGGGGCTCAGAAGCTCAGACACGTCGGCTCCCCTCTCATGTCACTCATCGCCAAAATATCGCTTCACAAGATCGCGATTGCGCGGCAGCAGCGGCTCCGTGGAGTAACCCGGCGTCGCGTCTCCCTGCGTGCCCTGCCCCCGCGCCGCGGAAGGCGTCACCGTGACGCCCTCGCGTTGCGGATCCGCAGCCTTCAGTCCCCACAGCTCGCTCGCCTCGCCGCCCTGGCCCTCGGGCAGCGGCTGGAACTTGAGGCGATTCGGGTCCATCTCCGCCTCGCCTCCGAACATAAGCGGGTTGCTTCCTCCCCCGCGGGAGGTCCCCGCCCCCTCTCCCTCGCGGACACCGCGACTGGCGTGAGAGTTCTCTCCGCCCTCACCCTCGCCCTGCCCCTCTCCCTCTCCCTGGCCCTGACCCTGGCCCTGGCCCTGCCGCTGGCCTTGTCGTCCCGAGCCGGACTGGCGGCGCCCGTTCGCCTGCTGGCCCGAGCGGCCCTGGCCGAAGCGATCCTCGAGCTGCTGCTGGCGCCGCTCCAGCGTCCGCCGGAGATCGGAGATCTGATCGAGGTTCCCCCCCGCCCGAGCGGATGCCGTGCTGCGAGAGCCCTGTGAGCCTTGCTGGCCCTCTTGGCCCGCTTGGCCCTCCTTGCCCGTGCTGCCATTGCTGCTGGCTCCACTCTGCTCACCCTGCTGCCCCTCACCGTTCTGCTCCCCTTGCTGCCCCTCACCGTTCTTCCCTCCCTGCCCGTTCTCCCCCGCTGTCCCCTTCCCATTGAGCGCCATCAACGCCTGCTCCAAGGCTTCGCGCTCCCGGGCCGCGCGCTCCGCGTCTCCAGCGGCTCCCAGCGCCTCTTCCAGCTCTCGAGCAGCCTCGGCGGCTCCCGCAAGCTCCGCGGCGGCCTCGGAGGCGCGCTCGGACAGCCGCTTGTCCAGCCCATCGGCGGCCTCCCAGTCGGCGGCGTCGAAGCGGCCCTCGGCAACCTCCTCGGCCAGTCGGCGCAGTTCCTCCTCCATGGGGGTGCCCAGCGGCTCTTCCTTGGCGAGCGCCTCGGCCTTGGCCTGGACAGCAGCCACCTTGGCAGCGGCGGCGGCGTTGATGGGGCGGACAGAGAGAGCGGGCAGCGGCAGGAGGAAGCCCACGACCAGGAACAGGAGCGCGCCGAGCAGGGCTCCTACGGGGCGCCGCCAGCGGACCTCGGGGGGCTTCACAGCGCGGGCGTACTGGTTGACGGAGAGCTCCCAGTCTCCGACGGGGCGCTCCAGACGGGTGAGCAGCAGCCCGCCAGCGTTGGCGGAGCGGTCCGCAAGCACCGCAGCCTGGTCCAGCGAGACGCCCCGGTGGCGAGCCCGGAGCCCCCACCACAGCCCTCCCGCCAGGAGGAACACGGGGGCGGCCCACAGGGCGGTGTCGCGCAGCAGAAGGCGAGCGACGACACAGGCGGTGACGGCGGCCCACATGGGGGCAATGCCGGCCTCGGCCCAGGCCACCGCGTTGAGGCGCCGCTGCACGCGCCGGACGGGCGCGAGCACGAGAGCCTGGAACCGGCGTTCTTCACTGACGGCCATGGACGGGATCAGAGTGTCGGTCACCCGGAGGGGCTTCCACAAGCCACCCGGTGCACAACCTCACCTACCTGGGCCCGCTCCCCCCTCATGGAGGAGGCGCCTGAGAGGGCCTGGACGCTAGGGCAGCCGCAGTTCGAGTAGCACCTGGCGGTAGGGCTCTGTGAGCGTCGCCACGTCGTAGTCCACCGTCCCCTGGTGCTTGACCGCGATCCAGAAGCGGTTCGCCTCGGTGTCGAAGGCGGCCAGGAAGGGCGTGGCCTTGTTGCCCGTGAGCTCTCCCGCGTAGGTGAAGAGGTAGCCCGTGTCCATCACCCGGCCGTACGTCAGGCCTCCCCGGGTGCTCTGCCCGGCAAAGATCGTCCCCGACGGCGCAGGGACCAGGTAGCTGGCGGTCTGCGCATGGGCGAGTTCCTTCGCGGAGAGATACCGGCCGTCCAGGCCATACTCGGCATAGAAGAGGCCATTGGCCTGACGCGGCATAGGCCCACCCCCCAGATCGATGGTGTTGTGGAGTGTCGCCCACAAGGAGAGGACCCGATCCGCTGTCTGGGTCACTCCCCCAATGGACGTGACGGCCACGTCCGCCACCGTCCGCGTGCTCACATGCGTTCCCCCGTCGAAGAACAGGAGGAACTGGTTGTTGAGGGTCACCGCGGCGCGTCCGGCCGCCAGTGAGACCGTCCCGAATTGCGTGATGGTCTGCGTCTCATTGCGCCCCACCAGCGAGACAGTCCCCGCTGCGCTCCCGTAAGCGAACAAGGTGTACTCCGGGATGCCCAGGCTGCTGAAGCTCGAGAAGTTCGAGAGCACCGCCCCCACCGCCCCGTCATCCCCCACGGCCGCGGCCCCGACGGCAAGGGTGGTCCCCTGCGGCAGGTCGACGATGCGCGCCACCCGCTGGAAGCTCCCGTTGGCGTAGTGGGCCAGGAGAAGCACGGGAGTCTCGAAGCTGCCCACCGTGCCGCTGGGGAAGGAGAGCCCACGGTTGGCCAGGAAGAGCGCGGAGATGCTGCCGTCGGACTTGAAGCCGATGGCCTCGGGCTCCATGGGCAGCTCCACGGCCCAGACACGCCCATCCGCCTCACGGACTCCCAGCACCTGCTGCGCGGTGCCAACGTCCACCTCGCTCTCGCCCATGTGCAGCTTGCCATCCAGGATCGGGACCACGATGGCCACACGCCCCCCACGCGCCGCGAGGCGCTTCACCGTGGCTCTGCTGTCGGCGATGCTCACTGGGAGGAGAGAGGCCACGGGTGACTCGCGGAACTTCGCCGTCACCGTCGGCGCCTGTCCCGGGAAGACATCCACCCAGCAGTACCCGTACAGGTTGAAGTAGCTCGGAGCACACGTCACCTGGTCGCGCGCGCTCTGGCCATCCGGCTCGAAGAAGAGCTGGTAGCGCAGGCCGACGGGGACCTCGACCGTGCAGGTGGCCGTGCAGTCGATCGTCCCATCCGCCGAGCGGACCCGGCCGTGGCCTCGGCCTTCGATCTGGACGGTGAGCGTCGTCCGCTCGCGCACGATCTGAGCCTCGGGCGGCCGGATGTAGACGCGGTTGCCGTCCCAGGCTGCGGCGATGGTCCCGTCCGGGCCCACGGCCGCCGTGGGGTGGTAGAAAGGCTCCGGGCTGGCCCCCCCACCAAAGTTGGGCTCCAAGGAGAGCAGCTCCGAGCGCAGGCTGCCATCTCGAGACACCTCGGTGAGCACGAGCGTCGGCTGCGCGGCCTTGGCGATCGCGTGTACGACGCTCCAGGGCCCGTCTGCTCGCGTGACGATGCGAGGGTAGGCCATGGGCCCCAGCTCGTGCGAAGTCCACGCCGTGCCGTCATACAGCCCATAGATGCCCCGGCCGTTGACGACGCGGCCGCCGATGCCGCTCGGGTTGTCGCCAATCTCGTCCCAGTTGTAGACCACGTGGACCCGGCCCTCGGAATCCGCGGCGATTCCTCCTCCGAAGCCCGCCGCCATGCCCTCCTTGGGAAGCGGGATCAGCTCGAAGCCGGCGGCTCGCTCGTAGGCCACCTGGTGGCTCGACTCCAGGAGCAGCACGAGCTTGCCCTCGCGATCCAGGGTCGCATCCGCCATCCGTCCCTCCAGGGGAGGCCCACTCGTGAGGGGCGTCGGCACCAGCGTCCAGGTCCCGCCGTCACGACGAAAGAGCTCGATCACCCCGCTCGTGCGGCTCACGAGGAGGTGTGGCTGGCCGTTGCGAAGCAGCAGGCGCATCTCGTGGATGGGGTAGCCCTGGGGCGCCACCTGCTCCTCGATCCAGTCTCCGCGCTGATCCAGCGGGCGAGACCGGTAGAAGAGGAGGAAGTCCTTGGCGAGCTCGGCCGACTGAGACATGTACGCGAAGTGGACGGTGCTCTCATCCGTGACCATGTCCGACGCGCGGAAGTTGGGCAGCGGGTTCAGGGAGGGGCCACACGCGTCGGCGAAGTGGCTGTAGGTGGGAACTGCCGCCTTCCCAGCGGGACAGGCGCCAGGCTCCACCCTCCCGAGTACGGCGCTGGCCGCGTGGACGTTTCCCTGCCCATCGACCGCCAGGGAGGTTGCCGCGGAGAAGTAGTTGTTGCAGACCTGTCCCGGCATATTGAAGGTGCCGTTGGGCTGCTCCGCCGGGCACCGGGCGGAGAAGGAGAAGCTTCGGCTGCCCGTGGTGGAGTTGGTGGACTGGAGCTCCAGCTGAAGCTGCCCCTTGAGGGACACGATGCGCGTGCGGAACTGGGTTCCTGGGGGTGCGCTTGTAGCGCGGATGACCGTCTGGAGGAGCTCTCCGTCCTTGACGTCGAACGTCGCGAGCTGGACGGGATCCGTCTGGAAGCGCAGGTCCCCTTGGTAGACGGCGGAGATGTCACCTGTGATCTCTTCAGGCTTGATCGGCAGCACCCGGGCCGCGTCCGCCTGGGGGATGAAGCCGAACACAGTCACAGTGCCGCTCTGAGCATCGGTGTGCGTCCACCAGCCGTACAGGTCCGACGGCTTCGCATCGGAAGGATCGATGTCGGTATCGCTGCCGCCGTTGCAGTTGCAGCCGCCAGCAGCCGTGACGAGCAGGACGCCCAGGATGATGGCCCGAAGGAAGTACCGCGACGCACCGCTCGAGATGTTGTCGGCCCGAAGCCCGGGGTGAGGAATGTCTCGCACTGCTCCTCCTGAATGTTCAGAGCGTGCGCGGCGGAGTAACACCGGGCGCGGCAGACTGTCCACGTGGGGTGATTCCCCGCCATACTTCGCGCGTGGATCCGACCGGCTTCTACGACACGCTCGCCCCGGGCTATCACCTCATCTTCCTGGACTGGGCCGCCTCCCGCGCGCGCCAGGGGAAGATCCTGGATGGACTCATTCGAGACACGCACGGAGCGGGACCGAACGACGTGCTCGATGCGAGCTGTGGGATCGGCACCCAGGCCCTGGGACTCGCGGAGCTGGGGCATCGGGTCTTCGCTTCAGACATCAGCCCGGCTTCCGTCGCGCGTGCTGAACGGGAGGCAACGGCGGCAGGCGTGAAGCTGGCCGGGCTTTCGGTGGCGGACTTGCGCACACTGAGTGATCAGCTCACCCAGCGCTTCGATGTGGTCATGAGCTGCGACAACGCCCTCCCTCACCTGCTCGAGGATGCGGAGCTGGCCGCCGCGGCCCACCACCTCCATGCCGTGCTGCGCCCGGGAGGCCTGCTCATCGCCACCATCCGCGACTATGACGCCACGGAGCCCAAGCCCGGCCAGGCGGTGCCGACCGAGATGCGGGTCCTTGGCGACGGCGAGGCCCGGCGCATCTCCTTCCAGGTGTGGACCTGGTCCGCCGATGGCCGGAGCTACGAGGTGGAGCAGTTCATCCTCCAGCCTCAGGGAGAAGGCTGGCTCACCACGAGCGCCCGCACCCGCTACCGCGCGCTCAAGCGCGAGGAGCTGAGCCGTGCGCTCACCGCCGCGGGGTTCCGCGAGATGCGCTGGCACATGCCTGCGGAGGGCGGCTTCTACCAGCCCCTTGTCACCGCCCGGCGCCCTCACTGAACGTTCCTACACTTCACCCACAGACATACGTCTCCCCACCTACCCTGCGACCTTCATCCACGGAGTCACTTCCCTCGTGGCTCCGGGAGGATGGAGTGAAGGCCCTGGGCACCCAAGGAAACAAGCGCCAACCTGCCGATCCATTTGACTTTTTGCTCCCAGAGAAGAATGGATGCGACGCTCCTCGTTGAGTGTAGGTGTCCCAAGGACCCCTAGACCCACCCAGCACGTGAATTTTCACGCCAGGCCGGTGTTCTGCTGGGCCCTCTCATCCACCAGGCTGCCATGACGTCGACGTCCCTCCTCCTCCTCGCCCAGGCCAACTCCGCCGAGATCGGCTGGCTGAGCCGCAAGCTGCTCGGCGTGACCCTCACCAGCGCCGAGTGGGTACTCTGGCTGCTCGTCGTCCTCTCGGTGCTCTCCATCGCGCTCATGCTCGAGCGCGCCGTCTACTTCGCCACCCACCGGCTGCCGGACTCGGAGTCCCTGGCACTCAAGCTGGCCCGCGGTGAGTTCGACGCCGTGCGCACCGCCATCCAGGGCAAGAAGGGCATGGAGGCCGCCGTCATCCGCGAGGGCCTCGCTTCCACCGAGCAGGGCGCCGACACCGTCGAGCAGGTGATCGCCTCCACCATCTCTCGCGAGCGTCCCCAGTACGAGCGCTACCTCTCCTTCCTGGGCACCCTGGGCAACAACGCCCCCTTCATCGGCCTGTTCGGCACCGTGCTCGGCATCATCAAGGCCTTCAATGATCTGGGCGCCGCCAACGTGAAGGGTGCCGCCATCCAGCAGACCGTCATGGCCGGTATCTCCGAGGCGCTCGTCGCCACGGCTGTGGGCCTGGCAGTCGCCATCCCCGCGGTGGTCGCCTTCAACGCCTTCAGCCGTCAGCTCAAGACGCTCACCAGCCGTACCAACGCCTTGGGCTTCGCCCTGGTGGGCAGCCTGCGCTCCGAGGGCCGCAAGTCCGCCTCGCCCGGCGAGGGGCGCTAAGCCATGGCCGGCGGCGCGCAGCAGGACAACGATGAAGAGATCACGGGCATCAACGTCACACCGTTGGTGGACATCGTGCTGGTGCTCCTCATCATCTTCATGGTGACGGCCAACTTCATCGTCCGCGAGACGGTGGAAGTGGATCTGCCCCGCGCCGCCAACGGCGGAGAGACGGTGCAGGGGCTCGTCAACGTCATCATCGACAAGGACGGCAAGCTCTTCTTCGACGGCACCGAGGTGGCCGAGGACGAGCTGTCCCGCAAGGTCTCCGAGGCCGTGGCCAAAGACAAGGACACCCGCGCCATCATCAGTGCGGACCAGAGCCTGGCGTATGGCCGGGTGATGCGGCTCATCGACGTGGTGAAGGGCCAGGGCATCGCCAAGTTTGCCCTCAACATCGAGAAGGACGCGGCGCCCCCGTCCGCGGCCGTCCCTGCGAGCCCTTGAGGAGAGGCGCCGATGAGCCAGGCGGCACTCGACAGTCCTTTCTCTCCTCCTCGCCGCTCGTCGCAGTGGGCGCTGGGGTTCGTGGTCGTCTCGCTGGCGCTGCATGGCGTTGGCCTGCTCGCGCTCAGCCGGATGAAGGAGCGCACGCACTCCGTGGCGCAGAAGCCGGTGGAGCTCGTCATGGTGGAGGTGCAGAAGCCTCCACCGCCGCCTCCTCCCAAGGAGGAGCCCAAGCCCCCCGAGCCTCCCAAGGTGAAGCCGCCCAAGCCGCCGCCCGTGAAGGTGGCCGTGGCGGAGAAGCCCCCCCCGCCGCCTCCAGAGCAGGCTCCACCTCCACCCAACGAGCCGCCGCCGGAGCCCACCAAGCCGGTGCCGCTCGTGGTGGGCATCTCCCTGTCCTCCACCACCAGCGCCGGCGGCTTCGCCGCGCCCGTGGGCAACACCGCCTATGGCAAGGTGGACAACAAGGCCAAGGCGCCCAGCGAGGTGAAGGAGTACGCGGCTCCCAAGTACACCCCCATCTACCAGGTGGACTCCGAGCCCAAGGTCCTCTCCGAGGTGAAGATCCCCTACCCCGAGGAGGCCCGCCGCGCGGGAGTCGAGGGCACCGTCACCCTCTCCATCACCGTCGATCCCGACGGCAAGGTGGTGGCCGCCAAGATCGTCTCCGGCCCCGGCTACGGGCTGAACGAGGCCGCGCGCGATGCCATCAAGCGCTTCCGCTTCAAGCCCGCCATCAAGGGCGGTGAGGCCGTCTCCACCGAGATGAAGTACGCCTACACCTTCCTGCTGGACTAGCCCGTCTTCTCTCCACGCGAGGGGAGCGGGCCCAGGCCGCCCAGCCCCGCCTCCTCCTGCTTCCTCAGCGTCTCCACCGCGCGCAGCATGACTTCCCGCAGCACGCGCAGGTCCTCCGGGGAGAGCGCCGCGATGGCCGCGGGCGGCTCGGCCAGCCGCTCCATCAGCCGGTGCCGCACCTGCGCGCCCCCCTCCGTCAGACACAGCATCTTCACCCGCCGGTCGTGCTCGGCGCTGCGACGCTCTACCAGGCCCCGCGACTCCAGCCGATCCACCAGCCCCGTCACGTTCGAGGCATCACACGAGAGGTAGCCCGCCAGCGCGCTCATCGGCTGCGGCCCGTACCCCAGTGTGCGCAGCACGTGCGCCTGTACCGGTGACAGCTCGAACTCCGCCGCCAGCGCCGGGAAGTGCCGCATCCGCTCCTGAATGAGCTCGAACAGCGGCGCCCAGGCCGCACGCGCCAGATCCTCCTCGGGCCGCTGTGACTCCTCTGCCTCCGCGCTTCGTCGCGCGCGAGCCTCCATTCGGTCTCCTTCGGTCCTGCTCATGCCTTCATCGTAATTCACTCGTACCAGGTCGACAATTGACATTCTCAACTATTGGCAGCGACAAGCTCTCGCCATTCGTTGTGCCGTGCACCATGGCGCGGGCGCGGGAAGTCCTCCGCCTGAGCGCCCCCGGAGGAGGCTTCGGGGCAGGCGGCTCCCCCGTCTCCGTAGACCGGCCGACGCGCCTCCCGTCCAGTGGAGGACAGGATCCTTCCCTCCCAGGCTCCCAGTCCCCACCTTCCCAGGCACTCTGCCGACGTCCGGCGGACAGCACCTGGAGGCTGAGAGGCATGGAGACGGAGAAAGCACCGGTCCAGAAGGCGCGGGGGCCCACCCGGACGACGCTCGCCACGGCCCTCACGGGGCTGTTGCAGCCCGATCCGTCGTGTGAAGAGCCGCGCCGCATCTCCCCGGCGGACGAGGAGCTGGATTCTGCTCGCTCGCAGACCGAGTTCCCCGCTCGCTGGAGCTCCGAGGCCCGCTTCTTCGACGAGCTGGCTGAGAAGATCGCCGCCAACCTGCAGCCGCTCGATCCGCTCACCGTCGCGCGCTACTCCAAGCCGGAGCACCCCTGGTTCAACAAGGAGTTCCGCTTCCAGCTGCTGGGAGACCTGCGAGGCAAGCACGTGCTCGATGTCGGCTGTGGCGAGGGCAGCAACTCCATGCTGATGGCGAAGTCCGGTGCCCGCGTCACGGGCGTGGACATCTCGCCGGGCTCCATCGACCTCTGCAAGCAGCGGGCGCGGCTCGAAGGTGTCGAGTCCCAGACGCAGTTCCTCTGCTCACCGCTGGAGGCGGTGAGCCTGCCCGAGGAGACCTTCGACATCATCTGGGGGGACGGGATCCTGCATCACCTCATCCCGGAGCTGGACCCGGTGCTGCACCAGCTGATGCGGTGGGCCCGGCCCGGAGCTCTCTTCCTCTTCTCCGAGCCGGTGAGCCTCACGCCGTGGCTGAGGAAGCTGCGCAAGGGCGTCCCCATCCACACCGACGCCACGCCGGACGAGCGGCCCCTGGAGCGGGCTGAGCTGGCCATCATCCTGCGCCACCTGCCCCACCTCGAGATGAGGTGGTTTCACCTGCTGGGGAGGCTGAGCGAGTTCATCCTGCGCCACCAGGACTACGAGCGCTCGCCGCTCCCACGCCAGCTGGCCGTGGACCTGCTGGGGCGGTTGGACCGGGCGCTGCTCTCGGTGCCTCGCCTGCAGGCCCTGGGCGGCATGTGCGTCATGCATGGCTGGAAGGAGGAGGCCCGGTAAGGCGGCTCGCTCCGCGGGGACAGGCTACTCACGCTTGAGCAGCTTGAAGCCGATCTGCCGCCCGTGGCCCGCTCTCAGGGCGAGGTGGATCCACAGGATGGCGAGTGACTCCAGGTGCGCGGCGTTGCGCAACAGCCCCACGTCAATGGGGTTGAAGCCGGCGCGGGTGGCGATGGAGGACACGAGCGCCTTGGCCTCCGCGCTCTCTCCGGCAAGCTGTACGTCGATCGAGGTATTGCCCAGCGTCGGATCCAGGTGGAACTCGGCGCCGAAGGTGTTGAAGCCCTTCACCAAGCGGGCGGTGGGGAAGGCCTTGGCGAGCGCTGCGGTGATGGAGCCCTCGGGAGGCGGGGTGTGGACAGGGCCGTCCTCCCACTTCAGCGGGTTGTTGCAGTCCACGAGCACCTTGCCGGAGATGTCCCCCATGGAGCGGGTGGCCTCCACGGCGGCATTGCCGGGGACGGAGAGGAAGATGACGTCGGCCCACTTCGCTGCCTCGGGGATGCTCGCGGCCTCCGCCTTGCCCTCGCACTTCGCGATCACGTCATCTGCGTTCGAGCCCTCCCGGACACCGAAGCGGAGGGAGTAGCCGCTGCGAGCGAAGCGGATGCCCAGGTTGCCGCCGACATTCCCGGCGCCGACGATGGCGATTCGAGGGTTCTGGCTCATGAGGTTGCTCCTGAAGGTGGGAGAGGCAGAGTGCCTCACCCTTCCCCTTCAGGTGTAGCGCGCCTGGGGCAGGCCGTGGGATGCATTGTTCGCAACACCCCCCTGCACGCCAGGAAACAGAGAGCCCGCGCCTCAGCCCCCGGCGCTCTGGACGAGCGAGACGGGGGGGACGTGCTCCCCGGAGCGCTGGGCGTAGTAGATGCGCTCGAGCAGCTTGCGCTGGTAGATGATCGGCTTGTCGTACTTGCCCAGCCGCATGCCCTTCAGGCTGTACGGCGTGGCGGCAACCGTCGGGATGAAGCGCGCGTCGTCGCGGACCTCGAACCAGGCCAGCACGCGCTGCGCCCTGCGCACCACGGGCATCAGGGGCCGGAAGCGCGGATCCACGAGCTTCAGGAACGCGAAGACATGGAAGCGCGTGGTGCTTGGCGTCTCCGGCACCATGAAGATGGCGAAGTGATGGTGGAACGGGCGGGACTGTCCCGAGGGCGCCTTCCAGTGGATGTTGTAGCTGGTGCGCACCGGATCGAAGCGCGTCTCCCAGTCGTTGTGGAAGAGGTCCCCGTCCTTCAGCAGCAGCAGCTTCATGAGCGGGCTGGCCCGCTGGGGGGCACGGTAGTGCACCTCCGTCCGGTCCTCGTGGTTCTCCGCCGAGAACTCGATGGTGCTCGTGTCGTGCTCGTCCCACCCCAGGCGGGTGTGGACGAACGGGGTGTGCTCGTCCTCGCTGAAGTTGTCGAGCGCCACGTGCAGCGGCGCACGGAAGAGCATGGAGAAGGTGCCGGTGAACTCGAAGCCCTGGGGCACGAAGTCCGGGAAGGCCGTCAGCGGCGTGTCCTTCGCCGCCAGCCAGAGGTAGTCGTGGCGCTCGACGAGCTGGAAGGCGAGCGTGTCACACTTCTTCAAGTCGGGCTGGCTGGGGCTGCGGCCGTGCCCCTCGGCGTCGAAGTTCCAGCCGTGGTACGGGCACGCCAGCCGTCCATCCTTCCGGACGCGGCCCGCGGAGAGCGGCGCGAAGCGGTGGGGACAGGCATCCGCAAGCGCCGCGGCCTTTCCCGTCCCATCTCTGAAGAGCGCGTAAGCTCGGCCTGCCAGCTCGATCCGCAGCGGCTTCTTTCGCAGCTCCCGGGCTGGGAGAACGGGATGGAAGAAACGGGTGACATCCGGCATGAGCTCCATACGCATCAACATACCCTGGCTGCTCGGACTGGCACTGGTGGCCTTAGGGAGTAGCTGCGTCAAACGTCCGCTGGCCGCATGTCCGGACAAGGGGGGCCACGAGTGGCGTGAGGTGAACAGTCCTCACTTCCGTGTCTCCACGGACCTGGGTGGCCGCGTGGCGCGCTTCACGGCCCTGGAGCTGGAGCAGCTGCGCGCCGCGCTCCTGCTCGCCTGGGGAGGCCAGGTGGACCCGCCGGGACAGGTGGAGGTCATCGTCGTCCGCAGCGAGGTGGAGCTGGAAGAGTTCACCCTGGGCAAGCCCCCGGAGGCCTTCCTGGACTCGTCCGGGCGGAGTCCGCTGATGGTGATGGCGGGAGAGGGAGAGTTCCTGCTGCAGCAGCCCGAGTCCCTCCAGGTCCAGGCCCACGAGCTGGCCCACCACATCAGCCGCTTCGTGATGGTGCGGCAGCCCCGGTGGCTCACGGAGGGCCTGGCGACCTGGCTCCAGACGGTGCAGTTCTCCTCCCTACGGCGGAAGGCCACCTTTGGGGAGGTGCACCCGGGCTTCGATCAGTATGTGCGAAACCACGCGCCGCTCACGCTGGAGAAGCTGTGGGCGTGGGAAGAGCGGCCGTACCTCTCCTGGGCGGAGACACTGCCCTACTACGCCACCTCGTGGCTGCTCGTGGTGTACCTGAGGGAGCGGCAGCCGGAGCGCTTCCGGGACTTCACGGCGCGGCTGGCCCGGGCCGAGGAGCCTCGCCATGCGTGGGAGGCAGCCTTCCGAGAGGTGCCAGGATTGGAGGAGGACTTCAGGAAGTACAAGCCCGAGCGGGAGGAGCAGCTGACGGTGGAGCTGCCTCGCATCAGCCCGGACTTCGAGGTGCGGACGTTGGACTGCGCGGAGATCCATGCCTTGCGTGCGCGGCTCTTCCTCCGGAGCCCGGGATACCGCTCCGTGGGTGAGCGGCTGCGCCTCGCAGCGCTCGAGGTGGAGGAGGCGCTGCGCGAGGATCCGGCGAATGTGGGGGCCGTGCTGCTCCAAGCCAGCTTGACCGCGGAGCCGAAGCGGCGGCTCGCTCTGGCGCGAGCCCTGGTCCAGGCGCGGCCGGACAGTGGGCCTGCGTGGAGCCTGCTGGGCCAGTCGCTCCAGGAGACGAACGCTCCGGTGTCCGAGCAGGAGCAAGCGCTCCAGCGGGCCCTGGCGCTGAATCCAGAGGATGTGGAGGCGCTGGTGGCGATGGCCTGGCTGCACACGGAGCGCGGAGAGACAGTGGAGGGGCTCGCGAAGGCCGAGCGCGCTGTCCTGATGGCTCCAGGCCGCGCCTCCACGCTGGAGGCCTACGCGGCGCTGCTCTTCCAGGCGGGACGGTGCGCGGAGAGCATGACCGCGCAGCAGCGAGCCATCGGTGTCCTGGGGGGCCATGTCACCGAGGCCCTGCGAGCGGCCGCGGAGGCCACGCAGACGGCCATGCAGAAGAAGCTCGCGGAGTACGCGCGGCACTGCGGGCAGCCTGAGCCCCCGCGGTGACGGCACTGCCCGACACTCCAGGGTGATACGCTGGAGCTCTGCGAACGTTCGGGGGCCTCACATGAAGATCATCAATCACCGGCTGTGCAAAGACGATGGAACGCCTTACCCCTTCGTGGAGAGCCCCAACCAGGGCTCGAAGCTCACCGCGGAGTTCCTGGTGATGCACTACACGGCACTGGACAGCGCTCAGGAGGCGATCGCACTGCTGGCGAAGGCGGAGCACCAGGCGTCGGCCCACCTGGTCATCGGGCGGGATGGGAGCATCACCCAGTTGGTGCCCTTCGACACGGTGGCGTGGCATGCGGGCAAGAGCTTCTGGGACGGGCGCACGGGGCTGAACAACTCGTCCATCGGCATCGAGCTGGACAACGTGGGGTGGCTCAAGAAGCAGGGCACGAAGTGGGTCTCCTGGTTCGGCAAGCAGATCCCGGAGGACGAGGTGCTGGAGGCTACCCATAAGAACGATGACAAGCCCATGGGGTGGCACACCTATCCCGAGGCGCAGCTGAAGGCGGCGATGGAGGTGGGGGCGCTGCTCGTCCGAACGTACAAGCTGAAGGACGTCGTCGGCCATGACGACATCGCGCCCGGGAGGAAGCTCGATCCGGGGCCGGCCTTCCCGATGATGAACTTCCGAGGCCGGCTGATGGGCCGTGCGGAGGAGCAGCCGGTGGTCCACGAGGTGACGGCCACGCTGAATGTGCGGAGCGGGCCTGGGACGAGCAATCCCACGGTCCCCGGGAGCCCGCTGCCGCTCGGGACGAAGGTGGAGATCCTCGCCAAGCAAGCCGAGTGGCGGAGGGTGGATGTGCTGCAGCCGGTGAACGGGCAGATGGACATCCAGGGCTGGGTGCACCAGCGCTACCTCAAGCGGCTCGGCTGAGTCAGCGCCCTCCGGCCCTCCCGTCACACGCAGTGCCCCGCTGGGCTACACTGCGGCCGCCGTGGAGACTCCTGCTCCCAACCGTCGCCGCCGCCTTCTGCTCGTGGTGGCGGCCTTCGTGCTGCCCGCCGTGCTCGCGGTGGGCAGTGTGCTTCACGTCCACGGGCTCGTGCCTGCCTCGGTCCCCAGTGGCGACTTCCCCTTCCATTACAACGGCTATGCCCGCGTCCTGCGGCACGTGAAGCCGGACGGGGACGTGGACTTCTCCGCCATCGGCCGGGAGCGCCAGGAGCTGGACACCTTCGTCCGCGCGCTGGCCACCTTCTCGCCGCGCTCGCGGCCGGACCTCTTCCCCAAGCCCGAGGACACGCTGGCCTACTGGCTCAACGCCTACCACGCGCTCGTGCTGCAGGCGCTCGTGGACGAGTATCCCTACCTCGAGAGCGTGAATGACAAGTGGCTGGGGAGCTTCTTCTGGGGCCGCTCGTGGCCGGTGGGAGGCCAGCGCATGACGCTCTGGGCGCTGCAGCACCGCATCCTCCTGCGGGAGTTCGCCGATCCGCGCATCCACCTCGCCCTCTTCCACGGCACTCGCGGAGGTCCGCTGCTGGACGGTGCTCCCTTCGAGCCCCCCTTCCTCAACTCGCAGCTCAACGACGCGGCCCGCCGCTTCATTGGCGATCGGCGCCATGTGCGGCTGGAGAAGAGCACTGTCCATCTGGCTCGCGTGTTCGACACCTACCGCGAGGACTTCCTCGCCGCACTGCCGGAGGGCCGCCGAGGCACCGTGCTTCAGTTCGTCTGGGCCTTCCTGCCGGACACCTGCACGGACCGGTATGGCTGTGACACCCGAAGCGATCTCGATCGAGTGTGCGGGACGAAGCTCGACAAGTGCCAGCTCGTCTTCGAGCCGGAGGATGCCTCGCTCCCAGATGCTGCCGCGCGCGATGTCCGGGCCTTCGCTCCTTGATACCAATGAGCGCGGAAGCCCGAGCACTCGCCGCCGGCTCGCCAACCACAGGGAGGGCGCAGAGTTCAGGCTGGAGCCGCGGCGGCGGCGCGCCCGGCAAACCTGTCTGACAAGCATACAGGTTCGGCCAGAGCCTGGGCCCGTACCTCCTGTCCTGCGTCACTGGCCTCCTCACGAGGCCGGAAGTTGCTGGTCCACGCGCACTCTACGAGGTGGCATACCCTCCTTCCTCGTCACCCGCTCCCTGCGCGAGCGCCAGGCCTTCTCCGCCGCAATGACAGGGAGGATGACGGCCGCCACCAGCGCAGACGCCCCGAGTGACCCCCAGCCCAGTGGAGCGGTGCCGAACACCTGCTGCATGAAAGGCAGGTAGATAAACCCGGTCTGCAGCAGCACCAGCATGCCAATGCCCACGAAGACCGTGGGGTTGCTAAACAAGCCCAGCTTGAAGATCGAGCCCCTCAGGCTGCGGCACATCAGCATGTAGAAGATCTGGAACAGGATGACGGTGGTGACAGCCGTGGTCTGCGCCTCACGCAGCGCCACCTCATGCCCGATCCTCGCCACCTCGGAGCGGTACTCCCAGAGGAACAGCCCGATCGCGCCCGCCGCCATCAGCACCGCGGCCACCCCGGTGCGCACCACCATGAAGCGACTCAGCACCGGCTGCTCCGGGTTGCGGGGTGGCCGGCGCATCACGTTGAGCTCCTTGGCCTCGAAGGCCAGCGGCAGCGCCAGCGCGATGGTGGCCACCAGGTTGATCCACAAGAGCTGCGTCGGGAGCATGGGCATCAGCGGCGCCAGCTCCCCGGCCACCTGCTGGACCGGGAAGAAGGCCACGCTGAACGCCAGGATGAGCGCCAGGCCCAGATTGGTGGGCAGGACAAATGCCAGCGCTTTGATGAGGTTGTCGTAGACGCGCCGGCCCTCCTCCACCGCCGCGGCGATGGACGCGAAGTTGTCATCCGTCAGGACGATGTCCGCCGCCTCCTTGGACACGGCCGTGCCGGTGATGCCCATGGCCACGCCGATATTGGCCTGCTTGAGCGCCGGCGCGTCGTTGACGCCGTCACCCGTCATGGCCACCACCTGGCGCTGGGACTGGAGCGCTCGCACCAGCCGCAGCTTGTGCTCGGGAGCCACGCGAGCGAAGACATTCGTGGAGGCCGCCACCTCCGCCAGCCGTGCATCATCCATCTCCCCGAGCTCCCTGCCCATCACCGCCGGCCCCTTCCCCTGCAGCCCCACCTCCCGGCCGATGCTCTCCGCCGTCTTCTGGTGATCGCCGGTGATCATCTTCACGACGATGCCCGCCTCGTGGCACGCCTGCACCGCCAGGATGGCCTCTTCGCGCGCAGGATCGATCATCCCCTGCAGGCCCAGCAGCGTGAAGCCGCCGGCCACTTCCTCCAGCTCCAGCCGGGAGCGCGTCGCGGGCGCCTCCTTCGAGGCCACGGCCAGCACACGCATGCCCGCCCCAGCCATGCGCTCCACCTGGGTGAGCACCTGCTCCGGGCCCAGGCCGTCCGAGAGCTCACAGCGGCGCAGGACCACCTCGGGCGCTCCCTTGAGGAAGATGGACCGGCCGCCTTCCCCCTCCTCGTGGAGCGTGGCCATGAACTGGTTCTCCGACTCGAAGGGAATGGCGTCCACCCGGGCAAAGCGCGCGCGGAGCTCCTCCACGCGAAGCCCCGCCTTCTCCGCTGCCACCAGGAGCGCTCCCTCCGTCGGATCTCCGGTCAGCCCCCACGCCCCGTCACGTTGCAGGAGCGAGGCGTCATTGCAGAGCGCCCCGGCCCGGAGCAGCTCCCCTGCCGCCTCGGGCACCTCGTCCATGGGCACGCCCCCTTGGAGCAGGCGCCCTCGCGGCGAGTAGCCCACGCCCGACACGGACCAAGCCCCTTCCGGCGTCCACAGCGCCTGCACCGTCATCTCGTTGCGCGTGAGCGTGCCCGTCTTGTCCGAGCAGATGACGGTGGTGCTCCCCAGCGTCTCCACCGCGGGCAACCTGCGAATGACGGCCCGGCGCGCGGCCATGCGCTGCACGCCGATGGCCAGGGCGATGGTGACGATGGCGGGTAGGCCCTCGGGGATAGCAGCCACGGCCAGGGTGATGGCCACCAGCAGCGCCTCGCTCACCTCATAGCCCCGCAGCAGCCCCACGCCCAGCAGCACCCCTGACATTGCCAGGATGCCGAGGGTGAGGTAGCGGCCGATGGAGGCCAGCGCCTTCGTCAGCGGCGTCTGCATCTCCACCGCCTCGCCCAGCAGCGTCGAGATGCGCCCCAGCTCCGTCCCCACCCCGGTAGCCACCACCACGGCCGTTCGGGTGCCGGAGGTGACGAGCGTGCCGCCAAAGGTGAGGTTGGATCGATCCCCCAGGCCCGCCTCCTCGGGCACGGGATTGA
>Ga0190275_10000923_pt1 | contig 23020 bp, 22 predicted proteins | sample Popmic550T_FD_133745 | JGI IMG/M metagenome (GOLD analysis project Ga0190275, IMG submission 133745) | Populus adjacent soil microbial communities from riparian zone of Yellowstone River, Montana, USA - 550 T | ecosystem: Environmental > Terrestrial > Soil > Riparian zone > Trees stand | place...
AAACAATTTCAACAAAACGAATGTCAACCAGCGCATCACCAACAACAGCGCCTGGCAGCATAACGGGCAACACCGCGGCGGCGCTCCCTACTCCAACAGGACTACGGCGCAGAAGTATGGCGGGACTACCCGCGGCGATACCCTATCCAATCGGCAGACGACTGCCCGGAGCCAACTGGATAGCACAAGGCAAAGGCCCGCTACGAGTGATCGCAGTCTGGCCAGCGATCGACAAAAACCAGCGCTGAGCGATCGAAGCGCCAATGCGCCATCGAACCGGCCGCAAAATCGCATGAGTGGCGACACCGACCGAATTGCCAATCGTCAGGTTTCCAAAAGTCCCAGCCCCAGGACTAACAATGCGTTTAGCGGCCCTTCCAGCGGATTCGATAGAAGCTCGGCTTTCGCCAGCCGCGATCGGGGTTCTCGGAGCATGGCGTCCTCCCGCAGCAGTGGCATGCGGGGCGGCGGGCGGCGGAGGTAAACCAATGAAAATCAAATCAAACATCATGATCTCATCAAGAATCACCTTACTAGCCTGCGCGGCCTTTGTGTTGTGTGTTCCAATGCTTGCTTTGGAGGCGGCGCCGGAGGCGGAACAAAAAGGATTCGAGGACTCTAAAAACGCCGCCGAAGAGCTGATCAAAGCCTGCGAAACCTTTGATGTGCCCGCGCTGGCGAGCATTCTCGGTCCGGGCAGCGAGGACCTGATTTCTTCCGAAGATGCGGTTCAGGACAAGAGCCGGGCGACCGCCTTTGCGGCCAAGGCGCGCGAAAAGAATTCAGTGGAGATGGACAAAAAAGATGCGAACCGCGCCATCCTTTCGATCGGGAACGAAGAGTGGCCGCTGCCGATTCCGCTGATCAAGCGCAAAGGGAAATGGTACTTCGACACCAAAGCTGGCCGCGATGAAATCCTCCATCGGCGCATCGGAGCGAATGAGCTGAACGTCATCCAGATTTGCCGCGGCTTCGTGGAAGCCGAAGAAGAATACGCGCTGGTGAAGCACGACGATTCCACGGTGAATCAATACGCGCAACGCATTATCAGCACGCCCGGGAAACACGACGGATTAGCGTGGCAAAACCCGGATGGCACCTGGGGAGGGCCCATCGGGGAGGGAGTCGCCAGGGCGCTCGAGGAAGGTTATTCGGATAAGAGCAAACCTTTTCACGGCTACTATTTCAAGGTTCTGAAAGGGCAGGGCCCCGCCGCGCCGCTGGGGGAAATGGATTTCCTGGTCAACGGGGCAATGATCGGCGGGTTTGCGCTCGCGGCCGCGCCGGCTGAATACGGCGTTACGGGTGTGCAGACGTTCATGGTCAGCCATACCGGAATTGTTTATCAGCAGGACCTGGGACCGGAGACTCTGAAGACCTTTCAGAGCATGGAGCGTTTCAATCCGGACAAGACCTGGAACGCTACCGACGATCAGTGGCCGGAAGAGAAAGAAGTGGCGGCGCAATAATAGGCTAACCTGTTAGCACAGGTTGCCGTTAGCAATCCGGTGAGGACAAGCTGGCTTTATGAACTCGACACGCTCTGGATTGTCGTCGGCTTGTTGGTCGCGATGGCGCTCGCGGGGGAAATTGGCTCCAGCGTCGGCAACCGCTGGCAGCCGCGCGCGGATGCCATTCGCCGCGAGCACATCGGATCGATTCTCGGTTCATTGCTTGGGCTGCTGGCTTTGCTCCTGGGATTTACCTTTGCCATGACAGCCGCCCGATACGACACGCGGCGCCAGCTTGTGGTCAACGAAGCCAATGCGCTCTGGGGATTATTCGAACAGAGCGACCTCCTTTCCGAGGCGTCACGGGCAGAGTTCAAGCAACTGTTAGGAAAGTACGTCGCGCAGCGTGCGACCGTCGCGCGCCTGCTACGGGACAGGACTGATAGTGAACTTGCGGAAGACGAAGCCCGCTCCGAAAGCATCCAGGAGCAAATGTGGTCGGTTTTAAAAGGAGCCGCCGAGGACCAAAAGCCCGCGGCAGTCGCCGCTTCCTTGCTCGACCGGCTCATTGATGCTGCCGCGCTCCGGCGTGAACGCCACTTCGCCTGGGAAAGCCGCGTGCCGGATTCCATCGTCTGGCTGCTCTTGTTCGGAGCGCTGACGGTCATTACCGTTCTCGGGTTTTTTGGCGGGCTCGGAAATCATCGCGGTCTCCCGGCGCGCATCGCGGTCACTCTCCTGCTTTGCGGGACGATCTACGTGACGCTCGATCTCGATAAGCCCCACCAGGGACTCATCACGGTTAGTCAGAGTCCGATGCTCCACCTTGAAGAAAGGCTCAATCGCGACACGGAATCGAAAGGCTGATCGCACCCTCTAAAAATCATGCACCCTAAATACATCCTGACCGTTCTCACAATCACGGCGGCGAGGGCCTTTGCTCAGATCGACTCCACGCCTTCCCCCTCTCCACCGGAGACCACGTTCGAGACGGCCGGCCTGGTGGAAACAAAATTGTTTGTGCCCCAGGAGTTGATGAAAGGGCGACTCCACACTGTCCACCAGCAAGCGGAAAACGACGGCTTGTCGAACACCTACTTCCTCTACTCAGGAGAGAGGGTTTTTGAGGTCACGACTGGCATCGCGTTGCGCACCCGCATTCGCGAGCTTTACGCAATCGACAAGTTGCGCGGAATGAGCAAGACGGATGAGTTCGGCAAAGCGCTGGCCAACGCCGGAAAGAAGAAACTCGAAAGCGCCAAGGGGATCGTAAGGGATCCGATCGGCGCGATCAAACGCGTGCCGAAAGGCGCCTCGCGCTTTTTTGGCCGGATCGGTGAAAGCATGAAAGGCGGCACTTCCGAAAGCGAAGGGCCCGGGATCCAGAGCATCACCGGGGTGGACAAAGCCAAAGTCGCTCTCGCGGCCAGGCTCGGCGTTAGTCCCTATTCGACCAACGAGGAACTGCAAGAGCAGCTCACAAACACCGCGCGCGCGATGGCCGGTGGGGGCTTCATCGTGAACGCTGCGACCGCCGCGGTGGGTGGTGGAGCCGGTGAAGTGCTTTCGGTTCTCAACCTGAACCAGAACCTGCAACAGACCCTCGCCACCGCCACGGCTTCGGATTTGCGCATCATTAACCGCAAAAAACTTTTTGCGCTCGGAGTCAGCCGCGAGAACGCGGACGAGTTCCTCATGCATCCCTGGTATTCGCCCTGGCACGAGACAATTATTACGGATGCGCTCGCCGCGATCGGCCTGGACCCGACCGCGTTTCTCGGAAAGGCCTGCCAGGCGCTGACCGAACAGGACGCAGATTACTTTCAGCGCCTCGCGCAAATTCTCGCACGCTATCACAAGACGAAAACGCCCCTGAGCTCGATCCAACTCGAGCACGACAGGGCTTGCGCGATGGACTCGAGCGGAACTCTGGTGGTGCCGCTCTCGTGCGATTACGCGATTTGGAACGAACACGCGGCCGGCCGAATAGAGCTCTTCACGCAGCTACCTCAAAGTCGGAGTGAGATTAAGGGACTGGCCTTATGGGTGGATGGAAAAATATCAGAACGCGCCGCGCAGGAACTAAAAAATGGAGAGATCGATCTCGCCACAGACGTGCTGGCTGAGGCCTCAAAACCCAGCACGCCATGATGTGCGCTGCATCGTCATGAGTTCGCACGGCGCGGAGCACGCGAAATGATCCGTGTCCCATGATGCGCCAAGCAATCCGCTTTGTTTGCTTCGCAGTTGCCGGACTGATCCTCCTTCTCGCCACGGCCTGGGCGGCCGGCGCGCTCTATTTCGACCTGCCGGTCAAATTATTGCGCGTACCACTCGCGATCATCTACGGCGCCGCCATGCTCGCAACGCTCATCCTGGTGAGAAAGCGCGCGCGTGGCATGGCCATCGCCGCGATTGGTTTTGCAGTAGTGCTCGCCTGGTGGCTGACCCTGAAGCCTCGCCAGGACCGCGACTGGAAGCCGGAGGTCGCGGCCTTGGGTTCGGCAGTCATCGAGGGCGAACAAGTTACCGTCCACAACGTGCGCAACTTCGAATACCACACCGAGACCGACTTCACGCCGCGCTACGAGAGCCGCAGCTACGACCTGCAAAAGCTCCGCGGCGTGGATTTGTTCGTGACCTACTGGGGTTCACCGGCCATCGCGCATCCCATCCTCTCCTTCGACTTCGGCGAGGATGGACGCGTCTGCTTTAGCATCGAGACGCGTTCGCGACGCGGCCAGAGCTATTCGGCTATCGGGGGTCTCTACCGGCAATTCGAGCAGATCTACATCGCGTCCGACGAGCGCGACGTCATTCGTCTGCGTTCAAACTTTCGTCACGGAGAGGACGTCTATCTCTACCGCTTCGTCGCTACGAGAGAGGGGGCGCGCTCTGCCTTTCTCGAGTACATCCGCACCCTGAACGACCTCCACGAGCGCCCGCGCTGGTATAACGCCATCGACAACAACTGCACTACCGCAATTCGGCATCAGCGCACCGTCGCCGAGCGCGCGCCGTGGGACTGGCGCATGCTGGCCAACGGTTATGCCGATCAAATGCTTTACGAGCGCGGGACGATCGATCGGCTTGGCCTTCCTTTCGACAAACTTAAGCGCAATGCCCATATCAACGCGCGGGCCCGGGCGGCCAACGATGCTCCCGATTTCTCGGAGCGCATCAGGACTCATTTCGCCATTTCACCGACGCGCCGGTGATTGCGTGGCAACGTTCCGGGGAGCGCACGCGCCCCCGCGTGCTGGTTGCGGCGCCTCGCCGCAACGAACTTTCCTGGAAACGTGAGCCGCCCTTCAGAAAAGTTCGCGCTGGCGGGGCGCCAGCGCCAGCACGCGAGGGCGCGTGCGCTCCCCAGAACAGAGAAGCCGCTTCACAAGCACTAGTCCACCAGGGCAAGAGTGACCGCCGGCTCGTTCCGTCGAAGTTGAGAAGGTGGATTCGTCAGGGCCTGCATGTCATCGAAGGCCGGCCTGGCAGTCGCCGACCTGTTTCTGAGATGCAGTTTGAGAATTCGGCGTATTTCGGCAATGCCTTCAGGGTTCTGATGGGTTCCATGACCCGAGGGCACAATCTTGGTCGAACGCGCGCCGTCGAGATGCGAACTCCAGTAGGCCACCACGCCATCGCTGCTGTCGGGACTGTTGCCTCTTCCACGATCGCCCACGATCTGGTGGTAGGGAATTGTGTCCGCGGGCGGGCGCTTGTTCATCGCGACGACAAAGTTATTTTTGGGAGAGAGCGTGTCGATGGCGTTCGGCATGCGGCGCAGGTGGTATTCGCTTTTGGACTCCGTGGCGGCAGTAGCCAGATCGGCGCCGACCAGCACCAGTTTCTTCGGCAAACGGACAAGCTTGGTCGCAATCTTGCCGATCCAGTTCGACGCCATCTCACTCCCACGATGGGGCGTGGAAAGGAAGACTGCCCGATTGATATCACGGCGATGCTGGTAGACCAGGGCGCTCGCAAGCAGTTCCTTATCCTGCTGCGGGAGGGGCGTGTCGGCCGGTGAGGCCTCGAAAAGTTCGCGCCATATTTCGTCTCCATTGCTGCTGGAGACCATAAGCCGCGTCAGCAATCCTCCCATGCTGTGGCCGACCATTAGAATTGGCTTGTGGCCGGGAAAGGCCTTGTCAAACCGGTCCAAGTCGTGGCGTAAGAGCGCCGCGGAATAGGGGAAGGGATAGCCGCTCGGGTAGGTGAAGAACCAAAATTGATAAGCATCGCGAATCTCCGGATCGTCGAGCAGAGCATTGAACATGGGCATCCAGGTTGCCGACGTGTCCTGCAATCCGTGCACAAAAACGACCGGAATCTTATTTGGATTATAGGGCTGCAACCGATAGAGCAGTGCCGTGTCCTGATATTTTCCCGGATGCAGGAGGCGCGTCAGGCCGAGCTTTTGCGGTTTTTCGCGAACGAGAAAAGTGGCCACGGCGGTGCTGAAGTCTCCGGCCAGCGGGAAACTTCTTCCTCCAAGAGCGACTGTGTTCTTAGCCAGCGGATCCTCGAGCGAAATTTCGCAACGATTTCCCTGAAACGTCGCCACTGCCGTGACGCCATAATAGATGTGCTCAGTGCGGAGGAATTGCTTCTTGAAGTCATTGACCGCCGTCCGCCGGATCGCGAGCAGCGGCGCGCCCAGGCCGACCCTGCGCGCCCGTTCGTGGAAGGCTGTGCCCCCGACCGTTAATTCGTCGCACGGAACAAATTCGTAATCGGCCGGGTTCCACAGAGCCCGGGTGTCTTTGCGATGCGTGACGACATAACCGGGGGCGGCCAAGGGCTGCGACCACGCGTCGATTTTTTCCTCCCGAATCGTGGAGAACACGCGGGCCAGGGCAAAATTGTAATCACGCAGCGCAGCCGCATCCTTCGGTTGCTCCCGCAAACGAGCTGCGGCGGCCTCCGCGGCGTTCAAATACTTCCCAATCGCTGCGAGCGGCTCGCGCTTCTGAAGCTTTTGCGCGGCAATGATTTCCTGTTCCGCCGCGGCGAGCTGGCCGTCCGCGGATGCCGATGCTTCATACCGCGCCCTGGTGTTTTTCACGCTGGCCAGCGGATGTCCGCACCCAGCGAGGAAAAGGGCCAGGGCGATAACCAAAAAACGCTTCATGACTCCTGGAGTGTGCCTGGTTCGCCCCGATGAGCGCTATAGGACTTTAGTGCCATGCCGCTCACCTCCACGGCCCGAGGGCGGGCCGTCTCCAATAAAATTACCGGAATCGCTCCGGCGTCGGCTCAGGCGTCGGCTCTATGGCCGGAGGAGGGGTGGCTGAAGGTTCAGCTTCGGGCTTTGGAGCAGGAGTCTCTTTTTTCTTCGATTTCTTCTTCGGCTCCGGTTCGTCCTCGGACTTTCGCTCCACGAACATGCGCCGCTGGAGCGTGCTCCCAGTTTGCAGGGGCATTACGACTGTTTCGTACTGCTTTCGCTCCCGCTGCACCTTTTTCTTCTTAGGTGGTTTTGGTTTCGGTAATGACGCCCGGTAGAGCGATTCGCAGCCGGCCCCGCCAAAGGCGAAACACAAGATGGCTAAAATGGCGATCAAACGGTGGTGCATATGGACAATGGTTCCTCCGCCGGAGAGGCAATCAGGAACTGATTGCGTGGGCAAGAATAACCGAAGGCGCACGCCGTTTTTTCGGCAACCGGACCACGATCGAGTCGCTTCCCTCCCCGCGGAAATGTTTGGTATTGAAGCGCCCTCGGATGCCGTTACTGTGCGCATCTTTATGTCCGGCCACGTCCTAACCCGAAGCGCGCTGATCCTTTCCGCCCTGGCCTTCCTGGCCAGCTGCGCGGAACTCCCGCCGCCCAGAACGGTCGGTCCCGCGTCAGCTCCGACTCCCATGCCTTATACCTGGCACGGCGATGGTATCCCCGGCGCTGCCAGAATCGTCGTCAGTATCGGGGAACAGCGCGCTTATTTCTTCAAGGGCAAAACGCTTATCGGCGAAACGGCCGTTTCCACGGGCAAAGCCGGCTTTTCCACGCCGCCCGGCCAGTATCGCGTGGTCTGGAAAAACAAAGACCATATCTCGACCAGGTTCGGTGATTACGTGGACGACCTTGGCAATGTCGTCGTATCGAATGTCGATTCCCGCGATCGCCGCCCGCCCGGGACCCATTTCGACGGCGCGCGCATGCCGTACGCCATGTTTTTCAAAGGCGGTTACGCCATGCACCAGGGTTACGTCCCGCCATATGCCGCTTCGCACGGATGCATCCGTCTGCCGCCCGTAATCTCCGAGCTTTTTTTCAATGCCGCGCCCTTGGGAACGCCGGTCCACGTGAAGCAAGGACCGGTCGTGCGCGTTTCTTCCCCGCCGATTCCTGTTCATCCTCCGCCGCTCACGCCTGCTGCTGATTTTGCTGCCGCCCCTCCAACTCGACCCGTTCCTGTTCGTGCTCCCTCTCCTACCCCAATGGCGAATCTTGCTCCCGCCCCTCAAACTCGACCTCCCGTTTCTGTTCGCGCTCCCGCTCCTACGCCAGCGGCGAATTTTGCTCGCGCTCCTCGAACTCGACCTCCTGTTCCGGTTCGTGCTCCTTCTCCTACCCCAGCGGCGGCGAATCTTGCTCCCGCTCCTCGAACTCGACCTCCTGTTTCTGTTCGTGCTCCCGCTCCTACGCCGGCCGCGAATCTTGCTCCCGCTCCTCGAGCTTTACGCCCTGTTCCTGTTCGTACTCCCTCTCCTGCCCCAGCGGCGAATCTTGGTCTCTACCCTCGAACTCGACCTCCGGTTTCTGTTCGGGGTCCCGCTCCTACCCCAGCGCCGATTCTTGCTCCCGCTCCTCGAACTCGACTTCCTGTTCGTGCTCCCTCTCCTACCCCGGCCCCGAAACTTACTCCCGCTCCTCGGGCTCTACGCCCTTCGCCTACCCCGGCGGCCACGCCAACGCCCGCTTCCCGAGCACGTGCACGTGCAAATGCGGAACGCTCTCGGCCGCGTTCGGACCGCTATTGATCACGACCCGATAACCGGACTTCAACAGGTCGCTTCCTGCCACTCTACGCGACGCGCGCAGCAGCCTCAAAAATCCTGTAAAAGGAATTTGGACGCGCAGCGACTATCCTATGTAAGGAGTCTCTTTGATTCGCCAAGAGCAGGATACGCAGTTCGCAAAATGGATGAAGGAGCATTCATCGATTGCCCTGCGGACAGCGCGGGCCTTCGAGTTCGATACCGAGGCTCAGGCAGATCTCCTTCAGGAAATCCTGGTGGCCTGGTGGCGCTCGATCCCGAATTTTCCGGTGTCCGGCGATGCCAGACAATGGCTCTACCGCGTCAGTTTGAACTCCGCGCTGACCTGGCAGCGGCGTGAGTGCCGGCGTCATCGGGTCATCGACCGGGCGGCGCCTTTCGCGCAGTTAATTGAGAGCACCGCGCAACCTGTCGATCCGGTCGACCGCGATGCAATCAACGATCTCTATCGCGCGATCCGCCAACTGCGCCCGGCGGAGCGCGCGCTCATCCTTTTGCATCTCGACGGATTTTCCTACGGCGAGATCGCCCACACCCTCGGGACCTCCGCGAACGCCGTCGGCAGCCGCCTTACTCGCACCCGCGAAAGCCTCGCGAAATTATTGAAAGGAAAACCGCACCACCATGAACGCGTCTGAATTAGAACATCTTTGGCAGAGACAACAGCCGATTGAATTATCGCCCGAAAATATCGCGCAGATCACCGCCACCGTGGATACGGTGGACCGGAAATTTCGCCGACGAATTTGGTGGCGTGATCTGCGGGAAATCGCCGCAGTCCTAATCTTGGCAGTATGGTTCGCGCTCTCCGGCCAGACCTGGCTTCGATGGCTGGCCATCGCAAGCGTCCTTTTTGTGGGTGCCTGGATTATCAGGAGCCGAATTGTTGTCAGGCCCGATCGAGACATGCCAAGCGTCATCGAGCGGCTTCAGCAGATGATCCGCGAAACGGAAACGCAGATCCATTTGGTGCGCTCTCTCCTGTGGTGGTATTTGCTCCCCTGCGCCGTGGCTTTATTTATCATGGTGCTGGATTCCCCACCGCGGAATCTCAGTTCGTCACAGCTGCTGATTTTCCTCAGTCCGATGCTTCTCCTTTCCTTCGTGATCTATTGGTTGAATCAATCGGCAGTTCGAAAAAAGTTGGTGCCACGGCGCGAAAACCTCCGTCGCGCGCTGGCGGAACTCAGCCAGCAATCTTAACCGGGCGGCCACGCCAAAGCGCGCTTCCCCAGAACATGCAGATGAAGATGCGGAACGCTCTCGCCTGCATCCGGGCCGCTGTTGATCACGACGCGGTATCCTGATGTCACCAAATCGAGTTTCTCCGCCACCTTGCGCGAGGCGAGCAGCAGTTTCCCGAGCAACGGGCCATCCGCATCGGTAGCTTCAGCCAACCTCGGCACGACCCGCTTCGGCACGATCAATATGTGGACTGGCGCCTGCGGATTTACATCGCGGAAGGCAAGCACGTCATCATCTTCCCAAATAATGTCGGCCGGAATCTCACGCCGGATGATCTTTTCGAAAATGGTCACGCGACATTCTGCCGCGTGTGACGCGGACTAATCAAGGTGGATCGCGCGCTCCGCCGCGCGATGTTAGAAAAATGCGGCGAAGCCGCGTAATCTTGGAGACGGCACGCCCTCGTGCCGTTAAGAGCAGCGCCGCCTCATCCCACCGGCCTGAGGGCAGGCCGGCTCCACCTCAGCGCATGAAACAGCGCAAATGCTGCAAGTCGGGATCGATGCCCAGACGCTCGCGCACGAAACAAATTACTTCCTCCCGCAACGTGTCGCAGGTCCGCGTCCAGGTTTTCGCGCCGCGCAGATGTTTCACGCACGCCTGCAAATCGCACAGATGCAAACTGTCCGCGCCCGCGCTCACCAACGCGCTTATCCGTTTCTCCAAGCCGTCGAAAAACGCGAGCTCATAGCCGGCCCCGGCTTCCTGCGCAATCTCCAAAAGCGAAAACGAAATCGGCGGCGGCGCCGGCGCGAAATGCGGCACGATCTCCTTGTAGCCGATCACCTTCAGGACATAGCGGACGGTCTGCGAAAGTTGATCGAACGGCACCACCGACTCGTCGTTTCGCAGCCGCAAATAAAACGCGATGCTTTCCGTGACGTGGTCCGTCAGCCACCATTTCGGGTAGCCCGCCTCGTTCGCCGCGCGCGTGATCGCAGCGCGGAGCCACGCCTGGTCGAACTCGAAGAGCTGCCCCGAATCGCAACGCAGATAAGGAAATTCTTCTTTGAACGCGACCATTTTCTTTAGACTTTCGTTTTGGCTTTGGGTCCCGCCGCGGCGGGAGTGGCAGGCTGCGAGCCGCCTGGCGCCATCTCGGGCGCGAACAATTCTGGCTGAAGGGAATTCGGCTTGATTCGGCGGCCGAGCGCGTGGATGGCATCGACAAATTGGTCCACCTCCTCGAAATGCTGATGGACCGACGCGTAACGCAGATACGCCACTTCATCGATCACCCGCAATTTTTCCAGAACCTTGGCGCCGATCGTCGCCGATGAAACCTCCCGCCCGCTCGTTTCCAGCTCGTGGATGATGTCATCCACCGCCTGCTCCAGCGTCACGAGACTGATCGAACGTTTCTCGCAAGCTTTGGCCAGACTGTTCACGAGTTTGCGGCGATCGAACGGTTCATGGGTGCGGTCGCGTTTGATGACGCGGAGATCGGAGCGCTCGATTTGCTCGTAAGTGGTGAAGCGGTACGCGCACTGTAAACAAACGCGGCGGCGGCGGATGCTGGAACTATCACGAGACTGGCGAGAGTCGATGACTTTATCGTCACGAAAACCGCACTTGGGACAACGCATAGTGTCGGCGGAGTAAGTAACACACCATTAGTTGTGGCGTCAACGCTTTCTTCACGTTTCATGTTGAGCTGCGTCGAAGCATTTCTCGATTCTCTTCTTCGCGGGCCGCGCGCCGTCGTGTCCCACTATCCCTAATCGACGCGTCCGCTCTTGCCCAGCCACGTCGAGCGCCAGCCGAAATTCAAAAAACCCGCAACTCCCGCCCCGCCAACTCCGTAGATGTATGCAGGGCAGTCTAATGAAGCGCGCGGAACATCCCGCGATGTTTTAGACGACCCGCCAAGACCCACTATTATGAACCTGACCGATACTATTCGTTCCATTCAAAAAAAGCTCGGAACCATGTCCGAGTCAGACATGCTCGCCGAGCTCCGCAAACGCAAGGATTCGGACACGGCCTTTTTCGTCTGACATGCGAGCGACCGGTCTGAACCCAGCCGGGGCCGGGATCCCCACCGCCAACATTCGGCGGCACTTTCCCTCAGCATCAACTCTCGCCATGTCTTCGGCTCGGTTCTCTGCAAATCGGCTCCGACGCATAATTCTCGGAGCGTTCATGATATTGATAACCGCGTTGGCAGCCAATGCTCAAACAGCCCCGGCAAAACTCAACCCCGCGGAAGAATGGGTTATCGAACAAGTGAAGGCAGGAAAAATCGCCGACCTGAGTGAAAAATTCCCCAACAAAGAGGACCGGAAGCTTGGAGCAACGTTCTTGGAGGATTTGCTGACGGGCGGCAAACCGAATCGAAAAGGTGTGCGACTCTCCGGGGCGATTATTGATGAGGAGATTGATCTCACAAATGCGCAAATCCTTTTCGAGGTCCGGCTGCAAAAATGCGAATTCCGCAGGAGCGCGACCTTCGTACGGGCGAATTTCACCAGCTCTGTGTCATTTAACTCGAGCCTGTTTAAGAGGGGTGCCGACTTCAATAGCATGAAAGTCGGGGATAGTGCTTTTTTTAGAACGACCGGCTTTGAAGGGCCGGCGGATTTTAGCTGGACAGAAATCGCCGGCAATTTCGAGGCGGATTGGGCCCAGTTTAATGAAAATGCGGAAGCCAGTTTTAACAGCATGAAAGTTGGAGGCGCTGCCTCTTTTGAGAAGGCTGTCTTCGAAGGGCGAGTAGACTTCAGTTGGAGTCACATTCTCGGTACTTTTGACGCAGAGGGGACGAAGTTCAAGAACAAGGAAACGGTAGCCAATTTTAACAGCATGAAGGTCGGGCATAACGCCTTTTTCAGGGAAGCTGTCTTCGTAGCGCCAGCGGCCTTTAGCGGCGCCGAGATCATCGGCCAATTCGACGTGCAAAAGGCGCACTTTGGAAACGAAAAAGAGGGGGCAAGCTTCAATACAATGAAGATTGGAAGCGCCTTTTTTCAGAATGCAGAGTTCAAGGGACCCGTGGACTTTCGCTTCGTCGACGTCAATTGGATCAGTTTGTCCAGCGTTTCCTGGCCGAGGAACGGTCGCTGGTTGGACATGACGGGAATGACCTACGAATACATTCGTGCGGACGCCCCGGGACTACAGCCCCACGACGCGCTCTTGAAGTTAATCGATCAATCGCCTTTCTCCCCCGCTGTATATGGAAACCTGGAGGCCTTCTTTTTGCGGCAAGGTTACCGTGCCTACGCAGATCAGGCGTTCATCGCGGGGAAACGACGCGAACGCAGAGAACATCTTTCCGGATTTGAGCTAGTTGCCAGCTGGCTGCTAGATCAGGTCGTCCGCTACGGGAGGCAGCCGTCGCGCGCAGGTGTTTTCTGCGCGTTCTTTGTGGCGTTTGGCGCCGCCCTTTTCAGTCCTAAGAGAATGGAACTTCAACAAGTGCAGACCACGCCGCGCACTTTCAATCGCTTCTGGTATAGCCTGGGCCTCTTCCTTCCGGTTGTAAATCTCGAGTCCGACAAGGTGTGGAAGCCAAAGCCTGACCAGACTTTTCTCAGAAACTACATGCGTGTGCACATTCTTTTGGGATGGATTCTCGTCCCTCTTGTTCTCGCCGCCCTCACTGGACTCATCAAATAACTGGGTCCCGCGTTCGGGCGGCGCAGCCATTCGGCACCCCTGGAACCGCTGCTAAAATAGGCGCTCGCCGCACTCGCGGTCCTTCCTCCCGCGAGTTCGACTCGCCGCAAAGGCGGTTGCGCAAAAAGAACCCGGCGCCGTTTGGCCTGCTGTAATCAGGATTCTGCCGCGGCCGTTTTTCGAAACGAATTTCGACAGCAGATTGGTTTGGGCGTGGTGATCAATTTCTGCACTCACTCTTTTGCCTGTTTCTTTTTCTCGCCAGGATTCTGAATTCCTGAATTAATTCGATTTCGAACTGAGCATTCGTTGCGAATCCCCCAGGATAGCAGGGCGATCTCTGCGAGTGACTCAAACCAAGTTACCCCATAACGGGATCACCTCATGAACGCACTCGAACAAGCGCGCTTCGACATGATCGAGCGTGTCGGAACTTTCGGAACCAACGTCGAGGAGGGGCGAATGGCGCACCGCCAACCACGTCGAGCAGCAGCCGCCAAAGAAAAAGCCGAAACTCCGGTCCCTCCAAAGCCGTAGAACCAGCCGAGGTCTTGCGTGACACCGCGACCATAACCCAACCATCCAATTATGAGCCAAACCGATACGATCCGTTCCATTCAAACGAAGCTCGGCACCGACGCGGATGGCGAGCCCGGGCCGAAGACTTGGACTGCCATCCATCTCGCCATTGTTGGAACGAAACCCGCGGCGGACGCCGGGCTCGATACGACGATTCGCGCCGTCCAGAAAAAGCTCGGCGCCTTTGTGGACGGCAGCCCAGGCCCCGAGACCTGGGGATCGATTCACTTGGCGGTAGTCGGGGAAAAGGTTCCCGATGAGGTGAAGAAAGCCGATACGCCAACGCTGGAGGGCGATGGCAAGAAAGCGGATTCGCGCAGCGAAGGCAATATCGCGACCCTGCATCCGCGGGTCCGACCGTTCGCGCGCGCCCTCATCGAAAAAGCCGCCGGTCGGGGCATCATCATCAAGGTCATAAGCGCCATGCGCACCTACGCCGAGCAGGACAAACTCTTTGCGCAAGGGCGCACCGAACCCGGCGACATAGTGACGAACGCGCGCGGTGGCTTCTCCAATCACAATTTCGGACTCGCCTTCGATATCGGAATCTTCACCGGGAGCACGGACCCGGAGAAAGCGAAGAATTACGTCTCCTCCTCACCTTCCTATGACGGGATCGGCGTCTCGGGAACGGACCTCGGACTCGAATGGGGCGGCAACTGGAAAAAATTCAAGGATAAGCCGCACTTCCAGCTCCGTCCCGGCTGGGCCGGCGGCATGGAGGAAAGAGAACTGCTCGCTGAACTCCGCAAACGCAAGGATACGGGCAAGGACTTTTTCGCCTGATGCTTGGCTGCTTCCTTTTCAAACATTAACTCAAACACACCACACCATGGCTAATTCAATAGTGCAGAAGATCCAAAATGTCCTCGGCTTGGAAGCCGATGGTATCTGGGGGCCAAAATCCCAGAAAGCCCTTAACAGCGAGATCGGCAAGACCGCAGGGGGTGGAAATCCTACCCTCGCCAAGATTCAAAAACTCCTCGGAGTGGAGGCAGACGGATTCTGGGGGCCCCTCTCCCAACAGGCCCTCAACGATGAACGCGACGCAGTCGCAGGCACAGGGGGAGCGAGAGGGACCGGCTTCAAAGCGGAAGCCTCCAGTTTCGCCGATCCGGCGGATGTCAGGGCGTTTGAGCGTTGCAAGGCCCAGGGCAAGTCCGACCAGGCGTGTTTCAAAGTGGGCGATAACGGCATCGGACAATTCGGGAAAATCACGGCACAAGATCACACAGCGATGGTCGCCATTCACAAGGACGACATGATCACACGATGGGGCAGTGTAAACGCCGCGGCTCACCGCATGGTGAACGTGACGATCAATGGAAAAACAATTCAGGCTTCGGTCGAGGACCGTCTCGGCGTGCCCGGGCGAATCGATCTCAACCCCGCTTGCGCCAAGCAACTCGGCTTAACGCCGCCATTCCTGATAAAGAATTGTGTCTGGAGCTGGGTCTGAGGCTCAGCAGCGGGTTACCCTTTAAAAGTCAACAAACTCAACACCGAAAACCGAATTCGTCATGAGCACCAAAGCTGGAGGCGCAAGATCGTTAATGAGAACCCTGGCAAAAGGGGTTAGTCGCCTCCTGAACCCAAAGAAAAAAAAGGCAGCGGCAAAGAAAAAGAAGCGACCGAACAAAAAAAAGAGGGCAGGGACTGGCGGGGCCCGTAGGTAAGCAAGGCTAAACAATGACGATTTCTGATCTCAAGGAAGAATACTACTTTGCTACAGGCACCGTTAGCACCGTCGTCCGCCAAATGGCGTTGGCCGGCATCGCAATCATATGGATCTTCAAGGTCGGCAAGGACGAAAGTGGTGGTATTCCATTCACGCCTGCCATGCTGGTTCCCTTGCGGCTGTTCATATTGGTCTTAGTGGCAGACTTGCTGCAGTACGCTTTCAAGAGCGCTGTTTGGGGAGCGCTCCAGCACCACTATTGGAACAAGTTTAAAGATCCGGATAAACTGGTCGAACCGTCACGCTTTTGGAACTGGCCGACAAACACCCTGTTTTGGGTGAAAACGGCGTTGTGTGTGTTCGCGTACTATCAACTGTTTCTTTTGGTATACGGGAGTCTCATAATCCCTCCGGCGCCCTAGGCCGCCGGCAACCAAACGTAAAAGGGATCGACTGGGGACAACGACGCTACGCCTATTCCGTCGCTGTCTTGGCAGTCGCCTTCCGCGCCGGCGCCTTTTTCGGCTTCGGCGCTCTCTCGGGGAATAGCGGTGATCAGTTTCTGGACCTGCTCTTTCGGGATTTCGCGTTGCAAAAATCACTTTGCCGACGCGGAAGGTGCAGGTTTTCTCTGCGGAGACCTGGCAAAACAGATCTGCTCCCGAAATTCATTTCGAAAAAAGGCCGTCTTCGAAACCGACTTTGCCTTTTTCCAATTTTAGATGCGCGGAAAAGGGAATCCGGGCACTGCACGACGCGCTCGGTCTCTGTCCCGTTTGCCAGAAAGGGCCAGGTCTACGCGCTCGATAATTCCTACGCCTGCGAGAACGCCGAGACCAACAGATCGAGGTCCACGGTATTTCGGATGTAACCCAAAGTTCCTACGATCTCTAGATGCTGTTGTCTCGTGCCCCCAGCCACGCGACAGCCAACGCCAACTCCCCTGTCTGCTCATCGGCGCCCACGCGGTCCTCGCCGGCGAGTTTGAGAATCCCCGCGATATCCTTTTCCACAACAAGTCGGAAGAAAACCGTTCCCACTGGCTGGATCTGTTCCGAGAGCTTGGTTATCGCTTCTTTCACGGTGTCACGGCCTTCGCCCAATTCGAGCCTCCGGATGAAACTGGTGTTCCGGTCGATCTGATGTTTGTCGACGCAACGACGTGGCAAAAACTCGCTCAGGATGCAGTCGAAGCAGATTTAGGCGAAGTGCGCGCGTTGGTGCCGCGACCGGAATATTTGGTCGCCCTTAAGCTTCACGCCGCCGTCAGCCCGACCAGGAGCAAACCGGAAGTCGACTGGGAAGACATCCGACAGATCGTGCGCATCTGTGCGCTCGATCCGAGTGATGAATCTTTCCGTGCGCTGATTTTGCGATATGGTGGCGAAGATGCGCTCGCGCGAATCCACAAATTCGTCTCCTAATCGGGAAACGCTCGCGTGCGATTTAAACCTCCCAGTGTTTGACGAGCCGCTGATGGAACCTTGGCCCGTTAAAATGTCATGGTTGCAGGCCATGCGACATTTGGCCCGCACTCGCGGCTATGTCCGCAATTTCGAGTCTCCCCAAGACCGGCTGCGCGAAAAAAATCCGGTGCCGTTTGTGCTGCCCTGATCAGGGCTTCGTGGCCGCTGTTGTTTTTCGTGACGCCTTTTTCGGCTTCGGCGCTCTCTCGGCGAATTCGAAACCGACTTTGCCTTTTTCCAATTTTAGATGCGCGGAAAAGGGGCGGCCTTTTTTCGAGATGAATTTCGGGAGCAGATCTGTTTTGCCGGCGGAGATCAATTTCTGGACCTGCTCTTTCGGGATCTCGCGTTGCAGAATCACTTTGCCGACCCGGAACGTGCAGGTTTTCTCCGCGGAGACGGCGTTCTCGCAGGCGTAGGAATTATCGAGCGCGTAAACCTGGCCCTTTTGGCAAACCGGGCAGAGGCCCAGTGCCTCGTGCCGCGCCGGATCGATCGTAATGGCGCCTCCGGGCTCACTGTTCTCAAATTCGAACTCAGGTTTGAATTCCTCACCTAACTTCACTGTCGCCGTAAACGGCCGGCCCATCTTGCTGCGAAATCCTTCCAACGGGCCGACCTTGCCTTGTGTAAGGAGCGCCTCCACTTCGCCCGCCTCGAAGAGACGGCCCGCCATCGTTTTCCACACGATCAGGCCGCAGCTGGCGCATTTGAACGTGCGATAATCCTCCTCAAACGGACCGCCGCTACATTTTGGACACTTCACAGTGAGTGGCGCGAAATTTCCGCTGACGCTGTCCCCCTCAAAGTTTTTCGCCTTCTCCACGATCTCGCGCGTGAAATCCCGGATTTGGGCCATGAAGTCTTTGCGCTTCATCTCCCCCTGCTGGATTTGCTTGAGCTTGTGCTCCCATTCGCCCGTCAGCTCCGGCGAACAGAGCGCGGGCACTCCGATGCCGCGCAACAGCGTGATCAGCGCCAGCCCTTTCGCGGTCGCGATCAATTCGCGTCCCTGCCGGCGCACGTATTCCTGAAAGATAAGACCTTCGATTATGGCCGCGCGCGTCGCCGGCGTGCCAAGACCGTTGGCGCTCATCGCTTCCCGCAATTCTTCGTCCTCGACCAATTTGCCCGCGCCTTCCATGGCGGAAAGCAGCGTCGCTTCATTGAAACGCGCCGGCGGTTTCGTCTCATTTGCCTTCACCTCGATATCGACCACCTTCGCCGGTTCGTTAGGCGAAATCGGAACGAGCGACGCGCCGCCTTCATCATCGGCCACAGCCGCTTCGCGTCCGTAAACAGCCAGCCAGCCTGGATCGACGATGATCTTTCCATCGGTGCGGAAAGCGTCCTTCTCGACGCGGGTAATCCGCGTGGTCACTTCGAATTGCGCCGCGGGGAAGAAGACGGCGATGAAGCGCCGCACGATCATGTCGTAAATTCGCTGCTGAACTTCATCGAGGCCGTGCGGGACTTCGCCGCTCGGCACGATGGCGAAGTGGTCGGAAATTTTTGCGTTATTGAAGATGCGCTTCGACGGCTTCACCATCGAGATCGCCTTGCGCGCGTACTCGGCGAGCGCCGGATCCTTTATTTTCCCCAGAGTCGCTTTGACTGTCGAAATGTAATCCTCGGGGAGATAGCGCGAGTCCGTTCTCGGATAGGTGATGACCTTGAACTTCTCGTAAAGCTGTTGCGCGATTTGCAGGGTTCGCTTTGCGCTGAAGCCGCGCCCGTTCGCATCGCGCTGGAGGCTGGTGAGATCGTAGAGCAACGGCGGGGCCTGGGTCGTCGGTTTGCGCTCTTCGGTCGCGATACCGGTCTTGCCGAGACAACGCTCCTTGATCGCATCCGCGTCCCCCGCCTCCCAAATGCGCTCCGCGCGCGCGTCTTCGTCGCCGTTCTTGGTGAAATCTTCCCGGAACCAGCGCCCGCGATATTCTCCCGCCTCGACTCCGAAATCGCCGAACACTTCGAAGTAGGGCCGCGACTTGAAGGCGCGGATTTTTTCTTCGCGCTCTGTCAGGATGGCAAGAGTGGGCGTTTGCACCCGACCGACCGGCGTGAGCTGGAAACCGCCCGCCTTGTTGTTGAACGCGGTCATCGCGCGGGTGCCGTTGATGCCGACAAGCCAGTCGCTTTCCGAGCGGCAAACGGCGGCTTTGGCCAGCGGAATCATCTCTTCGTTCGTCCGCAGATGGGCGAACGCGGAGCGGATCGACTCCGCGGTCATCGACTGGAGCCAGAGCCGGCGGATCGGTTTTTTGCTCCCGGTCAGCTTGACCAGGTAGCGGAAAATGAGCTCGCCTTCGCGGCCGGCGTCACAGGCGTTGATCAATTCGGTCACATCTTTGCGCTGGATGAGGCGCTTGAGCTGGTTGAAACGCGGCTTCGATTTCTCGATCGGCTTCAACTCGAACTCGTCTGGAATGATGGGCAGGTTGGCGAAGCTCCACTTGCCGCGCTTCACATCGAGCTCGCTCGGGAGACAAAGCTCGACCAGGTGACCGACCGCGGACGAGATGATGTGGTTCTCGTTCTCGAAGTGGTCGTCGACCTTCTTGAAGCCGCCGAGCGCGCGAGCGAGGTCGTTCGCGACGCTGGGCTTCTCGGCGATGATGAGCGACTTGGACATTATGGTTGCGGGGAGCTTCAGCGACGCGGAACCTGGGCAGTCCCGTTCCCTTCAAGGCGGGGAGGGTAGAAGAGACCCCGCCAATTCGCAAATCGGATTTCTGGGTAGGGACGCCGCGCTGCGGCGTCCGGAGGGCGGGCGGACCTCCTCGGACAGCGGACGCCGCAGCGCGGCGTCCCTACCTTAGAATCACCGTTCGGACGTCGTCACTGAATTCTTCGAGCCGATCGAGCGCCTCGTTCACGGCCCCCGCCTCCAGCGAAATGGTCCGGATCACGCCGTGCGAAAGATCAAGCTTCCGCGTGCGGACCAGATCGAGGAGCAGCGGAATTTCACTGGCCAGATGGTCCGACACGCCGATGATCTCGGCCTCCTTGTTCAACAGCTCGGAATAGGGCGCGACCTCGAAACTGTCCCTGGTCAGTCCAACGATCGCGGCGCGGCCGAGGATCGCCAGCGACTGCACGGCCTGCCGCATCGTGAGCGCCAAGCCGACCAATTCCAGCGCCACATCCACCCCGCGGCCCCTTGTCATTTCGCGAAGCTGCTCGACGGGATCGCGGGTCGTCGCGTTTACGGGAATGGCGCCCAGGCGTTCCGCGAGCTCGAGCTTGCGGGGATTGATGTCCACGGCATAGACCTCCGTGGCGCCCAATTGGCGGGCGATTTGCAGGGCCGAGAAGCCCAGGCCGCCGACGCCGAAAATCGCGACCGTTTCACCGGCGCGCAGTCGCGCCTTCTGCAAAGCATGCAAAGACGTGGCGGAGGAACACATCAGGATTGCGCCCTGTTCGAATGGGATTTCGCCAGGGAGATGAAAGAGGCTGCGCTCCGGCACAACGATGAATTCGGCGTACCCGCCATCGCGATGTTTACCAATCATCTGCGCTGCCGGACAAAACTGTTCGGTGCCGGCCAGGCAAAAGGCGCATTGCCCGCAGGTGACGAGGTAATGGACGCAAACGCGATCGCCGGGCGTGAAGCTCTGAACTTCGGAGCCGACCTGTTCCACAACGCCTGCCACCTCATGGCCAAGCGTCAGCGGCAGCGGCGCGACCGATGAAACTCCCGCCCGGTAATGCGCATCGGAATGGCAAATCCCCGCAGCTTTGATACGAATCAGGACATCACGAGACTTGACGGCGGGCAGCTCGATCTCCTGCTCTGCCAGAGGCGAACCGATTGCAGTGAGGCGGATGGCTTTCATGCGCAAACAGAGCGTAGCACAGGCATCTTGCCTGTGGGGCCGGACGGGCGTCTCGCCCGTCGAAACAAACGCATAACGGGCAAGATGCCCGTTAGCCCCACAGGCAAGATGCCTGTGCTACCACGCCTACCCAAGCTTAACGAAATATTTTCCCGGTAATTGTTTTACCAGGCGCTTCAGCTCGAGGCGCAGAAGCGTGGAGGAAACGATGCCGCTCGGCAATTCAGATTCCGCCGCGATGTCGTCGATCGACGTTTCGGTCGCGCGAATCGCTTCATAGACGCGGCGTTCGTCCTCAGTCAAAACTGGGAGCGCGCGCACAGCCGCATCGGGTGCCGGCTTTGTTTCGGGAAGCAGAATCTGCAAATCATCGAGCAGGTCGTTCGCATCCATGACCAGCTTGGCCCCTTGCTGAATGAGGCGATTCGAGCCCTGCGCGCTCGGCGCGTTGATGTGCCCGGGCACTGCATAAATTGAGCGGCCCTGCTCGAGCGCCTGCGTAACGGTGATGAGCGCGCCGCTGTTGAGACCCGCTTCGACCACGAGCAACCCGTGGCTCCAGCCGCTGATGATGCGGTTCCGCATCGGAAAGGTCTGGCGGTCCGGTTCGATCTCCATCGAGAACTCGGAGACGATCGCGCCATTTCCGCTGCGAATCTTCTCCGCGAGCGCGGCGTTTTCCGGCGGATATAACTTCGACAATCCGGAACCGATGACCGCAATCGTTCGTCCTTTCGCGGCGAGCGCGCCTTGATGCGCCGCGGTATCGATGCCGCGGGCCAGACCGCTAATCACGGTGAGACCGGCGTACGCCAGCTGATAGGAAAGCTTCTTCGCCGATTCCATTCCGTAATGGGTCGTGCGCCGCGAACCGATGACGGCAATGGCGTGTTGATCGCGCTCGGTCAGCTCGCCCCAAACATAAAGCACGATCGGCGGCGCATGGATCTCGCGGAGCTGGCGCGGATAGAGCGGCGATTCCGCGGTGATGACATGGGCGCCGAATTCGCGGATGCGTTGCAGCTCCGCGGGCAGATCGACGATCGTTTCCCAATTGACGATTTGGTCCGCGACGTCGTGGCCGATTCCCTCCACCGCGCGCAACGCGTCGCGACGCGCAACGAGAACGCGATCGGGGGTTTCGAAAACTTCCAGGAGCTTGCGCAAGCGCACCGGCCCCATGGTCGGAAGCATGTTGAGCGCGATGCAGGCCTCGGTGGGGGTCATCGATTCAGGAGCGGCTGAACGTCGACGGCTCGACGGAGTCTCGCCCTACCAACAGATCAGAACGGAATTTCGTCGTCGTCGGGTTCGGAGGGAGCGGGTGCTTTGGGGGGCGGCGCGGATCTGCTGCTGGAACGAGGCGTGCCGGAGCTTTCCTCATCTCCACCACCACCACCTCCACTGCCGCGGGGAGAGCCGAGCATCTGCATGTTTTCGCCGATGACTTTGAGCTTCGTCCGTTTTTGTCCGGACTGCTTGTCATCCCATGAATCGAGCTGAAGCCGGCCCTCGACGAAAACCGGGCGGCCTTTTTTTAGATATTCGCCGGCAACTTCCGCGGTCCGTCCCCAAAAGGTCACGTCCACGAATGTGACCTCTTCGCGTTTCTCGCCGTTATCCGCAGTGTAAGTGCGATTGACCGCCAGACCTAAATCCGTGACGGCTGTTCCCTTGGGGGTGTATCGGACCTCTGGATCGCGGGTGAGGTTTCCGAGGAGGATGACTTTATTGAAACTGGCCATGCCGCCGTTCTAGCGGAATTACTTGGCCTCGGCCAACTTTTTCGCGGACCGCTCCTTCTTCTCCGTTTTCGGGCGGAGCTTCTGGTAATGCTGGCGGTAAACTTCCGGGTCGAGCTTGAACTTGGAACGCAGCTTCGTGATGAGCTGAGGATCCGCATGGAAAATGAAATTCACGTAGTGGCCTGCCTCGAGCTCGCCGGCGACGTAGGAAAACTGGCGCTTGTCCATCTTCTGCACCTGCTCGATCTCGGCGCCTTCCTTCTGAAATTCAGACTCCAGGCGATCGACGACATCCTTGACGGTATCGTCCCTGCCCTGGGTATTCAGGACGAGCAAAGCTTCATAACGGTTCTTCATGATTCGGGAATTTTGTTGAAAAGGTTCATCGCGGAAA
>Ga0190275_10000924_pt1 | contig 23005 bp, 23 predicted proteins | sample Popmic550T_FD_133745 | JGI IMG/M metagenome (GOLD analysis project Ga0190275, IMG submission 133745) | Populus adjacent soil microbial communities from riparian zone of Yellowstone River, Montana, USA - 550 T | ecosystem: Environmental > Terrestrial > Soil > Riparian zone > Trees stand | place...
CACCGTCCCTCCCAAGGGGCGGCGCCGGTGCCACTCGGCCTCGCAAAAGCGCAGGCAACGGGACCCGGCGGCTCTTCACGAATGAAGACTGGACGCTTTCGAGTTAACGACACGAAAGCAAAGACCAAAGTCGTCCAGCCCCGGATGCCCGTGGCAAGGACGCGCCGGCCGTTTCTCCCCCGTCTCCAGCGGACGCACCCGTGCGCCCGCGCCACACCGTCATCCCGGCGAAGGCCGGGACCCACGAACACCGCCGTTCGAGCCTTCACACCCCCGTGTTCATGGCTCCCGGCCTTCGCCGGGATGACGAAGAGGCGGATTATTTCAGCGCCTCCGCCAGCCCAGGCGCATATTCCGCCCCGTAGGGCACCTGCGCCGACGACGCCTTGAGCGCCGGCCCGATCGGCTCGGCCCGGCCGCCCAGGCATTTGGCGAGGAAATTCTCCGCCACCGCGTTGAAGGCGATGTTGTTCTGCGGGCGGGCGAAGCCGTGGCCCTCGTCCGGGAAGACGACATAGGTGACGGGGATGCTCTTCGCCTTGAGAGCGTCGACGATCTGCTGCGATTCGGCGACGTTGACCCTGGGGTCGTTGGCGCCCTGGCCGATCAGGAGCGGCCGGCGGATCTTGTCGGCGCTGAACAACGGCGAGACTTCCCGCTGATAGGCCTTGCCCTCCGCCGTGCCCGGATCGCCCATCCTTTTGTAGAATTGCGCCCGCATCGCCTCCCAATAAGGCGGGATCGTCCCGAGCAGGGTGGCCAGGTTGGACGGGCCGACGATGTCGACCCCGCAGGCGAATTTGTCGGGCGTGAAGGCCAGGCCGGCGAGGACGGCGTAGCCCCCGTAGGATCCGCCCATGATCGCGACCTTGTCGGCCGTGGCGACCCCGCGCCCGACGGCCCAGTCGACCGCGTCGTTCAAATCGTCCTGCATCTTCCTGCCCCATTGCAGGTCGCCGGCCGAGATGAACTTCTTGCCGAAGCCGGTCGAGGCCCGGAAATTGGGCGAGAGGACGGCGTAGCCGCGATTGGCGAGCCACTGGGCGTAACCGTCGTAGCCATAGCTGTCGCGGCCCCAGGGCCCGCCATGGACCATGAGCACCAGCGGCACCGGTTGGTCCGGCTTGCCGTCGCCATCAGGATCGCTGCCGGGCGGCAGGGTCAGGTAGGAGACCATGTTGAGCCCGTCGCGAGTCCGGATCTCGACGGGATGCATGGCGGCGAGCTTCACCCCTTCGAGCTCGGGACGGCCGACGTAGAGCAGGGTGAGAGTCTTCGCCTTTCGGTCGTAGAGATGGGCGCTGGTCGGACCGGTCACCGGATCGACCCCGACGATCCATTTGTCGTCGGCGCGGGTCCGCGACTGGACCCCGATCTCGCCTTTCAGCCGGCTCTGGAGGAAATCGAGATCGGCCTTCACCGCTCCGCCGATCGGCACCCATTCGTTCTTGAGGTAATTGACCGCATAGGCTTCGAGCCGGCCGGTCTTCGGATTGGACATGGCATTGCCGATATCGGCCCGGGCATCTTCGGCGACGACGGTCTTGCCGCCGCTCGCGACATTTTGGGCGACGACCGCGGCCGTATTGCGCCCGCGGCTGTCGAGCCAGTAGAGCGTCTTGCCGTCGGCGGTGAAGCCGACCGGCTGAGTCGTCTGGGCGTCCTCGAGAGTCACCATTTCGAACGGCCGGGCTTCGACCTTGCCGCCCGAGACGCGGTAATAATCGGTGCCACCGTCGGGCCGCGACTTGGCGGCGATGCGGATGTCGAGCCGCTCGTCGGCAAGGAAGTTGGAATAGCTGCCGGTGTTGCTCAGCACCGGAGTCAGCTTGCCCGTCTCGAGGTCGAGGCTGTGGACGTCGTGCCATTTCGGATCGCGGTTGTTGATTGCGACCAGAATCCGATCGGTGACCTGGTTGGAAATGTTGATGATTCGTACGCGGGTCTTCTCGAAGGGGGTCAAGGTGCGCTGCTCGCCCGAGCCGATGTCGACTCCGTAGAGGAGGAAATTCTCGTCGCCGCCGGCGTCGTTTATGAACAGGATCCGCCGGCTGTCGGGCGACCAGAAATATTGGCGGATCGGCCGCTTCGTCTCGCGGGTGAGGGCACGCACCGCCGACGGGTCGGCGGCCGGGGCGACGTGGACGTTGAGAACGCCGTCGCGAGGCGCGATCCACGACAGCCACTTGCCGTCGGGCGAGAGCCGCGCGGCGGTCTTGGTCGGATTGCCGAAGATCTTCTCGCGGGGGATGAGCGGCACGTTCGTCTGGGCGACCGCGGGAAGGGCGGCGACGGTCATGGCAGCGCAGGCGGCGAGCAGAAGGGACTTGGCATTCATCGGGCACCTCTCGAGGTTCGGGTCTCGCCCGACCCTAGTGTACTATGTTTATAATACACAAGTGGATTTTACGTGACTTTTCCGCGTACCGCATATCGCGGATCGCGCCAGCGGCCGGAGTCGAGGATCGCACGCATCCGCTCGACCGCGCTCCAGACGTCCTCATATCCCAGGTAGAGCGGGGTGAGACCGAAGCGGACGACGTCCGGCGCCCGGAAGTCGCCGACGACTCCGTCGGCGATGAGGGCCTGGCAAAGCGCGAAGGCGTTGGGGTGGCGGAAGCTGATATGGCTCCCGCGCCGCTCGGGATCGCGCGGGGTGATGCAGTCGAGCTGCGGGCAATGCGCGGCGGCGAGATCGGCGAAGAGATCGAACAGAGCGACGGACTTGGTCCAGAGCGCCGCCATGTCCGCGCCTTCGAAGCTCTCCACCCCGCTTTCGAGCGCGTTCAGGCTGAGCATCGGCGGTGTGCCGACGAGAAAGCGGCCCATGCCCGGCGCCGGCTTGTAATCGTCGGTGAAGGCGAAAGGCTCGGCATGGCCCATCCAGCCGCGCAGCGGCGGCATCAGCCGCTCCTGGAGGGCTTCGGCGACGTAGAGAAAGGCGGGCGCGCCCGGGCCGCCGTTCAGATATTTGTAGCCGCAGCCGACCGCGAGCTCGGCGCCGTCGCGATTGAGGTCGAGCGGAACGGCGCCGGCGCTGTGGCTGAGGTCCCACACGGTCAGGGCGCCGGCCGCCTTCGCCCGGGCCGTCGTCTCGGCCATGTCGAAGCGGAAACCGGCCTTGAAATGGACGTGGGTCAGCAGGAGGAGGTTGGTCTCTTGCCCGATCGCCGAATCGAGCGTTTCGCGCTCGACGACGTCAAGCCGCAGCCCGGCCAGCTCGGCGGCCCCCGCGGCGATGTGCAGGTCGGTGTGGAAATTGCCGGCTTCGGACAAGAGCTGCGCCCGACCGGGAGCGAGCGCGGCCGCGGCGACGATCAGCTTGAACAGGTTCACCGAGGTCGAATCGGCGACGATAACCTCGTTCGGCCTGGCTCCGATCAGGGCGGCGATCTTCGCGCCGACCCGCTGCGGCGCGTCGATCCAGCCGCGCGTGTTCCAGCTTCGGATCAGCTCGGAGCCCCATTCCTCCTCGACCATCGCCCGCTGCCGGGCGATCGCGGCCTTCGGCAGAGCGCCGAGCGAATTGCCGTCGAGATAGAGGATCCCGTCCGGGAGGAAGAAGCGGTCTCTGAAGGGGCGGAGCGGATCGGCCGAGTCGAGCGCGCGGGCCTGCTCGAGCGTGGTCATCGATCGTCACCCCGGCGAAGGCCGGGGCCCATGAACACGGTCATCTCCGCAATTCCTCCGGCGGTGTTCATCGATCCCGGCCTTCGCCGGGATGACGGGGAAGGGCGCCCCGTCACCGCCGTCCCTTCCGCGCCAGCGCCGCCTCGATCTCCTCGACCGCCGCGGCCCAGGCCGCGGTCTCGGGCGCGATCAGCTCGACATGGCCGGTGTTCTCGATAATCCGGACCTTCACCGTGTCGCCGGCGGCGCGCATTTTCGCCGCATAATCCTCGGCATAAGCGGGAGGGATGATCCGGTCCTGAAGGCCGTTGACCAGCACCTGGCGAATGCCGAGCGGGGCCAGGCGGGGCACGGACGTGTCGGCGTAGACGTGGCGGCTGCTGAGCGTCGGCGGGCCGACCAGTTTCTCGATCACCTCGGTGCCGCAGCCGCTTCCGGGCGGGGTCGCGGCGAGCTCGAGGTCGGGCAGGCCGCCGAGGCTGACCACCGTATCGATCGGCAGCGGATCGCCGCCGATGAGCGGGCTTCCGCGCGGAATGAGCGGGTTCGGGGGACGCCGGACCGCGGCGGGCCGAGCCGCCAGCCACAAGGCAAGGTGCCCGCCCGCCGAATGGCCGACGGCGACGAGCGGATCGACGTCGAGCTTATGCCGTCCGGCATGGGCGCGCAGGGCGTCGGCCGCGGCGGCCGTGTCGGCGAAGGTACCCGGATAGCCGCCGCCGGTCCGGTCGACTCCGCGATAGTCGATGTTCCAGACGGCGATGCCGCGCTTCCTGAGATCGGCGGCGATCCAGTTCATGATCCGCCGGTCGGCGATCTCGGTCTGCCAGCAGCCGCCGTGGACCATCAGCACCGTCGGGTGCGGGCCGCGGCCGGAGGGGATCCAGAGGTCGGCCTTCTGCATCTGGTCGGCGCCATAGGCGATCGTGGAATCGGGCTCCGGCCGCTCGCGCTCGAGCAGTGCGGGCCATTTCATGAGCTCGGGCTGAGCGGGAGGCGGGGAGGCGGGAGGCTCGGACACCGAGCACCCGGCTAGCGCCGCGAGGAGGGCAAGGGCAAGGGCGGAACGCATCGGGCGGCGGTAGCGGCAGGTGCCGAACCTGGCAAACCCGCTGGTTCGGCGCCCGACACCGAAGCCAATGAGCGAGCGCCGGGGGGAGAGGGGACCCCCGGCGCTCGCCGGCGGCTGCCGGGTCAGGTGTGGCAGCCGAACGGGGTGATCGGATGGGGCAGGGTCGGGGCGGACCCGGTAGCTCCCAGGATCACGCCCGAGACGGTCAGGGTGAGGGCGAGCAGGATCGTCGCGAGCTTGGGGGCGAGATGGCTCATGCCGGGTCTCCTTCGATCGCTCGGGGGCTCAGGCCTGCCCGGGGCCGCGCAGGTCGCGCTTCCACGGCGCGTCGAACTCGATCTCGTTGAGGCGCTTCAAAGCGCTCCCGACGGAGGCCCGGACGGCGGCGAAGAAGTTGGCCACGTCCTGGGAAAAAGCATGGCCGTGCTGGACCCAGATGCGGCCGTCGATTTCATCGCGCATTTTATCACTCCTTCGCTTGGGGGCCGCGTCGTGCGGCGCTTCATAGGAGTCATTTGGGAGAGGAGGTGCCCGATCGTCCAACTAAAGGCTCGACGCCGGTGATAAGCTGGGCTTATCAACTCTGCCCATGAGACATCTTCCGCCCTTGCCCTCCGTCCGCGTCTTCGAGGCCGCTGCCCGGCACGAGAATTTCACCTTGGCCGCAGGCGAGCTGGGGATGACCCAGGCCGCGGTCAGCTATCAGATCAGGCTGTTGGAGGAGCGGCTCGGAGTGCCGTTGTTCGTCCGCTCGAAAAGGCGGGTGACCTTGAGCGAGGCCGGGCGGCGGCTCGCCCCGATCGTGTCGGATGCCTTCGACCGGCTCAGCGAGGGCTTTTCCGGGCTGGTCGACGAGGATGAGAGCGTTCTTGCGATCAGCACCGCCCAGACCTTCGCCTCCAACTGGCTCGCGCCGCGGCTCGGCGGCTTCCAGATCGCCAGGCCCGAGCTTGCGGTGCGCCTGCTCACTTCCAACGCGATGACCGATTTCGCCCGCGACGATGTCGACGTCGCCGTCCGGATGGGCAGCGGCCCCTGGCCGGGCCTCAGGCAGCATTTCCTCTTCTGCCTCTACGCCACTCCGCTCTGCACGACCGAATTTCGCGACCGTCACCGTCTCGAGCGGCCCGAGGACCTGCTTCGCGTTCCTCGCCTGAACGCGCACGACTGGTGGTGGAAGCCGTGGCTCGAGGAGGCCGGGGTCGAACTGGAGGACGAGCCCCCTCGCCAGGGCATTCGCCTCGATTCGCAGGCGCTGGAGGGCAATGCCGCCCTCGCCGGCCATGGCGTGGGCCTGCTCACTCCGCTCTACTGGCGGGGCGAGCTCGCCGCGGGCCGGCTCGTCCAGCCCTTCGACCTGGTCGTCGTCAGCGGCCCGGCCCTCTGGCTGGTCTACCCCGAGCACAAGCGCGGCCGGGCCAAGATCCGGGCCTTCCGCGACTGGCTGCTGGCGGAGATGGCCGCCGAGGCCGAGATGGCCCCGGCGGACGCCTTCAAGCCTCCGTCGGACTGATCTCCACGGGCTCGCGGGGCTCCGGATAGCGCCCGGTGAGCCCGAAGCGCCGGTTGAGCCAGCGCCACAGCAGCCAGAGCAGGAGCAGCAGGACGAGCCACGGAAGCAAGGTCACGAGCACGATCAGTGCGGTGATCCCGGCGCCGGCGAAATTGTCCGCCGCGTCGGCGACCGCGCGCTCGATCCGGCTGCCGGTCTTGCCGGCGCGATAGTCGAACACCACCGGGGTGCTCGCCAGAAGCTGACGGCGGCCGGTCTGCTCAGCCTGCCCGGACCGGACCGACTCGCGAAGCATCTGAAGCTGCTGCTGGAGCTCGACCCGTTCGCCGGAGCTGAGGCCGGGGCGGGCGAGTTGCTGCTCGACCCGGCGGATCTCGTCCGACTGCTGAGCCTGCGCCCGGGTTGCCGCCGAGATCTCGCTGCCGACGTCGGTGCCGGTGATCGCCGCCTGGAGGAGCTCGCCCTCGGCCTTGGTGACCGCGGTTATCCCGTCCCGTCCGAAGGCGCGGGCGAGGGCGGGGTCGAGCTTGAAGGCGAGCTGGGCGTCGACATGTCGCTCGCCATCGTCGCGATAGTTCATCGCCGTGATCCGGCAGCGTTCGACGCCCAGTTTCTCGCAGGCCTGGGCATGCTCCTCCTGGACCCTGCCGATGTTCTCCGCGGGGAGCCTGAAAGCATAGTGATAGTTGAACGCGACCCCCGGGGCGGCGGTAGGAGCGACCCCCGGCGGCCGTGGGGCGTCGGATCTGGATTCCCCGGCCACGGCCGTCGACGGTGCGCTTTCACCGGCGTCGAACGTCTGGACCTCCTTGGGCAAGGCCGTCGTGCCGCTGTCCCCCTGGCCGCAGGCGGCGGTGGCCAACAGGAGACCCAAACAGAGTGCCTTGCGCATCGTTCTCTCCTCTCATGTTCAGAGCCGATCTTCGCCGGTTATTTGTTACATTATCCCATCGGTAGACAATCGGCAAGACGGGTGTCGCGTCCGTCGAATCCCGCTGCTATCGGTCGGCCATGTCCGACGCCGTGAACGATATCGATCCGATCCAGAACCACAGGTTCGAGGACGCGCTCTCGCAGCGCTACCTCGTCTACGCTCTCTCCACGATCACCGCCCGCTCGCTTCCCGACGTTCGCGACGGGCTCAAGCCGGTTCACCGCCGACTGCTCTGGGCGATGCGCCTGCTCCGCCTCGATCCGGCCTCTGGCTACAAGAAATGCGCCCGGGTCGTCGGCGACACGATCGGCAAATATCATCCGCATGGCGACCAGTCGGTCTACGACGCGATGGTCCGCCTCGCCCAGGATTTCTCGCTCCGCTACCCGCTCGTCGACGGCCAGGGCAATTTCGGCAATATCGACGGCGATAACGCCGCCGCCTATCGCTACACCGAAGCCAAGCTGACCCCCGCCGCGATCGAGCTGATGGCCGGGCTCGACGAGGGCACGGTCGATTATCGCCCGACCTACAACAATGAGGAGGAGGAGCCGGAGATATTCCCCGGCCTGTTCCCGAACCTGCTCGCCAACGGCGCCAGCGGCATCGCCGTCGGAATGGCGACCTCGATCCCGCCCCATAATCTCGCCGAAATCGTCGACGCGGCAATCGTCCTGATCAAGGATCCCAAGGCGGATCACGCCGCGCTGATGGAGAAGGTGCAGGGACCCGACTTCCCCACCGGCGGAGTGCTGGTCGACAGTGCCGAGGTCATCGCCTTGGCCTACGCGACAGGACGCGGCGCCTTCCGGGTTCGGGGCCGCTTCTCGACAGGGAAGAATGCCGATTCGGAATGGGAACCGAACGGAATCGAAAAGCTGCCGAACGGGATGTGGCAGCTCGTCATCTCGGAAATCCCGTATCAGGTGCCCAAGAACAAGCTGATCGAGCAGATCGCGGCGCTCATCTCCGACAAGAAGCTGCCCATTCTCGCCGACGTCCGCGACGAATCGGACGCCCAGATCCGGATCGTCATCGAGCCCCGAAGCCGAACCATCGATCCGCAGCTGCTGAAGGAAAGCCTGTTCCGGCTCACCGATCTCGAAATTCGGGTGCCGCTCAACATGAACGTGCTCGACGCCGACCGCACTCCCCGGGTGATGGGGCTCAAGGAGGTGCTCTCGGCCTGGGTGGCGCATCAGTTCAGCGTCCTGATGCGCCGGTCGCAATATCGGATCGGCAAGATCGACGACCGGCTCGAGCTTCTCGAAGGCTATATCATCGCCTTCCTCAACCTCGACCGGGTGATCGAGATCATCCGCACCGAAGATGAGCCCAAGCCGGTGATGATCGCCGAGTTTTCGCTCAACGATCGCCAGGCCGAGGCCATACTCAACATGCGCCTGCGCTCGCTCCGCAGGCTCGAGGAGATGCAACTCAGGGGCGAACGCGACAAGCTGACCGCCGAGCGGCAGGGGCTCGAAGCCCTGGTCAACGATCCGAAGCTTCAGCGTAAGCGGTTGGTCAAGGATTTGAACGCGCTTCGCGACCGCTACGGGCCGACGACCGAGCTCGGCCGCCGCCGGACCCTGATCGAGGAAGCCGGCCCGGCCCGCGAGATCCCGCTCGAAGCGATGATCGAGCGCGAACCGATCACGGTCATCATGTCGCAGCGCGGCTGGATCAGGGCGATGAAGGGGCATGTCGATCCGGCCGAGGCGGAGGCGCTCAAGTTCAAGGAGGGCGATGGCGGCCGCTTCTTCTTCCACGCCCACACCACCGACAAATTGCTTCTCGCGGCGGCCGACGGCCGTTTCTATACGCTCGCGGCCGACCGACTGCCCGGCGGCCGCGGCTTCGGAGAGCCGATCAAGCTGATGGTCGACGTCGAGGGCGAGGGGAATATCGTCACCTTGTTCCGCGCCGCCGCGGCCGACAAGCTGCTGCTCGCCACCACCGACGGGCGCGGCTTCCTCACCTCGGCGGCGGGCGCCGTCGCCGAGACCCGCAAGGGCAAGCAGGTCGTCAACCTGAAGCCCGGCGCCCGGCTCAAGACGGTTCGCCCGATCGCCGAAGGCCATGATTATGCCGGAGTGATCGGCGAGAACCGGAAGCTGGTCGTCTACCCGCTCACCGAGCTTCCCGAAATGGCCCGCGGCCAGGGCGTCCAGCTGCAGCGCTATCGCGACGGCGGCCTCGGCGACGCGACCAGCTTCCGCTTCGCCGACGGCCTCAGCTGGCCGATGGGCGGCGAGAGCGGGCGGACCCGCAGCGAGGCCGACATGAACCCCTGGCGCGCCGCGCGCGGCGCCGCCGGCCGGATGCCGCCCAACGGCTTTCCGAAGGAGAAGCCGTTCGGATGAAATCCCCCCCCCGTAAGAACGGGAGAAAAAAATCGTGACAGTTACTATTTTCGAAAAAACCGTGACAGTTACTATTTTCGACGGTGGGTCGGTCAGGCGGCGTCGAATAGGAAAATGGTAACTGTCACGATTTTTTTTGGAAAATGGTAACTGTCACGATTTTTTCGGGCCGACCTTCGCTTAGCGGCCCTCCCGCAGCGCGGCTTCGACATGGCGCCGGGCCATCGCCCGTTGCGCCGCGGCCTCCGGAGGGAAGCCCGCCTCGGCCCACTCGCGCTCGATCGCCTGCAGGGTCCGGGCGACGACCGGGCCGGGGGCGAGGCCCATGGCGATGATCTCGCCGCCGCCGATCCTAAGCCTCGGCCTCTGCCAGCCGGCCAGGGCCGCCGTCGCGCCCGGATCGTCGTCGCCGAGCAGGATCCGGTCCACCGCTTCCTCGGCACCGAGCGCGTAGGCGAGCACCTCCGGCGACCCCGCGTCGCCCGGACCGCGGCCGGCCGCGGCCGCGAGCCTCTTGGCGGAGCGGTTCGACAGCCGCAGCCGAGCGGCGACGGCCGCCGCCCTGTCCTCGTCGGCGGGAAGCAAGGCGGCCAGCCGCCGAAGCGCGTTCGGATCGATTCCGGCCTGCCTCTCCCGCCGAACCAGCCGGTCCAGCCGCTCGGCCCCGTCGGCCTCGATCTCCGGAAGCACCGGCCTCAAAATGCCCCGCTCGATCATCAGCCGGACGGCGGCGACCGGCTCCGGAAGGACGAGGAGCTTGGTCAGCTCGTCCGCGATCCGCTCGCGCGAAAGCGCCATCAGGTCGTTGGCCCGCGCCGCGCAGGCTTCGAGCGCCTCGGCGTCGGGGGCGCCCGCGCCGAATCGCGCGAAGAAGCGGAAGAAGCGCAGGATCCTCAGATGATCCTCGGCGATCCGGGTGAGCGGGTCGCCGATGAAGCGGACATGGCGCGCCGCGAGGTCGGCCTCGCCGCCGAAATAATCGACGACCTCCAGGGTCCCGGGATCGGCGAGCAGGGCGTTGATCGTGAAGTCGCGCCGGGCGGCGTCCTCGCGCCAATCGTCGGTATAGGCGATCGTGGCCCGCCGGCCGTCGGTGGCGACGTCCCGCCTGAGAGTCGTGACCTCGACCGGCTGGCCGGCGACGACGGCGGTGACGGTGCCGTGGGCGAGCCCGGTCGGGACCGCCTTGATCCGCGCCTTGGCGAGCCGCTCCAGGACCTCCCGGGGAGGCAGGCGGGTGGCGAGATCGACGTCGCTGACCTGGAGCCGGAGCAAGGTGTCGCGCACGCAGCCGCCGACATAGCGCGTGTCGCCCTCCCCGGCGCCGAGCGCGGCGAGCAGGGCCTTCATCCCGTCCCGCCGCTGCCAGGCCGCTTTGGGAAGCTTCACTGAACCGACTCCAGCTCCAGCCGGCGCGAGAGGTTGACGATCATCGCGGCGGTTGCCCCCCAGATCCGCCGGCCTTCCCACTCTATCTCGTAATAGCGGCGCTCCCGGCCCTGCCAGGCGGCCGTTCGGACCGCATGATGCCTCGGATCGAGCAGGAAATCGAGCGGCGCCTCGAACATCGCCGCGACCTCGCCGGGCTGCGGCTCGAGGTCGAGCCCGGGCGGAACCACCCCGAGGATCGGAGTGACCTCGAAGCCGGTGACGGTAACGTAGACGTCGGCAATGCCGATCACTTCGACCGCATGGCGGGGGAGGGCGATCTCCTCCTCGGCCTCGCGAAGGGCGGCGGCGACGGGGCCGTCGTCCTGCGAATCGATCCGGCCCCCCGGAAAGCTGATCTGCCCGGGATGCCGGCGCATGGTCTCGGGACGCTCGGTCAGGATCACGGTCGGCGAGACATGGTCGACCACCGCCACCAGGACCGCCGCCGGGACGAGATCGCCCGCCCCGCCGTCGAGACCCTCGCCTTCCGGCACATCGCCTTCGAGCAGGATCGGCCGACGCCGGCGGCCCCGCTCGAGCGCGTCTCGAAGCCGCCCGGCCAGGCCCGTCATTCCGAGGCCATCGGGAAGAAGGCGCCGCCGCTCCACAGGCCGGGCGGATCGCCGCCGGCGAGCGCGAGCTCCGCCAATTCGTAATAGACCGGGCGGGCGACGAGGGCGTCGAGCCCGCCGCGGACCCGGACATAGGGGTGAGGCCCGTCGGCGCCCGCCTCGAAGCGCAAGGGATGATCCGGGCCGGCGACGACGAGGTCGCCGGTGTTGAGGCGGAAGGCGAGCGACATCGCCTCGCCCTCGCCCTCGGCCTTGAGCTCCACGGCGAGGAAAGGCGCGTCCTCGACCTGGATGTCGAGCTTCTCCACCGGAGTCACCAGAACGAAGCGACCGTCCGCCTCGCGCCGGAGGATGGTCGAAAACAGTCGGACCATCGCCTGCCGTCCGATCGGGCTGCCCTGGTGATACCAGGTCCCGTCGCGGGCGATTCGCATCTCGCTGTCGCCGCAATGGGTCGGATTCCACTTGTCGACGGGGGGAAGCTTCTTCGCCTCCGCCAGCCGAGCGATCTCGGCGAGCGAAAGGCCGGCGAGGTCGTCGAGGGGTGGGGGCATGGGCATAAGGTCGACTCTGGCGGTGCGGAAGCGTGGGAGCAAGTCTTGCCGCTTTCCCCTGCCGTCATGCTGAACTTGTTTCAGCATCCAGGGTCGAACCGCCTCGCGGGCGGAAAACTGGACCCTGAAACAAGTTCAGGGTGACGGTGATGCCAGTGAAAAGTCTCGCAGATCCTCTCCATCGCTATATTGAGTACGGCCTCCGTCCATCCTATCCGGCACCATGGCCAGCGAGTTCGAAGGCGCGCGGACGGCGATCGTCACGGGGGGCGCGAGGCGGATCGGCGCCGCACTGTGCCGGGCGCTCGCCGAGGACGGCTGGCACCTGCTCGTCCATTGCCGCCGATCGATCGACGAGGCGGAGGCTCTGGCGCGGGAGCTCGGCAACGCGGCCACGGTCGCCGCCGATCTCGCTTCCCCCGAATCGGCGACGAAGATCATGGCGGCCCTGGACGGGCTTCCGCCGCCCCGGCTGCTGGTCAACAACGCCTCGCTCTTCGCCTATGACGGCGCCGACGATTTCACCGTCGAGAGCTGGGAGGCGCATTTTTCGGCCAATTTGCGGGGGCCGGCGTTGCTGTCGCAGGCTTTCGCCGCCCGGGCGAAAGGCGGCGGGCTGATCGTCAACCTGCTCGACGCCAAGCTGGCCCAGCCCAATCCCGATTTCTTCAGCTACACCCTGTCCAAATTCGGCCTCGCCGGGCTGACCGAGCTTTGCGCTCGCGCCTGGGCCGGGCGGGGGATCCGGGTCTGCGGGATCGCGCCGTCGGTGACCCTGGTGTCCGGCGCCCAGCGGAATTTCGACTCGGTCCACGGACTCAACGCCCTTCGGCGCGGAGTCCGGGTCGAGGAGATCGTCGCCGCGCTCCGCTTCGCAATTGCAACTCCGACCTTTACCGGCCAGACGCTCACCCTCGACGGCGGCCAGAGATTCCTCGGCCTGGCCCGCGACGTACAATTTCTGGAGCCCGACGATGAATGAGGCGGTGAAGCTGGACGGCCTCGCGCCCGAGCGCCTCGCGCCCCGGAGCCGTAAGATCGTGCTCGACGATTATTGCGTCGCGGCCGACATCGGCTTCCACGATTTCGAGGTCGGGGCGAATCAGCGGCTGCTGATCACCGTCGAGGTCTGGGTGGACGAGGCCAGTTTTCCGACCGACGACCAGCCTGGCGGCGCGTGGGATTACGACTTTCTCCGATCCGAGATCGGGGCCCTGATCGGCGGCCGCCGGTTCAACCTGCAGGAAACGGCGGCGAGGGCGATTTACGACCTGATCGCCGCCCGGCGCGGAGTGACCGGCCTGCGCGTAGCGACCCGCAAGCCGGACATTTATCCGGACTGCGCGGGCGTCGGAGTTGAGCTGACGTCCTATTGAGAGGGGTGGGGTGGGCGTGGAACTGAGCCCCGTCATCCCAGCGAAAGCCGGGACCTCGGGGAGACCCGCCGAGACTTCTCGTCCTGGGGTCCCGGCTTTCGCCGGGATGACGGGTGTCCGCCATCTTCCTTTCAGCCTCGGATTCTCGTCCGGACGCACGGGCCCAGCCGCTCCAGCACGAGCCGGTAATCCGCCTCGATCGCCTTCGCCCCTTCCGGATCGGCCTCGGCGAGGCTCTGCCGGGGCAGCGCGCTCGGCAGTCCGCAGGCGAGTCGGTACCAGAGCAGGGTGCCGGGCGCCGGCGGCTCGGCCGCCTCGTCGACGATCTCGCTCAGCGCCACCGCCCACAAGGGCGTCTCGCCGGGTCGGCGAAGAACGGTCAGCGAGACCGGGGTGCCACCGGCGGTCTGGAGGAAGATCTGGGTCTCGCTCTCGCCGCGAATCGCCCCCGGCACGTGGAAGGCGCGGCCGATCCCGGCGATTCGTGGCGGCGGCGAGGCCGAGCTCGCCTCGCGGACGATCGAGCGAAGGGTCGCCGCACGCTCGGGCGTGAAGGCGATCTGGGCGTCGGGGGCGGCCAGCCGAAGCTCTCCCGGCTTTCCGGGCACGGGCGCGGCCAGGAGCAGATATTCGCTGCCCTTGCGCAACTTGGGCGCCTTGCCCTTGGCATCGCGCGGCAGGTCGACGAGGTAGCTCAGGCGCGGCGGCAGCGATTGCGGCGACCGGATCAACGAGACCAACCCCGCCTCGACGTAGAATCGGGCCATTCCCGGCGCCAGGCCTGGAGCGCGTTCGGCCTTGACCGCCGTCGCTTCGGCGATCCGGACCTGGGCGGCGACCGGCGCGGCGAGCGCCAGGTCGGCGAGATCGGCATAAGTCGGAGCGGGCGGCACAGCGGGCTGCGATTCGGCGGGAGCCGCCGCCACCGCGACGAGCGCCGCCGCGATCGCCCGTTTACAAAAAGTTAAAGTGGCCGTCACCGTTCCGCCTCCGTAAGTTTATATCCCGTTTCCCATATGCTTAGAGGGATGAACGGCGGATTTCGGCTGTTTTAGGCGCAAGTGCCTTGCATTCACAGGAGGATTGCGTCCTCCTTTGTCGCACGATAGAGAATGCCTCTCCAATGGATGATATGTTGATACATCGCATTTCGGATGGAGCCGTTGGGGATCAGCAGCGTTGTTGCTGACATGCATGTCCCCGACAGAGGGACGAAGAGAGGGAGTGTGGCTGTTTAATGGCATATGCTGACAACAGGATGAGCCGGGGCCGCATGGGCGCGATCTTCATCGTCGCCTTGCTCCATGCCGTCCTTGGCTACGCGCTCATCACCGGCCTGGCCTATAATGTGGTCAAGAAGGTGGCGGCCGACCTGAAGACTTTCAATGTGGAGGAGGAGCCGCCGCCCCCCGAGGAGAAGCCGCCGCCGCCGCCGCCGGATACGCCGCAGACCCCACCGCCATTGGTGACTCCGCCGCCGATCGTCCGGACCAATACGCCGACTCCGCCGATGCAGCAGGTGAACCAGGCGCCGCCGTTCGTACCGACGCTGACTGCGCCTCCGGCACCGCCGGCGCCTCCCGCGCCGCCACCGCCGCCGCCGCCGCCGCCGAAGAAGGTGACGCCGGCCCGTGCCAAGGCGAATCTCGGTTCGCTTTTCTCGGACGAGGATTATCCGGCTTCGGCCGTCCGCTCCGGGGAATCCGGAACCACGGGCTTCCGACTTGAGATCGGCGCCAACGGTCGAGTCACCAATTGCACGGTGACATCTTCGAGCGGCTCTTCGGCGCTCGACGCCACGACCTGCCGGCTATTGAGGTCCCGTGCACGTTTCTCGCCCGCGACCGACAGTACCGGAGCCTCGACGACCGATACCCACAGCGCCCGAATCGTCTGGCGTCTCCCGGCCGATTGAGGACGGATCGACCGGAAAACACGATTTCAAATTCCATCTGAGAGGAAAGTAGAGACCATGGCCACTCCAGCACCCGGCACCCCGCCTGCCGACAATCCTTATGGCCTCATGGCCGCACTCGAAGAAGGCGGAGCGATCGCCTGGGCGACCTTCATCATCCTCGTGATCATGTCGGCCGGTTCCTGGTACGTCCTGTTCGTCAAGCTGTTCGAGCAGCAGAAGATCATCAATCAGGGACGCCGCGCCCGGACCACCTTCTGGCAGTCGGCGAACCTGCGCGAGGGCGCTTCGAAGCTGGAAAAGAACAGCGCCTATCGGCAGATCGTCGACGACGGCATCCTGGCGCTTGAGCAGCATGACAAGCTGACCGATCCGATTGACCAGCACGACTGGATGCTGAACTCGCTGGCACGCAGCCAGGGCTCGATCACATCCCGTCTGTCGAGCGGCCTGGCCTTCCTCGCTACGGTCGGTTCCACCGCGCCGTTCGTCGGACTGTTCGGGACCGTGGTCGGCATCTACCGCGCCCTCGTGAAGATCGGCGCCGAAGGTCAGGCGTCGATCGACACCGTCGCCGGCCCGGTCGGCGAAGCGCTGATCATGACCGCCCTCGGCCTGGTCGTCGCGGTCCCCGCGGTGCTCGCCTACAACTGGCTGATCCGCCGCAACAAGGCGATCATCGAGGAGCTGGCCCGCTTCTCCAACGAGCTGCACGGCTACATGATGTCGGGCGGCGCCGTTCGTCCGGTCATCGCCGGCCGTCCCGCCGCCGGAGCCACCGCTTCCGGTGCGGGCGCGGCCAAGGGTCCGGGAGCGGCCTCGCCGGGCGGCACCACCGCTACGGGCAGCGCCGTCGGCGCTCCCCATGGCGGCCCGAAGAAAATCTGACGAAACGCGCCGGCGGGGCTTCGACGCTCCGCCGGCGCCTGCACCCGCCGTGCTCGAGCCAGGATAGGATTACCGACCATGTCGATGAATGTCGGCCAAGAGAGCGAAACCGGCGAAGAAACGCCGATGTCCGACATCAACACGACGCCGCTCGTCGACGTCATGCTGGTGCTCCTCATCATCTTCCTGATCACCATTCCGGTCGTCGTCCAGACGATCCCGATGAAGCTGCCAAAGGTGGACTTCGAGGCGACCCAGACCAAGCCGGAGAACGTCTCTCTCTCCGTGGTCGGCGGCCCGGGCGGTACCTGCGAGGTTTACTGGGGTCTCACCAGGATGAACAGCGACGAACTGCTCCAGCGGGCGGTGAAGAAGCTGGAGGACGAGATCAAGAATGTCGGCGGGGTCGAGAACATCACCGAAGAGAATATGCCGGAGGCGCATATCCGGGCGGATATCAATACGCCCTACAAATGCGTCGGCGGCGCCATCTACACGATGCAGCGGGCCGGCTTCGCCCGCGTCGGCTTCATTTCCGAGCCGCCTCCGAAAGGCGGCGCCCGTCTCTGAGGCTCCGTCTTCGGGATTTGGGCGACAACAGGTTTAGGAGTTAGAGCTTATGTCAATGGCAGTCGGGGGTTCGGACGACGAACCTATGATGGACATCAATACGACGCCGCTGATCGACGTCATGCTGGTGCTGCTCATCATGTTCATCATCACGATCCCGATCCAGACGCACGCGGTGAAGCTGGACCTTCCACAGGACCAGCCCAACCAGCAGCCGCCGCCCATCGACCCGGTGAAGAACAAGATCGTGATCACGCCGCAGGACCAGATCTTGTGGAACGGCTCACCGATCGATCAGGGGATCCTTCGCCAATATCTCGATTCGACCCAGACGATGAATCCGGTTCCAGAGCTTCATCTCCAGCCGGATCCCAACGCCCGCTACGAGCTGGTCGACGAAGTCCTCGCCGTCACCAAGCGCGCTCGGGTCGAGAAAATGGGCTTCGTCGGCAACGAGGCCTACGCGACGTTCTGACGGGTCAAGCTCTCTGAAATCCTCCTTTGGGCGGTCCATTCGGGCCGCCCTTTTTTTGCCTCCCCACGGCAACGCCGTGGGGAGGGGGACCACCCGAAGGGTGGCAGAGGGGTAGCTGGAACAGGCCTGCGCATTACCCCTCCACCAGGCTTCGCCTGGTCCCCCTCCCCATCTGCGATGGGGAGGATTTTCTAGTCTACGCCGCCATTCCGTCGAACTGGAGGCGCGCCAGACGGGCGTAGAGGCCGCCCTGGGCGCGCAGGCTGGAATCGTTGCCCTGCTCGACGATCCGGCCCTGCTCCATGACCACGATCCGGTCCGCCGCTCGGACGGTCGCCAGGCGGTGGGCGATGACGATGGTCGTGCGGTCGGCCATCAGCCGCTCGAGGGAGCGCTGGACGAGCCGCTCGCTTTCCGCGTCCAGAGCGGAGGTGGCCTCGTCGAGGAGAAGCAAAGGCGCGTCCCGAAGCACGGCCCGGGCGATGGCGAGCCGCTGGCGCTGGCCTCCCGAAAGCCGCGCTCCGCCTTCACCCATATAGGTGTCGAGCCCGTCGGGCAGCTTGCTCAGGAACTCCGCCGCGTTGGCGGTCTCCGCCGCCGACCACAAGGCCTCGTCCGACGCGTCCCAGCGCCCGTAGCGCAGATTGTCGCGGGCGCTGGCCGCGAAGATCACGATGTCCTGGGGAACGACCGCGATCCGGGCCCGCACCTCGGCCGGATCGGCGTCGGGCAGTGCCACTCCGTCGAGAAGCACCGACCCGGCTTCCGGATCGTAGAAACGCTGGGCAAGCTGGAACAGGGTCGACTTGCCGGCTCCCGACGGGCCAACCACCGCCAGCGTCTCCCCGGGCGCCACGGCGAGCGAGAAGGTGTGGAGCGCGCTGACTTCGCGGCGGGTCGGATAGCGGAAGGTGACGTCGCGAAACTCGAGCGCGCCCCGGCCCGGCGAGGGCCGGCTCCTCGGCCGCGCCGGGGCCTTGATTTCGGACTCCTCGTGAAGGAGCTCGGTGAGCCGTCCGGCCGCGCCCGCGCCGCGGAGGAGATCGCCATAGACTTCGGTCAACGCCCCGAAGGCGCCCGCGACGAGGCCGCCGGTGAGGACGAAGGCGGCGATCGTGCCGCCGCTGATCGCCCCGGACTGGACGTCGACCGCGCCCTGCCACATCACCATCGTGATCGATCCGAAGATGAGCGCGATCACTCCGGCCGTCATCAGCGCCCTCAGCACGATCCGCCGGCGCGCCGTCTGGAACACCCGCTCCACCGCCTCGGCGAAGCGGCTCGCCTCGCGCGATTCCTGGCCGAAGCCCTGGACGATCTTCATCGCCCCGAGCACTTCGTCGACCATCGCGCCCACTTCCGCGATCCGATCCTGGCCGAAGCGCGAGACGTTGCGGATCCGGCGGCCGAGGAAGACGATCGGAAGGATCACGACCGGGATCCCGAGCAGGAGCATGGCGGTCAGCTTGGGCGCCAGAGCGAGCAAATAGACGATCCCGCCGATACCCATCACGATGTTGCGAAGCGCCACCGAAAGGGTCGTGCCCACCACCTGCTCGATGATCGTGGTGTCGGCGGTGAGCCGCGAGGCGATCTCCGAGGGGCGATTCTCCTCGAAGAAGGACGGCGCCAGCCGAAGCAGGTTGCGCTGCACCGCCTCGCGAACGTCGGCGACCACCCGTTCGCCCAGCCAGGAGACGAAATAGAAGCGGGTGGCGGTGGCGATCGCCATCACGACGACGATGAGGAGCAGATATTGGAACCAACGGCCGATATCGCCGCCGCTGCCGGTGAAGCCCCGGTCGATGATCAGCTTGAAGGCGGCGGGGATGGCGAGAGTCGCCGACGCCGCCACCAGCAGGGCCAGGAGCGCGCCCGCGACATGGCCCTTGTAGCGCGCGGTAAAGCGCCAGATCAGCGCCAGATTGGCGATGCGGCGCGGGCTCGCAGTCTCGTCCGGGGTTTCGGCCATAGGGCGGCGGTAGCAGGGGGGAGGCTCCCCGTCATCCCGGCGAAGGATGCGTCGGCCCAGCGCAGGCTGGGACCCCAAGGAGTGAAATGCGCCGAACCTTTCACCCCACGGGCCCCAGGCCTTCGCTGGGGCGACGAACGAGGACCCATCTCATTTGTGGATGGTTTCGACTCGAAACGCGTTTTCCGTTGACGGCTCTGCCGCACCGCACCATCTAAGGCCCCACATGTTATATGACGCCTATGAAATGCAGCGTTCGCTGCTCGCCGGAGCTTCCAATCTCGCCACGATCGGCGCCGGCTGGCTGAACAATCCCGCCAATCCGTTCGCCTACAGCCAGATGGGCCCAATCGTCGCGTCCGCGCTCAATGTCTTCGCCCACGCCTCGGCGCCGTATGGAAAGCCGGAGTTCGGGCTCGATACGACCCTCGTCAGGGGCAAGAGCGTCGCCGTCCGCGAGGAGGTCGTGCTGAGGAAGCCGTTCGGCCAGCTCAAGCATTTCCGCCGGGAAGGCGTGAAAGGCGGGCCCAGGCTCCTCATCGTCGCCCCGATGTCCGGCCATTACGCGACCCTGCTTCGCGGAACGGTGGAGCGGATGCTTCCGAAGCACGACGTCTTCATAACCGATTGGCGCGACGCCAAGCTCGTGCCGCTCGATTCCGGCCGCTTCGATCTCGACGATTATATCGACTATCTGGTCGAGTTTCTCGAACATATCGGTCGGGACGGGAAGGGGCGCCCGCACATGCTCGCCGTCTGCCAGCCCTCGGTGCCCTGCTACGCCGCCGCCGCCGTGATGAGCGCGGACAAGAATCCGGCGCGGCCGAGCAGCCTCACCATGATGGGCGGACCGATCGATACCCGCAAGGCGCCGACCGCGGTCAATACGGTCGCCACCCAGCGTCCGCACAGCTGGTTCCAGCAGAACGTCATCGCGTCGGTCCCCTATTCCTATCCCGGCGCCGGCCGGGCGGTCTATCCGGGCTTCCTTCAGCTCGCCGGCTTCATGGCGATGAACCTGGGCGATCACCTCACCGGCCATTATGAGATGTTCAAGCATCTCGTTCAGGGCGACGGCGAGAGCGCCGAGGCGAGCAAGGCCTTTTACGACGAATATCGCTCGGTCTGCGACATGACCGCCGAATTCTACCTTCAGACGGTCGACGTCGTCTTCCAGCGCCATCTGCTCCCCAAGGGCGAGCTCGAGCATCGCGGCCGGCGGGTCGATCCCGCCGCGATCCGCGACGTCGCCTTGCTCGCCATCGAAGGCGAGCGCGACGACATTTCGGGCATCGGCCAGACCAAGGCCGCGCTCGATATCTCGACCAAGCTCCCCCGCGACATGAAACATTATCATCTCGCCAAGGGGGTCGGCCATTACGGCATCTTCAACGGCAGCAAATGGCGCGACCGGATCGCCCCGGTCGTCGAGGACTGGATCGCCAGGCACGATTGACGGCCTGTCAGGCGAAGCCTCGGGTATATTCGGCGTCGGCGTCGTACCGCGCCCGCCCCTCGATTCGCGTGCTTCGATATTTGAAATAACCGATCGTCGTCAGCACTGCCGTGACCAGGGCGAGCAGGCCGATGCCCTTGCCCGCCAGCAGGAAGACGACGAAGCCGACCGCGCTGAAGATCGCGGCCATCAGCATGATCCGCTCGTTGCCGGTCGGGATGGCGAAGGCCGAGCGGCCGTCGCGGGTGCGAAGGGCGAACAGGCCGCGATGGTCGATCGCCTTATAGCCGTAGAAGCGGCCCTCGGTCCCGGGCTGGAGCGCCGCGGCCACATCCGGCGCGACGGCGACCTTTTCCAGCCGCCGCTCGGCTCCCGCCGTCGTTCGGATGGTGATGCTTTCGTACAATATCGTTTTCGCCGCCGACCGCTTCACCACGGCCGCCTCGACAATGCCGTCGATCACTTCGACACCCATCGGGAGTCTCCCCCTTGCCAAGCGGGCAGTGTCTACGCCGAACGGAAGCTTGGCAATGCTTGCGCGACACCCCCGCGCCGCTATGCTGCGGCGCAACAGGTGCAGGAGTCGGCCGGTGAAGAAGATCGAGGCGATCATCAAGCCGTTCAAGCTGGACGAAGTGAAGGAGGCGCTTCACGACGTCGGGGTCTCGGGGATAACGGTCACCGAGGCCAAGGGCTTCGGCCGCCAGAAGGGCCATACCGAGCTTTATCGCGGCGCCGAATATGTCGTCGATTTCCTTCCCAAGGTGAAGCTCGAGGTCGTGGTCGAGGACGGCCTCGCCGAGCGAGTCGTCGAGGCCATCGCCAACGCCGCCCGCACCGGGCGCATCGGTGACGGCAAGATTTTCGTCATCGACGTCGAGGAGGCGCTTCGGATCCGCACCGGCGAGCGGGGATCGGACGCGATCTAGACGGAGGGCCGCCCCACCGTCACCCCGGCGGAAGCCGGGGCCTCGGGCCGGAAAGGGCGCCACGGCTATCCTCCCTGAGGTCCCGGCTTTCGCCGGGATGACGGCGGGGGTAAAGCCACCCCGTGGACGACCCCCGCCTCGCCTCCATGTCGCCCGAGGAGCTGCGCACCGCGATGCGCACGCTCGGCTACCGCACCCAGAATGATCTCGCCGCGGCGATCGGGGTCAGCCGCTCGGCGGTCAGCCTGTGGCTCGAGGGCAGGGTCGGAGTGCCGCGCCCGGTGGCGATGCTCCTGAGGATGCTGATCGCGGCGCAGCGAAGGCCGTTCTGAATTCGCCCACGTGAAATGTTCACACAAGGGCTGACTCATCTGGACGGCTCCCCGCAGCCTTGGAAAGGATGAACGCACGATCCACCCCGTTCGGGCTGAGCCTGTCGAAGCCTTCTCCTTCTTTCCGGGCGCCGGAAGGGACAAGGGAGGCCTTCGACAAGCTCGGGCCGAACGGGAGGGGGGTACATTTCCCTTACGGAGGCAGGCATCATGGCGAGCGACGCGGGCAAGGTTCTGAAGCGGATCGAGGACGAGGAGATCGAGTGGGTCGATTTGAGGTTCACCGACCCGCGCGGCAAGTGGCAGCACCTCTCGATGGTCGCCGGAGCGGTCGACGAGGACCAGCTCAACGACGGCTTCATGTTCGACGGAAGCTCGATCAACGGCTGGAAGGCGATCAACGAATCGGACATGATCCTCAAGCCCGATCTAGGCGCCGTCTATGTCGATCCGTTCAGCGCGACGCCGATGCTGGTCGTCTTCTGCGACATCGTCGATCCCGGCACCGGCGAGCTTTACGCCCGCGACCCGCGCTCGACCGCCAAGCGCGCCGAGAACTACCTCAAGGGCACCGGTGTCGGCGACACCGTCTTCGTCGGCCCCGAGGCCGAATTCTTCATGTTCGACGACGTCAGGTTCGAGGACGGCTACAACAGCTCCTACTTCCGGATCGACGACGTCGAGCTGCCTACCAACACCGGTCGCGAATATGAGGGCGGCAACCTCGCCCACCGGCCGCGCGCCAAGGGCGGCTATTTCCCGGTCGCTCCGGTCGACAGCGCCATGGACATCAGGGGAGAGATGGTCTCGACCATGCTCGAGATGGGCCTGCCCATGGACAAGCATCATCACGAGGTCGCCGCCGCCCAGCACGAGCTCGGCCTCACCTACGGGACGCTCGTCCAGACCGCGGACCGGATGCAGATCTACAAATATGTCGTCCACATGGTCGCCCAGGCCTATGGCAAGACCGCGACCTTCATGCCCAAGCCGATCAAGTCGGACAACGGCTCGGGCATGCAC
>Ga0190275_10000925_pt1 | contig 22998 bp, 21 predicted proteins | sample Popmic550T_FD_133745 | JGI IMG/M metagenome (GOLD analysis project Ga0190275, IMG submission 133745) | Populus adjacent soil microbial communities from riparian zone of Yellowstone River, Montana, USA - 550 T | ecosystem: Environmental > Terrestrial > Soil > Riparian zone > Trees stand | place...
ATCCCCGCTTCACTAATGCCGATTCTCATCGCCTCAGTCACGGGCTTCTTCCTCGACCCGATCGTCAACGCGGGGACCGACTTCATCAGCAGCACCGGTCTGCCGGCGGTCTTCGTGCTGATGCTGCTCGAGTCCGCCTGTCTGCCGGTCCCGAGCGAGGCGATCATGCTCTTCGCCGGGGCCAGCGTCGCCGCCGGCGATCTCAGCCTTTTCGGCGTCGTCGCCGCGGGCGTGCTCGGCAACCTCGTCGGCTCCTGGATCGCCTGGGGGATCGGCTATCTGGGGCGCGTCGACCTGCTGGAGAAAAACCGGCTCATCCACCTGCCGCCGAAGTACCTGCGCTGGGCCGACGACTGGTTCGAGCGCTACGGCGACGCGACCGTCTTCTTCTCGCGGATGCTGCCGATCATCCGCACCTTCATCTCGCTCCCCGCCGGGGTCGCGAAGATGCCGTTCTGGCGCTTCACCCTCCTGACCGCGGCCGGCTGCGTCCCCTGGGTGCTGATGCTGGCCCTGATCGGCCGCAGCGTCGGCCACAACTGGGAGGAGTGGCGCGGCCACCTGCACTACCTCGATTACCTGGTCCTGCTCGCCGTCATCGGCATCGGCGCCTACCTGCTGATCAAGCGCCGCCGCCAGCCGCCTCGGCCGGCAGCTGGCGCCGGCGAGGCTTGAGCAACGGCGGCCTCCCGGCTGGGCGCGCGCTCGTGCTCGGCTTCGTCCAGGGCCCGGCCGAGCTGCTGCCGGTTTCCAGCTCAGCCCACATCGTCCTCGTCCCCTGGCTCGCCGACTGGGACTGGGACGGGATCGACCCGGAGCTGCGCAAGAGCTTCGAGGTCGCCCTCCACACCGGGGCCGCCGTCGCGCTGCTGATCGGGCAGCGGCGGGTGATCGGCGAGGAGCTGCGCCAGTTCGACGCGGGGCGGGCGCTGCTGCTGGGACTCTCCTTTCTGCCGGCGGCGGTCGTCGGCTACACACTCGAGCGGCCGATCGAGCGGCACCTCGGCGGGCCGCGGGCCACCGCCTACGGGCTCCTGGCCGGGGCGGCGGCGATGCTCATCGCCGATCGACGACCGCAGCGGCGCGGTCGAGGCGACGCGACTCCGATCGACGGGTTGGCGCTGGGAATCGCGCAGGCCGCGGCGCTGGCGCCGGGCGTCTCCCGCAACGGCGTCACCCTGGCGGCAGCCCGCTGGCGCCACTTCTCCCGCGACCAGGCGAACCTGCTCTCGCGCACGGTCGCGCTGCCGATCATCGTCGGGGCGACGGCGCTGAAGGGCACCCGCCTGGTCCGGCGGGGAACCACCCCGGCGCTGCGCCGCTCCCTCGCCCTCGGCGTTGCCGCCTCCTTCGCCTCCACCCTCGCCTCGCAGCGACTGATCGGCCTAGTCGAGCGCGACCGGGCATTGTGGCCCTATGCCGCCTACCGGTTCGGCCTGGCGGCCGTCGTTCTTGCAAAGCTAGGGCGCAAGTGACGGCGAAGGACGCTTACGCGAAGGCCGGGGTCGACCAGGGGGCTGCGGATTCCGCCGTGGCCGGCTTGGTGCGGGCGCTTGGTGGGATCAACCTCGGGCGGCCCTCGGCACAGGTGCCGCTGCCGGGGCACTACGCGAGCGTGATCAAGATCGACGAGCGGCTCGGGATCGCGCTCTCGACCGACGGGGTGGGGACGAAGCTGATGATCGCCGAGGAGCTCGGCCGCTTCGACACGATCGGGATCGACTGCGTGGCGATGAACGTCAACGACGTGATCTGCGTCGGCGCCGAGCCGCTGGCGATGCTCGACTACATCGCGATCGAGAAGGCTGACCCGGCGGTCTGCGAGGAAATCGGCGTCGGGCTCGCTCGCGGCGCCGAGCAAGCGGGGATCGAGATTCCCGGCGGCGAGCTCGCCCAGCTGGGGCAGATGGTCCACGGGGTCGACGTCTCCGGTGCTTGTTTCGGAACCGTCGCCCTTAACGCGATCATCGATGGTTCGGCGGTAGAGCCGGGCGACGTCGTCATCGGCCTCCCCTCCACCGGCCTGCACTCCAACGGCTACACCCTCGCTCGCTCCGCGCTTGCGGCGATTCCGCTCGACGACGACCGGCTCGGCCGCCCGCTCGGCGAGGTGCTGCTGGCACCGACCGAGATCTACGTGAAGCCGGTCGTCGAGCTGCTGCGCTCCGCGGTCGACGTGCGCGGCCTCGCCCACATCACCTCCGGCGGCACCGCCAACCTCCTCCGCCTCGCCGCCGAGGTCGCCTACGAAATCGACGACCCGTTGCCGGTGCCGCCGATCTTCGAGCTGATTCAGGAGCACGGCGCGGTCGCCGAGGAGGAGATGCGCGAGGTCTTCAACATTGGCTGCGGCTTCTGCGTCGTCGTCCCCGCCCGCGACGAAGCGGCGGCGCTGGAGATGCTGCGACGGCACTACCCGGAGGCGAAGCGGGTCGGCCGCGCAACCGAAGGCCCACCGAGGATCCTCTGAGCCGCCTCGGCGGCCGTTGCGTCGTAACGTTGGGGCGCTCGTGAGCAACCGCCCCCCGACCAGCGCCCAGATGATCGGCACCGTGCTCTCCGGTCGCTACAAGCTGGAGGCGAAGCTCGGCAGCGGCGGCATGTCGACCGTCTACCTCGCCCGCGACACCACCCTCGACCGGCAGGTGGCGGTGAAGGTGCTGCACCGGGAGATGTCCGAGCAGGCCGACCAGCTGGAGCGATTCCGGCAGGAGGCGCGGGCGGTGGCGAAGCTCTCGCACCCCAACGTCGTCGCCGTGATCGACGCCGGCGAGGACGGCGGCCACCCCTACATCGTCTTCGAGTACGTCGAAGGCGAGACGCTGAAGCAGCGGATCAACCGGATCGGCGCCCTCGACGCCCAGGAGTCCCTCGCCTACGCGATCGAGATCGCCCGCGGCCTCACCGTTGCCCACAACCGCAACATGGTCCACCGCGACATCAAGCCGCAGAACGTCCTCATCGACGCCGAGGGCCGGGCCAAGCTGACCGACTTCGGGATCTCCCGCCAGCTCGAACAGGACGGGATGACGGCGACCGGCCGCGTCCTCGGCACCACCGACTACGTCGCCCCCGAGCAGGCGATGGGCCACCCGGCCGACCAGCGCTCCGACATCTACTCGCTCGGCGTCGTCCTCTACGAGATGCTGACCGGGCAGGTCCCCTTCCAGGCCGACAGCCAGGTCGGAGTGGCGATGAAACACGTCAACGAGGAGCTGCCCGACGTCCAGCAGCGCCGGCCCGAGCTCTCCGCCGCGGCGGCGATGGTGGTCGAGCGGGCAACCGCCAAGGACGCCGCCGAGCGCTACCAGCAGGTCGGCGATCTGATCGATGACCTCTCGACCGCGCTCGAGGTCGAGGCGGCGCGAGCGGGATCGACGACGGGCGAGGCGACGAGCGTGCTCGATGCCGTCCCCCCCACCGAGCGCAAGCTCGCCGGCGGCGGCCGCTGGTCCCGGGTCGCGCTCGCCCTGCTGGTGCTCGCCTTCGCGGGTGCGGTGGCGGCCGTGATCCTGATCAGCAGCGGTGACGGGCCCGGCGGAGGCGGCGGGGCGCTGAAAGGCAAGGGGACGCCGGTGGCGCTCTCCGAAGCTTCCGACTACGACCCCCAGGGAGACGATGAAGAGGACCCCGAAGCGGTCAGCCTCGTCCTCGACGGTGACCCCACGGGCACCACCTGGAGCAGCGAGCACTACGACAGCGAAGACTTCGCCGGAACGAAGACCGGCCCCAACCCGGGCGTCGGCCTCTACGTCGTCGCGCGGGCGACGACGGCGCCGCAGCAGATGCTGATCCGCAGCACCCCCGGCTGGAACGCTGAGATCTACGCCGCCGCGGCTGGGCCGCCGGAAGACCTCTCCGAATGGGGGGAACCGGTCGGTGAAGTGAGCGACGCGAAGGAGTTCGAGGAGGTCGATCTCAACCTCTCCTCGCCGGCGAAGTACTTCCTCATCTGGTTCACGCAGGCGGCGCCCTCGCGCGAACAAGAGGGCCGCTACCAGGTCGAGATCAGCGACGTGAAGCTGACCGACTGATTGCTGTCAAGCTGGGTATAAGAACCGTTTGATCATCCGGCGTAACCTTTACATCGATCCGTGTAACATCTGACAATGGCAGAGCGAGGCGCTACCCCCAACGTCCCAAAGGTGCGCCAGCGTGCGCTCCATGCGGTCCGTTCGCTCTTCTCGCCGCTGCTGCCGGATGACTACCTCGAACTGATCAATCCGCTCTGGTCGACGCAGGAGCTGCGCGGCCGAATCGAGCGCATCGAGCGGGAGACGCCCGACGCGGTGACGGTGCTGATCAAGCCGGGCTACGACTGGGGATGGCATCAGCCGGGGCAGTATCTGCGGATCGGCGTCGTCGTCGACGGCGTCCACCACTGGCGGGCCTACTCGCTGACCACCGACCCCGGCCGGCCCGACGGGTTGATCGGGATCACCCCGAAGTTGGTCGACGCAGGCAAGGTCTCCCCCTACTTCGTGCACCAGGCGCGGCCCGGTGACATCGTTCGCCTTGGTGGCGTCGAAGGCACCTTCGTCCTCCCCGACCCAGCGCCGGAGAAGCTCCTCTTCATCAGCGCCGGCAGCGGCATCACCCCGATCATGAGCATGCTGCGCAGCCTCGATCGCGACGAAGCCCTGCGCGACGTCGTCCACGTCCACTCCGCCCGCACCCCCGAGGGCGTGATCTTCGGCGAGCAGCTGCGCGACCTCGACAGCCGCTGCTCGGGCTACCAGCCGCACCTGCGGATCACCGGCGAAGCGGGCCGGGTGGCGCCCGCCCACCTCGACGAGATCTGCCCCGACTGGCGCGACCGCCAGGCCTTCGTCTCAGGGCCCGGCGAGATGCTCGACGCCCTGGTCGAGCACTGGCGCGAGGAGGGCGACCCGGAGCTGCTGGAGATGGAGCGCTTCCAGCCGGTGATCGGCTCCAGCGCCGCGGCGGGCGAGGGCGGCAAGGTCCGCTTTCTCTCCAGCGGCGTCGAGACCGAGTGCGGCGGCGGCACCCCAATCCTGGTCGCCGGCGAGGAGGCGGGGGCGGAGCTGCCGTTCGGCTGCCGGATGGGGATCTGCCACACCTGCATCGGCAGGCTCTGCGAGGGAGAAGTGCGGGACCTGCGGACCGGCGAGGTCCACGGGAGCGAGGGAGAAATGGTCCGAACTTGTGTCAACGCGCCGGAAGGCGACGTTGCAATCGCACTATGAGAAAGAAGGACAGCAAATGAGCACGACTGCAACGGCTCCAAACGACACCCACATCGAGAGCCCGCTCGCGCACCTCTCCGAGGAGCAGCTAGACGAGCTCGGGCGCGAGTTCGACGCGATCAAAGACCGCGTCATGGGCGAGCTCGGCGACCGCGACCGCCGCTACATCGAGAGCATGATCGAGATGCAGCGGCGTCTCGCCGTGCTCGGTCGGGTGCTGCTGCTCGCCTCCCGCAACCGCGGCGCCTGGTGGGCCGGAACCTCGGCTCTCTCCGCCGCGAAGATCCTCGAGAACATGGAGATCGGGCACAACGTCATGCACGGTCAGTGGGACTGGATGAACGACCCCCGCATCCACTCCTCGACCTGGGACTGGGACACCGCCTCCACCGCCGAGGCCTGGAAGCACTCCCACAACTTCGTCCACCACACCTACACCAACATCCGCGGCAAAGACAAGGACCTCGGCTACGAGATCATGCGGATCGACCCGGCGCAGAAGTGGCACCCGGTCTACCTCGCGCAGCCGGTCTACAACCTGATCCTGGCGGCGCTGTTCGAGTGGGGAGTCGCCCTGCACGACATGGACTTCGACGCGATCCGCAAGGGCAAGAAGCCGATGCACCAGGTAAAGCGGGACCTGAAGGGGATCGCCGGCAAGGCCAAGGCCCAGATCGTCAAGGACTACATCGCCTGGCCGCTGGTCAGCGCCCTGGCGGCGACTGCGGTCGACGCCGTGGTGGAGACGCGGCGGGCGCGCAAGCAGCCACGCGGGATCCTCGGCCGGGTCAAGCGCAAGCGGCAGAGTCGCTTGGCGCCGGTGGTGGAGGCCGTGCTGGACAGCGGCAGCAAGACCTTCCGCGCGACCGCCAAGGCCGACGCGACGGCGAACATCGTCCGCAACGTCTGGTCCTACGCGATCATCTTCTGCGGCCACTTCCCCGACCAGACCTACACCTTCTCCCAGAAGGAGGTCGAGAACGAGAGCCGCGGCGGCTGGTACATCCGCCAGCTCACCGGCTCGGCCAACATCGAAGGCAGCGCGATGTTCCACGTCGCCAGCGGCAACCTCAGCTACCAGGTCGAGCACCACCTCTTCCCGGACATGCCGAGCACCCGCTACGCCGAGATCGCTCCCCAGGTCAAAGACATCTGCGAGCGCTACGGCCTTCCGTACAACACCGGTCCCTTCAGCCAGCAGCTGGGGATGGTGCAGCGGACGATCCTGCGCCTTGCCTTCCCCGGCGGTGAGCCCCGGCCGAAGCCGGGGCCCTACCGCGGCGAGAGCAACGGGAACGGCGCCAGCGCCTAAGACCCGCGCCGATCAGCCCCCGGCAACGGGGGCGATCGGCGTGCAGAGGAATTTGCGCGGGTTGGCCGGGTCCAGCGCGGTGAGGACGTCGGCGGCGGCGATGTGGTCGTAGGGCATCGAGAGGTGGTCGCCGAAGTCGAGGATGCACTGGTTCTGGAGCAGGATGTTTTTCACGTTCGACCCTGCGAGGAAGGCCGAGGTGTAGGGGGTGACGACCGTGTCGTAGCGGGTCTGGATCACCGTGTAGTCGACCCCGGGCACGGTCTCACCGCCGGCGTTGAGGTCGGTGATGAAGGCCGAGCCGGCCCGTTGCTGCTCGCAGGCCGGACAGAGCGCACCGGTGAACTGGTTGGCGCCGGGGAAGAAGTTGGAGAGGACGAAGAGCCCGTTGAGGGTGGTGCCGTGATTGGAGGGTGAGAGGCCAACCAGGGCACGCACTTTCGCCGCCCCACCGAGGTACTTGAGGTAATAGCGCGGCATCATCCCGCCCTGCGAGTGGCCGACTAGGTCGACCTCGTCGGCGCCGGTCGCGCCGCGAACTTTGTCGACGAAGGCCGCCAGTTCGTTCGCCGAGGTTGGAATGTCGTCGACGCCGTAGACGCCGATCGCGCCGCTGCCGTTGTAGTCGCCGTAGTTGAGGGCGAAGACGCAGTAGCCGTTGTTCTTCAGCAGGGGCGAGATCGCCTGCCAGCTGTTCGACATGTCGGCGAAGGTGCCGTGGACGAGGACGACGGGCTGCGGGTGGGCCGCCGTCGGTTTGCAGGTCCAATCGTTGGCGCCAGGGGGGCTGGCCGTGGGATGGGTTTGGGCGTAGCCGTAGATGCCGTTGTAGATGACCGGCAGATCGGCGCGGGCGGGCGCCGCCATGGCGGCAAGCAGGAGAAGTGAGAGGAAGAGAACGGGGAGGCTGCGGCGCATCGGGGGGCTCCTTCTTGGCGGGCGTGTGCGGGATTTCGATCCAGGGCTTGCGGAGTACTTAGCCGCAAACTATCTTGACCATACCCAGGGGCGGGCGGGGCAAACGAAAAGGAGAAGTGATGAGCGAGCAAATCGCGAGCCGCGGCCGACAGGCCCTGTGGCTGATGCTTGTGGCTCTGGTCGCGCTGGCGCTTTCGGCGCTGACGGCCGTCGGCGCCCGCGCCGCCACCTACGTCGCCCTCGGCGACTCCTACGCAGCCGGGCCGCTGGTCCCGAACCCGGTCCTGCCGCTCGGCTGCCTGAAGTCGAGCAGCAACTATCCGCGCCTCGCCGCGCCCGGCATCGGCTTGCCCCTGCGAGACGCGACCTGCAGCGGCGCCACCACGGTGCACATGACCAACCCGCAGAACGTCGATCCGGACGGGCCCAACCCGCCGCAGCTGAACTCGGTCGATGCCGGCACGACGGTCGTCTCGCTGACGATCGGCGGCAACGACATCGGCTTCTCCGAAGTCGCCCAGAGCTGCATCACGTTGAACCCGTTCAGCCATCCCTGCCTCGACAAATACAGCCCGGGCGGGGTCGATCAGCTGAAAGCGCGGATCGACGCGACGGCGCCGAAAGTGGCGGCGGTCCTGCAGGGGATCAAAGCCCTGGCACCCTCGGCGCAGGTCTACGTCGTCAACTACCCGGCGATCTTCCCGGAGAGCGGCTTCGGCTGCTGGCCGCAGATGCCGATCGGGTTCCAGGACGTGCCCTACCTGCGCTCGACCGAGAAACGCCTGAACTCGATGCTCGCCACCCAGGCCGCTGCGGCCGGAGCGACGCTCGTCGACTGGTACGCGGCAAGCATCGGCCACGACGCCTGCAAGGGGAGCTCGACCCGCTGGGTGGAGCCGCTGGTCCCCGGCAACAGCGCCGCCCCGATCCATCCCAACAAAGCCGGGATGGTCGGCGGAGCGCTCGCACTAGATGCGGCGGTGAAATAGCGACCGCCTGAGGACACCGCCCCGGCGGCTTAGAACTCGCGCTCGTAGAAGAGCATCGGGGGGCCGTCGGGGCCGCCTTCGCGGTTGGTGAAGCCCATGCTCCCGTAGAGGCCGCGGGCGGCGGTGTCGGTCTCGCCGGTGTTGAGGTCGATGCCATCGGCGCCGCGCTCGCGAGCGAGCTCGATCGCCCGCTCCAGCGTGGCCCGGCCGATGCCGTTGCCGCGCAGGCTCGGCACCACGTAGAGCTCCTGCAAATACGCTTCCAGACCCTCGCTCCAGAGGGCCGGGCGGAAGCGCAGTACGGCGAGCCCATCGGGGCCCTCGCCGGCCAGCAGGACCGTGATCTCGCCGGCCTCCAGCAGCTGTCGGACTTTCGCCGAGAGGGTCTCGACATCGGGGGTCGGTTCCTCGAACTCGAGATTGAAGTCGCGCAAGAGGCGGGCGATCGCAGCGGCATCCTCCGCCGCCGCCTGCCGAACCTGTATCTCTCGTTTCTCCATGCCCCTCAGCCTAGAACTCGTAGGAGCGCGCCTGCTGGTGGCGCTCGACCGCGAGGGCAACGAGGCGGTCGCAGAGTTCGGGGTAGCCGATCCCGGTCGCCTCGAAGAGCTTGGCGTAGACGCTGGTGTCGGTGAAGCCGGGCATGGTGTTGATCTCGTTGACGAGAACCGTCCCGTCGGACTCGACAAAGAAGTCGCAGCGGGCGAGGCCGGAGCAGCCGGCGAGGGCGAAGACCGAGATCGCGAGATCGCGAACCCGCTCGACCGTCTCCTCGCCGATCGGGGCGGGGACGCGGAGCTCCATTCCGCCCTCGGTGTACTTGGCCTCGAAGTCGTACCAGACGCCCTGGGAGACGATTTCGCCCGGCAGCGAGGCGTCCGGGTCGGCGTTGCCGAGGACCGAGCACTCGACCTCGCGGCCGGCGGCCGAGGCCTCGACGATCACCCGCGGGTCGTGCCGCAGCGCCAGCTCCACCGCAGCGTCGAGCTCGTCCAGCTGCTCGACCCTGGTGATGCCGACGCTCGATCCCATTCGCGAGGGCTTGACCCAGAGCGGCAGCCCCATCTGCTCGCAGCGCCCCCACCAGTCGTTCCCTTCGACCGCGGTGAACTCCACCTGGGGCACGCCGTGGGCGGCGAATAGGCGCTTCAGGGTCAGCTTGTCCATGCAGATCGCCGAGGCGAGGACGTCGGAGCCGACGTAGGGGAGGTCCAGCCACTCGAGCAGGCCCTGGACGCTGCCGTCCTCGCCGAAGGCGCCGTGCAGGGCCGGAAAGGCGACATCGGCCCCGAGCAGGCCCCCGCCCGGGGTCAGCTCAACCGCCGCGCCGGCAGCGCTCCAGCGTCCCTCGCGGCCGATCGTCACCTCGACCGGCTCGTGACCCGCCTCGCGCAGGCCCCGCGCCACCGCCGCCCCCGATCGCAGCGAGACCTCGTGCTCGGAGGAGCGGCCCCCCGCCAGCACGGCGACCCTCATCCTTCCGGCCCTTCTTCTTCGACCGCTTCGACCGCGGCTTTGCCGACGGTGATCGTCACCGTTTCGCCCGGTTCGGCTTCGGTCCCCGGCGGCGGGAACTGGTCGGTGGCGCGCCCGACTTTGCCCTGCACCTCGGTTTCCTCTTCTTCCACGCTCGGGGTCAGCCCGGCGGCGCGGATCAGTTCCACCGCCTCGCGCCGCAGCTTGCCGATCACGTTCGGGACCCGTGCCTGCTCCTCTTCTTCTTCGCCGCTGGAGACGACGATCGCCACCGTCGCGCCCGGTTCGACTTCACCACCGGCGTCGGGAGACTGCTGGATCACCTGGCCCTGCGGAGAGCTGCTTTCTTCTTCGGAGATGCTGGCTTCGAGGCCGCGGCTGCGGAGCCGCTGCACCGCCACCTGGCGCTGGGCGCCGACCAGAACCGGCACCTTGGTCAACTTCGGCCCGCGGGAGACGAAGAGGGCGACGGTCGAGCCTTTGGTCGCGGTATTGCCTCCGCGCGGTTGCGAGTAGATCACCAGGCCCGATTCGACTGCGGACGAGTTGACCCGTTCGACGTCGACTTCGAAGCCGGCGCGCTCGAGTTGGCCCACGGCCTCTTCCTCGGTTTGCCCAGCGGTGGAGGGGATCTTGGCGCTGCCCGGCCCGGAGCTGACCGTCAGCTTCACCTCCGGCTTCGAGCAGAAGAAGGTGAGGAAGGCGCAGTCGAGCGAGGCCTGCGGCGGCGATGCGGCCGGGTCCTGCTCGAGGACTTCGTTGGCGGGCGCTTCGCGCTCGACCCGGGTCACGTCGCCGACCGAGAAGCCGTCCTGCTCGAGCAGGGTGATCGCCACCCCGAGCTGGTTGCCGGTCACGTTCGGGACCTCGGTCTTGGTGTCGCGGGTGAGTGCGAGGCCAACGAGGAGGCCGATCAGGATCGCGGCGACAAGCAGGCCCCAGAGCCACCAGTTGCGCTTCTTGTCTTCGAGCGGGCCCTCCTCGAGAACGGCGGGTGCGGCGGCAAAGGCGGCGGTGCCCTGGCCGGCGCCGGGATCTTTGAGCGCGGCGTCGAGGGCGGCGATGAAGGCGTCGGCGCTTTGGAACCGCTGGCCGGGGTCCTTCTCCAGCGCCCGCATCACCACCGCGTCGAGCGCCGGCGAGATTTGGGGGTTGATCGAGCTCGGCCGCTGCGGCACCTGCGAGACCTGTTTCATCGCCACCGCCACCGCGCTCTCCCCCTCGAAGGGGACACGACGGGTCAGCGCCTCGTAGAGGATCACCCCGATCGAGTAGAGGTCGGAGACCGGGGTGACGTCGAACCCCTGCGCCTGCTCGGGCGAGAGGTAGTGCGGCGTCCCCATCACCGAGCCCGCCTGGGTGATCTCCGAGACGCCGGCACGGGCGATGCCGAAGTCGGTGACGACCGCCTTGCCCTCCTCGTCGACGATCACGTTCTGCGGCTTCAGGTCGCGGTGGACGATGCCGTTGCGGTGGGCGAAGCGCGCCCCCTCCAGCACCTGCCGCACCAGCGCCACCGACTGATCGGAGGTGAGGCCGCGGTCGATCAGCTCCTTCAGGGTCGGCCCCTGCACGTACTGCATCGCGATGTAGTTGACGTCGCCGTCGGTGCCGCGGTCGAAGACAGAGACGATGTTGGGGTGCTGGAGGCCGGCGGCCGACTCGGCCTCGCGCTGGAAGCGAGCGACGAACTCCGGGTCCTGGAGGTAGCGCCGGTGGAGGACCTTCAGCGCCACCTGCCGCTGCAGGTGGGTGTCCTCGGCGAGCCAGACGTCGGCCATGCCACCGCCGCCGAGCTTGCGCAGCACCCGGTAGCGGTTGTCGACGACGCTGCCCTCGGTGACCTCAGACAATGCTCCTCCTCATTCTTCGTTCAGGATCGATTCCGCGACGGTGCGGAAGATCGGCGCGGCGACGTCGCCGCCGAATTCGGGCGTGCACTCGACCGAGACCGCGATTGCGATCTGCGGGTCGTCGGCGGGGGCGAAGCCGATGAACCAGGCCTGGTTTTCGTCGACGCCACCGCCGCAGGCCTTGTTCCCCGGCGTTTCCGCGGTGCCGGTCTTGCCGGCGACGGAGATCCCGGAGATCGCCGCGTTGGTCCCGGTCCCTTCGCGGACGACGCCTTCCATCGCCGTCGTCAGCTGGGCGGCGGTCTCCTCGCTGATCGGCTCGCTGTAGGTCGAGGGGTCGAGCTTCTCGACCACGCGGCCCTCCGGGTCGACCACCCGCTTCCAGATCTGCGGCTTCATCAGGTTTCCCTCGTTGGCGACCGCGGCGGTGACCAGCGCCATCTGCAGCGGCGTCGTCAGTAGCCGCTCCTGGCCGATCGCGAGGCGGGCGAGGTCGACGGGGTCGTCGGCGGTCAGCAGTTCGTCTTTTTCGATGTCGTAGACCCCGCTCTCTTCGACCTCGTCTTCGGGCAGGTCGATCGCCGGCGTCGCGTTGAAGCCGAACCGTTCCATGTATTCGAAGAGCGTGTCGTTGCCGAGCTGCTGGCCGAGCTGGCCGAACCAGGTGTTGACCGAGTTAGTCAGAGCGGTGTCCAGAGAGGCGCCAAAGAAGTCCTGGTTGAAGTCGTTTGCCAGCGGCGTCCCTTCCACTTCCAGCGTCCCTGGCGCATCTATCGTCGTTTCCGGCGTGATCGCCCCGCTGTCGAGGCCGGCGGCGGCGGTGACGACCTTGAAGGTCGAACCCGGGGGGTAGCGGCCCTGAGTTGCCCTGTTCACCAGCGGCGTTTCGATTTCGTTCTGACTCATCTGTCCAAAGTCGAACGGGATCCGGTTGGGGTCGAAAGGAGCATTGGAGGCCATCGCCTTGACCGCGCCGGTGCTGGGCTCGATCGCGACGACAGCGCCGAAGCCGACTTCCTGCAACGCCGCCAACGCCGTCCGCTGGGCGTCGGCGTCGATGTTGGTGACGACGTCGTTGCCTTCCTGTTTGTGGCCGAGCAGCTCGTCGACGATCGAGACGAATTCGCCCTCTTCGCCGACAAGTTCCTCGTTGTGGAACTGCTCGAACTCGGTGTCGCCGAACTGCACGAAGCTGTAGCCGATCGGGTGCCCGAAGAGAGCGCCCTCCGGATAGCGGCGCACGTAGCGCTTCGAGTCCCCCCTCCCCTTCGGCACCGACTTCGCGATCACGGCCCCGTCGGCGGTGAGGATGCGGCCGCGGGGGATCTGCTGCTGCTCAAGCAATGGCCGCTTGTTCGCGTTTTTTTCTTTCAGCGCCTCGGCGTCGAAGACCGACCAGTAGGACGTGAAGCCGATCAGGACGCCGAAGAGGACGACGATGAAGGCGAACAATTTGACGATCTGCCGGTTCATGCCGGCGCCCCCAGGGCTGCCCGGCCGCCGGGTTCGACCGCCTCACGACGGGCGCGGTCGGAGATCAGGAGCAAAAGCGCCAGGAGGACGAAGTTGGCGAGGATCGAGCTGCCGCCGTAGCTGACGAAGGGGAGGGTGACGCCGGTCAGCGGGATCACCCGGGTAACGCCGCCGATGATCACGAAGGCCTGGATCGCGAAGACCGCGGTCAGGCCGGTGGCCAGCAGCTTCGAGAAGCCGTCGGAGGCGAGCAGGGCGATCTTGAAGCCGCGGGCGGCGACCAGCAGGTAGACGAGGACCAGCCCGCAGGCGCCGAAGAGGCCGACCTCGTTGACGATCAGCGAGTAGATCGTGTCGGTGTGGGCCGCCGGCAAAAGCGCCGACCCCCCGCTCCCCGGGATCGTGATCAGCGACTGCCCGAAGCCGGTCCCGAAGAGACCGCCGTCGGCTTGGGCGAAAGTCGATTGGAGGATCTGGTAGCCGGTTCCCTGTGGTTCGTTGTAGGGGTGGAGCCAGATTTCGATCCGGTCGTGGACGTGGGGCACGGTGGAGGCGAAGAACCAGGCGCCGAGGAGGAACATCCCCATCCCGATCGCGACGAAGGAGAAGCGGCCGGTGGCGACGTAGAGCAGGGCGAGGAAGGCGGCGAAGAACATCAGCGAGCTGCCGAGGTCGCGGATGAAGACGAGCATGAACATCGAGGCTCCCCAGACGACCAGCATCGGCCCGAAGTGCTTCAGCGGCGGCAGCGTCACCCCGAGGATGCGGCGGGCGCCGACGATCAGCACCTCGCGGTGCTCACGCAGGTAGCTGGCGAGGAAGACGACGATCGCGAGCTTGGTGAACTCGGCCGGCTGGAAGGCGATCGGGCCGATCTTCACGCCCAGGTAGGCGCCGTTGACCTGCTGGCCGATCCCCGGCACCCGCGGCGCCAGCAGCAGCAGCAGGCCGGCGATCGCGATCGTGTACCGGTAGCGCTCGAGCACCTCGTAGTCGCGCAGAAAGGTGATCGTCAGGGCGAAGAGGACCAGCCCGAGGACGAACCAGTTGGCCTGGTCGCGGGCCAGGGTCTCGTCGATCCGGTAGATCATCACCAGCCCGAAGGCGGTCAGCGAGGCGACCAGCGGGAAGAGGTAAGGGTCAGCGTTGGGAAGGCGGATCCGCAGGAAGATGTGGGTGGCGAGACAGAGCGCCAGGAAGTAACCGCCGTAGATCAGGCTGAGGTCGCCGAGCTGTTCGTTCTCCTGGGAGAAGACCCCGGCGAACCCTGCGGTGAGCAGGATCGCGACCGGAACCAGGGCGAGCAGCTCCCGGTTCCTGGCCGACGTCAACGAAGCCCCTCGGACTTTTCGATGTCTTCGATCAGGGAGACGGCGTCCTCGCGCGAGCGCAGCTCGTGGCCGGTGACGGCGTCCTGGCGGCGCGGCGACAGGGACCCGGTCTGGACCGGGCTCGCGTAGCGCTCCTCGTAGAGCTCGATCCCGAACGGCAGCTCGTAGGGCGCGCCGCGGTAGAGCGCGACCCGGCCGGCGTCGTCGCTGCCGAGGAACCAGATCTGGCGGTTCCCGTACCAGGCGCCGAAGGCGACGGCTGCCAGCACCAGCAGGACGGCGAGGACCTTGGCGACCCGGCGCAGCGGCCTGCGGCGGGGCCGGGAGTCGACCTGCTCGCGGCGCTTGCGCGCGGCCTCGGCGGCGGCGCGGCGGCGGACCTCGGTGCCGGTCAGGCCCGCCTCCTCGGCGCTCGCGCCGATCAGCGTCGCCCCCTCGTCGCCGGCACTCGGGTTGCCGGCGGCGGGAGCGGCGGTGTCCTCGACGCGGAAGGCGACGACGGTGATGTTGTCGCGACCGCCGGCCCGGTTGGCTTCGTCGACCAGCGCCCGCAGCGCCGCCTCCAGCGAGGTGGCGCGGATGAGGATGCGGGCGATCTGCTCGTCGTCGAGCATCGTCGTCAGGCCGTCGGAGCAGATCAGGAAGACGTCGCCGTCCTGGGCGGGGACGGTCTGCAGGTCGACCTGGACCTCGGGTTCGGGCCCGAGGGCACGGGTGATGATCGAGCGCTGGGGATGGTCCTCGGCCTGCTCGTCGGTGAGCTGGCCCTTGCGGCGCATCTCCTCGACCAGCGAGTGGTCACGGGTCAGCTGTTCGAACTTGCCGCCGCGAAGGCGGTAGGCGCGGCTGTCGCCGACGTGGCCGATCGCCACCTCCTCGGCCTCGAGGTCGACGATCGCCGCGGTGGTGGTCGTTCCCATCCCGGTCAGGCCCGGGTCCTTGCGGGCGAGCTCGTGGATCGTCCGGTTCGCCCCCTCGATCGTCTCCTCCAGTGCCCGCAGCGGCGGCGCCCCGGCAGGGAGGTCGTGGGCGAAGGAGTCCGCCGCCGCCTTCGAGGCGACCTCGCCGGCCTGGGCCCCGCCCATCCCGTCGGCGACGACGAACAGCGGCGCCTTCGTGAAGAAGGAGTCCTCGTTGGCATTGCGCTGGCGCCCGGTATCGGTGCGAACGGCTTCTTCGGCAATCCGCAAAGCCATCTCAGCTCACCTCGAACCGGAAGATCGTGTCGCCGATCTGGATCGTGTCGCGGTCGATCAGCTCCGCCTCGCCCTGCAGGGTGGCGCCGTTGAGCAGGGTGCCGTTGGTCGAGCCCATGTCCTCGACGAAGAACCGCCCCTCACGGGAGGCGACCCGGGCGTGGATGCTGGAGGCGTAGCGGTCGTCGATCCGCACGTCTGCCTCCTTCGAGCGGCCGATCGAGAGCCCTCCGATCAGGTCGAACCGCTGCTCACGGTCGAGGCCGCCGCCGCGCTCGGCGACCAGCCATCCGTCGGGCCCAGCCGGCGCCTCGGCGTAGGCCGGGGCGGCGTGGAAGCCGGTCGCGTCGGGGGCCGGTGAGAGGGTCCGGCGCAGGTCCTTGAAGGCGCTGCGCGCGATCACGAGCACGAACAGGTAGAGAACGGCGAGGAAGCCGAACTTGAGGGCTACTGAAATCGGGTCGTAATCCACGCGTCAGGCACCTTAATGACGGCGGCAGCCGCCGCTATTGCTCGATGTCGAAGCTGAAAGTAGTAGTGCCCACGGTCACCTGGTCACCGGGGCTGAGTCGAGTCGAGGGGACGCGGCGGCCGTTGACCTTGATCCCATTGGTGGAGCCAAGGTCGACGATCTGCCAGTCGCCGTTCTCGGCCCGCCGCAGCTCGGCATGGCGGCGCGAGACGTTGGGGTCGGAGAGCACGCACTCGACCGACTTCGAGCGGCCGATCGTCGCCCGCGGGCCGTCGAGCACGTAGCGGCGGTCGCCCAGTGAGACGACGGCACGGGTGGAGACCAACGCCCCCACCGCCTGCTCGGGGCGCTTCGGCCGGCTGCGGTCGCGCTCGCGCACGGCCGAGTAGACCATCGTGTGGCCTTCTTCACCCTGTTCGGGCGCCTGGCCCTCGTGGGCGGGCGGCTTCACCAGCCGCGCCTGGATCCCGAACTCGCCCAGTCGCAGGCGCTCGTCGGTGTCGAAATCGACCTGGGGCCGGGTCAGCAGGTCGTAGCCGCGGCGGCGCGCGTGCTCGAGCAGATAGCCGGAGAGCTCCTGCTCGAGCGAGCGCTCATAGCCTTCGAGCTTGCTGCGGTCCTGGCGCGAGAGGAAGACCGTGTACTCGTTGGGGACGTAGACGCGCTGGACCGAGGCGGTCTTGTGGGCGTCCATTTCCTTCGCCAGTTTGCGCGCCAGTTCGACCGGCTGCACCTCCGAGCTGAAGGCGCGACTGAACACCCCCTCGACGAGGCCTTCGAACATCGACTCGAGACGGTTTAGCGCGCCGATAGCGAAATCCTAGGGAAGGCTCATCTACGGCAGGGCCGCCCCGTGGAGGGCAAGGAAGCCTCCGACGGCTGCGGCGGCGGCGAGAGCACCGGCGCGAGCGGCAAGACCGCGGCCGTGGGAGCCGGGCAGATGGTCGGCGAGATCGTCGAGCGAGTCCTCGATCGCGGTCCCCAGATCCTCGAGCGAGCAGCGGTGGTTCGGCCGTGGAGAGAGGCAGGTGTCGAGCGTCTCGGTCAGGTCGCGCGGCAGGTCCGGGCGCAGCCGGCGCAGGGGCCGAGCGCGACCGCCGATCGCCCGCGCGGTCGCCGCCGGGGTCGCGCGCCGGTGCGGGTTCTCGCCGCTCCAGCACTCGTAAAGGGTCAGGGCCAGCGAGTAGACGTCGGCCTCCGGGCCGGCCGGGCGCCCCTCCGCCTGCTCGGGCGACATGTAGGCGAGGGTGCCGACGACGTCGCCGGCGGCGGTCAGCGCCGCCGCGTCGGCGAGGTGGGCGACGCCGAAGTCCATCAGCTTCGCCCGCGGTTCCCCGTTCTCGATCACCTGCACGTTCTGCGGCTTGATGTCGCGGTGGACGACGCCGCGCGAGTGGGCGTGGTCGAGCGCCTCGCAGAGGTCGGCGCCGATCTCGCCGATCTCGCGGTCGGAGAGCTCGCCGGCGGCGGCGAGGCGGGCGAGGGTCGAGCCGTCGACCAGCTCGGTGACGAGCAGAGCGTTGCCGTCCTCCTCCCCCATCTCGTAGAGGGTGACGATGCCGGGGTGGTTGAGGCGGGCGGCGGCCTGCGCCTCGCGGAGGACGCGGCGGCCGGCCTCTCCCCGCTGCTCGATCGCCTTCACCGCGACCGGGCGCTCGAGACGGCCGTCCCAGGCCTCATAGACAACGCCGAAGCCGCCGCTACCGATGCGGCGCTCGATCAAGAAGCGGTTGAGGACGAGGGAACCAACCATGGGCTTGCTTCAAATTCGTTGCCCGGCCTGGCTCTCCTGCGGTCACGGAGTTGGGAAAAAGGTGCCGTTTGCTGCTTCTCCTGGCGCGGCAGCCACCGCAGCGTTCATACTCTCGCCTCCGTGGAGGACTTCACCTCACGACGCCCGTCTCGGCGCGAGCGACCCCCCCGTCGACCCGAGCGCCAGCAGATCATGCTGCGGCGCGCCCTTGCCCTTGGTGGCGGGCTCGTCCTGCTGATCCTCCTCGTCCTCGGGGTCAAGGGGTGCCTGGACGCCCGCGCCGACCGCGAGCTCAGCGACTACGCCCGCAACGTCACCCAGATCGTCGAAGAGACCCAGCAGACGAGTAAATCCTTCTTCGGCAAGCTCAACGACCCCAGCAACCTCTCCGTTACCGACTTCGTCGACCAGGTCAACGCCGACCGCAGCGCGATCGACACCTACCGCGACCGGATCGACGACCTCAGCACGCCGGGCGACATGGAGCGGGCTCAGACCAACCTCGAGCTTGCCTTCCAGCTGCGAGCCAGCGCAATGGACTCGATCGCCGACAAGACGAGCACCGCGCTCGGCGACACCGGCGCCGAGAAAGCGATGGCGGCGATCGCCAAACAGATGCAGAAGCTGCTCGCCGCCGACGTGGTCTACGAACAGGTGGTGCGGCCGGAAGTCGACGGCGTGCTCGCCTCGAAGGGAATCTCCGGCAGCGATCTACCGAAAAGCACCTTCCTCCCCAGTGAAAAATGGCTCGACGAGAGCGCGGTCAGCGATGCCCTGGGTGGGATCAGCGGCGCCACCGGGGCAGCGACGCCCGGCGTCCACGGCACCGAACTCGCCGGCGTCAGCGTCAATGAATCGGAATTGGTGGAAGGCGCCCCGGTCACCGTCTCAGGCGAAGAAGGGGTCGAAGTCGAAGTCTCGGTCGTGAACCAGGGCGAATCGACCGAGAGCGGAATCCCGGTCTCGGTGACGGTCGAAGGCAACACGCTCGAGGGCGAGATCGACGAAATCGAAGTCGGCGAAACCGGCACTACGTCGATTCCGCTAACGCCGACGCCAAGCGGCGAAGTGACCTTGGAAGTCGAAGTCGAGCCGGTGCCTGGCGAGCAGGTCACTGAAAACAACGAAGCGACCTACACGCTGATTGTCGAATAGCGGGCGGGCGGGTCCGGGGGGTGACCCCTACCGGACGCCTTCGGCTTGAGTGTCCGTACGGGGTCACCCCCCGAACCCTTGGCGCTGGTCGACGCTCTGCTTTGATCCGCAGATGAAGATTGCTTACCTTGGGCCGGCTGGGACTTTTACTGAGGATGCGCTTGGGGAGGCGATTCCTGGTGGTGGGTATGAGCCTTTGCGGACGGCGACTATTCATGACGCGATCCTGGCGGTTGAGCGCGGCGAGGCCGACCGGGCGCTGGTGCCAATCGAGAACTCGCTGGAGGGATCGGTCCGGCCGACCCTCGACACGCTCGCCTTTGAGGTCGGCGCGGTGACGATCGCCGGCGAGCACGACTACCGGGTGCGGATTCACCTGATCGCCCGACCGGGGATATCGGCCGACGGCATCGAGGCGGTCCTCTCCCACCCCCAGCCGCTCGCCCAGTGCCAGCGTTTTCTCCGCGAGCGGTTCCCGGCGGTCGAACTGCGCAGCGTCAGCAGCACCGCGGCGGCGGTGCGGATGGTGAGCGAGTCGGCGCGGCCTTGGGCGGCGTTGGGAGCCCGTGCGGCGGCGGACCTCTACGGCTGCGAGCTGTTGGTGGAGGGGATCGAGGACCAGGAGGACAACGTCACCCGCTTCGTCTGGATCGCCCCGCAGGGGACCGAGCCGACCGGGGACGGGACCTGGAAGACCTCGCTCGTCTTCTCCGAGCTCGGGGAAGACCACCCCGGGGCCCTGGTCAACGCCCTCGGCGAGTTCTCCGACCGCGGGATCAACCTGACGCGGATCGAGTCGCGGCCTTTGCGGCAGGGTCTCGGCCGCTACATGTTCTTCTGCGACCTCGAAGGCAGGGTGACCGATGCAGCCGTCTCCGAGGCGATCGAGCGGCTCCGGGAGAAGGCCGATTCGGTGCGAATCTTGGGTTCTTACCCGGTCGACTGACGGAGCGCCCTACAATTTCCGAGCAGTATGGCCAGGGTCCTGGTACTCAACGCGACGTATGAGCCGATCAACGTCTGCACGTTGAGAAGGGCCGCTGTCCTCCTCCTCAAGGAAAAGGCCGAACTGCTGGAGCAGCGGCGGGGCGGCGCGCTGCACTCCGAGCACATGACGATGGAGCGCCCGGACGTGATCCGCCTCGTTAACTACGTGCGGATCCCCCGCGAGGCACACCGCCGCAAAATCACCCGCCGGGCCGTCCTCGCCCGCGACGCCTGGACCTGCCAGTACTGCGGCTCAACCAAAGCTGGGCTCACCGTCGACCACGTCATCCCCCGCTCCCGCGGCGGCACCTCGGTCTGGGAGAACATCGTCGCCGCCTGCCCTCCCTGCAACCGCCGCAAGGGCAACCGCCTGCCGCGGGAGATCGAGATGCATCCAGCGACGACCCCGAAGGCACCGCCGCCGACGGTCTTCATCCAAGTTGCCAGCCCGAAGATCCCGGAAGCCTGGCAGCAGTACCTGCCCCAGGCCGCCTAGCCGCACCCCAAAAAGGCCTCTGAACGCGCGGGTAAGCTGCGGCAATGGAAGCGCGGGCCGGCGGGGCTCAGCGAGCGCTCGCGGCGATAGCAGTGGCGGCGCTCCTCATCTTCAGCGCAGGTGCCGTGATCGGCGCCCCCCGCGCTGCTGCCGTTGGCCACTGGGTCGAGCCGCAATCGGCACGTGAGGCCGGAGACTTTTGGACGCTGGAGCGGATCAGGGAGGCAAAGCCGCTCGAGCTGGGCCGCTCCGGTGCCGGCCAGCCGCCGCAGGGGCGGGCGGAGAAGCGGGGTAAGCCGCGTCGGGTTGCCGCCCGCGTGCCGGAGGAGGGCGGCTTCGGCTCCGACTTCGAGCCGGTGACGGATTCGGCAGCCCCCGGGTTCCGGGTCCATGGAGCGATCTTCGTCTCGATTGGGATCTTCGGCTACGGGCGCTGTTCGGGGACCGCCGTCCGCTCCGGCAACGAGAGCGTCGTCATCACCGCTGCCCACTGCCTCCACTCCGGGGGGCGGCGCGGCCGGTGGTTCCTCGACGAAGGCGTCTTCGTGCCCGGCTACCGCTACGGGCAGCGGCCGTTCGGCGTCTTCCCGATCCGCTGGATCGACACCACCCGGCAGTGGCGGTCGAGTGGCAGCCGCAACTTCGACGTCGGCGCGATGGTGGTGGGAGCGAACCAGCGGGGGCAGCTACTGACCGAGGCGGTCGGTGGTGCCGGCATCGCCTGGAACCTGAAGGCCAACCAAACCTTTGACGTCCACGGCTACCCGGCGGGGGAACCGTTCGACGGCGAAACCCAGCGCCTTTGCGACGGCGTCCCGTTCCTGGGACATGACGCCAGCTCCTTCCTCGAAGCCGGGCCCCTCAACCTCGCCGTCACCTGCGGCCTTACCGGCGGCGCCTCCGGGGGCGGCTGGATGATCGAGGGGGGCAAGCTGAACAGCGTCACCAACTATGGCTACTTCGACGAGGCCTCCCCCGTTTACGGCTCCTACTTCGGCAAGGAAGCAGCGCGCCTCTACAGCCGAGCGGCGGCGATGCGATGAGGCGGCTGCCGCTACTGCTGCTCCTGGCCCTGGCTCTCGCGGCGCCGGCGCAGGCCGCCGAGGTGAAGCGGGCCCAGCCGGCAACGGAGCGGGTGCTGTTGCCGTCGCTGCTGACGAGCAGGCTCCTGGCCCTGCACGGAGGGCCGGTGAAGCCGATCATTCGCTTTCGCGCCGGCTTCGTGCTCGAGGGGGCGGGCGACTACAAGGTCGGCGTCTCCAGCTTCGGTGACGCCGTCATCCTCGAGGTCTGGAAGGGTCGGAAGGGGCGGCGCACGAGCACCGCCTACCTGGCTCGGGGGGTCGCCGCCCAGGGGCGACTGCAGGCGACCTTCGGCAAGTTCGGCCGGGTCTCGATGCGCTTCCGCCAGTCGAGGAACCGCACCTGGTTCGGAAAGCGGCGCAGCTGCAAGGGAGCGAGTCGATTCGTCAAACGGCGCGGCGTCTTCGTCGGCAACCTCAGGTTCCGCGGCGAAGACGGCTACGTCGCCGTGCGAGCCCAAAGGGCGAAGGGGGCTGTGATCACCGAAGCGGCGAAATGCCAGCGCCGGCGACCGCCGATGTCCCTACCCGACCTCGACTTCCTCTTCTTCCAGCCGAAGACCGCCCTCCTCGCCCTCTCCCGCGACGGCGTCGACGCCACCGCCCTGATGGCCATGGAGGGCAGGAAGCGAACCTTGTTCCTCGCAACCGACGAAGAAGCCAGGGGCAAGCTGGCGATCGTCAGGACGGCCCTCGCCCGCGCACCCAGTCCGGTCCAAGTCAACGAAGCGATCACCAGAGCCAGCCTGGCACCACCGCCCCCGTTCCACGGCAGCGCCCGCTACCGAGCCTTCCCCGACGGCACCACCACCTGGACCGGCAACCTAAGCGTCAACCTCCCCGGCGCCCCCCGCTTTCCCCTCACGGGCCCGGGCTACGAAACGCTCCTAGAAGTTCCCTTCTAAGAGGCGCGCTCAGAGGGAGCCGGCTCCCTACCGCAACGCTGCGAACTACTCGCCGGTCCCGTCGGGCGTGGCAGCAGTAGGAGCGTCTGGCAGCTCGCTTTGGCCATCGTTCTCAGCAGCAACCGCGGGAGCGTCGGCGTCATCGGACTCCACCACCAGGGCGACGGCGCTGACTCGGTCGTCGTCCTTGATGTTCATCACCTTGACGCCTTGGGTTGAGCGGCCCATTTGGGAGATGCCGCTGACTGAGGTTCGTTGGACCATGCCGTTCTGGGAGATGAAGAGGAGCTCCTGGTGCTCGCCGACGATCAGGGCGCCGGCGAGGCCGCCCTTCTTCTCGGTCAGCTTCGCGGTGAGCACGCCTTTGGTGCCGCGCCCCTTGACGGGGTACTC